>Ga0206815_1058_pt1 | contig 32773 bp, 31 predicted proteins | sample Alteio_BWOrgCont_91_FD_152864 | JGI IMG/M metagenome (GOLD analysis project Ga0206815, IMG submission 152864) | Enriched cells from forest soil in Barre Woods Harvard Forest LTER site, Petersham, Massachusetts, United States -... | ecosystem: Environmental > Terrestrial > Soil > Temperate forest >...
ACATTTCGGTTAATCGTGAATGTGCCGGTAGACCCTAAAGCCAATTTTAAAAAAGTTTATGACCAGGCCGTTCAAAAATTGGCCTCTTTAGAACAAAGCTTGGAAAAGCCCCTCAAAGGCATCGCTGAAATACCGGTGATCGCCAGACCTTACACGGGAAGCGATGATCTCTTTGGCTTTTCGGCCAACATGAAGCCGGAAGATTATGAAAAGATGGTAGAGAAATCCAAAGAATACATTCGTTCCGGAGATATCATTCAGGTAGTTGGTTCTCTGCGGTTTGAGAAAGATGTTGTGCTAGATCCGGTGACTCTTTACCGCGTTCTGAGACGGTTGAATCCTTCTCCTTATATGTTCCTGCTTAAAACCGAGGGAGCGGATATTGTGGGTTCTTCGCCCGAAATGATGATTAAAGTTCAAAATGGGTATGTTGAAACCAGACCCATCGCCGGAAGCCGCCCCCGAGGTAAAAGTCCAGAAGAAGATATCCGTCTGGAACAAGAACTTTTAAAAGATGAAAAAGAACTGGCCGAACATGTGATGCTGGTTGATTTGGCTCGCAATGATCTGGGCCGGGTTTGCGACTATGGAACGGTGAAGGTGAATCAATTCGAGCGGGTGGAGCGCTATTCGCACATCATGCATATCGTTTCTGACGTGACGGGCCGGTTGAAGATCAATAAAAACGCTTATGACGCTTTCCAATCCTGTTTTCCGGCGGGAACTTTGTCGGGCGCGCCCAAAATCAGAGCCATGAAAATTATTGAAGAACTGGAACCTTCCCATCGAGGCGCTTACGGCGGAGCGGTGGTGGCCTTTGGTTTTGACGGTAATATGGATTCGGCGATTACCATTCGCACGGCGGTGTTAAAGAAAAAAGACAAAAAGACCACTACGGCTTATGTTCAAGCGGGCGCGGGTCTGGTAGCGGACTCGGTTCCTGCCAGCGAATATACTGAATGCTGTAATAAAGCCAGAGCGGTTTTGATGGCGATTCATCAGGCTGAAAATATTCATCACGCTCAATAGCGAGAAAGGGGTCTGTCATGATTCTTGTCATCGATAACTACGATTCTTTTACTTACAACATCGTTCAGTACTTAGGTGAATTAGGGGCCAAGATAGAAGTTTTCCGTAATGATGAAATCTCAGTGGCTGAAATTTTAGAAAAAAAGCCGGATCATATTTTGATCTCTCCGGGGCCTTGTTCGCCGAAAGAGGCGGGTATTTCGGTCGATGTGATCCAGCAATTGGCGGGAAAAATTCCTATTTTGGGCGTTTGTTTGGGGCATCAAAGCATCGGTGTCGCTTTTGGTGGCGAGATTGTTCGGGCTCAGCATTTGATGCATGGCAAAACCAGCACTATTTCACACGACGGCCTGGGGATTTTTAAAGGTCTGCCCAACCCTTTTAAAGCGACTCGTTACCACTCCTTGGTTATTAAAAAAGAGACCCTTCCCCTAGAGCTCATCATTACGGCTGAAAGTGAGGATGGAGAGATTATGGGTGTGCGCCATCAAACCCTGCCGGTAGAAGGGGTTCAATTTCATCCTGAGTCGATTTTGACCGAGTCAGGCAAAGCTCTTTTGGGGAATTTCCTCAAATCCTAATGGGGAAATAAGGACTGCGGACCTAAAACGGTTTTTTCATTGAATAAATGTCTGTGTTAAACTGTGCCCCTATTTTAGAGGGAGAACCCATGAACAAGTTAACTGTGTTTTTAGCCTTGACCTTCATTTTAGCCGCCGGTCTGACGGGCGCCGAAGAGATTACGGACCAAGGCTGGGGTTATGCGAACGAGATCGCCCAACAATGGGTCGACCGCCATAATGAAAAACTGCCTGATCTGGTCAAAAAGAGCGCGCAGTTTGTTTCTCCTAAGAAGCATGGTTTGATTGTTGCCTCTCGTCGGGTTCCGGAATTGGCTAAGAAAGCCCTGAAGATTAAGACGGCCGGAGATTATGGCATTCCGCTCCAAGTGGTTAATTCCAAAGGCGTCACGGTGGGTCTCATGCAGCTTTACCGGACACTGGTTCATTTCGCGCCGGGTGGGGAATATGTTTTTTTAACCGCTGAATATTATGACGAACTAACGCCCCTTCATTCGAGCTCTGATATTTACATGAAGATCGGCCATAGCTACTTTCAGTTTTTTCACGGGGAAGGTTATCCCCATAGCGCGAAAATCCTTTGGCTAGATCAAACCGAAAAAGAAGCTCCTCTCTTTTTTGAGGTCGGTATTTACGGCGGTGGAACCCAGGTGCAAAAGACGCTTTACGCTTTAGACAAAGACGCGATGGGAGCTATTCCTGACGTGCTTTACAATAAGCCGGAGTTCATCCAAAAAGAGGATTACATTCAGGAAAAGTTAACTTGGTCTGGTTGGCTCAAGGGCGAAACGACTTATCGGAATGTGGCGCAAGACGGAATGATCGAAGTTCTTAATGTTAGCCAGGCGCCTTATCCGGAAGAGCTCAAAGCGAAATTGAAAGAGAAATATGGGTTCATTAATACGGATTACATTTCGTCGTTCCGTAAAGCCCTTTCGGTCTATCAATGGAACGATAAAAAGAAGCAATTCGACGACTTGGGCGATTATTACTACTGAGCTGGCGGTTCTGTAACGTCAACCGCCTGTCATTCTTTTTTTGATCGGTTATGATTAGTTGACAAAGATTTCCACACACTTAAACCAAAAGGCCCGTTGGGGCGTCTTAATGGGAATCACTTTGGTCGTGATGGGCTTGGTGATTTTTTGGGTTTATGTCCGAGACCTTCATCCAGTTCAATATCACATCACTTTTTATGGCAAGGGTAAGCCCCTCGAGGTTGTCACCTCGGCCAAAACCGTGGGTGGGGCGCTTCAAGACCAGGGAATTTCCTTAAAACCCCAAGACGTGGTGGTACCGTCTCTATCTACGTCTTTATTTGAAGGAATGGAAATTGATCTGGGGTTGGTGGAACGAAAGGTTAAGGAACTTAAAAACACAATTCCTTACAACACGCATACGGACTATGTGGATACGATGAATGCGGGAGAGATTATCGACGTTCAATTGGGAAAAGATGGTTTGGCGGACCAGCAAATAGAGTCCTTCTTCCTGAATGGACAGGAAGCTTTTGAAAAAGTGCTCAAATCGACGGTTTTGGTTCCCGCAAAGAATGCTAGAGTATTGGAAGGAACGGCGCTCAGGCAGAAGCTTTATCCCTTAAAAAAAAGAGCTTTAGTTAGAAAAGTCATTACCCTGGAGGCGACAGCTTACTATCCCGGGCCGGAAGATACCTGGCCCTATGCGTCGGGAACAACAGCCTCCGGTCTTAAGGCGGCTTACGGTGTGGTGGCGGTGGATCCTCGGGTGATTAAACTAAAGACGCTTCTTTATGTAGAAGGTTATGGTTTTGCCATCGCCGCAGATAAGGGTGGTGCCATTAAGGGAAAGAAGATTGATTTATGTTTCGATACTTATGAACAGGCGGTTCAGTTTGGACGCAAGAATGTTAAGGTCTATTTGCTGCGTTAAATGGCTTTTTTTGCTGCTGTTTCTCGCGTCAAACGCCCAGGCGCAATTTATTTCCCCCAATACGGGCGGCAAATTCGGCGGGTTCAATGCGGATCAAAGTACGCCGACCCAGGGACCAACCAGTACGGCCACCTGGGATCCCATGTATCCCACTTATACTCCATCGCCAACTCCTACATTTAATCCCTTCGCGACAGCGGGAACATCGACCGATACGGTTACTTCGACCTTCACGGCCACGCAGACAGGAACTATCTATACTCCCACGCCGACTTGGACTTCCACCCCTAACATTTCACGCGCCTCGCTCGTTTTATTGCCCACGGCTTATTCCAACGCGAGGGATCATTGGGATGGGTTTAACTGGGATATTGATTTTACTTATTTTATTGGGAGTATTGTTTCTGCCGACTATACCCAACCGAAAGGCAACCAATTTGATTCGCTGGAAGAGATTAACGTTGTTCTTTTGACCAATGACTTCAAGTACGCTTGGTTGAATGACGATGGGGACATGCCGGGCATGGCCAGTGGACTTATGACGTCTCTTCTCGCTCAGGTAGGAACCTCTAGTTCGGCTGCCGCTACCACGAGCCAAACGTTTCAGATTGCTGGTAACGTGATAGGCGGGGTTTATACCGTTATGAGTAAGACCGTTGCGAAAGATACGGCGGTTCATTTTGGTTATATATATGGACTAGAGGATTTAGGTCAGGGTTTTTTTGGCGCGAACTACTCGTCACTACTCCCTTATTTTGGACCGGGGTTGAATAATTCGCTTGGGGGGTCGCTGGGGGAAGGACCGGACAGTCTTTATTACTTGGGGTTTAATACCCGCTTTTTAGATCGGAATTGGAAGTTTGAGATATGGAAACCTTATCCCATGGACCATTCTCCCATTCTTTTTAATACCCTGATTGATGGGTTGCCTCTGGCGTTCAATATCGGTTATGAGAGATGGGACACGGGTTACGCGGTTTTGGGCTATGTGAACTTTCGAATACCGCTTTTACCCGCGGACTCCGCTTACTAAGCCAGTTCAGGAACTTCATGCCCTTATCTAAAAATTATTCCATCATGATGATTGCCGGTGAAGTTTCCGGTGATATTCACGCCGCCGGTGTTATAAGACAATTAAGAATTAAGAATTCAAAATTAAAAATTTTTGGAATGGGCGGCCCCCAAATGGCGGAAGCGGGGATGGAAGTTCGAGAGGACTTGACAAGGCAGGCCCTCATCGGTTTTTGGGAAGTCTTAAAGCATTATCCCTGGATTAAAAAGCGTTTTGATCAATGTGTTTTTTGGCTGGAACGGGACAAACCCGATCTTTTGTTTTTAGTGGATTATCCGGGGTTTAATTTAAGATTAGCCCGAAAAGCCCGTCAACTGGGAATACCGGTCTGTTATTACGTGGCGCCTCAAGTTTGGGCCTGGCATAAAAGCCGGGTTACTTTGATCCGGCAAGTGGTTCAAAAGCTTTTGGTGATTCTGCCGTTTGAAGAAGATTTTTTCCTGAAAGAAAATATTCCCGCGGTTTATGTGGGGCACCCATTGGCCGAAGAAATGAGTTTCAAAAAATTATCTCGATCTCAAGCCATGAAAACCTATGGAGTGGAAGGGGAGCGATTTCCGCTGGTGTCGGTGATGCCGGGAAGCCGAAAAGGCGAGATTCAGAAAATCTGGCCTGTCTATATTGAAACCTCGCGGTTATTGCGTCAAAAATATCCTGACGCCGGTTTTATTGTTCCCCAGCCAGCCGGTTTGACCTGGGCGGATTATCCGGGTCTGAGGCCAGAGGATCCTTTCTTTTTTGTGAAAGCGCCTGCCTACGATTTGAGAGAAGTCTGTGATTTGGCCTGGGTCAAGTCAGGCACTGGCACTTTAGAAACGGCTTTGCTCAAAACACCCATGACGGTAGTTTATAGAGTCTCTTCTTTTTCAGCTTTTTTAGCGAAGCGGTTTTTAACTATTCCCTATGTGTCATTAGTCAATATTTTGGCGAAGAAAGGATTGGTTAGTGAGCTGCTTCAAGAAAAAGCCACTGCTGGGGCGTTGTTGAAGGATACCTTGAGTATTTTGGAAAACCCAAAAATCCGAAAAGCTCAATCGAAAGGATTTGAAGCGATACAAAAGAGTCTGGTTCATTCTTCTAAAGCCTCGAAGAATGTTGCTGGGGAAATATTAAAACTTTTGGGTGGTACGGTATGAGTGCCACGACTCACCAGCCGACTTTTTTAGACTGGGTCGTTATTTTAATCGCGACTCCTTTGGTGCATTTTTTAGGCCTTACTCTTCGTATTCGCGAAGAGGGACAGACGCAGTGGGGCCCCAATGCTCGTCAGCCGGAGGCTCCTATATGGGCTTTGTGGCATGAGACCATTTTGATGAGCGTTTGGCATCATCGGGATCAGGATGTGCATGTAATGATATCGGCTAGCCGGGACGGGGAATTGATCGCTCGCATAGCCCAGTTTTTCGGCTATACACCGGTAAGGGGTTCCAGTTCCCGCGGTGGACGGGAAGCCTTAAGTTCGCTGATTTCGTATTTAAAAGCGGGAAAGCGGTGTGCCATCACGCCGGACGGCCCCCGGGGGCCAAGACGGGAAATTAAAATTGGGGTTCTCAGTTTAGCCCGTATGACGGACTGTCCTATCGTGCCTTTTGCTTTTGAGGCGGAACACTGCTGGCGGTTGAGAAGCTGGGATAAATTTATTATCCCGAAACCCTTTAGCCGGGCAGTTTTTGTTTATGGAAACCCAATTAAGGTCCCCCGGCATGGCGGGGAAGATCATCTCAAGCAGATACAAGCGGAATTAGATCGGGTGACGTTGGAAGCGGAAAAATACTTCAAAAACTAGGACATCATGAAACATTCTTTTTTCATTTTTTGCCTTTTTCTCATCAGTGGTACGGTTACAGCCACTGAAAAACTATGGATTCCTTTGGGTCAACCGGATGGACAAATGGTGGACGCTGTTCAAAAACCAAACGCTCAAGGCACAGTAACTCTGGTTGCCAGTCTTACCCCGCATCCGACCGAAACGGTGGTGCCGGGCACTCAAGTGAAGGATGGACACTGGATTTATAAATACACGGACAAAACCCTGGAAAGTGAAGGGGATTACGCAGTTGGGAATAAAGAAGGTGTTTGGAAATATTACCGTCCAGACGGCGGTGAATGCCGCGAGTTGGAATTTAAAGACGGCGCAATGACAGGCAGCGCGCTTTTGTGGTCGCCGAGCGGGAGTCAAAAATATTTCGACCATCTGACCGACGTGATTCAAAAGGTTGTTCCCAGCGATTTTAAAGTGAAGACCCTTTTGCCCTACTGGGTAGATTTGCTCGGCGACGGGGATCATCAGATTCTCGCTATCGCACGGTCCGACTCAACTTCTCTGATTTTGGTTTTGGACCCAAACGGCAATCTTTTGGATAGTAAGATTTTCAGCGGTTTTGTAGATGACTTTACCTTTGGAGAAATTAAAAAAGGAGGAGACGTTTGTTTTGGATATGATATTTCTTGCGACGCCAGTCTGGGTGTCTGTCAGTGGGAGTTCGATATTTGGGACGGCATGAAGATAAAAACCGTGCTTGAATATCAAGGCTGGTATGGAAAAGCCGCTCCTTTTACCATGCCGGTTTTTCAAGACCTGAAGGGTCAAACCGGTATCGTTACGGATAACGGCACTTTTCAATGGGATGATGCCAAACAATCATTCAAGAAAGTATCGAATTGAATGTTCCTGACTTGTAAGTCTTTTTAAAATAGACCAACCTCAATTTGAAGAAAGAAACATAATGAATAAGTCACTGCCAAATCTTATGGCCATTTGGTTTTATAAGGTTTTGATGTTTTTTCTTTACATCGTGGCCCGGGTGATAGGTTTATTTTATCCCTCCGTTGGTTTTGGAGAGAGGCTTGGGTTTTATCCTCGGCAGGAACTGGCGAAATTATCGGAAGGTTCCCGGATTTGGATGCACGCGGCTTCCGCGGGAGAGGTCAACGCCATTAGTCCTTTATGCGCGGAGCTTCGAAAAGTCCGACCTGGTGTTCAAATTATAATTACCACTACGTCCAATACCGGAAAAAATCTAGTTCGGGAAAAAGGATCCGCGGACGCGGTTTTTCTGGCTCCGCTGGATATGGGTCCTTGTGTAAGGCGAGCTTTTAAAGCTTTTCATCCCTCGGTCTATCTGGTCACGGAAACTGAGTTTTGGCCCAATGTTTTGCTTTTGGCGGCTCGGTTGAAAATTCCCACTCTACTTTTGAACGGGCGTGTGTCGGATAGAAGTTTCTCTTCTTATTTAAAACTCAAAAACCTTTTCGCTCCGGTTTTAAATACTTTTTGCCATTGTTTTGTCCAATCCGTGGTAGATCAAGAAAAGCTTCTAGCTTTAGGCGTGGATCCGGGGAAGGTATCGGTGGCTGGCCAATTAAAATATGATCTTTCGCCGCCGGACGGGATGGAGGTTCAAAAATTTAAGGAAACGCTCAGTTTGTTACGAAAAGATATTTTGTTCACCATGGGAAGTCTGAGAACAGGGGAGGATGATCTTCTTCTTCCGCTGATACCCGAATTATTAAAATTGTCGCAGGATATTAAAATTCTTCTGGCGCCCAGGCATCTTAAAAATGTTCAGTTGGTTCAGGAAAAATTGGCCAAAATCGGCGTGGCGAGTACTTTGCGAAGCCGGATGAAAAGCGAAAATGTACCCGAACGGGTCATTATTTTGGATACGATGGGAGAGTTGGCCCAGTCTTACGCTTTTTCCCGTGCGGCTTTTGTTGGCGGGACTTTGGTTCCTATTGGCGGGCATAATCTCATGGAACCCGCTTTGGCAACTGTTCCTGTTTGTTTTGGCCCTTATATCAGTAATGTGCCGGAGGCGGCGGAAGTTTTGGTCCGTTCGGGCGGCGGATTTCAGGTGCGAAACCCGTCGGAGTTGCTCCAGTGTTTTGAGAAGTTTTTGGATGAGGAATTTGCCAAGCAAGCGGGCCGTAAGGCGCACGCCTCGGTTCTTTCCATGAGGGGCGCCACGGAAAAAACAGTTCAAGGTGTTTTGAACTGGTGGCCTGCCGCGTTATAAAGGTGAAGTAATGAGAGACTGGGAAAACGCGTATTTAAAATTCATCCATGACAAACCTAAGGGGTTTCAAAAGAACTTTGCTTTCGCCTCGCTGCGTTTTTTTTCTTTCTTGTTTTTGACTGGTTGGTGGATTCGAAAAATGGTTTATCGATCGGGGCTTATACGCCGTAAAAGGCTTTCTTGTCCGGTAATTAGTGTGGGCAACCTTACTACCGGCGGCGCTGGAAAAACTCCGATTGTTATTTTTTTAGCCAAATATTTCGCCAAACAGGGTAAAAAGGTGGCGGTTTTAAGCCGGGGCTATGGTCGCGAAACGAAATCGTCTTCGCTGGTCTGGGTTTCGGACGGTCACAAAATACTGGCGACCCCTGAAGAAGGAGGCGACGAGCCGGTTTTGATCGCCCGCAACGTACCGCAGGCGGCAGTTTTGGTCTGTAAAGACCGCTATCGGGCGGGACTGGAGGCCATTAAAAAATTTAAACCTGACTTATTTATTCTGGATGACGGTTACCAAAGACGCTTTGAGCTTCACCGCGATTTGGACATTTTGGCTATTGATGGGGTGAACCCCTTTAGCACAGGCCGAGTTTTGCCCGCGGGTTTGCTGCGGGAACCTTTGGAAGCTCTTTCGGAGGCGGATATTTTTGTGATTAACAAAGTGAATCTTTGCCGCAGCCCCGAAGACGTCCGCACGGTTCTTCAAAGGCACAATCCCAAAGCTTATTTGGTTGAGGCGCATTATAAACCGACGGTTTTGAGAGATTTTCAAACGGGCAAAGAAATGAAATCGTCCGATTTGGATCGTGTATCCGTGGGAGCCTTTTCAGGTGTGGCCAATTCCATGTCTTTTGTCAGAACTTTGGCGGATTTTAAAGTCTTGATTCATCATTCTTATAACTTGAGAGACCATTACGCTTATACCCGCGAGAACCTGAAAACCATCCTTCAGGACGCCCATTTGCGGGGTTTGCAATATTTGATCACTACGGAAAAAGACGAGGTGAAAATCCCCAAAGACATGGAACTGCCGGTCCCCATTTTGGTTTTAGAAATTAATTGGGAAGCGCTTCATGGGAAGAATCACTGGGAATCGGTTTTGAAGAATATCGCTTTGGGCTGCGCGTCCATCTCAGCATAGGTGAAAGTATTGAATAAAAATAAATTGAGCCTGGCGGTTACCCGAATTTTAATCATGCGTTATTCTTCTTTGGGTGACGTTGTTTTAACTAATCCGGTTTTAGACCAGTTGGAAAAAGCTTATCCCAAAGCTGAGATTTTCTACGCCACCAAGGACCGATTTGCTTCGGTGGTTGAGTTTCATCCGGCGGTTACCCGGGTAATCCCTCTGGCTGGAGGGGGATTGATTCTCTTTTTGAAGCATCTTTCGGAGATTAAATCTCTCCAGCCCACTATTGTTTTGGATTTGCATAATTCCTTGCGAACCAGATTAATCCGGTTGTTTTTGAAAAAAGCGGTTGTTTCGGTTTATGAGAAAGAAGCGGTTCAACGGCGTTTGATTGTGAAAAAACTTCGGGTGGAGCCCAGCCTTCACACGGTTCACAAATATCTCAAGGCTTTGGAACCTTTAGGGATTTTGTCTTCTTCGCCTATCCGGTGTCAGGTTCATGTTTCAGAGATCAGTCGTGAATTCGCTGAAAACTATTTCAACCGTCATCCCCAGTGGAAAGGGAAGTGGATTGTTGGTTTGGGCCCTGGCGCGACCTGGAGAACCAAACAGTGGCTTCCTGAATACTACGCGAAGCTAGCCTCGCGCTGGGGTCAAAATCAAAAAGCGCAACTGTTGTGGTTTGGTAGTGATAAAGAGGTCGATTTGATTCGATCGATTCAATCTCAAATGACAGTTCCGGCTTCTGAGAGGGGTTTGTGTTTGGCGGGTGAGTTGAATCTGGAACAATCCAGCGCCCTTTTAGGCTTATGTCAAACTTTTGTGGGAAGCGATTCGGGATTGATTCATTTAGCTTCCGGCCGGGGAGTTCCTGTCACGGTTATTTACGGCTCGACGACGCCTGCTTTGGGATTTGAACCATGGGGTAAACATCAGGTGGCTCAAGTCGAGAGTCTGGATTGCCGGCCCTGCGATGTACACGGTAAAAACGCATGCCCCCTGGGGCATTTTAAATGCATGAAGGATTTAACCGTGGATTTGGTTGAGAAAAAGGTCGGACTATTGACAGGAAACAAAGGATGAACAACCGGAAGCTCTATCTGCGTGTTAAACCGAAGGTCGCCCTACTGAGAGGCACGCTTTTAAACGACTATGAAATGCAGTCTTACGAGCCGCTCCAAAAGCAGTTTCAAATGACCACTTTTATACCCCATCAGACTTACTTTGATGTTTCAAAGATCGATATTCCCAAAGAAACCCTTTGGTGTCCGATTGCCGCAAAAATTCCTTTTGAGCGATCTTTACGTAAATGGCAGGCGGTTAAGGACCGCGTTACGGGCAGTACTCATAGTTTTTGTGGCATGGCGGACAGGCTCAAGGGTTTCGATATTTATCACGTGATGGATCAATATTTTTGTTTTAGTTACGAGGCCGTCTTGGCTAAGCGACAATATGGTGGAAAACTGGTGGTCACGCAATATGAAAACATTCCACTGCTGAACGAGAAAAAATTCATGGAACGCCACATTAAAAAATCAGTGAGGATCGAAGCGGATCTTTTTCTGGCGATGTCAGATGGCGCGCGGCAGACTTTGCTAGTCGAAGGAGTGGATCCGACCAAGATCAAAAAAATATATGGGGCGGTCGATACGAATCACTTTTCTCCCGGGTCCGTGGACAAAAAACTTCTTAAGTCCTTAGGGATACCTTCGGATGCTTTTGTGGTTCTCTATGTGGGAAGGTTGGCCGCAAGCAAGGGTGTCTTTACTCTTTTGGAAGCCGCCCGTCGACTGGCTCTGGAAGATTCAAAAGTTCATTTTCTTTTGGCGGGGAAAGATGAAGAAGGTATCGCCAATTGGATCTCGCAAAACCATATTGGCGGTTCGGTTCACCTAGCCGGTTTTGTGCCTTACGCTCAAATGCCAAAGTATTACCGTCTTTCCCAGTTATTTGTTCTGCCCAGTATTCCGACCAAAGGCTGGAAAGAACAGTTTGGTTATGTCTTGGCCGAGGCGATGGCCTGCGGCGTGCCAGTGGCGGGATCGGACTGCGGCGCTATCCCGGAAGTGGTGGGGGATCCGGATAGAATTTTTCCCGCTGGTTCGGCGGAGAAAATTTATTTTATGATTAAAAAATTAAAAAGATTGGCGCCGGGCCGGCTCAAGACTCAATCGCGAAAAAGAGCGTTGAATCTTTTTTCTTCTGAAAAACTTACCCGCACTCTGGCAGCTGTTTACGATGAATTGCTCCATGCTACTTAGTGCGTCAAGCGAATGGAATAGGACGACCAAATTGGAAAACAGTGGTAATTTCAATGATTAAATTGGGTTCTGATATAAACTAAATGCCGGAGACTATTTTATGGACTATTTTTTTAAAAAAATAAATCTCGTTAAGAATTCAAAAGATCTTTGGGTTCCTCCGGTTTATCTCAACAACACGAAAAGCGTTTGGGATCAATTCAAAAGCCATTTTTATTCCTTTTTCGATTTTCAATACTCGACAATTTATCGTGACTTAACAAAAAAACTACCGCATATTACTGGCAATGTTTTGGACGCGGGATGCGGACTTCAGCCCTACCGCAATTTATTTTCGCCTCACATTCGATACATTGGAATTGATGTTGTTGAATCGAAAGATGATTTCGGCTATCAAACTGCTGACACTCATTATTACTCGGGGGACACTTGGCCTGTCAAAAGTGGGACGATTGACTTTATTCTCTGCACCGAAACATTAGAACATGTCGCTAAACCCGATATTTTTTTTAAAGAGGCTTTTCGAACGCTAAAACCCGGCGGTGAAATTTTATTAACCGTTCCTTTTGCCGCTCGCTGGCATTTTGTTCCTCATGATTTTTGGCGCTATACCCCAACGGGTCTTGATTTTTTACTGACTAACGCGGGTTTTGTGAGAAATCGTGTTTACGCCAGAGGAAACCTACTGACAGTAGTTTGCTATAAAATAATGGCTCTTATTTATTCTGTATTGCATCCGAAAAAATCTAATTTTTTTTTCGAGAATAGCTCTCGTTTGATAGGTATTTTATTTATTCCTGCTTTTCTCCTGTTCGCTATTATCGGAAATCTGACTAAATTTAAAGACGGAACTACGGATTGTTTAGGTTATACAGTTCTGGCAAGTCGCACCCAGACGCGGAAAAAGCGAAATAAACGTTCTCGCTTATAAACTCATTAATAGGGTTTGATTTCACTCCCCGCAACATTTGTGGTTGGGTTAAACTACTTTTGTGAAAGTCTTACTCCCCTCTGCCAAGATCCTAATCCGCGTCCCCAATTGGTTGGGCGACAATATGATGGCCACTCCGGTAGTTTTGGCAGTACGTAAAACATTTCCCAAGGCCCAATTGACCATTCTTTCAAAATCGAATTTCGTTCCACTGTGGAAGAGCTTTATAGAAGTGCATGAAGTTTTGGTTTTGGAAAAGGGTTTAGGAGGCATTGTCCGAAGCATTATTGAAGTTAAAAAGCGAAAATTCGACATGGCCATTACTCTGCCAGGCTCGATTTCTTCCGCTTTTATCCTTTTTGCCGCCGAAGTTCCGATTCGCATAGGATGGGGGGGGGGAAGGAAGAGAAATCTTTTTAACCCAGGTGGCACCATTGCCTGAATCTCGGCAAAAACATTTAGTTTGGGAATATTTGGGTTTGATCCGCCAGGGGTTTGGGAAGCCTGTTTCCCCTAAAACTTTTAAGTTGGCTTTCCCACTCGGTTCTAAATCTAAACAGGAAGCCCAACGGTTATTAAAATCCCTTAAAGTGAATGAAAAATCCGGTTTGGTGGCGCTGGGGCCGGGGGCAACTTATGGCCCGGCGAAGCGGTGGCCTTTGGGTTATTGGAAACAGTTGATTACAAAAATGCTGGAATCGGGCAAAGAGACTTTGTTAGTTTTGGGCGGACCGGAAGAAAAAGAATATCTGGAAGAACTTTGGAAGGGTCTGCCGAGCCACCACACCCAACGGCTGGTGTCGCTGGTGGGGAAAACCAATCCCCAAGCGCTGGCGGCGGTATTAGATCAATGTAAACTGCTTATCACCAATGATACTGGACCCATGCATGTGGCGGCGGCAGTAGGCATACCGACGCTGGCTCTATTTGGCTCAACCTCACCGACCTGGACCAGGCCCTTTGGACTAGGGCATGAGGTGATTTATAAGTCGGTGGAATGTAGTCCTTGTTTTCAAAAGACCTGCCCGATTGGGTACATTTGCTTGAATCAAATTACGGTGGATGAGGTTTTTCAAAAGACTCGAAAGAAACTGAAAAATACCGTTGTGATTCAAGGTGAAAAAGCGCCGCAAGGGGTTTTGGCTTGAAACGAATCTTAATCGTAAAATTGAGGCCTTTGGGTGACGCTATTCTGGCAGGCACTTGTTTTGAGGCGGTGCGGAACGCTTTTCCAAAAGCCTGGATTACCGCGTTAGTGCAGCAGCCGGCCCATGAGCTTTATAAAAAATCCGGCTGGGTGAATGAAGTGATGGCCTACCACCGAAGCTCTCTCGATCAAAAATCTTTTTGGACTCGCTTTTGGAAAAATAATCAAATTGTGAAAGCGATTCAAAAAAGACATTTTGATCTGGCGATAGACCTTTCCGCTTCCCACCGAAGCGCCCAACTCATTACATGGGGTAAGGCAGGTTTGAAAATTGGACTTGGCCTTCCGGCGATTAAAAAGTATTACGACCTCAACGCGTCGGCCAAGGATGAGATTGAGGTTTCGGCTACTGAACTGGATAAGCGGGTATTGGGGCTGATAGGGCTGGAGCCTAAACCCCATGACCGGTCCGGCGGTTATTGGGTTGTTCCAGAGGAAGCGGCCAAGTTCGCCGAGACTTTCTGGAAGGCTAACCAATTTACAGATGAGGATATTGTGGTAGCGATTAATCCTTTCGCCAGTTGCGCCACCAAAGAATGGTACCCGGATAAGTGGGCGTCGGTGATTAAAGAGTTTTCAGGCCATGGGATTAAGCTTTTTTTCACTTGCGCGCCTTTGGAGAAAAAAGGATTGGAAAAGATAGAAAAACTGGTCGGTTATACTTTGCCAGTTTACGCGGGGAGTGCTTTGACGCCCTTGATGGGGCTTTATCAAAGGGCGAGTGCCGTATTAAGCGTGGATTCGGGCCCTCGGCATTTGGCGGTGGCGGTGGGAACTCCTACTTTGACCATTTGGGGACCAGAACCGGTGGAACGCTGGCATCCTTATCAATTGGAAAGACACCCGGTGGTGTTAAAGGCAGTCTTTTGCCGTCCCTGTGGTTTGACCGTCTGTATAGAAAAGAAGCATGAGTGTATGGCTCAGTTGGAACCCTCCACAGTGATTCATGAACTCAAACTGCTTTTACGAAGAGCGGTGGGAGTTTGAGCGAGATGAATAAAATTCTTTTGATGCGCCCTCGCTTTTTAGGTGACTTGATATTGGCGACCGGACTGGTTGACGTTATTCTTCAAAATAATCCTAAAGCTGAAGTATTTTTTTTGAGTGAAGACACTTACTCGGAAGCTTTAGCCCATCACCCGAAAGTTTCAGGCGTGATTGTTTTTGACGCGAAACGAAAAAACAATCTTTTTTATCTTTTAGGTTTTTATCGGGAATTACGTAAGCACAAGTTTGACACTGTGTTGGATCTGTTCGGCAACCCCCGTTCGGCCCAGATGGCGTTCTTAAGCGGGGCGCCGATCAGGGTGGGTTATAACTTGCGGGGAAGACGCTGGGCTTATAACCGCATCGCGGAGCCATCCTCTAATCCCCTGCCGTCTGGCCGAAGGCGAGTGAGCGAATCTTATTTGGATCAATTGCGGGCTTTGGGTTTGACCGTTAATAAACCTTATCGAACGTCGCTTGAAGTGAGTGAAGATGAAAAGCTTTATGTGAAAAAGCTTTTCAATCGGGCGGGCATTAAACCGGGACAAAAGACCGCGATACTAACGCCGGGCGGTTCCTGGCCGGCAAAGCGCTGGCCGTTAGAGAATTTTATTGAGCTGGGATTTATGCTGCAGGCCAGAGACATTAGGCCCATTTATATCTTTGGCCCAAAGGAAGATGCTTTAGCCAAAGAATTTGAAGAACGCATGAATAAAGATTGGATTTATTTAAATCAACCTTCGCTGAGAGGCTTAATCGCTTTCATTGAAGCGGCGAATGTTTTAATCGCCAATGACTCTGGCCCCATGCATGTGGGCCCGGCGGTCGGCACGCCAACGCTGGGAATTTTTGGGCCCGGCGAGCCTGAAATATGGTTTCCCTACACGAAGCCCCATCAAACGTTTTATAGCGAAGTTCCCTGCGGCCATTGCGGGTTGGACAAATGTCCCTGGATGACCTGTATGGATCGCCTCACCAGTGTGGAGGCGGCCAAGCGAGTGATAGAGTTACTTTCTTTGCCGACGGTTAAAAATCGTTAAATAGCGATTGATTATTGATTTGACGAGCTTTGAATATCCTCTGGATCTGCTTATAATACCCCTACTTTTATCCCCCTATCGAGGAGTCCCCGTGTTCGGCAAAGGCAAAATTTGGATGGATGGAAAATTAGTGGATTGGAAAAAAGCCCAAATCCATGTTTTGTCGCATGTGGTTCATTATGGCTCGAGTATTTTCGAGGGCCTTCGCTGTTATCAAACCAGACAAGGTTCGGCGATCTTCCGTCTGGAAGAACATATCGACCGTTTGTATGATTCCGCCAAAATTTACCGTATGGAAATTCCCTTCACTAAAAAGCAATTTCAAGACGCCATTATTAAAGTGGTGAAGGCCAACAAACTCAAGAGCTGCTATATCCGCCCGGTGGTTTTCCGCGGATACGGCACGATGGGTGTGAATCCACTTAAAAATCCCTTGAATTGCGCTATCGCGGCCTGGTCCTGGGGTTCTTATTTAGGTGAAGCGGCTTTAGAAAAAGGCATCTCGGTTCGTATCTCTTCCTGGCACCGCCAAGCGCCGAATACCTTTCCCTCGCTGGCTAAAGCGGGCGGCAATTATTTAAATTCTCAATTGATCAAGATGGAAGCCCTGCAAGACGGATTTGATGAGGGTATCGCTCTGGATAGTTATGGTTATGTTTCTGAGGGCTCGGGCGAAAATGTTTTCATTGTGAAGAACGGCGTTATTTTTACACCACCGACCAGTTCGGCCATTTTGCCGGGGATTACCCGCCACTCGATGTTTGTGATCGCCCGGGATATGGGTTTAGAAATCCGCCAGCAAGTCTTGCCTCGTGAAAGTTTGTATATCGCTGATGAAGTGTTCTTGACCGGTACGGCTGCGGAGCTGACCCCCGTCTCCAAGATTGACGGAATCGTGATTGGCAATGGCAAACGCGGCCCGATCACTGAAAAACTTCAAAAAGCTTTCTTTGATATTCTTAAAGGGGAAACACCCGATCGTTTTGATTGGCTGACTTCCGTTTAATTAAGAATGTCCTCCGGGAAGGCTGTGTTTCCAACGGATCCCAAACGAATTTTGCTCATTCGTCTCAAGGGTATCGGTGACGTGATCCTTTCCACCCCGCTTTTTCGGGCGCTGAAGAAAAAATTTCCCTCAGCTCAAATTGACCTGGTCACCCGTTCCTTTTGTGAACCGGTCGTTCGCCACAATCCCTATCTCAATCGGGTTATTCTTTATCCTGAAAAAACAGAATCCCTGGGTGTCTTGATTCAATTTGTGAATCGTTTACGGGGCGAGAAATATGACTGGGTCATTGATTTGGCCGCGGAACCCCGCTCGGCGTGGCTGACTTTTTTGACCGGCGCGCCGATGAAGGCGGGGTACGCTTTTCGTTTTCGTGAGTGGGCCTTTAATCAGCGGATTCCCAAAAATAAAATCAGGAGATATCAGGGAGAGGTAAATCTCGATATTATCCGCGCCCTGGGAGTGCCCGATCAGGGCAACCAAACTGAGATTATTTTGGATCAAGACGATAAAGAATGGGCCGCGCGATACTTCGCTAAAAAAGAAATAACCGAACTTCACTATAAAGTGGGCCTCAATCCTACGGGTACCTGGTCTTCCAAGCGGTGGCCTGTGGCTTATTGGAGAGAACTGATTGGACTCATCTGCTCTCAGTTGGCCGTGAAACCTATTCTTTTGGGTGGTCCCGCGGATCAGGAATTGATTCGTCAAATTAACGCTGGGCTTGAGCAAAAGACTTATGTAATGCCTGATACCACTTTGTCCCAGGCCGCGTCTTTTGTGTCTCATTTAGATTTACTAGTGGGTAACGACGGGACACCCCAGCATTTGGCTCAAGCCTTCGGCGTGAAAAGTCTTACCCTTTGCGGGCCTCATTGGGGAATGAGCTGGGTGAAGCCGGGAGATGTGCGCCACCGCTTTTTACAGCACTTCTTGGATTGCGGGCCTTGTGATTTAAACGTTTGTCCTTTTCCTGAAAAAGCCAGTGACGGCGGACATGTTCATCAGGAATGTCTTTTGAAGATCACGCCCGCGACGGTTTTTAGCGTTTTAAAAGAAATGTTACAGCCTTAAAAAATAAACCCGTTAAAGCTAATAGACTGATAAACAAACCAAATCGAAAACTGGTGGGTTCATAGCGAAGGTCAGCGGTTTGAGCGCCGACCGGCAATTGAACAGACTGAAAAATCCAATCAGCCATCACAATAGCCGCCGGTTTTCCATCGACCCAGGCTTTCCAACCCGGCAGGGCGTTTTGAGTGATGACTAAATAACCCCAAGTGTTTTTAGGAATGTCGTAATGATTTTCTGGATCGTTTAAGGGAGAGAGCGGGTGGCGGGGTAGTTCTGTAACTGCCTCCTGGGTCAAATAAAGTTTTGTTTGTGGATCGCTGATACCTGAGGCGAAGGCACTAAAGACGTCTTTGCGACCGGCAACGCTAACATCACCCCGATAAATAAACGCCTTACCCAAAGAATTAGGGTTTTTCCACATCGTCCAGCCGTCCAGAGTTCCGATATTGATCAAGGGTTTGGGCATAGAAGTTTCGTTTAAGTAGAGCAAGTCCACACCCAATAGATCCAACAGATGGCCTTTCGAATAAGGGAAAGAATATTTGAAATAGAGCTCGGCATTCATGACTCCTGTGCTGGGCCAGGTCGAGCTGTAAGCGTTCGCCAGAGGGATGGAGGTATAGAGATTGGAATTGGGAACGAAATATTTAAACTTAGATTTGAGTTCGGGATCGGGTAAGGGTTGGTAAAGTTTAGAACTGTCTTTTTCATCCGCCAAGACAAGGGCCCGGCCTGAGCCCATAGAAGCTTCAATTTTTTGAGTAGATTGTTCCAGCTGCGGATTGTTGGGAAGAAGGTTTTGCTCCAAGGGGTGAAACCAAATGGGAATGAGAAGATTTAATACTGAAAAGCCAAGAACAACCCATTTCCAGTGTCCGAGGCTGGGGAGGATTTGCCAAAGAAGCCCCAGGGTGACTAGTTCGATAAAATTAACCAAAACCCAGGCTTTGCCGGGCTCCAGAAAAGAAGGTGTAGAAAGATGAAAAAGGTGTAAGCCGTTTGAAATGAAGCCGAAGATCCATAAACCAGTGACGAGAAGGCTGATAAACCAGAACCAGGTTGCGGGATTCCATTTTTTCATCTGAAAGAGGGCTCCGAACAGTATAGCCAAGGGAATAAGGCCGGAATAAAAGTTGAAATAGAAATAGGTGGGAGAGGCTACGTAGTCGGGCAGATTGTTCTGGGAAAGGGCATTGAAGTTGACAAGGGTCAGCAGGTTGTTCAGGGGCAAAACAAATTCCGGATTATCTTTGACCGCCGGAAGGCGTACGGCTTGGAATAGAAAATATTCCACAGAGGGAAGCCATTGACAGATGGTGATGAGCAGAGCGGCAGCGGTGGGGAGGATCAGTTTTGTCACTGATCGAAAGGAAATAACCGCGTAGGCTAAAAGAAACAAAAGGGTATAGAAAAGAATTTGGGGATAGCCAGCTAGAGTTTGCAGGGTTAAGACCACGCCCAATTGAAACCGACCCCAGGGTTTATTCGATAAAGCCTGATGGGCGCCTACGAAAACCCAGGGAATCCAGGCCATGGTATCCATGGGGGAGTTACTGCCTAAATGATTGACCGCGCAGCCGTTGAGTAAAGCCAGGGAGGCACTGAAAAAAGCGCCGAAAGGCTGAACTCCAAACCGCCTCAGTAAAAAATAAAGTCCCAGTGAAAAAATCAGCAGGTGCAGAACGCCCGAATAGTTCCAGGCGTTGAGGCCCAACCAGGTAAAAAGAAGAGTGCCGGGATAGAAAACCTCAGTGGACCAGCTGGCCAGCCAGGGAATACCGAAAGCCGAGAGAGGATTCCAAAGGGGAATGTGGCCCTCTCGCAGAGAGCTTAAGACCGACCAGCGGACGGGCAAATTCCAGGTGTCGTTTTCGGGACAGGCGAGGTGGATGTCGGGGTGAAGTAAAAGCCGGCTATAGGCTGCCAGAATGATGAAGACCCAGCCCAGGGCTAAACCTATCGCCGGTGTGGGCGAAGACGATAGCAATCTTTTTTTCATAACTTACCCTTTGCGCGAAACACTAAAAACAAAAGGCGATAAAGACTAGGCGTTAAATTCCCCGCCGGCTACTTCAGGAACTAATCCCATGTCCTTGATCATTTGATGATCGGCGTCTTGGCCCTGGCCGCCCGTGGTCAAATAACCATTGGTGAAAATTGAATTAGCGACATAGAGAACCAAGGGTTGAAGAGCGCGGAAGGTGACTTCCCGGCCACCAGCCGCGCGCACATCCACATCAGGATGGACAAAACGGAAAAGGCTTAATACTCTTAAAGCGAAATAAGGCTCGACTTTAGGCAAGTGAGCGAAAGGCGTGCCTGGCCGGGGGTCTAAAAAGTTAACCGGAACCGAGGTGGCGCCCACTTCACGCAGGGTGTAGCAAAGTTCAATCACGTCATCCAGATTTTCACCCATGCCGACGATACCGCCGGAGCAGACTTCCATGCCGGCTTCTTTGGCGTAGCGGGTGGTTTGAATACGGTCGGCGTATTTGTGAGTAGAAACAATCTCAGCATATAAACGCTCGGATGTTTCCAAATTGTGATTGAAGCGGTCAACGCCAGCTTCCGCCAAACGCTTGGCTTTTTCCTGGGTCAAGATACCGAGTGAGGTACAAACTTTCACTCCAACTTCGGATTTAATGCGCCGGGTGGCTTCGCAAATAACATCCAAATCCTTATTGCTGGGGCCCCGAGTGGCGGTGACCATGCAATATTTCCAGGCCCCGGCGGCTTTGGCCTTGCGGGCCCCCTCGACCAGGGACTCCACTTCCATCATGGGATATTGAGCGGCGGGAGTGGTGTATTTAGAGGATTGGGAACAAAAGCCGCAATCTTCAGGGCAAGCGCCCGACTTGGCGTTTTGAAGCACATGGATACGCACTTTGTTGCCATGAAAATGACGCCGAACTTTGTAAGCGGCATGAATGATCGAGAGGGTTTCTTCCGCTGGCGCGGTTAATATCAATTTGGCTTCTTCTTTCGTAGGGGCTAACTTTTGGAGGGCTTTTTCAGCCAAGTTGTCCCATAAAGTGGTTGTTTGTGAGGGGGCTAGAATCATTTGTTCGTCCTTTTCCTTGGGAAAATCAGAAGGCCCATGAGTATAACACGGCTCTTCAGGTTACAAATCGGTTAAAAAAGTACCAACTTCTATTTGATTTCTTTTATTCTTTACGGGTTCTTTCGAAAGGGAATTATGGATAAGCCGAAGAAAAAAAACAAAACCCCTAAACTCCTGCAATTTTTAACGGGTTACAGTCTTGGATTTTTTTCATGGCTGGCGGGGTTTCATTGTCTGGCAATAGGAGCCGAAGGACATATTTCCATTTCAAAAAAAAGACTTCTGAAACATTTGTTTAAAGTTTTTATGTGGACACTGGAAATAGGCCTTCTTTTAAATCTCATGTCACTCTATAGGGCTTGGCTTTTAGGCGCGACCACACAAGAAATTGAAATGGCTTTTTTAGTCAAGTCGGTTATTTTTCTCTACATCAAGGTGTTTTGGCCCAGAGTTTTTCCGGAAATTCTTCCGGGTATGCATGTTTTTTTCTGTCCTCAATGCTATCAGAAGCAAACCTTCCGGTTTATGCCGGTTTCCTTCCAATTTGGTTTTTTGGTGACCTACCTTTGCCGCTATTGTTCCTGTCTGGTGAATGGGTGGGGAGAACAGATATTTTATCCGGTCAATATTCCTCTAAAAAAGATAACACCTTCTTTGGCAAAGACTATCCCGGCGGTGGCACTGGCCATCGGTTTGGGCATTTTGACCTTTCAGGTTGTTTGGGGTTGGTTGTCGGCTAATTAGAAACGGGATAGACCCAGCTTAAACCTTGGGATTTCATGGTTCGGGAATCTTGAAGCCAAACCCCTACGCCGATATTGGATAACTTCCAGGAACTGCCTAGGGGAATGCTGATCTCCCATGTAGAGCTGGGGCTGATACTACTTTTTAAAATCGAGTTGTGATAACGCACGACAAAGTTTTCCTCTAAAAATCTGCCGTTGTTTTCCCCTCCTAAAACTTTTGTAGAAAGATCGTTCTCGAAAACCGCGACATTCACTGTGGGGTCGCCCATAGATAGAGTGTTAGACGGGAGAAATACCTGAACCCGAAGGGCTTGGTGGCCTAATAGGGTTTTTAACTTGATTGGGGCTAATCCGGTCAGAAGAGCCGATTGCGAAAATTCGTTTTTTGCCTCAGACAAATCAGCCCCATTGAAGCCCAGTTGACCGTTGACTGTCATCTCTGGAGTGAAAAGAGAGGTGGCATTGTAAAAATCCGTGTATTGTCTTTGTCGGTTGGTGGCGAGAGGAATGGAAAAAGGATCTTTCCATCCCAGATTGTCCCAATAGTCCACATGAAATGCCAAAGGGAGTGCTTTTCTCGTTTTAAATAAAGTCATTCCCCATGTATTGAGTATTTTTTCGGCGGGTGGGCAGCTGGAGCATCCTTGCGAGGTGAAAAGCTCAATTAAAACAGGGGACGAAGCTTGGAAAGGGACTGTGCCTTGTCCGTGAGTTTGTCCCGCGAGCATTGAAATAATAACGAAAATAAAACTATTCAACTTTTGATTCATGGCTCACCGCTGGCTGATTTGATCTTACTTACGACGAGAAAGGAATAAAAGTTTCAATTAGAGTTTATCGGGAAAGTCTTTGAGCATGTTCGCGACCAGATCGCGAAAGCGATCATGGATTTCAGGTACGCGCGGGTCATCCATGTTGATGGGTTTATCAAATAGTGAATAAGCTTTAGTAATTCCGACTTCTTTGAGCCAAATGATTTTAGGGTCTATGGCGCCCACAATGGCGGCGCAAGGTATACCCAATTTTTTCGCCATCAAAGCTACCGAGACTGGGGCTTTTCCCTCCAGGCTGGAGGCGTCCATCATGCCCTCGCCCGTAATGACAAGATCGCAGCCTCTCATTTGATTCTCAAGTTTGAGAATATCAGCGACAAAGTCAAAACCGCTCTCTAATTTTCCACCCAAAGCCAAGATGGCCATGCCCATACCGCCCGCGGCACCAGCACCCCTTTGATTTCTTAAAGAAACCCCGGAAGCTTTAGAAAGAACGCTTTCAAAGTGGGTCATGCCCTTTTCCAGATCATTGACCATATCGGGAGTAGCGCCTTTTTGCGGCCCAAAAAAGCGGGCGGAGCCATATTCCCCCAGCAGTTGAACGCGCACATCCACTAAGCCGGTTAAACGGAGTTCTTTAAGATTTTTACGAATAAGATCGAGATTGATTTGATCCACTAGAGGTAAATGTTTTCCAGCCGCGCCTTTGATGACGGTGCTTTTAGAGATGATCTGAGCACCGAGGGCTTGAAGAAAACCAAGACCGCCATCGATAGTGGCGCTTCCGCCTAAAGCGATACGAATATTTCGGGCGCCTCTTTTGTAAGCCTCGATGACCAGCTCGCCGGTTCCATAACTGGTGGCGTTCATAGGATTTCTTTCGTCCAGTGTTAATTTGGACAAGCCGGAAGCTTGGGCCATTTCAATGACGGCACAGTCCTTTTCCGGAAGGGTCGCTAAGCCGTAAGTTGATTGTTGAGAACGCATGAGCGGATCGTGGGTGGTTGTGGTTAAAGTTTTACCCTTGAGGATATGAATGACGGCATCGAGAGTACCTTCGCCTCCGTCGGCGACGGGGCAGACGCCCACAAAGGCTCGAGGTCTTTGCTTGACGATAAGCTTCTGTAAAATATCAGCCACTTCTTGAGCGGTTGAAATTCCCTTAAATTTGTCAGGAGCGATTAGTATTTTCATAGTGTTTATAGGTTTATTAGTCAGTTTAATTTTTCAAGATTCAGTATTAAACTAGCGCCGACTCTCGAACCTATTTTAAGGGGGAAAAATGTCTTCGCAAGACCAATCAATGACTTCATTGCAAAAAGATTCGGCGGTATTTCCACCACCAGCCAAGTTTGCCGCTAAGTCCTATGTCAACTCTCCTGAGAAATATCAACAAATGTACGACCGATCGATTAAGGACTCCCATAATTTTTGGTTAGAACAGGCGAATGAGTTTGAATGGTTTAAAAAACCCACGAAGACGCTGAAATATACTTGGGACACTAAAAAGCGAATCATTGAACACACTTGGTTTGAAGATGGGGAAATGAATGTGTCGGTTAACTGCCTGGACCGTCATCTTTCTACGCCGGTGAAGGACAAAGTCGCCATTATTTGGCAGGGCGAGAAGGACGAGGAAGTCCGCAAGATTACCTATAAAGAGCTTCATGAGATGGTTTGCCAGTTTACTAACGTACTTATCTCAAAAGGGATCAAGAAGGGTGACCGCATTTGTGTTTATATGCCCATGGTGCCAGAAGCGGCGGTAGCTTTGCTGGCTTGCGCTCGTTTAGGCGCGATTCATTCCGTAGTTTTCGGCGGATTCAGCGCGGAATCCATCAAGAACCGCATTCAAGACTCTGATAACGTAGCGGTCATCACGGCGGATGTAGGGTTCCGGGCGGGTAAAATTATTCCCCTGAAGAACATTATGGATGAGGCTTTGAAGGATTGCCCGAGCATTAAGAACGTCATCGTCTTCAAGCGGGGTGATGGTAACATTAATATTAAGCAAGGCCGTGATTTTTGGTGGCACGATGAGATAGCCAAGGCCAGCCCGGTTCATAAGGCAGAGGCCCATAAGGCGGAAGACCCCCTGTTTATTCTTTATACTTCGGGTTCGACGGGTAAGCCGAAGGGTGTTTTACACACGACCGCTGGTTATTTACTTCATGTGGCTTTGACTCATAAATACATATTTGACTGGCATCCGGAAGATATTTACTGGTGCACCGCTGATATCGGATGGGTGACGGGCCATAGCTATATTGTTTACGGGCCTTTGGCGAACGGCGCGACCTCTTTAATGTTTGAGGGTGTGCCGAACTTTCCCGACGCGGGACGTTTTTGGCAGGTAGCCGCTAAACACAAAGTGAATATCTTTTACACGGCGCCCACAGCGATTCGCGCTTTGATGCGTGAAGGCGAAGAATGGCCGAAAAAGCATGATTTAAGTTCTTTAAAAGTTCTTGGTTCGGTGGGTGAACCCATTAATCCGGAAGCCTGGATGTGGTATTACCGCAATATTGGCCATAGCGAAACCCCGATTGTGGATACCTGGTGGCAAACCGAAACCGGTGGATTCTTAATCGCGCCTTTCCCCGGGGTACATACCCTGAAACCGGGTAGCGCCGGCCGGCCTTTCTTTGGCGTGGAGCCAGTAGTGTTGCGTGATGACGGCAGTGAATGTAACCGTAATGAGGGTGGCAAGCTTTGTATTAAGAAGCCCTGGCCCGGAATTATGCGCACTACCTGGGGCGATCACGAGCGTTTTATTAACACTTATTTCGCGACCTTTAACGATATGTACTTCACGGGTGACGGCTGCCGCGTGGATCAAGACGGCGATTATTGGTTGATGGGACGGGTAGATGACGTGGTGAACATCTCCGGTCATCGTATTGGCACGGCCGAGGTTGAAAGCGCTTTGGTGTCTTTCCCCAAAATAGCGGAGTCCGCGGTGGTAGGTTATCCGCACGATATTAAGGGATCAGCTCTTTATGCTTTCGTTATGTTAAAAGACGGCGTTTCCTCATCGGACGAATTGAAGAAAGAAATTATCCAGCATGTTCGTAAAGAGATTGGGGCGATTGCCCAGCCGGACAAGATTCAATTCGCGGAAGGGCTGCCGAAGACTCGCAGCGGCAAGATCATGCGGCGTATTTTGAGAAAAATCGCGGAAAACGACATGTCCAACCTGGGAGATATCTCCACCTTGGCTGATCCGACCGTGGTTGAAAAGCTGGTGCAAGGTAAGCAGTAAGTTTTAAATTAAGTTTGGATAAAAAGCCTTCGTGTGTCATCACGAAGGCTTTTTTATTGAATCAGGGTTGAAGGGGCTCTATATACTGTTCCCATGAGCACTAAAGCCAGTAAAAAAGACATGGAGCATTTCGCCAATCAATGCGCCAGCTTTAATTTCCGTAAAGTGGCCCGCGTTGTAACTCAATTGTTTGATAACGCTCTTCAACCAACAGGGATTAGATCAACCCAACTGGTTATTTTGTTAACCGCCGGTATTCATGAGAATTCCACCATGTCGGAGCTGGCCGATAGGGTGATGGCGGACAGGACTACACTTACCCGGGCTTTAAAACCTCTACTTTTAAAAGGGTATTTGAAAAATGTTCCGGGTAAAGATAAACGCAAAACTACGGTCGTGCTCACCGATAAAGGCCATCAAATTATTCTCAAATCGGTTCCCTATTGGACTAAAGCTCAAAAGCATGTCGTCGATAATTTCGGCGGGAATAATTGGGATAATCTCCGTGTGAAGCTCGACAAAATGTGCGGCGCGGTTAAAAAGACCCGTCAATTCTAGGTTGGTCTTGGTTAATAAAATATATAGGTATCGAAGATCGCGGCGTAGTAAGGCCCGGAAGCATAATTGAGTGACCCGACGGTTGGATCCATTCTTTGCACATCCAACTGACATTTTAAGTTGCGCACCGGATAAAACCGGAAAGTGACCACATCCCGGAACCCATCGAAGGTGGCGATCTGGCTTGAGTCAAAGAGATACTCGTTGGTAAAGCGCAGGTACATATCCCGTCCTAAGTCAATCTCAGCGCTGGCGTGATAAGCGGTATAGTTGTTTTGATTAATGAAAGTTCCCGGCGCGAGGCCAGGCGCGTTCGCGGGGGCTAAAAAGTTGTCATCGTGGCCTAAATCAAACTCACCCAACAGAACCACCGGACCCAATTTTCCCCAGCCATAGGCACCGTATCTTATTTTGCCGACCGTGTTGGCGGTGTTGTCAATATTTTGGCCGTAAATCGTTCCGCCCAAGGTGATTTGCTTCAGGTTAATGCCGCCTTTAACCGCGAAGTCTTTTTCGGTCGGGTTCGCGCTGTCATTAAAGACGTCGGCATTTAAAAACAGTTCGCCCGGGTAAATGCCAAATTCAATACCACCCATCACGGGATTATTGAAAGTTAAAACACCTCCGGAGACTAAATCACTTCGGATCAAACTGTTGTCGTCGGCCAATTCCAAACCATAAGGAACCATAAATTTGCCCAGCTTGAAATAAGCGTCAGCGGGCAGGTTAGAAATCAAAGCGAAAACTTCCTGCGTGGTGTTGAGGTCCAACCGGTAGGTAAATACTCCTGAAATCACTTCATTGGCCTTCACCGTAATGGAAAAGCTTTGACGGCCCAGGGGAACAAAAGGCGAGTTGGGATTGAAGGAAGTCGGTACGCCCGGCACACCCGGGGTCAAAATCGTTCCAAAGCTTTCGTGAAAATCCACTCCCGCGCTGACCCACGCGGGGACCTTATGAGTGAAAGACTGGGCGACATCGGCAATGCCCTGCCAGTCAAAGGTTTTAAGGTCGTTGCCGTAGTTTCTGCCGAAATCATTCCGCATATACCCGCCGGTTTCATTCATGTGGCAGGCGTTGCAATTGACGCCCTGCCAGGCGGCCAAATAGGGTTCGGCCCAAAGATTCGAAATTCCAGTCGACATCAGAAGAAGGGTCAGTATTCCGATCCGGCTTTTCATGAAAGCTCCTTGGAAAAAGTCATGTTTTGAGCGTCTTTTGCGGTAATGGGCCAACAATTATGACTATTGTGTTGGACTTGGAAATGTTACGGATAAAGCCATTTATTTGAGGGGAGAGTTGGTTCTAAAACATACCGGCGAAGCGGTAAAAACAGCGATTCAAAAGGTTCTGGCGACCATCAATTCGGTAACGCTCGCGGGTGAAGCGCTAAGGGATTCGCCCAGTTCAAAAAGCCAATCGCCCGGTTGGAAGGCGATCTGGGGGAGGAAAGACCAGGACGAATTACTGACGGGCGATGTGACGGCGGTAAGATCCGCTTCCGCCTGAAGATACCAATCCCGGCTGAAGTGATAGCCTAGGCCCGTATTGGCCTTCCACTGGTTGAGGACCTGGGGATCAATCTTCCCCTGGTAGCCATAGTTTCCCTCGAGGAAAAATTTTCCCACACGGTAGCCGCCCAGCACACTGACGGACCAGCTGCTTCCGATCCAGGAAAAGGTGCTGTTGGGAAAACCATAAGCCCCGCCAGCCTCGATGGAAAAAGCCCCGGCGGTCTCACTGGACCATCCCCCGAAATGGTAGAACTCGTAACGCAAGTTAAGCCCGATCGGCGACATGATTAAAGGAACCTGTCCGAGAGGATACTGGGTAGTCAGGTTCGGAAAATCGGCTTCTAAAGCCCAGTCCTTCCCAAGGGCGAACAAACCCTCCCCGTACAGATAAAGCCAATGATAGGGCGAGGCGTTGTTGTCGAACGAAGCCGAAAGATAATAACTGTTTTCGATTTGCGCCGAATCCGTTTCCAGGGTTCGAATGATGCCGGGGTCGTTTTCTTGAGCGGACAAAGCGGAAGGCAGGAGAGTCTGAGAGACCCCGCAGGCGGTTAAAAGCAGGAAGAAAACCCCAAAGCGGGCCGAAAGTCGGGTCATAGGTTTCGGTATCCTTTCGGAGGTTTGCGGTCCCTTCAACCTCGAAAGTCTACCCTTGAAGTCAAAGGTTCGCAACATGGTAAAATCTTTCATGCCTCTCAAACGCGTCCATTTTATCGAAACCAATTCCACTTGCTCTGCCTATAATTGGTTGCGTTTGCCAATCCATTTTTCGAGGAACCTATGCGTTTGATGAACTCTCTTTTCCTCTGTTTTGCCTTCCTGTTTTTGACCGGCTGGGGCCACTGGGGGCCACCCGTCAAAATCGGCCTCGCTCTGGACAGCGCGAAAGCCCATGAACCGCTCGTTCAAAAGTTAAAGGAAGCCGCGGAGGATAACCGCGCGGAACTTCTCGTGAAGGACGCCCAGGGTGATCCGGCGGCCCAGTCAAGTGAGGTTCACGACCTGATTCAGCAGGGCATTCAGGTTCTGGTGGTGATTCCTTGCGATGCTTTGAAGGCCTCAACCCTGGTGAGTGAAGCGCATAAGGCTGGAATCAAAGTCATTTCCCTAAAGGGTCTTATTCCTCACAGCGATCTGGATTACTTAGTTGCCTTTGATAATGAGAAAGCGGGCGAGTTACAGGCCCGGGCCATGGTCAAAAAAGTTCCCCGGGGCCGGTATGTTTTGTTGGGCGGCGAAGAAGCGGAGGAAGCTTCCCAGAATTTTCGAAAAGGCCAGATGAAGGCGCTTCAACCCCTGATCGACCGGGGAGATATCCAGATCGCGGCCTCAAAGTGGGATGCCGCGCGGAAAAGCGCGGAGCCGGATGAGCTGGGCGTCATTCTGGCCCGGGAAGGAAACCGGGTGGACGCGGTGCTGACTTCGGATGATGAAAAGGCCGGGCGGGCCGTCCGAACCCTCGAAAAAATGAATCTGAAAGCCATGGTCGGGGGGGTGGGGAATGATTTGGCCACCTGCCAGAGAATCGCCTCCGGCACCCAATGGATGACCATCACCCATCCGCCTCAAAAGCTGGCCGAGGAAACAGCCTATCTGGCGGCCAAGTTGGCCCGCAAGGCCACCGAGTTCGATTGTCAATTTGTCGAGGTGGACAACGGCCCCCAAAAAGTACAGGCCATTCTTTTAACGCCCCTGGCGGTGGATGCGGGGAACCTGAAGTCGACCGTGATCGCTGACGGAGTTCAAAAAGAAGAGGATGTTTTCAAGAAATAGGGAATTCATGAAAAGTAAAAAAAGGCCAAGCCACCATTAACTATTATTTTTTTGTCCACGACGGGAACCCGGATTGGACGTTTAATGATGAAAAGAGGTAAGCGGTTTTGAATTATCAGTCCAGTGTTTCATTCCTTATATTCATAGTCGGTTCATCTTGTTTTCCACTATGTGCACAAGACATTCCAATAACCACACCTGCCCCCACCCTTTCCGATACACAGACTTCTTCGGTTGTACCAACGTCTTCCGTGACGCCCATCCCAGGGGAAATAGAATTGAAAAAAGCTTTCGAAGTTCAAAATTTATCTGGAGACCAGGCGGCACGTGCGTGGTTTGAAAAGGCGAAGAACGCAGGCAATATCGAAGCCGACTTTCAATTGAACCTCATGGATCGATATCCCATTATTAAGGGAATGTCGAGTACTAACGACGCTGGGGACATGTCGGAACACGCTTCTCTCCATGAGCAAAAGGATGCGCTCAAATATATTTTGGATTTCACCTTTCGTTCAGCCAAACAGGGCAATCTCGTTGCCGAGAATCGTATATGGAAATTTTTCATCAGAGACCATGGCTATCTGGGTTATCCGGCAGACATGGTCATGACCCGTAAATGGATGATGATGGCCGCCGCCCAAGGGAGCGCGGACGCGGAGATTATCCTGGGTGAATGTTATAATCCCAACTCCAATAACAAACTAGACTTCGGTATTCCCGTAGACGAGACACTGGCTCGGTATTGGTATGGTTTGGCGGCGGCCCAAGGAATTACGGAGGCGAAAGAAGCCGTGGCCCGTTTAGATTCCGAAAATGCCGCTGTTACAGTCTCGGGTTTAGTTAACAGCCCGGTATTAACTGGTTCTAATCCATTTCAAACAGTTCAGCTTGATTCACCAATAACCCTCATCAACAAACCATTCAAAGGCATGTTGCTTTGTCCAATTCAAAAAATCGACCGTTATATGCCCTACGCGAAAATAAGTGGAAATCTCCATTGGGTCGGCATTCGTCCTCAAATGAGAATTGAAGAGATTAAATTCATCCATGACCAAGGGAGCCACTTGGTAAATTCACTTACCCTAAAACGGAATTATGTTCCGGGAATGATTCTGGTGAAATTCAAGGACGATATATCGGATCAAGTGATAAAGAATATTCTTTCGAAGATAGGGAAGGCTCAGCCTTTTTCTCAGAAGTTTATTAAAAATGACTATTCTGTAAAACTTAAAAAAGGCATGACGGTGAGGGCTGCCCTTCAATTATTGGTGAATCGTCCTGAAGTCGAATTTGCCGAACCAAACTTCAGAGAATTGAAACTGATGTGAAATTACATTGTCCACGACGGGGACCCTGATTGGACAATCCCATTTTTATTAACCTATTTCCGCCAGCGGGCGAACCAATAGCCGCCGATCCAGATGGGAAGGAAGATCAACGCCAACATCGGCAACAGATGATCCACCAGCATGTGGCAGGTTTCCCAGCGGGCGCAATGAAGCTGTATGGTTCCCGCTCCCAAAAGAAAAGCTGAGATTCCCAACCAGGCTCCGGTCCATCTGGGGTGAAAAGAAGCGTTCCGTGAAGCCATCCAGCCCAACATCAACCAGGTAGGAAGGGCGACCAAAAATACAGTTCGCGCGCAAAACCATTCATCAGCCATGTCACGCGCCAACACCCGCGTCAGAGCGTCTTTGTCGAAAAACAAAAAGGGCATACTGAAAAGAAAAAGGATCAGGATGGCGGCCACCACCCGGGGGGCTGGGTGGGGCCGATAATCGGGCATACTGGAAGCGATGCCCATCCGGGCCGTGAAAGCCGCGAGGACGAAAGTCAGCAGTAGGAAACCTCCGGACGAAAAATCCATAAGTCTTTCCCGAATCTCAAATTGAGGTCCGATCAGAGAGAGGGTCAGGGCCACCGCCATGAGAGAAAAAACCAGCCATACCAGCCACTGTCCCAGAACTGTGGGGGCCGTGGGGGTAGGTTTGTTCTCCGCGACAAGTTTGTCCACCAAACGCCGATGAGATTCGGGCAGGGAGCTTTTGATCGGGTTAGATTGAATTGATTCGCTCATTCGCTTTTTTCCACTTGGGTTTTTAGTATCTTCTTTAATAGAGCGTATCCCCGGTGAGCCCTCACCCGGAGAGCGGCCTGGGATATGCCCAAAGTCTTTGCCGCCGTTTCCACACTCATCCCTTTTAACTTCAACATCTCAACCGCCTGCCGGTTCATCTCCGGTATGGCTTCCAGCGCCTGGTGAATCCGGTCGTCGAGCCCGTCATCTGCCATTTCCAGAGCGGGGATATCAAAAAAATCCTCCAGGGGAACCTCGCGCTGGATGATCTTATGGTTCTTTTTCAGGGCCGCCCAAACGGCGTTACGAATCACTGCGAAGAACCAGGGAGGGAAGGGCAGATCCGTCCGGTAACTATGTTTGGCCTTGTGGAAGGATAAAAGCACTTCCTGAAAAACATCATCCACATGGTCCTGATTGAAGACCCTTTTACGGACGAAATTATAGATCACGGGGCTCATTTCCAGCAGAAGACGTTCGTAAGCGTCCTTATCGCCGCCCTGGGTGAGCCTCATCAACTGGGTCCAAGCTTGCCATTGGTCGTTATTGAAATCCAAGGGCTAAGGCTCCTTACTCATAAATAGTGTGGTTCCAGCCGTAATGTTACACCGGTAAAAAATGATGGGCCACGGTAACATTTCGGGCACCCGGTTAATACACATTAGCACGCGCGCATCACATTTCATGGAATGTCCTGCTGCCGCATCTCAAAAGCCCGGGAGGCTAACGTGAAACACATGCTTGTTTTAAGCTTTTTGCTCTTCTCTT
>Ga0206815_1060_pt1 | contig 32466 bp, 23 predicted proteins | sample Alteio_BWOrgCont_91_FD_152864 | JGI IMG/M metagenome (GOLD analysis project Ga0206815, IMG submission 152864) | Enriched cells from forest soil in Barre Woods Harvard Forest LTER site, Petersham, Massachusetts, United States -... | ecosystem: Environmental > Terrestrial > Soil > Temperate forest >...
TCTCTGGCAATCAGGCATCGGTGGAGACGCAATCGTTAAATTACTTTCCGCAGAATCCGACGATGAAGCTGGAGGATTTTGCCAGCGCATTGGTCTCCGGAGCAAGCGCTGCCGGCGGTTCAGGCAATGGAAGCACGGTGACGGCGACGACCAACAACACAGGAAATGCAACCACCACCGCGAACTTGACTCCGGTGACGAGCATGACCACGACTACTACGACGCCGGCCTCGGCGAGCCCGCTGCTAAGCGGAAGCCTGAATGGTGTGCTTGGGGCGCTCGCAGCCTATAAGGCGGCGCAACCGTCCCAAGTGACGGCGAAGGTGGGGAGTGGGTTGTCGATGACGGTGACACCCTACGCACTATCAAGCGACTCCGGCGCGGAACTGAATGTGAGCGTGACCTACAACGAGAACGGGGCGGCAACGATTTCGCCAGATTCGGCGCAGGCACAGGCGGCAGACGACTTGAATTCGCGCGTCTCGGAGCATTCGGTGCAGACACTGGTTCGCATGGATGCGCTGAAGTTCTTTGAGATATCCACGATGCAGTCGGTGATTGCGAGGCAGAAGGCCCCTTACAAGCTGTTCGACCCAATTGTCGAATTGCCTCTTTTTGATGGCCTCGGTGTGTTTCCGAACTGGCGGCGCAAACCGCAGGTGATCTACGACCAGAGTGTGATCTTTATGCAGGCGGCGATTGTGCCGACGGCGGCCGACCTGGGTAATAGCTTGATCGTGAACAGCGATCTTGTGAAGAAAACCGAGGGCAAGGACACTAAAACGATTCATGCACACAACAATCTGAGTTTCAGCAACCAGAGCTTCAGCGACGTGAGCAAGACTTGCAATTGCAAGCCCGGCACAGACTCAAATCCCAAAAAATCAAATGCCAAAGAAGCAGTCAAATCCGTTGCCGATGCGGAGGCCGCCAAGCCGATCTTGTCCGCAATTATGGAGTATCACAAGCAGATGATGCGTTTTTTCAGTGGCGAGTATCCTCCGACCGGCAGCGCTTCGTTCACGGCGGAGGGAACGAAGATGTGCGCTACGACTGATCCGGGAGGAAACGAGGCAGGCAGAGCTGCGACCAATTGCATGCCGAGGTTTGAAGATATCCTGCAAAATTCGGAAATTGAGGATGACTTGAACGATTGAGGTGGCAAATTGCGTTGTACTGATGTCAAGACAAAGGCCGCTACTCTTGGGAGTGGCGGCCTTTGTGTGTTGCGGATTGGGTTAGAAGATGAACTTCAGGGCCAGTTGCAGGGCTCTTGGGTGGCTGCTGAAGGCTTGGCTTGGGGTGTTGAAGTCGGAGCCGCCTACGGTCACGTAGCCTTGCACGCTGGCGTTGGTGGCGGTTAGGGATGGGCCCACTTTGTCTGTGGCGCCTGCGATCCACTGCGGATGGTTCAAGGCGTTGAAGGCTTGGGCCTGGAACTCGACGCTGTAGTGATCGTGGAAGCTGATGCGCTTGAGGGCCATCAGATCGAAGTTGTCGATGGGGTTGCCGGGCAGGGTGTTGCGGCCCGAGGTGGTGAGTGCGCCGGGAGCGGCCTGAATGAAGTAGGCATTCGGGTTGTCGGCGGAGTAGCCGACGGTGTTGGCGTCGCAGTTGGGGTTGGCGGGCGCAACTACGACCGGGCAAAGACCGATGCGCGAGGGGTCATAGACGGGGGAGACGGTGGAGGCTGTTCCCTTGACGCCTGCCTTGTTGATGATGACGCGATCGCCGGCGGCGTCGCCGTTGAAGTTGGCGTCGTCGCCGCTCTGTACGGTTGCGTACTCGGGCGACTCGTAGGTGTAGATGGGGGAAACTTCCCAGTTTCCAAGCAGGTTTCTGGAAAGGAAGCTTCCAGTCTTGAAGAAGGGAAGATCGTAGACGGCGGCCAAAGTGAGCCGATGGGTGTGATCGAGCGCCGACCGTGAGTAATCCGCGGCGAAGTTCTGCGAGTTCTGCGAACGCCGGGGGGTCAGGTAGGTGGCGAAGACATCGTCGGTGGAGTTATCCATGGTCTTGCTGTAGGTGTAGGCGAAGTCGAGCAAGAGGCCATGGTTGAAGCGGCGCTGCAACTGAGACTGCAATCCGTTGTAGTTGGACATGCCGTGCGAGTCGTAGGCGACGATGTTGGCCTTGAATCCGGCGTTGTAGAAGGCAGGAAGAAAGTTTGCATGAACTGCAGGACTGTTGGCTGTATCGAAGTCGCCCAGAGTCGCGCTTCCCGCTGGGAAGTTCGCAGGCACCTCCGTGTAGGTAGGCAGATTGAAGGACCCAGTGACAATCGGCTGGCGATTGATGCGGTCCTGGGTGACGAGATGGACGGCATGGTTGCCCAGGTAGCGGACCTCGAAGGTGTACTTGTCGAAGAACGCGCGCTGGATGCCGAGGCTCCAGTTTTCCGCATAGGGAACGCGCTGATCGGGCGAGTAGGAGGCAGTGACAGTGCGACGTGCCGCGGGAGTGGTGAGCGGCGGCGCTTTGGCTGCGAGGGCTCCGCTGGCGAGGAAAGGCGTGGGTGTGCTGCTGTCTACGTCCTCGGTGATGGCGATGTCGGGCGGAGCGGTGTTCTCGGCGAGGTTATCGCGGATCTGGTCATAGCCGATGGCGAAGCCGCCACGGATGGAGGTCTTTTCGTCCGGAGCAAAGGCAAAGCCGAAGTGGGGACCGAAGTTCTTGTACTGCGGCTGGGGCTCGGAGAAGGTGATCAGGCCGGGAACGCTGGCGGAGATGTTGAGCGCCTGCTGCTTGGTGGTCCAGGGAATGGACTGGAACTCGTAACGCAGGCCGACGTTGAGGGTGAGCTTGGGCAGGGCATGCCAGTCGTCTTCGACGAAGCCGGAGAAGGCGGTGGCGTCGCCGTAGTCAGTAGGAATGGCGCCGGTTGCGGTGGCGTCGCGCTCACCGAGGAAGTCAGGCACGCCGTCCTGCAGGTAGAGGTCGGTGGTGGTGTATTCGTAGTCGCCGCGGACGCGTTGGGTGAAGAACTGCGGCGAGATGTATTTGCGTCCGTCGAAGCCGAACTTGAAGGCGTGCTTGCCCTTGGTCCAGATGACGTTGTCGGAGAGCTGGTAGGTGTTCTGGATGCCGCCGGAGGGCGCGTTGGGGTCGGGTCCGATCTGGAGGAAGTTGAGATCGTTCAACTGCAGGTTGGGGAAGGTGCCGAGGCCGGGGAACTCTGCCGGGAAAGGTGCGTCGAGCTTGGCGTAGTTGCGCAGGTAGCCGAGGCGCGCTTCGTTGAGCAGGCTGGGCGTGAAGGTGTGGAAGTAGCTGATGGACGCGAGGTGATCGCGGACAGGCGCCGTGCCCCAGAAGACTGGGATGGCGGCCGCGGTGTCCGGACCGTCGTCGAGGTTGTAGATGTAACGGAAGCGGAACTGATCGCGGTCGGAGAGATGGTAATCGACGGCGGTAGTGAGGAAGTCCTTGTTGAGGAAGCTGCCGGCGATGAGGGTGTAGCCGCCGACCTGGACCGGTGTTGCTGCGGGACCAACATTGATCGAGGTGATGGCATTGTTGTTGACGTCGGTTCCGCAGTTGATGCTGGGGTAGGCGGTGGCGACCGGCGCGTACTTGGTGAGGATGCTGAGGTTGGTGGAGGAGATACCAGGGATGGTTCCAAGGGTCGCGATTCCGGCAGATGTGGGCACGCAGAGCTGGTTGGTGCCGCCGGTCTGGCCGACAGGGTTGCGCTCGTAGTCGGCGTAGAAGAAGAGCTTGTCCTTGATGACCGGACCGCCGATGCCGCCGCCGAAGAGATTGTTGTCGAAGCGGGGATTCTTGGTGGTTCCGGGGGCGTTGCCGATGGCGTTGAAGGTATCGACGGCGTTCATGTTGCGGTTCTGGAAGTACTCGTAGACGCGGCCGTGGAACTTGTTGGTGCCAGTGCGGACGACGGTGTTGAAGTGTCCTGCGTCGGAGTGGCCGAATTCAGCCGAATACACGTTGGTGAGGAGCGAGAACTCAGAGACGGAATCGGGATTGACGAGAACCATGGGGCCGCTGACGGTCTTGTCGTTGTCGTCGACGCCTTCAAGGGTGAAGTCATTGTTCTGAGGACGCTGTCCGCCGATGGAAGGGCCTGTGCCGATGCCTGTGCCGCCCGAGGTGCCTACGCCGGGCGAGAGAAGCGAAAGGTTGAGCACGCCCAGGCCGGAGGCTGCCAGCGGCAGGTCGGTGACTTCCTTGGTGTCGTAGGTGCTTTGGAGCTGTGAAGATACCGTGTCGACTGTAACTCCGGCGTCGGCGACGACCTCTACATTGGTAGAGGCGCTGGCGGGTTTCATCTCAATGTTTTCGGAGACTACATGGTTGAGCTCAACCTGAACGCCTTTCAGGACGGAGGTTGAGAAGCCGGATGAAGTTACCGTGACATCGTAAGTTCCCGAGGGAAGCTCGGAGAAAGTGTAGAGGCCGCTGGAGTTTGTTACCGCGGTTGTAGTTACGCCAGTTACAACATGAGCAGCAACTACTTGCGCATTGGCTATGGCGGCCCCGGTGGGGTCGGTGACCGATCCGGTAATTTCACCGCTAACAGATTGAGCTAGAAGAGGAGTTGGAGCGAAGGCTGTGGCTAATCCACCGATCAAGCAACAAGCCATAAGCATTGAGCAAAGTGATTTCTTTAAGTCGCACATTGGATTTCTTTCCCTCCAAGAAAGTTTTTGAGGCGGAAAATTCCGATGGGCATAGTTAGCCCTATCATCGCGCCGATGTTTTTGGAAAATCCGGACAAGGTGATCCGGGCAAGTTGTGCAATAGTTATATGCGCTGCTAATACCTTCTATAGGCAAGTGGATGGCCATTCGGTGTGGAGCTGTAACCGGTTCTTAACAGGACATTTATGAAATCGTTGCTGTAAACGCAAATACTGTTTTTCATAGAAATTTTATCAATCTATGAAAAATGGGTGAGTAGGTAAGGATTTTGTAAAAAAGATTGGTGAATCGTGTTCCATAGGCAGACTTAGGGGATTGACTTGGGGGGTGGGTGGCGCTACTCTCTTCGCAGAACCCGGAATTGGCCGCCTACGCCATCCCGATTTGCAAACTGGCCGCACGAGGCCGGTCCTGTGCCGAATCAGGCAACCGTGTTCTCTACTGCTCATTCAAGTGCCACCCCCATCAACCGATAATCCATCTAATCAACTGCTGCCGGTTGAGCCGCGCAGCCACGGAGGCCGTCTAGACCCTTGCGAATCGCTCTGGAGATCACGCCCAACCTTGAGCCCCTGTTCGGGACCCGCGACGAAAATTTGAGACTGATGGAAGACGCGCTCGGTGTGAGGATCGATCTCCGCTCAGACGCGGTGCATGTGCAAGGGCCGGAGGAGAGCGTGGGCAGGGTGAAGCGCATCTTCGCGGACTTTGAGGCGCTGCGGCGAGCTGGGGTGCATCCGTATAACGGGGAGTTGCACTCGATGCTGAAGCTGGTGGTGGCTGATCCGACGGTGCATTTGAAGGCACTGGCGGATGCGACGAAACAACGGTCCAATCCTGGAGCGGCAGGCGTGAAGCGATCAGTGCAGGCGCGCAGCGTGAACCAGGGCAAGTACCTGGAGGCGATCGAGAAGAACGATATGGTCTTTGGGGTGGGGCCGGCGGGTACGGGCAAGACGTATCTCGCTGTCGCGATGGCCGTGGCGGCGATGAACGCCAAGAAGGTAAGCCGCATTGTGCTGGTGCGGCCGGCTGTGGAGGCGGGCGAGCGGCTGGGATTTCTGCCGGGCAGTTTGCAGGAGAAGGTGGACCCCTACCTGCGACCGCTATATGACGCGCTTTACGACCTCTGCGAGCCAGAGAAGGTCGACAAGATGCTGGAGAAGAACATCATCGAGGTCGCTCCGCTGGCGTTTATGCGTGGGCGGACGTTGAGCGATGCCTTCATCATCATGGACGAGGCGCAGAATACGACGACCGAGCAGATGAAGATGTTCCTGACACGGCTGGGGCAGAACTCGAAGGCGGTGATTACGGGCGACATCACGCAGATCGACTTGCCGAATCCCAAGAAGTCGGGGTTGGTGGAGGCGATCAATCTGCTGGAGGGTGTTGAGGGGATCCAGTTCTGCCATTTTGCGGATGTGGATGTGGTTAGGCATTCTCTGGTGCAGCGGATTATCCGGGCTTATGAGGGCAAATCGCAGCAGCGAGAACTGCCGCTGGGGTTGGGCGATGGGCCGGAGACGGAGACGGCTCGGCGGACTGGGATTTCGGTCAAGCCTACTTCGAAGCCGCAATAAAGCAGGGACCAGGGAACAGAAGGACACGGGTGTGGCCGATTTGGCCATGCCCGTTTTCTTTGCACGAGTTATCCTCGATCCGGCAATTTTGGAATTCACGTATCATCAAGGTATTCGGGGCGGCTGCCCGAGCACGATGATCCTCTTTGACCCAGACCAACCGGAGGCGGCTCAGGGCTTTCCGCGGCTTGCAGTTGAGCGCGCGGATGGAGCCTTGAAGTCGCCGGTGCCGACTCGACCGACGCTGATGCGCTACTTGCGCGAGGCGCAGGCTGCTGTGGGGTTGCGCGGCGAGGTTTCTGTGCTGCTGACTACGGATGATGGCATTCGCGGGCTGAACCGGCGATTTCGAAAGAAAAACAAGGCTACGGATGTGCTTTCGTTTCCTGTGGAAGCCGGATTTGGCATGGCTGGGGATTTGGCGGGCGATTTGGCGATCTCGGTGGAGACGGCGGCGCGGCAGGCTGCGGAGCAGGGCCACAAGCTTTCGGTGGAGTTGCGGGTGCTGATGCTGCATGGGCTGCTGCATCTGGCTGGGCTGGATCATGAGACGGATGATAGGGCGATGGCGCGGAGGGAGCGGCGATTGCGGGCGAAATTGGGGCTTCCGTTGGGGTTGATCGAGCGGGTGGAAAGAGAAACTGCGGCACCACGGAAGAAGCTTGCCTCAGGGGCTAAAGCCCAGATTCCGAGGGCCGGCTTAATGTACGGGCTGAAGCCCGTACCCTCCGACGAGCGAAAATCTGCCAAGTTGGTGCGGTCGCGCCCTTTCAAAGCACAAGCTAAGCCAGCTCTGAGGCGAGGCGCGCGATGAGCCCTTATTCGTTATGCGCGGTGGTGCTGCTGGCACTGGTGGTGACGCTGGCGGCTTATATGGCGCGGGTGTATTCGGAGTTTGGCAAGATTCTTTCGCGCGAAGTGCAGGACAATCTGGATGCGTGGGAGCTGCATGTGGAGCCGCGGCTGGGGATGAGGCGGGAGCGGGCGGCGCTGTCTGCCGGAGTGCTGATGGACCTGGGCGTAGGGCTGTTGGCGCTGCAGATTGGCGTGGTGCTCTTCGATCGCGGGCAGCAGCTGGCCCGGCCCACGCTGGAAGAGGTCTGCCAGGCGGTGCTGGCGGTGATCCTGGTGGCGGTTTTCTGCACGCAGGTGATTCCGTTTCTGCTTTTTCAGCGGACGCGTGGGCTTTGGGTGGTGCGACTGCTGTGGCCGGTGCGGCTGCTGCTGTATGTGGTTTTTCCGGTGACGCTGCTGGTGAGTTTTCTGCTCTCCGTGGCCACGCTGGCCGAGGAGCCGGTGACGGCCGAGGAAGAGGCGGCGGGCGATGTGGAGGCGCTGCTCGAGGCCGGCGAGGAAGAGGGAATTTTGAAGGAGAGTGACCGGGAGCTGGTGCGGTCGGCTGTCGAGTTTGGTGACAAGCTGGTGCGGGATGTGATGACTCCACGGCCGCAGATCTTTGCGGTGCCGGAATCGATGAGGCTGGTCCAATTTTTGGAGGAGCTGAGGGAGCATAACTTCTCGCGGGTGCCGGTCTATACCGGGACGCTGGATGCGATTACGGGCATTGCCTTTGCGCACGATCTTTTGCAGATTACGGACGACGAGGCGCGGACGCGGACGATCGCCAGTATTCAACGGCCGGCAGCCTTGGTGCCGGAGACGAAAAAGGGCTATGAGCTGCTGCGAGAAATGCAGCGCGAGAAGCAGCATATGCGCATTGTGATCGATGAGTATGGCGAGGTGGCCGGACTGGTGACGATTGAGGATCTGCTGGAGCAGATTGTGGGCAATATCGGCGATGAGCATGAGGATGAGGACGATGCCCGGGTTGAGGATGCGCAGGTTGATGGCGAGGGAGTTTGGCTGGTGCCTGGGGGATTTCCTGTAGATCGGCTGGAGGAGCTGGCCGGGGCGGATTGGCAGCCCGAGGATGAGAATTTTGAGGCGCAGACTGTAGGCGGGCTGGTGAGCGAGGCGGTAGGGCGGATTCCTCATGCCGGCGAAGTGGTGGTGGTGGGCTCGCTGCGGATTGAGGTGGTGACTTCTTCGGACCGGCGGGTGGAGCGGGTGAGGGTGACCGTAATCGTTCCTCAGGCAGCGGCGGCGCAGGATTTGCCTGCGCCTGTGGTGGATGGGGAGCAGGATTGAGGGAGTCTCTTGGGAGTGGAAGTGGAGTGAGGATTTGAAGTCTGGATTTGTTTCGATTTTGGGGCGGCCGAATGCTGGTAAGAGCACGCTGCTGAATGCGCTGGTGGGCGAGAAGGTGGCGATTGTCACGAGCAAGCCGCAGACTACGCGGAACCGCATTACGGGCGTGCTGGAAGTGCCGGCGGCGAAGGGCAAGCCGGCGGCGCAGATTGTGTTTGTGGATACTCCGGGGGTGCATAAGCCGGGGACGCAGCTTGACCGGCGGATGATGCAGGAGGTTTACGATGCGCTGGAGACTCGGGATGTTGTGATTTTGCTGGTGGATGCGAGTAGGGAGATGCAGTTCAGTGTGGAATCCCAGGTCGGCCACCCCGACGACGAAGACCTGTCGTCGGGGACCCCGGGAACACGAACGAGACATGGGGAACCCGCGTCCGAGACTGGCGGAGAGCATACCTCAGGGGCTAAAGCCCCGTCCGTAGTTGGCGATGTAATGCCGGGAATAAATCCCCGGCCTACCTTAAATGCCGAGCCCTCGAACTCAAGTGCGAAGCCTTCTTCAGCGCGGGGTGGGTGGCGGAGTGAGGATGAGTTTGTTTTGGGGTTGGTGCGGAAGCTGGATTGCCCGGTGTTTCTGGTGATCAACAAGATCGATCTGGTGCGGCGGGCGGAGCTTTTGCCGCTGATCGATTCGATGATGAAGCGGTTTCCGTTTGCGGAGGTGATTCCGGTTTCTGCGCGGAAGCGGGATGGGTTGGAGACCCTAATCGAAAAGCTGGTGGACCGGCTGCCACAGGGGGAGCGGTATTTTCCGCCGGAGCAGTTTACGGATCAGCCGGAGCGGTTTCTGGTGGCGGAGCTGATTCGGGAGCGGATCTTGATGGAGACAGGTGAGGAGGTTCCTTATGCCGCTGCGGTGGTCATTGAGAAGTTTGAGGAGCCGGCGCCGGTGGTTGGGAAAGCTAAGAAACCTCGGCCGCTGAAGGGTGGGGGATTTGCCGAGCTGAAGCTGCCGGTGACGAGTATTTCCGCAGTGATTTATTGCGAGCGCGAGGGGCAGAAGGCGATCTTGATCGGCAAGCAGGGCGTGAAGCTGAAGGCGATTGGGACTGGGGCGCGCAAGGAGATTGAGTCGCTGCTGGGGACGCGGGTTTATCTGGAGCTGCATGTGATTGTGGAGCCGGGATGGCGGGAGTCGCGCGGGTTTATCGATACGCTGGATTGGCGGAAGCAGTTGGAGGATATGGCGGCGAGACAGGCTGGTGAGGTTCCAGAGGAGTAGTACGAACTCCTCTTTGTTCATTACGCTGCTATCGTCTTGTTTCTTGGTCTAATCGGTTGGATCAGTACCTCAGCTGGGATGCCAAACCGCTCATGAAGGCGGCGGATCATTGCTAGTGATAAGGGCCGGTCTCCACGCAGAACCTCGTACACGCGGGTTCGATTGCCGATGATTCCGATCAACGCCGATTGATCCTCGCCTTGCTGCTCAAGGCGGAACTTGATTGCTTCAATGGGGTCGGGCATATCGATGGAGAAGTGAGTTTCTTCGTACGCATCGACAAGCGTAAGCAGAATATCCAGGCGGTCTCCTTCGGGAGTTCCATCGTCTGCACCCCAAAGACTCTCGATCTCTTTGAGAGCGGCTTCATGATCTTGTGTCGTTCTAATGGGTTTCAGGTTCATGCTGAACTGTCCTTACATCGATTGCGTCGTATTCCTTGTAAGTTCCGAACCACTTAACGAAGACTGCCGATCGCCGGTAATCAACATGCGTTACAAGTCGATAATTGTTGCCTCGAATGTTGAAGACGACCCGATCCGCACTGACGATGCTGGCGTGGGCGAAGCTGGCTTTGACGTCCGATGAGTTCTTCCAACTGGCCCGTTTGACTTCGTGATACCAGGCATCGAGTGAGGCCTTGAGGGCGCGATGGTCTTGATGTCCCTCGAATCCTTTGGCGATTTGGGCCAACGTATTCCGAGAAACGACTCGCACTAACTCACGATAGCATGTTCCCAAATTGGGTACAAGATGAAAGCATTTCCTTCGCTTTGCTCAGGATGACAACTTTCGTATGGGCTTAGGAGGATAGCTGATTCAGGCTTCTACGCGGCCGCGGCCTGTGCTTTTCACTTTGTACATGCGTTTGTCGGCGGCGCCTAGGATGGCGTGTACGGTTTTGCCGTCGCCGGGGTAGGCGGCAATGCCGGCGCTGGCTTCTATGCTTAGTTTGAGGCCTTTTTCGAAGGAGAAGACGCTGGCGGCGAGGTTCAAGTGGATGGCGCGGGTCATGCGCAGGGCTTCTTCGCGGGTGGTTGCGGGCATTAGGATCACGAATTCGTCGCCGCCGTAGCGGAAGCAGAGGTCTGTGCGGCGGCAGAGATCCTGAATGCGCTTGCCGACGCGGCCGAGCAGTTCGCTGCCGATGAGATGGCCGTGCTGGTCATTGACTTGCTTGAAGCGGTCGAGGTCGAGGAAGACCAGGCTCAGGGACTTGGAATCGCGGCGGGCTGTTTCGAGCTCGCGTTCCAGCTCTGTGTAGAGATGGCGGGCGTTGTAGAGGCCGGTTACGTCGTCGGTGATGGTGAGCTGCTGGACACGGGCGATGTCCTGGGCGTTTTCGATGGCGATGGCGGCGTAGTCGACCAGGATGTGCAGAAAGGCGATGGTGTAATCGGATTGCCCGTCGAGGTGGGGGTTGAAGATTTCGAGGACGCCGTGGGTGCCTTTGCGTCCGCGAATGGGCAGGCCGATGGCGGAGCGGACGATAAAGGCGTTGCCATTGGCTGAGGGCGCCAGTCGGGGATCGGCGGCGGCTTCGGGAATGATCAGCGTCTCGCCGTGCGCGGCGACCCACCCGGCGAGGCCCTCGCCCATTTTTACGCGCATGTCGGTGAACCTGGGGTCTTCGCCGCCATCGGCGGAGGCGTAATACAGCTCCTGACGATCGGGATCGACCATGAGCAAGGCCCACAGCTCGGCCTCGATGAAGCGCTCCATGTATTCGAGCGTGATGCGGAGGATGGATGCGAGGTCCAGAGTAGAGGTGAGAGCACGCGCCAACTCATGAAAGACCAGAAGGTCATCCAAAGGCCCCCGACTTGCTACGCTCTTGGGCATCGACGAAAGGTTCACACCACGAGAACTACGAGCGCTCGATAAAGCGGGGCCCGGAACAGCACTCATAGATTGATTCTTTACGCCATCATACCGATTCAGGACTCTCCTGTACCTAGAAATTCGATTTAACCGCCGATATGGACCATGGAGCGCGAGGGCTTGAGAAAGCCGGGCTCGCCGATGTGGTGTCGCGCTTCCTTTTTTTCCACGGTACGCACGATGAACTCTTGCAGAGCTTCGTCGGAGGCGCCGCGGCACATTTGGCCATACAGGTCGTGTTCGATATTCGAAAAGAGGCAGGTGCGGATCTTGCCGTCGGAGGTGAGGCGGATGCGGCTGCATGCTCCGCAGAAGGCCTGGGTGACGGGGGCGATGATGCCGATTTCGCCTTTGTTCCCAGCGCTGGAGCCATCGGAGAAGCCGTAGCGGCGGGCGGTTTCGCTGGCCGAGTTGGGCGGGAGCGGGCGCAGCGGGAAGACGGCGCTGAGGCGGGCGACGATTTCGCGCAGGGGGACGACCATTTCTGGGGTCCAGAGGCGGTCTTCTTCGAGGGGCATGAATTCGATGAAGCGGACAATGACGTCTTCGCGGCGGGCGAAGTGGGCGAAGGCTTCGATCTGGTTGTCGTTGAAGCCGCGCAGGAGGACGCAGTTGACTTTGACGCGTTCGAAGCCTGCCTGCTGCGCGGCGCGGATGCCTCGAACTACGGCCTGATAGCTGCCTGGAATGCGGGTAATGCGCTCGAAGATGGTCTGATCGACTGCGTCCATGCTGACGGTGACGCGGCTTAGGCCGGCCGCTTTGAGGGGTTTGGCGAGGTCTTCGAGGAGATGGCCGTTGGTGGTGACGGCGATGTCGAGTGGGCTGCCAGAGGGTGTGCGCCAGGTTGCCATTTCGCGGATTATTTCCGGGAGATCGCGGCGCAGGAGGGGTTCGCCGCCGGTTAGGCGGACTTTTTCGATGCCCAGGGATACGAAGCTGCGGATGAGGCGGAGGTATTCTGCGGTCGAGAGCTCGGCGTACTGGGCGCCGGCCTGGCCGGTGCGGCAGTAGACGCACTTGTAGTTGCAGCGGTCGGTGATGGAGACGCGGAGGTCGTGGATTTGGCGGCCATGGCTGTCGCGAAGGGATTGGGAAAGCTCTGAGGGGTTCGCGACGATCTCGGGGATGGTGGCCACATGTTCAGGCTATCGCATGGGCGAGAGCTTGCGCTACCCGCGTGGTTTCAAGAAGACCGGGAAGTACGGGAATTGGAGGCGAGAGCAAGGGCAACCCAGGTCCTTCGACTCCGCTGCGCTCCGTTCGGGGATGACGGCGTTTGGGGCGATGTCTGGGCTCTATGCGCGGTCGTGCGGCTACAAGGGATCAGTCGAGGGGGACGGTGCCGCGGCGCATGATGGTGCCTGCCGTGCCGCAGACCAGGACGATGGTCAGCGCGACTGCCATGTAATAGGCCATGGGGTGGGCCCAGCCGGGAGAGTAAGTGAGATCCTGGCCGACCCAGAGCGAGAGAACGACACATATGACGGCGAACTGGCCGGCGATGACTTGCAGGGTCAGGCCCCAGTCGCGGCGCTTGTCCAGAGCTTCGACCTGGTCGGGGGTCAGGTTGCGTTCTTCCGGGGGCAGCGAGGTGTTGGCCATTTCTTTCTCTCCAGAGGGTCTTCGGATTTTGGCTACTTTGCGATTGTAAATCCGTTGCGGGGCTGGAACGCAACCTTCCCGGTGGGATGGCGGCGGGGAAGCGGCCGGTCCGGTTCAGTTTGGTCCGGCGCTGTTGCTGCTTCCCGTTCGAGATCGCTGCATGGCCCGGTTTGTGCCGCAATTCTGGCTTAGAGAAAGGCCAGGGTTTGCAGCTGGGTGATTTCAAAGCGCTTGCGGCAGCGGATGTTGCCGCATGCTACGAGATCGTCGCGGCGGACCATGTAAGGCTGGGCCTTGGCGAAGCGGGCCCGGTCGCGCTCATCGGCATTGCGGGGCAGCTGCGCGCGCTTGCGGCGGACGACCCAGTTGATCTGATGTTCGCTGGGCTGGCCGCAGTGGGGGCAAACCAGGGTGTGCGTCTTCTGCTCGGTGGTTTCGGTAAAAAACTCGCGTTCTTCCATCATTGGGGTCAACTCCCGCTCAAGCAGAATCAGGAAACCATGCGATCGGCCATTTCTTGCGGAAAGACGATTCTCGATGCCGGCATGAGGTGAAAAACCTGACGCTGCTATTTCTTCCCGATCCAAAGTATTCCATACTAGGGAGCGCCATGACGAAACGAAAAGTGGAGAAGTTCTCGGTAACCAAGGCGGTTAAGTCGAATGCGCGGGATCAGGTGGGGCAGCCAAAGCCCGGTCGCGTGCTGGATGACAAGCCCAGGCCGGAGGGGCGTGGAGAGAAACATAAGCCTAGTTTGGAGACTCTGATAGAGTCGGGTGAAAAGGAGGGAGACTAGCGATGGCGAAGGTTGTTGGAATCGGTGGAGTGTTTCTCAAGGCAAAGGATCCGAAGGCGCTGCTGCGGTGGTATGCGGACAATCTTGGCATACCGGTCAGTGAGTATGGCTACTCCAGCTTCGAGGGGCCGGAAGCTGCGGGAACGACGGCGTTTACCTTTTTCCCGGAGACAAAAAGTGACGGGGGCGAGCAAGCTGTGGTGAACTTCCGGGTTGATTCGCTGGCCGGGGTGATGGACAGGCTGGAGGCGGCTGGGGTTCGGCTGGACCCGAAGCGCGATGAGTATGATTTTGGGCGGTTTGGGTGGTTCTGGGACCCGGAGGGGAACCGGGTGGAGCTTTGGGAGCCGGTTGCTGAGTGATGGTTTGACCTCGATAAGAAGAAGAATTTGGCGAAGCGGGTGAACCGCAGGCCCTTCGACTGCGCTTTTCGCGATAAGACTGCGAGGAGCTCCGCTCAGGATGACAGCTCTTTCGTCGGGGGGACAGATTTCTCGCAATTTAGGGATTTGAGCCGAACGTGCGGATACGATCAGCGATTGACGGTCTGGCTTTCTAGCCAGTCGGCTAGTTCGGTGTGGTTGCGCTCTCGGGCGAAGCCTGCGGCTGTCTGGCCGAAGTCATTGCTGATGGACGGGTCTGCGCCGTTTGCGATGAGGAGTTCGACCAGATCGCGGCGATTGGCTGCGGCTGCAGAGAAGATGGGCGTGAAGCCGCCGGTTTGGCGGGCGTTGGGGTTGGCTCCTGCTTTGAGAAGCAGCTCGATCGTCTCCGGATTGCGGCCGAGCGCGAGGACTGCGTGCAGGGGCTGGTTGGTCTGGGGATTTTTGGAGACGGCGTCGACCTGAGCGCCGTTTTCGATGAGGACTTGGACTGCTTCCGGGGTGCCGAAGGCGGCAGCGAGGTGCAGCGGGGTCCAGCCGTCTCCGGAAAAATCGTGGGCGGCTTGCGGCGTTTCGTTCAGGATTTGCCTGAGTGTGAGCGCGTCGCCGACGGCAGAGGCCTCGAAAATATCAAGCAGTTGGCCGATGCGGGATTTTTCCGCCAGGAGATAGTCGCGCACCAGCGGCTGGCCGCTGTAGATGGACCAGGTCAGGGCCGAGACGCCCTGCGGGTCGCGCCAGGAAAGAAGCGATGGATCGCCGGCTACGGCGTCGGCGATTTCGGCGGTGGCTCCGCGCTGGATGAGTTTGAGGAATTGCTGGCTCATAACGGTTGATCGATCCTAGCGGCTATTGCTGCTGCTGTTTCTGGGCCTGGACAGTGTACGGGCCGGGTTTGATGGGCTCGGCTGGTTTGCCGTCAGCGGACGCGGCAACCGAGGTTCGCTTGGAGTATATGCGGAAGAGGACGGCGAGGTCGAGGGTCTCGGCTACGGGTTGGCCGGCTTTGAGGGCGGGCTGGAAGGTGGCTTTGCGGATGGCTTCGACTGCCTTCTCGTCAAGGCCGAAGCCGATGGGGCGGACCACGGCGATTTCTCCCGGCCTGCCGTCGGAGCCGATGACGGCGCGGTAGAGAGCGCGTCCGGCGATGCCGCTGGCCTGGGCGAATTCGTTGGAATCGGGCGCGATGGAGCTGAGTACCTTGGCTTGGCTGTCGACGGCGCTCGAGCGGAGGACGCTGGGGTCGCGGGGGCGGTAATCGACACCGGCGGCCTGGGCCTGGTAATAGAGCTGCCAGAAGGGCGGCATCTGGGCTTTGACCTTGTCGTCGAGGCCGGGGGCGAAGATGTGGTCGAGGGCTTCGCGGAGCATCCGGGCAGCGTGCATGGGCGAGGTGGTGGAGGTGACACTGGCTTGGTCGGCAGGCTTGTCTTCGACTTCAGGCGCGGCAGCTTGCTCAGGCGTTGCCTGAGCTGGAGCGGTCTGGGCAGGCGCGGACTGGGTCTGAGCTGATGGGGCAGGGGCGGCGGTAGGTGTGGCTACGTCGGTTTCCGAGGAGGCTACTTCTTCCTTGGCCAGCTGGGCCGGGGATTCTCCGCCTTTGGATGGTTTGGGGGCTTTGCCGCTCTTCTTGTCCTCTTTCGGTTTCTTTTCCTTGACGAGTTGCTCGCGATCGATGGTGATCTTGAGCACCTTTTTCTTGGGCGTGATCTTGACCCGGTCTACGGCCTTGGAGGGATCTTCGTAGGGCAGTGCGCCCAGGAAGTGGAGGGCGTAGCGCGCGCCTTCGAGCTCGACTTTGTGCTTGGTGATGCGGATTTTCTCGATCTCCACGCCGCTGAGGGCGTAAGAGCCGATGGCCGGGTGTCCGACGGGGAGACCGTGCTCGTTGAAATTGATGGAGTCGCCGAGGTAGCCGCCGCGCAGGAAGAGCTGTTTGCCTACGAGCGCCTGTTTGAGCTCGTCTTCCGTGACCTCGCCGGATTGACTGTGGTCGAGCGCGGGCGTGGCGTCTGGAGCGGGGGCGGGAGCGGGAGCCGGTGTCGCCGGCGCTTGCTGTGGCTGGGCTGCTGGCGTGGCCTGTGGGTCGGCGGCCTGGGTTGAGGGTGGTTCCTGGGCTGACAGCGGGTTCGGAGCGGCTGGGGTTAGAGGCAGCGCAAAGAGGGCAATAGCCGCGAGGCGGTACAGAAGGCGTTGCCTATCGTTGGCGCAGACAGGTTTGGGAGCCAAAGCATGGGGGAAGTTGGCAAGAAATTTCATTGGGGACCTTGCCCCAAACTTTAGCAGGATTGGAGGAAAATCCGGAGAAACTTTCTTAAACTTTGCCACTGCCGCGGCCGAGCTGCCAGAGAATGCGCCGGAAGAGGCCCATCATGCGGCGCAGGTCGGCCTCGTTGGGCATGAGGCGGCGGAGGAGGACGCGGAGGGCTTCGCCGTTGGCGGAGCGCATACCGCGCGTGGAGTAGTTGACGGCTTCCATGGTTTCTTCGACGAGGGAGGCGAGGCGGTCGAGCTGGGCTGTATCCGGGTGCTCCGCACCTTTGATCTTGGGGTGCGCTGGTTGTTGTCTCGCGGAAGAGTCTGAGGGGTAGGGATTGCGGGAGATTTCGTAGAGGCAGACGGCTACGGCCTGGCCTAGGTTCATGGATGGTTGGGCTTCGCAGGTATCGATGGCGATGAGGGCGTGGCACCAGGAGAGATCGTCGCTGGTTAGGCCGTGTTTTTCGCTGCCGAAGATGAGGGCTATACGAGCGGAATTTGCCTCAGGGGCTAAAGCCCGATCCAATCCTACGCGGCTCGTGTACGGGCTGAAGCCCGGACCCTTCGTTGAACTGGGATTCTCTGGGGCTGCCAGGGTGGCACGGATTTGCGCGGCTGCTTCGGGCAGGCCGAGGATGGCCTGGACTGGGCGGCGGCGGTCGAGCGAGCCGGTGCCGAAGACGAGCGTGCAGTGGGCTACGGCTTCGGCTAGGGTCTCATAGACTTTGGCTTCGCGGAGCAGGTCGGGCGCGCCGACTGCGGATTTGGCTTCCATCCAGTTTTGGGCGAAGGGAGCGACGATGCTGAGGCGCGAGAAGCCGAAGTTGGCCATGGCGCGGGCGGCTGCGCCGATGTTGAGGGGGTTGCGCGGGGAGACGAGAACGATGTCGACGCGGCCGGCTTGGGCGGGGGTGAGCAAGGTTCGATTCTAATCGTGAACACGCAGCGGATGCGCCCGCTGCTTGGCCAACTCCTTTTCGAAGGCCTGCTCGCGCTCTGTGACGTAATCGCGATATCCGGTGGGGTCCACAAACGGGTTGGTGGATGCGGTTTTCGGTTTTGCGTTCTTGGCAAGCAGGTCGAAATATAGGCCGTGGGCGCCGAGGAAGAGGTCGCAGGGGAGGGACTTCAGGGTGCGGAAGCCGGCTGCGTAGTCGGCGGCCATTTGCGGGTATTTGGGATCGTGGATGAGGTTGTAGCCGGGGTTGACGTTGGGGCTGCCGACGATGACCGCGACGTAGAGCTTGCCGTCGCCGCGGACAGTCATGGTCCAGGTGGTGCAGCCCTTGGTGTGGCCGGCGGTTTTTCGGGCGATGATGTTTACATCGCCAAGGCTCACAAGGTCGCGGTCGTGTAGGATGCGACTTACTTTGGCTGGCGGGTAGAGGAAATCGGCTCGGCTGCCGTATTGGAAATCGGTCTTGCCGCCGGACTCGATTACGGGAACGTCCCCATCCATGACCATGTATTTGGCGCCGGTTTCGCGGAGGATTTGGGCGCTACCGGCGCAGTGGTCGTAGTGGGCGTGGCTGATGAGGAGGATCTTCACCTCTTTCCAGCGGAAGCCCAGTTTTTCTACACTGGCGCGGATTTGCGCTGGCGAGGTGGCGAGGTTGCTGTTGATGAGGATGTGGCCGCTGGTAGTGGTGATGATGTAGCTGGCCAGGTCGCGGCTGCCTACATAGTAAAGATTGCCGGCGATGCGGAAGGGCGGCAAGGGGGTGGTCCAGTCGGGGTTCGGATCGGCGTGGAGCGGGGAGGGGAGCGCGGCGTCGATTGCGGTTGCGGCTGTGGCGGCGGCGAGGAGGGTTAGAGCGGAGCGTCTGCTGAGATTGGTGGCGGGGTTGTTGGCCGAATTGTTGGCCGGATTGTTGTTCTGTGGCATGGCGGGCTCCCAGGGGTTCAGTATAGGGAGCGGTGCGGGTGTGGATTTCTGGTTCACGTCGATTGGTTTGAGAGAATGTTCCTTCGATGTTACGGGGATGGTGCATGGCTGCTGTGATTTGGAATGAGGTCCTGTTGGAGCAGGCGGAGGCGCTTTGCCGTGCGGCGGCTGAATGCGCGCTGCGGGGATGGGTTCCGGCGACGTCGGGAAACTTCAGCTTTCGCGATGCTGATTCGGGGCGGATTTTTATTACAGGGAGCGGGCTGGATAAGGGCGCGATGGAGCCTGCGGATTTACTGGAGATCGATGCGAAGGGTGAGGTTTTAGCCGGGCTGGGAAAGCCTTCCGCTGAGACTTCGCTGCATGGGGTGATTTATCGGGATCGGCCTGGGACTGGGGCTATCTTTCACGTGCATACGGTTTGGAATACGCTGCTTTCAGATCGCTTTGCGAATTATGGTTATGGCGCTGTGCCGCTCGAAAACTATGAGCTGCTGAAGGCGCTCGCCGGTGTGACGACGCATGAGCACCGGGAGCTGGTGCCGATTCTGGAGAATTCGCAGGAGTATGTGGGCTTGGCGTTGGAACTGGAGGCTGCGCTCAAGAATTATCCGGCGGCGCATGGGGTTTTGCTGCGGCGGCATGGGCTCTATACTTGGGGGGAATCGGTGGCTGGGGCGCGGCGGCATCTTGAGGCGCTGGAATTTTTGTTTGAGGTTGAATCGCGGCGGCTGAGTTTTGAATCCTGAGTGTGTTCGGTTCTGAACTGGCACAGGCTATACAAAACTGTAAAAGGCTATAGACACAAAGTATCCACCTTGACCGCAAAGAATGCGGTGAAGGTGGGGCACCCCGCACTTATGGAGGTTTGCGATGGCTGTGGTTCGGGTTCCTGCGGAAGAGCGGACGCTGCATGATGAGCAGTCGATACGGGCTGAGCTTGCGCCGATGGGCGTGGAGTATGAGCGCTGGGATCTTTCACGCGTGCCGGACGATGCTACGGCGGCTGCGGTGCTAGCGGCTTATGCCAGCGAGATCGACGAGATGAAGCGGCTGGGCGGGTATACGACCGCGGATGTGATCGATGTGAATGCCGAGACGCCCGGGCTTGAGACGATGCTTGCGCGGTTCGACAAGGAGCATACGCATTCCGAGGATGAGGTGCGGTTCATCCTGGCGGGACGCGGGATTTTCTTTTTGCACGAGTATGAGCGGGTGGTATCGGTGGAGGTTGGGCCGGGGGATCTGCTGAAGGTGCCGAAGGGGACGACGCATTGGTTCACGCTGTGCGAGGAGCGGCGGATTCGGGCGATTCGGTGGTTTCAGGATACGACTGGGTGGACTCCGCATTACACGGGGTCGGGCGTGGATGCGGGCTATGAGCCGGTTTGCTTTGGGCCGGTGTATCTGGGCGATCGTGTGACTACGAGTATTGCGGATTCAGTGCAGGGATGACGCAGCCACGGCTTTATCTGCTGGATGTGGAAGGGACGACTTCGCCGATTTCACTGGTTACTGAGCAGCTTTTTCCTTATGCGCGGAGGCATCTGAAGAGCTTTATTCTCGACCATGTCGACGAAGCGGGTGTGCGCGCGGACTTGGCGCTGCTGGTCGAAGAGCGCGCGGAAGAGCGAGACGCCGAGGCGCCGCCGGTTGAAGCCGAATGGGATTTGGCGGACGACGCTGAGCCGGGGATTGTGTATCTGCTGTGGCTGATGGATCGCGACCGCAAATCGACGGCGCTGAAGAGCCTGCAGGGGAAGATATGGAAAGCTGGGTTTGAGGCTGGCGAGCTGGTGGGGACGGTTTTTCCGGATGTGCCCGAGGCTTTGGCGCGATGGAGCCGACAGGCTAAAGTTGCGATCTACTCTTCGGGGTCGGTGGAGGCGCAGCAACTGCTCTTTAGGCATTCGAGTGCGGGTGATCTAACTCCGTATTTGAGCGGCTATTTCGACACGCGGGTTGGGGCTAAGGGTGCGGCGGATAGCTATGGGGCGATTGCTGCTGCGACGGGTGTTGAGGCGGGCGAGATACTGTTTGTTTCCGATGTGGTGCGGGAACTGGATGCTGCGCGCGAGGCTGGGTGCCTGACACGGCTTTCTATTAGAGCAGGGAATCAGCCGGTTCCCGATGCGAAGGGTCATACGGTGGTTCGATCGTTCGCGGAGATTGGCTGAGTTATTAAAATTTTCATTATGTTTAAGTTTTAACTAGAGAGGTGATCTATGGCCGTGTTAGTCTCCTTGCATCGATCATTTGAACTCCAAGGGTAGTTATCTTAAAAGATGTACTGAGCAGGGGGAGTTGTGGGCCACAAGAGGTTGCTGGTTTTGTTGTTACTTAACTTCTTGAGCGCAGGAAAGCTTGCACTATCTCAGCAGGCATTGTTTCCACTTCAGGTGGAATTATCCGTCTACCAGCCTTCATGCACTGGATGCAGCTACATCCCCGTGGATTCTCCGCCGGGCGCCTCGGCGGACTTCAACCATGACGGCAAGATGGACTTTGCTTACGTTGAGGCGGCCAGCGTAGGAACCTCGGATCAGTTTCTGGTCGTTGTATTAGGGCGCCAGGGAGGCCAGCCGACGCAGGTAGCGACAGATCTGCAAGCTTGTACGGCAACTTCTTTTGCAGTCGGCAATGTGAATGGGGACGGCTACCCCGATGTCGTTGTGCTGTGCAGCCAGGGTTACGCAGCCACATTTCTGGGAAACGGAGATGGTAGCTTCCAGGCGCCGCTCCATGCGGCCGTGCCTTCGGGTGTGCAGGCAGTCGCTCTGACGGACGTCAACGGAGACGGTTTGGCGGATGCGGCGTACACCTTTTCCGTAACGAATGGTTCGCTTGGGTATGCGATTTCGCTCAACCAGGGTGCAGGTAAGTTTGCATCTCCAATCAACTATCCGCTCACCTTAGGGCAAGCCAGCGGTTTGGCGGCTGGGGACTTCAATGGGGATGGAAAGCAGGATCTTGCCTTCGGCACTGGCTTCGTTGTTGGTAATGGAGACGGAACATTTGGGCCGGAACAGGCGCTTCCAGCCGGGATTGGCAAGTTTGTGGTGGGTGACTTCAACCATGATGGGTTAGCCGACTTCGCTTACTCTATTTCTGCGGAGAATCCCGGCTCAACGCTACCCTCTTCAGGGCTGTATCTCATTCTTGGAAGCTCGACCGGTCTTACGGCGTCGCCGGCCACCATTGCGGCGAGCGGTTTCAGCGGAGCCAGCCTGATTGCGCTTAGTTTTTCCGGAAGCGGCGCGCTGGATTTGATTGCCTATCAGGGCTTTGCAACCTCCATTTTTTCCGGCCAAGGAAACGGCTCCTTCTCGCCGACCCAGTCGTATGGATACCCCGTCTTTGCTATAGGCGATGCGAATGCGGACGGAGTACCCGACCTGATTGGGACAGACGTAAACGCGAATAGCCCGGTGCTGACCGCAGCTTATGGAAACAGCGATGGAACCGTGCAGGCGCTGGCGTTGACCTTGGGCGGCAACCTGACTTCTCTTGCCGACATGAATGGCGATGGGCTTCCGGATGCGATCTCGAAAACCGGCATCACTTCTCCTCAGGTTTGGCTCTCGACGGGCGATGGCCGATTCATCCCTGCTCCGAGCCTGTCTAGCGCTACAGACTTTGGGTCGTTTACCTTAACTGCGGATTTCACCGGGGATGGCTTGCCCGACGTGGTTTCAATCTCTACCGGGTACGACACCTACCACGGGCAGACGGAGCCGCAATTAGCGCAGCAGCAGGTCTATCGAGGGAACGGCGATGGTACGCTGACCTACCTGAACCAATCAAGCCTGGGTGTCGAAACGGTCACTGGGGCGGTGGCTGGTGATTTCAATCACGATGCGAAGCAGGACATGGTCGTTGCGTATGCCGATTTGGCCACGCAGACAGGAGGGGCGATCTTCGTTGCCGGCAATGGGGATGGAACTTTTGCCGCGCCCAAGCAGATAGCTTTGCTGGGACATGCTCCGCGGGCGATTGCGACTGCGGACTTGAATGCCGATGGGAAGATGGACCTTGTGGTCTCGGATCAGAGCGGCACGGTTGTCGCATACCTTGGCAATGGAGACGGCACATTCAGCGCTACGACTCAGAGCCTTGCCGTTCAGGCGCTCTCTCTCGCTCTAGGCGACGTCACGGGAGACAAGATTCCTGACCTCATATGTTCAAACGGAAAGGATGTAGAGGTTTATGCCGGCAATGGAGACGGCACGTTTGGGACCACGCCTGCATTCTCGGGGAATTTATCCAACGCATTTTTGAATACGCTGATTCAGATAGGCGATGTGAACGGCGATGGCATGCTGGACATTGCAGCCGCCTACACCGATACGTCGAATACCGGCCGGCTTGCAGTGTTTTTGAATCAGGGGAGCGGCAACTTCGTTCAGGATGCGAATACGTACTTTGCGGGGACCAGCGGGGCTAGCCAGTTTGCGCTCACCAAGCTCAACGGCCTGGCGGCAGGAGGCTCGAAGCAGTCCCTCGATGTGCTGGTATCCGGCGGCGCGGGCCTGGTGTCCCTTTTGAATCAGTTCAATCCTGCCCCAAAGCCTGCTCCGGTTATCACGCTGACAGCTCCAAATAATCAAACAACGGTCACTGCCGGGCAAACTTTAACGGTGACTGCTTCGCTGGCCACTACAGGCCAGGCGACAGCTACTGGGACGGTCACATTCTTTGTGAACCAGCAGCAGGCCGGCACCGCCATGGTGATGCAGGATCAAGCCTCGCTGCCGATTTCGATCAAGGGAGTGGGCCTGATCACCATTCAGGCCGTCTATGGCGGAGATACGAATTACGCCAGCAGTACTGCCTTCCTGCAAGTGACATCCATGATCGCTTCTACGACAACGTCGCTTGCCTCGTCGGCAAGTTCAGCGGCGCAGGGCGTCAATGTGACGTTCTCGGCTACTGTCGCGCCTGCTACGGCTACCGGAACTGTCAAGTTCCTCGACGGCGCGACTGCCTTGGGGACGGCGACGCTGGCTTCTGGAGTGGCCAGCTATTCGACGGATACCCTGGCTGTGGGCTCTCACTCGATTACTGCTATGTATGGCGGCGACACGGACGATGCGGCCTCCACCAGCTCGGCGATAACAGTCGCGATTACGCCTGCCACGATCCAGCTGTCCGCGACTCCGCCGACCCTCACTATCGCCGCGGGATCGACGGGTTCCACTACGATCGCGGTTACTCCCATGGGAGCCTACGCGGGCACGGTAACACTCTCCTGCGCCAATCTTCCCGCGAACTCGACATGCGCGTTTGCGCCGGCATCCTTGGTCTTCACGGCTGCGAGCCAGGCAGCGCAAAGCACTCAATTGACGATCGCCACGAACGTTGCCGCTCTGGCGAAGCTGGATCTGCCGAATACCAGGCCCGGAGGCGGCTACGCGAAATTGCTGGCGGGGGGCTGGCTGTTTGTCATGCCGGGCGCGACGCTGATGGTCTTGCGGTGCAGGAAGGACTGGCTTCGTCGCGGTGCGCTGCTTGTGCTCCTGACAGCCGTTCTGGTGACAGTCTCAGCTTGCGGCAGCTCCGGTTCCTCGACTACTCCTCCAGGTCCTAAGACGCCGGCCGGAACTAGTACCGTGACCATCTCCGCTATGGGATCGACTTCCACGTTGAGCCTGACGGTTACGGTCGCGCAGTAGCTCAACTCCGGCGCGGAAGCCAAGTTTGGTGGCAATTGCCATTGCACTCCTGTAGCCTCGGAGTGTGATCTTCGAGAATCCAGCGGTGGGTGTTTTGCATGAACTGCAGACGACGCCCTATGTGCGTTTTTCCCTGCTGGCGGTGAGCTCGATCTTCTTTCTGGTCGATCCTTTTGCGGCAATTCCTTCGTTTCTGGCGATTACGCAGAGCTGCGATGCAAAGCGACAAAGAGGCACGGCGCGCAAGGGAGCATTCACATGCTTTTGCGTCTTGACGGCTTTTGCGTTGGCTGGACGAGTGATCTTTCGCATGTTTGGAATCACGCTGCCGGCTTTTGAGATCGCAGGCGGGCTGATTCTGTTGCTGATAGGCCTCGATATGCTGGAGGCGAAAAGATCGCCGACGCAGGAGACGAGCGGAGATACGGAAGAGGCCGCTGCCAAGGAATGCGCAGGCGAGGAAGCGGGGATTGTGCCGCTGGGGATTCCGATGCTGGCTGGACCGGGCGCGATTTCTTCGGTGATGGTGCTGGTGGGGCAGGTGACGACTGCCTGGCAGATGGCGGCGATTGTAGGCTGCATCGCGTTTACCGCGCTGGTGAGCTACTGGGTGCTAGCCGGGGCGAGCCGGGTGCGCGGGTTTCTGGGTGAGACGGGGATCCGGATCCTGGTCAGGATCATGGGATTGCTGCTGGTGGCGTTGGCGATGCAGTTCTTTGTGAATGGACTTACGGACCTGGGTGTGATTGCGCATCAGCCTGTGGGGGAATAATAGCGGATTGTGTGAATTGCCGCGTCTTTGTTGGTGATTGAGCCCATAATTAGGCTCATTTCCACAAGCGAAAGCGGGTTTTCAACACGAATAAGCTTGCAATGCGGCCCGACCGTTGCTATTCTCGGAAAGTTGCAACCGGGAGCCTGGATGTTGAAGGGCTGATGGGAGCAAGCAGTAGACAAATTAGCTAGCGGCGCAAGGCAAGCGGTTTTCAGAGTGGTCCAGTAAAAATAGGACACGGGCTTGCAAAAGAGAGTGGTTAGTGATACTCTCGAAAAGTTGCTTAAGAGCAGTGGAGCTTCTCAAGGTGGCCTGGTTTCAATTGGGTAGCCTGTCCCGGAAGGGATGAAAAGAAGCCGGTTCGTTGGGTGAGGTGAGGCAAGTGCCCCTCTACCCCTGTAGGGAATCCCGCAGAGAACATTACCATTGCAAGACCCAAGGACCACGATTCGTCGTGCGCCTTGCGAGCCAAAATTGGCTCAGCCCCGTTTCGATTGGGGACTGGTTGATCTTTCAAAATTTGCGCAGCAGCGATTTTCCAGGATGCCCGATTCGTCGGTCGCTCTTTGGCTCGCTCTTCGAGTTGCAACCGCTATCAACGATGATGAGCGGCTCGATATGAGGGTGAAAGCAAAGAGTTTGACAGAAAGACGAATTTTCAAGTAGTCTGGGAAAGGCGCTAAAAACGGTCGGACGCGAAAGCGAATGACGTTGCGCACAAGTTCGAGGACACCTGGAGCTAGTCTTCAGGCCTCGATCCAAACGGCACCGCTCAGGCGGAGGGCCGTAAGGATCTTTGACAACAGGTTGAACGTGCCAGTCGTGATGAAGACAAGCAGCTTTGGCTTGAATCTTCTCACAAAATAAGTCATCACGGACTTGATCCGTGGTGCAGCCAGATCCAGGTCGACCTCCGTCGCCTAGGACTGGTGATCAGTTTCAAACGAGAGTTTGATCCTGGCTCAGAATCAACGCTGGCGGCGTGCCTAACACATGCAAGTCGAACGAGAAAGGGTAGCAATACCTGAGTACAGTGGCGCACGGGTGAGTAACACGTGACTAACCTACCCTGGAGTGGGGAATAACTGAGGGAAACCTTAGCTAATACCGCATAATACCTACGGGTCAAAGGAGCAATTCGCTTCAGGAGGGGGTCGCGGCCGATTAGTTAGTTGGCGGGGTAATGGCCCACCAAGACAGTGATCGGTATCCGGCCTGAGAGGGCGCACGGACACACTGGAACTGAAACACGGTCCAGACTCCTACGGGAGGCAGCAGTGGGGAATTTTGCGCAATGGGGGAAACCCTGACGCAGCAACGCCGCGTGGAGGATGAAATCCCTTGGGATGTAAACTCCTTTCGATCGGGACGATTATGACGGTACCGGAAGAAGAAGCCCCGGCTAACTTCGTGCCAGCAGCCGCGGTAATACGAGGGGGGCAAGCGTTGTTCGGAATTATTGGGCGTAAAGGGAGTGTAGGCGGTTTGGTAAGTTGTGTGTGAAATCTTCGGGCTCAACCCGAAGTCTGCACACAAAACTGCCGGGCTTGAGGGTGGGAGAGGTGAGTGGAATTTCCGGTGTAGCGGTGAAATGCGTAGATATCGGAAGGAACACCTGTGGCGAAAGCGGCTCACTGGACCATTTCTGACGCTGAAACTCGAAAGCTAGGGGAGCAAACAGGATTAGATACCCTGGTAGTCCTAGCCCTAAACGATGACTGTTTGGTGTGGCGGGTACCCAATCCCGCCGTGCCGTAGCTAACGCGTTAAACAGTCCGCCTGGGGAGTACGGTCGCAAGGCTGAAACTCAAAGGAATTGACGGGGGCCCGCACAAGCGGTGGAGCATGTGGTTTAATTCGACGCAACGCGAAGAACCTTACCTGGGCTCGAAATGTACAGGAATCCGGTGGAAACATCGGCGCCCAGCAATGGGCCTGTATATAGGTGCTGCATGGCTGTCGTCAGCTCGTGTCGTGAGATGTTGGGTTAAGTCCCGCAACGAGCGCAACCCTTACCCCCAGTTGCCATCATTAAGTTGGGCACTCTGGTGGAACCGCCTCGGATAACGGGGAGGAAGGTGGGGATGACGTCAAGTCCTCATGGCCTTTATGTCCAGGGCTACACACGTGCTACAATGGCCGGTACAAACCGTCGCAAAGCCGCGAGGTGGAGCTAATCGGAAAAAGCCGGCCTCAGTTCGGATCGCAGTCTGCAACTCGACTGCGTGAAGCTGGAATCGCTAGTAATCGTGGATCAGAATGCCACGGTGAATACGTTCCCGGGCCTTGTACACACCGCCCGTCACATCACGAAAGTGGGTTGCACTAGAAGCCGGTGGGCTAACTCGCAAGAGAGGCAGCCGTCCAAGGTGTAATTCATGATTGGGGTGAAGTCGTAACAAGGTAGCCGTAGGAGAACCTGCGGCTGGATCACCTCCTTTCTAAGAGAGAACGCTGTGGCGCTTCGCATCCCTTCCGCTTAGGCGGAACGTCGCGAGACGTAGGATGCAGTGGCCACACAACCTTCTGGGCAATGTCGAAAGACATGGTTTAGAAGAGTCCGGTTCAGGCCTTCTCTGACTGATTTGTCTTCCACGATGGTCATCTCGGGCGTAGCCTGAGAGCACGTTCAACCTTGTCCTCGAAACCTTTTTGAATGGATGAGGAAATTTTCGCCCTGGAGTGCGACTCAGACTGTGACTCAAATTGGGGCCTGTAGCTCAGTTGGTTAGAGCGCACCCCTGATAAGGGTGAGGTCGGTAGTTCGAATCTACCCAGGCCCACCAATTTTGCTGTAAGCTCCCCAGAGCGCTGGTAGTTAGCAATGGGGCTGTAGCTCAGTTGGGAGAGCACCTGCTTTGCAAGCAGGGGGTCAACGGTTCGATCCCGTTCAGCTCCACCACTCCTCAGATCATTCACTGTATCCGGTTGGACGCCATGACTTACGAGCCATGACATCGACCCGGAGGCAGGGCTGACCGAAACTTATTAAGTTTAGTTAGGTTGGCTGGTTTCCAAGCCCTAGGGCTCAGGCATTTCGACATAGAAATGCCGTTTGTTCTTTGACAACGAAATTGATTGGGTAATACAAGGCCGAGCACGACTGGCCGTCGAGGCACTCCTTTTGAAGTGTTGAGATTGGTCGGGAAGTGTTCAATGTAAGAAGAGTGTCTTTAAGGAGAAGGTTCGGCAGCGCGTGAGCGCCCCGAACATCTCAAGGCGGATCTAAAAGATCAAATGATCTGATTGACTTTGAACAGGACCGAAGCGATTCGGCTCCCTGCGCTGGAGTTAATTCTATGGTCAAGCTACTAAGGGCGCACGGTGGATGCCTTGGCAGAGACAGGCGAAGAAGGACGTGGCAAGCTGCGATAAGCTTCGGGGAGCCGCACACAGGCGTTACATCCGAAGATCTCCGAATGGGGAAACCCTCCTGAGCAATCCTCAGGAACGTCCCGCTGAATACATAGGCGGGAACGAGCGAACCCAGGGAAGTGAACCATCTCAGTACCTGGAGGAAAAGAAAGAAACCTCGATTGCGAAAGTAGTGGCGAGCGAAATCGCAACAGCCCAAACCGTAGATATTTCGGTATCTGCGGGGTTGTAGGGCCGGCAACAGTAGAGTTACCAATCTGGTAGATAGTCGAATCCTCTGGAAAGTGGATCCAAAGAGCGTGACAGGCGCGTAGGCGAAATCTATCCAGACTCGAAGCCGGTACCTGAGTAAGGCGGGGCACGTGAAACCCTGCTTGAATCCACGGGGACCATCCCGTAAGGCTAAATACTAGTCTCTGACCGATAGTGAACCAGTACCGTGAGGGAAAGGTGAAAAGCACCCCGTCGAGGGGAGTACAAAGTACCTGAAACCGTGTGCCTACAAGCAGTGGGAGGACTATGCCCGCAAGGGAATGTCTGACCGCGTGCCTATTGCATAATGAGCCGGCTAGTTATTCTTGTCAGCAAGGTTAAGCGTAAGCGAGCCGAAGCGAAAGCGAGTCTGAACAGGGCGTTCAGTTGGCAGGAATAGACGCGAAGCGGGATGATCTACCCATGGCCAGGTTGAAGGTGGGGTAACACCCACTGGAGGACCGAACCGGTGTTTGTTGAAAAAAGCTCGGATGAGCTGTGGGTAGGGGTGAAAGGCTAATCAAATTCCGTGATAGCTCGTTCTCTCCGAAATAGCTTTAGGGCTAGCCTCGGATGATTTGCACTGGTGGTAGAGAGATGGATGGACTAGGGGGCTTTCCGGCTTACTGAATCCAACCAAACTACGAATGCCAGTGACAACCAGTCCGGGAGTCAGACAGTGGGGGCTAAGCTTCATTGTCGAGAGGGAAACAGCCCAGACCGCCTGCTAAGGTCCCCAAGTTACAGTTAAGTGGGAAAGGAAGTCGGAACGCTCAGACAGCCAGGAGGTTGGCTTAGAAGCAGCCATCCTTTAAAGAAAGCGTAATAGCTCACTGGTCAAGCGGTCCGGTGCCGACAATACAACGGGGCTAAAACTGTACACCGAAGCAGCGGATGCACAACTTAGGTTGTGCGTGGTAGGAGAGCATTCTCAACCGCAGCGAAGCGTGACCGAGAGGACACGTGGAGCGTTGAGAAGAGACCCTGCCGGCATAAGTAGCGATAACGGAGGTGAGAACCCTCCGCGCCGAAAGTCTAAGGTTTCCTGAGGAAGGTTAATCCGCTCAGGGTTAGGCGGTCCCTAAGTCGAGGCCGAAAGGCGTAGATGATGGACATCCGGTTAATATTCCGGACCTCCCAATGTTCGTTTGACGATGGGGTGACGCAGAAGGATAATCATGCCGCTCTATGGCTATAGCGGTCGATATGCGTAAGGTGGTTCCGATAGGCAAATCCGTCGGGGCTTAACACTGAGGCATAAAGCAGTCCCTTATGGGGCTAAGATGATGATTCCACGCTGCCAAGAAAATCCTCTAAGGAGAACAAAGGGAACCGTACCCCAAACCGACACAGGTAGACGAGGAGAATATCCACAGGCGCTCGAGTGAAAGCTCGTTAAGGAACTCGGCAAATTAGATCCGTAACTTCGGGAGAAGGATCGCCCTCCGTAAGGAGGGTCGCAGTGAAGCGCGTACGGCGACTGTTTAACAAAAACACAGGTCTCTGCTAAGTCGAAAACGACGTATAGGGGCTGACGCCTGCCCGGTGCTGGAAGGTTAAAAGGAGAGGTTAGCGCAAGCGAAGCTTTGAATTGAAGCCCCAGTGAACGGCGGCCGTAACTATAACGGTCCTAAGGTAGCGAAATTCCTTGTCGGGTAAGTTCCGACCTGCACGAATGGCGTAACGATCGTACGACTGTCTTAACGAGTTGCTCGGCGAATTTGTAGTACCGGTGAAGATGCCGGTTACCCGCAGCTAGACGGAAAGACCCCGTGCACCTTTACTACACCTTAACTATGGGTTATGACTCTTACTGCGCAGGATAGGTGGGAGGCTTTGAGGCCAGATTCTCGGATTTGGCGGAGCCACCGGTGAGATACCACCCTGTGAGTGTTGTGATCCTAACCTCCTCCCGTGATCCGGGAGAGGGACATAGTTAGGCGGGTAGTTTGACTGGGGCGGTCGCCTCCCAAAATGTAACGGAGGCGCGCGAAGCTACTCTCAGACTGTTTGGAAATCAGTCGTCGAGTGCAAAAGCATAAGAGTGGTTAACTGTGAGACCTACAAGTCGAGCAGGTGCGAAAGCAGGCTTTAGTGATCCGGTGGTTCTGTATGGAAGGGCCATCGCTCAACGGATAAAAGGTACGCCGGGGATAACAGGCTGATCGAAGCCAAGAGTTCATATCGACGCTTCGGTTTGGCACCTCGATGTCGGCTCATCGCATCCTGGAGCTGTAGAAGGTTCCAAGGGTTAGGCTGTTCGCCTATTAAAGCGGTACGTGAGCTGGGTTCAGAACGTCGCGAGACAGTTCGGTCCCTATCTGCTGTGGGCGTAGGAAATTTGAGGAGGGCTGTCCTTAGTACGAGAGGACCGGGATGGACGAACCTCTTGTGTTCCAGTTGTCTTGCCAAAGGCACGGCTGGGTAGCGAAGTTCGGTTGTGATAACCGCTGAATGCATATAAGCGGGAAGCACGCTCCAAGATGAGATTTCCCTGAAGGGCCCAGGAAGACCACCTGGTTGATAGGCTGGAGGTGGAAGTGCAGTAATGCATGTAGCTTACCAGTACTAATCGCCCGTTCGGCTTGTCCATAGAATTAACTCCGCGCAGTTACAGACTGCACTTGAGTTTCTTCTTGAGGACATACTTCGAAACACGTCTTGTAACACCCAATCAATTTTCGTTTTGAGTCCTTACTTTTTTTGGCGCCAGATTGCTGTTCGCACCTGGGTTCACGCTCACGAAGAAACTGTCTGTATGTGAGCCGTTCAGAGTGCCTGGCTGCAGGGAACCACCTGCCAAGCGCCATCAAGTTTGCCGGCGGCAATACCGCGAGGGATCACCCGTTCCCATCCCGAACACGGAAGTTAAGCCTCGTTGGGCCGATGGTACTGCACGGGTAACTGTGTGGGAGATTAGGTTATCGCCGGCATTATCATTAGCACGAAGGCCAGTCCATTGCGGACTGGCCTTTTGTGTTTTTTACGGGTTTGTTTTTGAAAGAATGTTGCTATGAGTTATTCGGTTAAGGAGATTTTCTACACGCTGCAAGGCGAGGGCGCGCAGGCTGGGCGCGCTGCGGCCTTCTGCCGCTTTGCAGGGTGCAATCTCTGGTCGGGGCGCGAGAGTGACCGGACCTCGGCGATGTGCCGGTTTTGCGATACGGATTTTGTCGGCGTCGATGGTTCAGGCGGCGGCAAGTTTGAGTCGGCCGAGGAGCTTGCTGCGGCCATCGATGCACAATGGCCGGTGGATGCATCGCACCCAGCGGTCGCGAGCGGACGGAAGTTTGTGGTCTGCACTGGCGGCGAGCCGTTGTTGCAACTGGATGCGGCGTTGATCGACGCATTGCATGAACTTGGATTTGAAATTGCGGTTGAGACTAATGGGACGGTGACCGCGCCGGCTGGTGTCGACTGGCTTTGCGTCAGCCCCAAGGCTGGTTCGCGGCTGATTCAAGAGAGTGGGGACGAATTGAAGCTGGTCTTTCCTCAAGCCTGTTTCGATCCGGTGGAGTTTGAGGCTCTCGCGTTTCGGAATTTCTTCTTGCAGCCTATGGATGGGCCGGATCGGGTGCGCAATACTGAGCTTGCGATTCGCTACTGCATGGACCACCCGCGGTGGCGATTGAGCCTGCAGACGCACAAGTTCGTGGGAATCCGATAGGAAAGCCGATGGAAACGATGGAGTTATTCAAGCAATTCAGCATCGAGGCCGCGCATTGGCTGCCCAATGTTCCGGCGGATCATAAGTGCAGGCGGATGCATGGGCATAGCTTTCAGATCCAGGTGCATGTGCGAGGGCCGGTCGATCCGCATCTGGGCTGGGTGATGGACTTTGCCGAGATCAAGGCTGCTTTTGCGCCGGTTGAGGATGAGATCGATCACCGATGTCTGAATGACGTCGAGGGGTTG
>Ga0206815_1061_pt1 | contig 32295 bp, 23 predicted proteins | sample Alteio_BWOrgCont_91_FD_152864 | JGI IMG/M metagenome (GOLD analysis project Ga0206815, IMG submission 152864) | Enriched cells from forest soil in Barre Woods Harvard Forest LTER site, Petersham, Massachusetts, United States -... | ecosystem: Environmental > Terrestrial > Soil > Temperate forest >...
GCAGACAAGCTCGACATTCCGATTCATGCCTTCGATTTGATCGTTGCCGATGAATGCCATCGAGGCTATACCTCATCGGAAGTGGCCCTCTGGCGCAAGACATTGGAACACTTCGACGCGATCAAGATTGGTTTGACGGCAACTCCTGCCGCGCACACCACCGCCTATTTTAAGGACACGGTGTATCGATACGAATATGATCGCGCCGTCCGTGAAGGATACCTCGTCGATTACGACGTGGTAAAGGTTCGGTCCAATGTTCGCATGAATGGTGTCTTCCTCAAGGAAGGGGAGGAAGTTGGTCTCATCAATCCAGAGACTGGGTCTAAGAAGCTCGACAGCATAGAGGATGAACGGTCTTTCGATGCCTCGACGGTGGAGCGTGAAATTACCTCTCCGGATTCCAATAAGAAAATTCTCGAGGAGATCAAAACCTACGCGCAGGAACATGAGCAGGCATACGGCCGCTTTCCCAAGACGCTCATTTTTGCCGCCAACGACCTACCCCATACTTCCCATGCGGATCAACTAGTGGACCAGGCACGAGATATTTTTGGCCGGGGCGATTCCTTTGTCCAGAAGATTACGGGAAGCCCCACCGTTGATCGTCCACTCCAGCGCATTCGTGAATTTCGCAATCGCCCACATCCAGGCATTGTCGTTTCAGTGGACATGCTCACAACCGGAGTAGACATTCCCGACTTGGAGTTCATCGTATTCCTGCGTCCGGTAAAGTCGCGCATCCTTTTCGAACAGATGCTCGGGCGCGGCACACGAAAAGGGGAGAAGTTCCCCGACAAGTCACACTTTTTTGTCTTCGATTGTTTCGACGGAACGCTGCTCGAATATTTTCGAAATGCGACTGCTATCACTGCCGATTCGCCAGCTGGCGTTACGCGCACCATTCCAGAGATCATCAACGACATCTGGGCAAATCGCGACCGAGAGTACAACGTCCGGTGTCTTACGAAGCGACTTCAGCGGATCGACAAAGAAATGCATGGAGATGCACGTGCTGACTTTGCCGCATTCATTCCGGAGGGGGATCTTGCTCCGTATGCAAGAAACCTTGGTGCCGCGCTCCATAAGGAATTTGTCCCGACGATGGGATTGCTACGGAATGAACTATTCCAGCGGCTCCTGCAGGAGTACAAACGGAAACCGCGCACCTTCATAGTGGCGCACACGACGGAAGACGAGGTGTTCTCGGAATGGCTTGTTCGTGGCTTGGACGGCAAAGAGTACAAGCCAGACGATTATCTGACTGCGTTTTCGGAATATGTAGGCACCCACCAGGCTGATATCGAATCAATTGCAATCCTTTTGAAGCATCCGCAGAACTGGGGCCCCGACGCGCTCAAATCCTTGCGCGAAAAACTCGCTGGCGCGCCCCAGCGATTCACAGAGCCGAATCTACAACGAGCTTTTGAGCTGCGACGCAATAAGGCGCTCGCCGACATCATCTCAATGGTGAAGAATGCTGCTGATGCGCAGAGCCCATTACTCACGGCATCCGAGCGCGTTGATCGAGCCATTCAAACAATCACAAAGGCGCAATCATTCACTGCTGACCAGTTGGTATGGCTTGAGCGCATTCGCACTCATCTCCAGGGAAATCTATCCATCGATCAGGATGATTTTGAGAGTCAGCCGATTTTCAGTGATTTTGGAGGATGGGGTCGCGCCGCCAAAGTGTTCGCGGGTCGTCTACCGGCACTGATGCAGGAAATAAATGAGGCCATCGCAGCATGAGTGATATTGTTCAAAAACTTTGGGGGTTCTGCCATACGCTCAGGCATGACGGCGTGGACTATGGCGACTATATCGAGCAGCTTTGACCCAAAACCCAAAAACTAAGCCGTCTGGAAGTTGAGAGTTCGTGGCCTGTCGTGGTTCTCTGAAGGTGGAGAGGAGAGCCTGGAGATGGCGAAGAAGGGTCACAGCGAAGAGGAGATTCTACGGGTTTTGCGGGAAGCGGAGTCGGGCGACACGGTGGTTGAAGTGTGCCGCAAGCAGGGGATCAGCCAGCAGACGTTCTATTTGTGGAAGAAGAAGTATGCCGGCCTTGGCCTGAGCGAGCTTCGTGAGCTGCGACAGTTGCGCGAGGAGAACTCGAAGCTCAAGCGTCTGGTCGCGGACCTGAGCCTGGACCGGCACATCCTGCAGGAGATCGTCGCAAAAAAGCTCTGAAGCCTCGCATGCGGCGCGAACTGGCCGAGTGGGCGCAAGAGGCCCATGACTTGAGCCAGCGGCGTGCTGCGGGGCTGATTCCGATTGACCGGATGACGTTGCGCTACGAGCATCACCGCGATCCGCAGGATGCGCTTCGGGTGCGGCTGCGTGAACTGGCTGGCAGCCGGGTGCGCTATGGCTATCGCCGGTTGACAGTGATGTTGAAGCGCGAAGGCTGGGAAGTAAATGCTAAGCGCATTTACCGCCTCTACACCGAAGAGGGATTGATCGTGCGTACGCAGAAGCGAAAAGAGCGGGCACAGCGGCAACGCGTAGCGCAGGGTCTGGCATCGCGTCCCAACCAGCGTTGGAGCATGGATTTCGTGGCTCAACGTCTTTCCGACGGTCGCTGGATCCGCGTATTGACTGTCGTTGACCAGTACACGCGCGAGTGTCTGACGCTTCATGCGGACACAGCACTGAGTGGAGACAAGGTCGCAGCAGCGCTGGATAAGATCCTCGCCAGCCGCGGGGCGCCGAAGTCGATCACCGTTGATAACGGGACCGAGTTCGCCAGTAAGGCCGTGGATCACTGGGCCTACACGAACGGAGTGCACCTGGACTTCATCCGGCCAGGACGGCCGGTCGAGAACGGTTACATCGAAAGCTTCAACGGAAGATTGCGCGACGAGTGCCTGAACGTGGAGGTGTTCTTCAGTCTGGCTGACGCTCGTCGTAAACTGTCTCTCTGGCTGCACGATTACAACTACCACCGGCCTCATTCAGCACTGGCCGATCGCACCCCGGCCGAGTTCGCAGCCGTATGCAGCGGTGGAAATGACGGCGAAAAGGCCGCCTTGGAAAACGCTTCGCGTTTACCACATTCCCACCGCACGGCTACGACGGGAAACAGGCCGCAAGCCGTCCACAACTCAACCATGTTGCTTGAGGCTCTCACTTGAGTTACATTAACCGCAATCGTGCCCGCCAAACGGGCACTAACCGAACCACCCCAGGCCGAAATCTCCAACCGATTTTGGCTCAGTTTTCCGGGGCGGGTCACAGGCCGAAATCTCCAACCGATTTTGGCTCAGTTTTCCGGGGCGGGTCAGCCGACTACCTGGGTTTGCACCAGGTACGCGAGTGCCGAAAGGTAGGTTTAAAGCGGGGGCATCTCGATTGGTTCCCACTTCGGTTACCGTTCAATTTGCCTGCATTCACTTCGCGACAATTTTTCCCATTTATCCTTTGATGTTGTAATATCGCGGTTACCGAACTCTCATAACCGTTCCCATCCAAAGGTGCAGCTTGACCTTGACAATTGATTCCTCGAACGTTCTCGATGTGCTCCGTAGACTGAGCAGTGTATCGATCTCGGAAGGCTCGGCGCAGAGATCGTTGGAAAAACTCGTCGACCTATGCCGAGAGACATTCAGCGCCCGATTTTGCATTATCGTCATCTTCGACAACCCACAAGTATATCGCTCGATGAGCGATGACTTGAGCGGGCTGGAGGAATGCACCTGGCCTTGCGGGCCCCTTCGGATCGACTTTCTTGGATCGGATCATCTGGACGAATCGCTTTTGAGCCTTGGAGTGCTTGTAGAGAAGTATGGCCTCGACAAGAATGGTCAAGGGGTAGCAAGCGTTGCCGCCGCGATTAGATTTGGCTTTAATGCGATGATGGCTGCTCCGATTACTTCGGACGCGCAGTTGCTCGGATTCATTGCCGTTTTCCGTGCGTCGACGGCGTGCTTTTCTGTCACAGAGAAGGAACTCCTCTCACTCTTTGCAGAGCACACGATTATCCCTTTAGAAAGGGAGATTCGACGTCAATTGGAGAGCACCTTCCAGGTTCTTAATGATCTAACACGTAGTCTTACCTCATCTTCAACGGCTCGATTTTTAAAGTGCATCGCAGAAAGTGTCTGTACTTTGCTGCACGTAGATACTTGCGTCATTTGGGAGTATGACTCGCAGAGTCACTTGCTTCGAGTAGCAGGGTGTACGAGCAACGTCAACGATGAATACGAATCCTTCACGCTCTCAGAGGATGATGCTCGGGTAAGAGTCAAATTGACGGAGGGTGTTGTCTGGCAAACCAGAGATGTCATTGCCGAGGATGCCGACTGTGTGGGCAAAGAGCCGGCAAGAGCACACAAGTGGGCCTCTCTCTTGAGTACGCCCATGCATGTCGGAGGGAGGCTTGCGGGGCTGCTCGAGGTATCCACGCAGAGCCCGCGCACGTTTCTTAAATGGGAGAAGGAAGTATTTCAGGCATTTGCTAACGAGGTTGCTCTGTCCTTGCACCAATTGCAAAGTCGGGTCGCCGAACTAGATGGCGTCCTGAAAGAGCTTGACGGAGTACACAATGAGAGGGAGCTATTTAGACTTGCCCTGAAGAGCGCGCTAAGGGTTGTGGGCGTTTCTCGCGGCTGGATCGGCAAGCTTAATATACTAAAGGGAACCTGTGATATTTGGGAACAAGCTGAGGAAAGAGACCAACGAATCAGGGCGCTAAATGAGAGCTTTGACGGCGAGAAACTCATTTACAACTCGGCGCGAAGGATAGATGACGCTCGAAAACACCAGGACTGCTGTGCGTGTTGGTCGGATACACGTTCAATCCTGACTGTTCCCTTAATCATTGAAAACGCAGAGATCAGAGTTGGCAGGACGGTTGAGTTCGGAAAGAAGCAGATTGGCGTTCTGGTGGTCGAGAGCCCGCAAGCCGGGGCATTCTTCAACCTAGATGAAGTTCGCCTGTCGACCATTGCTCGCGCTACCGCGAATGCGTATGAAAGGATCGACACCGACCGAAAGTACGCGAGCTTGAATCGCATTGAGACGGAAATACTAGCGCTAGGTATGTCCGTACAGGAGACTGTCGATCGAATCTTACAGGGAATCCAAGATACGTTGGGATTCTCCTTCGTGAACATCTCAGAGGTAACTGATGACGGACGGATTCGGTCGGAATACTTGGCAGGTCTTTCCGTATCGCAAGCCGCTAGATTTCGGAGGATGGCGGATCATCCTCTGGTTGGTGACAAGTTAGGTATTCAAGCTGACATACTTCGCTTGCGCGAAATTGATGTCCCTGCGATCGACGATCCCCGCTTTGATTGGGAGATATTTAGGGAGTTCAACCAACAAAATCTGGTTCGGGTGTTTGTTCCAATGATCACTTCGGCCGGAAGCCGGATAGTGGGTACAGTGGAGGCCGGATATCCGAGGAAGCTGCGGCCGAATATCTATGAACGAGATGCGAAGGTGTTGAGTAGCTTTGTGACATTTGTCACAGAGGTGCTTGAGCAGAAGCGAGAGGAGGTCCTAGAGACGATTATGCACGAGCTTCGTGCGCCAGTGGCGGCGATACGAAGCAATGTGAGCTTTCTGCAAAGGCGCAGTGACGAGTTGCCTTCGCGACTTAGTCAGCGCAAGCTAGCTGACTTGGCATTGGATGCTGAGCTCGTTCTTCTTCAGGTCTCAAAAATTGAGCGATTTCTCGGCGGCTCTGCGCCAGAGTCGAGTATTCAGCGGACTGTGGTGTTCCGTGACATCATAATCAAATCCGTCAATCAGGTAAAACCGAAGATTCTTGAGGCCGGCTTCGACTTGGCGAGGGTTCGCTACAACAGCCAGGACGCAGGACGAATGGTCTTATATCTGGACTCTGCGAAGGTGAGTCAGGTCGTGCTCAATTTGCTTATCAACGCAATTAAATATGCGCACAAGGATCCAAGTCGCTTCGCGATTCAAATAGAGATGGATGAAAATGCCTCCCAGTTTGTTGTCATGTTCAAAGATTGGGGCATAGGTATAAATGCCGAGTATGAGGATCGGATCTTTGAGCGAGGTTTCCGAACACCGGAGGCACGGGCGAGTTTTGTGACTGGTTCGGGACTCGGCTTGAACATTGCTGGAAACATCATGAGGGAGTTGGGTGGGGATTTGAAGCTTGCTCACCGTCGAAATCCGACTGAATTTCATATGATCTTACCCAAAGCGCTTAAAGAGAGGCCCAATGATCTTGGCAGTTGATGATGAAACTCGCTACCTCCAGAGCTATATTGATGAATTGCAGTACTCTGGATTTGAGACGACTGTGTGTCAGGATGTCGATTCTGCTGCGGAATTCCTCTCGCGGGAGGGTGGCACACTGCAATTGTGCATTCTTGACATTATGATTCCGCCTGGGGCGCTCTTTCGAGGCCAAGATACTCGGCAGGGCCGAAGAACCGGGTTTCTCTTTTTCGACTACATCCGAAAGTCTTGGCCGGCGCTGCCGGTTGTGATCCTGACAAATGTTAGCTCAGCGGATGTCGAATCGAAGTTTGGTAATTTAGAACGTTGTTGGTGGTTTCGCAAGGACCAGTGTTTGCCATTTGAATTCGCGGAACACGTTAGGGAATTGCTACGATGAGGCTGCGGGTTGCCAAGGCTAAGCGAGCCCGGCCGATCTTTTAATGATTTCCCGTTCGGAGATTTCGAAAAGGCGTTCGGTCTCTGGCGAAGCAAATGCTGCCTCTTTCAGGTAACGAAGGAGATCGAGGTCCTCACGGGTTCCTCTTTCGGTCATCCACATCAGCATGCGTTGCAGATCATCATGCCCATGTGCGTCAAGCATATCTAGCCTTCGTTGTAATGTCTCACTTTGGGAAATCAACCCGTGCCAAAGCGCCTCGATCTTAGAAGCTTCTTCCTCAATGCTGGTCAAGACGCGAATGAGTTCAGGGTCTGGGCTGATCTTTAACGGGTTCAGTTTTTGCCTCTTGTATTCACTTAGTAATCGTGGGCCGCTCTCCATAACCTGTTGAAGGTGGGACCATGCGATGGGATCGCCTTCGCGTCGGAAGGAACCATGTCGGACTTGCATCCGCATAAGCTCCAGCATTTCTTCTAGAATCTCACGTTCGGAACGACGGTTTGGCCTTTTGGATGCAATCGTTGGAATGGCCTTAAAGCGACCCTCTAGGTCGGGCCACCACTTCTCGAATGCTTTTCCTAGCTGTTCTTCTGTTAGACTTTTCCCTGTCAAAGCGCGATTGATGGTTCCTAGCAGTTTCTTGGTGTCATCCCGGTCAGCCCTCGCGGCCTGGAATTGGACTAAAGGGCCAGTTATACCCGATGGTTCCAAATCGAAAAGGTAGGGGCAGACCAGGGTTCGATCTAGCTTCTTCGAGAGTGCCCCTGCCTCAAATAGCACCCAGGGTGCATCAATATTCTCGGGCGTCAGGCAAATGATTCCCACGCGAGTCTCTTTTAGTTGGTAGGCAATGTCTGAACTCCACCGCGCGCCCTTCTCGATGTCGGCAGCAGACATCCAAGGAGTTATAGCGTTGATTACAAACGGCAGCCAATCCCGCAATGCTTCTGCTACACCTCTGCTTCGAGGACCGGACCAGCTTATGAATATATTCATGGATGCACCCCAATTCCGTCGGAACGTATTCATTTTGGGCCAAGTGTACATCAACGCATTGCGGTTGGGCAGGCGTCCTGAGGGAATCCCCGATAATTGGAGGGGTCCTCAGAGCGTCTCGACAGTGGCTCCATGTCTTATCTCCTCGACGCGTTTCGTCGTGAGCTTTCTTAAGTATCGCGGATAGGAGATGGTCCAAGGTCAACTCAGGCGCCGTTTTCGGACGCGAAGTATTGCGGGAAGCGTCATTATCGATCTTCGGCGGGACGAATCGTCACCCCTTAGGGAATGATGAAGGACCGTCATCATGCGCCAGATAGGACCAGGGGATGACTTTGACCTCGCCCAGGATACCTGTTCTCAACCAGCGCGAGGACCTGCCCGGTGATTTATTGCACTAAAATGACAAGGAGAAAAGATCGAGCAGGGTCCATTGAGCACGGCCAATTTTGACTGGGATCGCGAACCGCGAAAATCAAATGTATCCAAGCCGATGTAGTCAAAATCGTAGCGGTCAAAGCCTCCCAGAGCACTACAGATCCAACGCTTTCAACAACGCGGCCGCAACTCATTCAATCAAAATCAGTTATTTACATTCGATTTCAACAAATCTCATTAGGCGATTGGCACTGGTTCGGGACCACGTTCTCGAACCCAAGCAACTCACTTATTTTCAATTACTTGCAGAGATGGCATTGTTGAGTCTTATAGATTTTCGAGGAGATCACCGATACAGAATCATCTACAGTGTCCCAGCGACGATCTCTTGACTCGTACCCAAGTGTTTGTTTTCACTGGCTTGCAGTCGGCAACTCTGATAGCTAACCACCTGGGTTCGCACCAGATACTCTGCCTCCCGAAGGACCCGTAATATCGGCTCTTCCTTGTGACCTGGCTTCACACAAACAGGCCCCCTCTTAACTTGCAGAAAACCACTGCGCTCTAGTCTACTGAGTCATAAATAGATGGCATATATTGTTGAGGCGTTCTATGTTGGGGTATGGAGCCTCGTCGTGGACGCCCGAAGAAGCATGAGTTGTTGGTGACCAGCGCGCAGCGGGCCGAGTTGGAGCGTATGGCTAGGCAATCGGGCAGCGCTCGGTCGGTAGCCTTTCGTGCCCGGATCGTGCTGGAGTGTGTGGCCGGAGCGAGCAACGCGGCGGTGGCGGCGAAGTTGCGCACGACCGGTTTCACCGTGGGCCTTTGGCGCAACCGTTTCATCGCCGAAGGGGTGGTTGGGCTTGGGGATGAGCCGCGTTCCGGAGCGCCGCGCGAGATCGGCGACGAGAAGGTCGAGCAGGTGGTGCGGCTAACACTGGAGAAGACTCCGAAGGGAGCTACGCACTGGTCCAGCCGCATGCTGGCGGCCAGAACCGGGCTAAGCCAGTCCACGATCAGCCGCATCTGGCGGGCCTTTGGACTGAAGCCGCATCGCACAGAGAGTTTTCAACTATCGACGGATCCTTTGTTGGTCGACAAGGTCCGGGATATTGTTGGGCTCTACCTCGATCCACCCCATCATGCACTGGTGTTGTGCGTGGACGAAAAGTCGCAGATTCAGGCGCTCAGCCGCACCCAGCCGGTGCTGCCCATGCAGGCCGGACAACTGGAGCGGCGCACGCATGATTACAAGAGGCACGGCGTCACCAGCCTGTTTGCGGCTCTCGATATCGCCACTGGCAGCGTGCTCGGCAAGTGCTACCGACGCCACCGATCGGTCGAGTTTCTCGACTTCCTGAAGAAGATAGACGGCGCTGTTCCAGCTGATCTGGACATCCATTTGGTGCTGGATAATTACGGAACCCACAAAACAGCATTGGTCCGCCAGTGGTTGCAGAAGAGACCGCGCTATCATCTGCACTTCACCCCTACCCATGCTTCCTGGCTCAACCAGGTGGAGCGTTGGTTCGCATTACTCACACAGAGGCAGATTAAGCGCGGCTCGCATAGAAGCGTTCAAGAACTGGAAGCCGCAATCCGGGAGTTCATCGCCGTCCACAACCAGCAACCAAAACCATTCCGCTGGACAAAATCTGCAGATCAGATACTGGCCTCCATCGCTCGCTTCGCCACCGCCACACTCGACGCCCACTCAGCCTCTACTTCTACGAGAAATCAATGACTCAGTAGACTAGGCTTCCAACTTAAAAGCGTCTTACTTTTTGGGTTTTGGCTCAGAATAAGTCCTCCATTCGTCGCTTTCTTGGAGTGCAAAGTATCAAAAAGATTCCAATCAGTTCTGGACAAACCGTGGCCAAGTGATATATCTAGGCATCATCTGGAGAGGCTATGCAGAGTTGGGACGCAACGAAGGACGCTGCTTTAAAGGAAGCCTGGGGGGTCTATCGGACCTGGGCAAAGACCTCCCGCACTAACGCGCTGCAGCTAAGAAGGTCGCGATGGTCTGTCTTGATTCTCGCGATCAGTGGCTCCGCGTTGTCGACAGCCGGGCAGTTTGTTCACTCCAGTGCAATCGCAACTGACAAAATATCTCTAGTGCATCGTGCCTTGGGGAGTCTCGGCGCCATAGCGCTTGCCCTCGGAACGTACCTCACGCGCGAGCTTGTGACCGAAGAGGCCCAGCGTAAGTGGCTTCGCTCCCGCGCGATCGCGGAAGGGGCCAAATCAGAGTGTTTCCTGTTCAGGCTCGGAGTTTCACCTTACGACGGGCCCGACTCCACGCAAAAGCTTCTTGACGTCCTCATTTTGCAGAGAAGGCTAGTCGCCGGACTAACTCACGACGTAATGAGTAACGCCGAGTACGTTGAAAGGCTGCCAATCGGTCCTCTAACAATAAGGGACTATGTTAGGAGTCGTGTCGAAGACCAGATTGCCTGGTACGACAAAGCCATCGCAAGCAACATCCGGTCTATAGGTCGCTCTCGGACTATTACTGTCGTCCTTGGGGGCGTCTCTGTAGTGCTCTCCATTGTCGCACTCAACAACGCTGGGGCTGAGTTTGTCCCACTGGTTGCTTCGCTCACGGTTGCACTGGCGTCCAGTGTAGCAGCAGCGCAGTACGGCTACTTGATTGCCAGTTACCAGGCGACCGGCGATCAATTGCGCGCACTGAAACAAGAGTGGTCTCTATCCGACCACCCTGAGTGCGACGACGCCATCTTCCAGTTTGCAAAAGGATGTGAGCGCGCGATGGCCTCGGAGAACAGCGCCTGGATGGCCAAACTGAGCGAGAATCTCCTACAGGCCCAGCGCGCGCGTATCTCCGAGACGGCGACGCACGTAATTGATCACGCCGCCCAGAATGGTCCAGATTAGCTCCGACACAAGAAACGCAAATGCTGGACGCCGGACCTACGGCTGCTGCTACTGAAGGGAAAATTATGCTGAGCCCAGTGAGCGTCAGAGCTGGTGGTATCTTCAGTTCCTCTGGTTGCAAGTTGTTTCTGGCCGCTGGAACAGACCTCAGCAAGCTCTTCGCTGTCTCTTGGGTCACAAAGCGAATGATTTTGGAAACAACCAGGAAAAACACAAATTGATCGAAGGGAAACATTCGCAGAGTACGATTAAGAATGTAGAAGTTGAGTCCGAAGATTCGCCGATTCGCCGGGCCAACTGCGCAATTTGGAATGTCGCGTTGTGCTGCTACAGGAGATTTACTGTCACGCGAGCCGGACGGTTGGCCAAGTCTCTGCTGCTGATCCGAACGCAAATGCACAAACATGCGGCTTGCAAGAATCTGCACCAATGAGACAGATTCAAAGGCAAGTAAAAAACTTTCCGCGATATTAAATTAGAAATATACTTGAGGCGCGAGGAAAGTCCATGGCGTGTGATGTATTTGTAAGTTATGCGCATATCGATGATCAGCCTTATGACGGTCGGGGAGGGTTTGTTTCACGGCTCATAGAGGCTTTCAGGGTCCCTGCGGAGCAGAATTATGGCAAAAAGCTCAATATTTATTGGGATAAGGATCTAGCTTCCGGAACCTCCTGGAACCCTGCCATTTATGACGAACTCGCCAGTTGCCGAATCTTTCTGGCGGTGATCTCGCCGTCCTGGCAAAACTCACAATGGGCTGGTAAGGAGTGGGATGCTGTGTGGACCAGGCTGACTAAGGAAGAATGTCGCGGTCGTCAGACTTGCATTATCCCGGTCTCATATACCCTCAATAAAGGATTTAAATCCAGTCTCCCCGACCAAGTGAAGTCCCTGCAAATTTGCCGCGAGTTTAAACGTCGCATGAGTGACGACGAATTCACTGAACAGGTCGAAGGTCTCGCAGAAGACATCGCCAACGTCCTGCTACGGCTGGACAAGTGCGAACCCGTGGACGAACAACTCCCCTTTAAAGCGAAGGTCTTTCTTGGACAGGCCTTCTCGACAGAAATGACGACTTGGCGCGAAAAACTTCGGAAAGAGCTTGAACTAAGAGGGCACGGAGTTCATGAAGTAAAGCTTTTGGACACCTGGAATGGCCAGAAAATGAGTATCGCGATAGAAGCGGAAATCAAACAATGCTCAGCGGCAGTGCATTTTCTGGAGAAACAGCCGGGGCCTTACACCGGTGAGAACCGCACAGCCGTACAAATACAGTGTGACGTGGCTAAGCGACAGGGCGGGGACAACTTCAATTTATATTGGATCGGCGAAGTGAAGCACGTCGAGCCCGCAGAATATCCCGCCTTCGTTAAGGGACTAAATTACAGTAACACTGGTTTCGAAGATCTCAAGGCATCATTACTCACACGCCTATATCAACTCGACCATCCGGTTCCCGCAATGCCCGTCCCTATAAAGCCTCAGATTTGGTTAATCTGCGAGAGCGGCGACCGGGATACGGCTTCACGAATTGCAGCGTTCTTTGCGAATGAGAAGGGATGGCACGCGCTAGTACCAGGGGTAAACGTGAGGCAAAGCAACGTGTCTGATGATTTTGTGAAAGTATTCCGCGAAGAACAATACTTCCTGTTTTATTGGGGTAAGGGCGGTAAAGATTGGGTTAGGAACAATTATGACGACCTGCGGATTGCGAGAGCAATCGGAAACCAAATCAGAGATCCGCAAGCGGCTTTGATGGTTTTGGGACAAGAAGAACGTAAGTATAAGGAGAATTTTCCGTGGCCCTGGCTTAGAACAATTCAGTACAACGGGTTCGACCCAAACGCTAAGGAGTTCCAGGAATTTATTAGACAGGTTGAGACAAGCTGGGGGAGCAACTAACCCTCATGGACACTGCTAATCCTTACAAGGGCTTGCGCACTTTTGAACCGTCCGATCGGCTCTTTTTTTGCGGTCGGACCACTCATGTTGGCGAAATTCTGCAGAGACTTCATAAGAATCGCTTCGTAGCAGTTGTTGGGCTTTCTGGCAGTGGGAAATCGTCCTTAGTGCGCGCTGGGCTGATTCCGGAACTTCTGACCGATCGCCTCAAGGACGCCTCCTCGGATTGGCTAATCGTCATGATTACTCCAGAGAGAGCACCACTGAGCCGTATAGGAAACAAGCTTTGTGAGACGGTCAAGGCGCATTTCACCATGAAGCGCGCGAACGAGGATAACGATATTCCGGCCCCGGAAACAGTAGATAAGTGGGCAGCAAGCGTCGACGAAGCGATGAATAGCGGCAGCCTCGGCCTGGCGAAAGCAATTGCAACTTCAGGATTAGCTCCAAGGACGCAGGTGCTTCTAGTCATTGATCAATTTGAGGAGTTGTTCCGATATTACCAACGCAACGAGAAGCAAGATGCCGAGTCCTTCATCCAACAAATACTAGAGGTATCCTCCGACGAGGAAGATCGGGTTTATGTAGTCATTACGATGCGTTCAGAATACCTAGGTGATTGTGCTCACCATCAGGGTCTTGCGGAAGCAGTCAATGCGGGTCTATATCTAACTCCTAGACTTAATCGCGATCAACTTGAACAGGCGATCACACTCCCCGCGAAACGACTGGGCAGAATCATTACACCGGAGCTGGTTCGTCAGCTCTTGAATGACATCGCGAACGATCAGGATCAACTGCCGGTTTTGCAACACGCGCTGATGCGTTGTTGGGAAAAGTCGGTAGAGCTCAACTCCACCATCATCAATGAAGAGCAATATATCCTTGTTGGCGGATCGAGGGCTCTCAACAACCACGCAGAAAAGATATTTAACCATCTAGGGGATGGTGCCTTCGGTGCGGATCACGACGGGGAAGCAAAGGCAGGAGGTAAGCGAAAACAACAGATTGCTAAAGCTCTATTCAAGCGAATCACGAAGCTATCTAATCGAGAAGGCATCTCTCAAAATAGCGAGAAGGAGACGGACGGAACGCGTGATCCAGCGAGCCTGCACACAATATCAGCCCAAACAGGAATTCTAGAAGAGGAGCTTCGGGACGTGATAGATGTGTTTCGTCGCGAGGATTGCGCTTTTCTTCGACCGGGAGCTGAGACCCAAGTTTTGAAGAGTGAGTCAATCATCGACATTACCCACGAGAGCCTCATCCGCAAATGGGATAGCCTTGGCCGTTGGGTACAAGAAGAAGCAGAATCCGCGGACCTGTATCGGAAACTGGCTGCGGAGGCGGAGAAAGCACCCGCAACTGAACATCTAAGCCAATATGAAGTGGCATTGTACAAGAGCTGGGAATCCTCTACGGAACATGGCGTGCAGTGGGCGAAGCGATACGGTGGCAACTATGAGCAGGCGCTCCAGTATCTCAGCAATAGTGCTGCTCACTACAAAACGAGACGGCGTCTATTGTGGGGGTTGAGCGTTGCTGTGCCCGTAGTAGTCTGCGCTCTTATAGCCGTTATCTTCTCCTGGCGAAAGTCGCTAATCTCAAGTGAGCGGGTTCAGGATCTAACTTTTGAGCAAGAAGCCGAAATCGCTCAGAACGACAATTATTCCCCGACAGACCGCGTTCCGGCAGTAATCACGGCCGCTTCAATAGCAGAACGAAGCGGGGATGATCAACTGAGGCAGGCACTCAACCTTCACGTTCGTTTGGACCAATGGGAGCTGTTAAACACACTTCGAAAAGGGCTGCCGATTAATTCGTTCGGTGGAACTTCTCGTGTAAAAAGAAGTTGCGCGGCCGCTGTCGACCCCACTGGCCGATTAGTCGCCCTCGCTGATGGAAAAGAGCTGAAGGTCTGGGAATTAGACTTGGCAGTTCGTCAAGCACAGCAACCAAAGGGCGTCAGTGGGGTTTCGTTCACATCTTATGATTTCAAAGGTGTAGACTGCGTCCGATTCAGGCAGGATGGAGCAAAATTGGAGTTATTGGCCACTTCCTTTTCTCATGAGCCGTCCCGAACACAAATAGGCCAACCCGAAATCAGGGAGTACACAGTCGAGCAGGGAGAATTGAAGCCGGCACCGAAGATTCAGATGTCGATTCATTCACCGCTTGCCTTCACCTTTGTGAAGGATTCAGATAAGGTGGCAGTTCTTACGGAAGACGAGTTGACCATATATTCAGGCGTTGACAAAATGTTCAGCACCGCACTCGATTACGCTAACGGTGACGTGGTCGCAGGCTTTGTCGAAGCCAAAGGGGGTTATATAGTGGTCTCATACAAGAACGGAGACTCCGAAATTTACGACCTTCGGAGTCCTTCTTTACAACATCATCATTTGGATTTCGACGGCAAATCTCAGGTGATTAACATTGAAGACACACTGCAAGCAGTTGCATTCTCCTCGGACGCCTCATGGATCGTTACCGGGTCATATAAAGGTCGGATCGAGTTTCTGAAAAATCCCCTTCTGCCTATTTCGAAACCTAGCAAGCCTTTGGAAATTGCAGAAATGACTGGCAGCATAAGCACGGTCGCCCTGCAGGAAAATGGAAATGAAGAGCTCATAGCGGTTGGCACAGTGCTGGGCGACACGGCGGTATTTCGCAACTCTCCGACTATTAATGGACGACCTCCGAGACCGGCCGCAGTGATGGCAATGTCGCCTAGTTATTCTGCAATTGGGTTTCCACCGCAGGGCTCAATCACGCAAATCAGCTTTGCAAATAGGGGAGAGAATCTGATCACGGCCAGCGAAGACCAGAAGGTAAGGATCTTCGAAGTTCGCAACGGGGTAGAGAAGGTTAGGATTCCGCATAATTCTCCGGTGCGTTCAGCAACGGCTTTGCCCGTTGGCTCAGGACGGGACGATCGTATCATTTCTGTGAGTCAAGATGCCGATCTAGAAGTTACCGATCTTAATACTGAAAAGCCGACAGTACTGCGCAATTGGCAATCGGAGACGTGTCCTGCTGAAGAATTCCTTAAGACCCAACAGAGCATCTGGTCCTCTGCGGTGTCAGTTCGCGGTTCCTGGACATGGGTGTGCAATGGAGCACTGCATTCTTCTGACAAGAACAAGACCGCACTGCCGTTGGCCGACTTTGTACCAACTTCAATACATTTCAATGAGGATGAATCGGCTGTTGTTTGGCTGGACTCGCAGGTCGGGATTCACTATGCACGCTGGAACACAAATCAATGGCAAATGGCTCCTGTTGAGCATTGGAAAGATATCAGCCAACGGCCCATGCCCTCGCTTACTCCGCAGTCGATACCCCTTCTGGCCGTAAGCAGAGACGGCAATTTCTGGGCGATCTCATTCATGACAGAGGGAGAAGGCAGGACGGAAGTATTTCAGGTGATTCACCCAAAAGAGGCAAAACCGACTTCCTCTTCTTTGCATGCCGAGGCTGTCGTCAACGTAGATCAATTGAAACCATCTATCCCACCCACTAGCAAGCGAGTCCTTTCACTCGCGGTGGGCTTACAAGGAACGGTCGCAATGGGGACTGCGGAAGGCGATGTTCTTCGATTTGCGAGAAAAGACAATGCATGGAAACCATCAACAATGGGCTTTCCTAAAGACAAGTTTGCGACTTTAGGGCCACAAGATCGAGTGATAACTGCTGTCACTTTCGCCGATGACAGCGACAGCAAACTAATTGTGGCCATGGCCAACAAATCGATTCTGCTTTTTTCCGCCGATGGGAAAATCCTATATCCAGTCGACGATAGCGCTCTCGCGGGACATGATGTTCCCGCGAGAGCGTTCGCTCTGAGAAGCGACGGCAAAAAGTTCGCTGCAATCTCCGGCGAATTTGCAACTTTTTACACCATCGACGGTGAAAGTTTAGAACGAGGGCTCACCTTGAAGGAACCGGGGCCCATCCAGAGCCTCGCTTTGGCCGAAAATGACACAGCGCTAGTGTCGGTATTCTCGACTGATTCCTTATCGTTGGTGGAGATCACGCACAATCTAAACATAAGAAAGCACGAGCAATGGCTTTGCAGTCATCAGCCAGTACCTGTAGTTGAGAACTCGCCCGAAATCAACGGATGCTCGCAACTTCAAAATGAATTACACTGGTCTGCTGATTGGACTTTTTGGCCCAAGACAACAGGCGAGCCCAGTACAAAGAATCTGAAATGAAGCACATTAAATCTATCGCTCAGCATTTGCCGCTACTCAGAGCCCCATATATTTAGGTCCTTTCCATCCCAACGACAATCTCCTTGTCAATATGAGCCTCTTGGGCAGGCTGGATGTAAAGCGATGCCCCACTTATATCTTCCGCAGTTGCTTTGCCTAGATCAGCTAGAGGGAGCTTCCGAATATGTGATTTTTGATTATCGTTGCCAGTTGAGCGAATCAGTTGAATAGGATGAGATCCAGGATATATCCGGCCAAGATATTGAACCAGTTCGTTAAGCGAACTGCCATCCTGCCTCCTAGTGTAATGTGTGCGAAGAGAGCCAAAAGCGCCTATCTGCATCAATAGAAGCGGTACATCTATTCGCGGACGAATTTGGCAGGCAACTAGCCATGACGCATCCATAATCTGGATTCCAGGAGCCATGTCTTTACGGAGATCGCATAATATGCTCTCCAAAGACGAAATCCCGGGTATTACCTGAACGCTGAAACCTGCGTCTGTAGCGAGTTGAATCAGGTTTTCCGCGACACTGTCATAGGACATTGGATTGCCATATGTCACGTAACCGGCACATTCGCCACGATGAAGCGTCCTAGCAATCGCGCGGGCTACATGGTCATAGTTGTGAGTTCTCAGGGAGCCCTCGATATACCACTTCAGAATGTCGATTACTTCGATGGTTTTGGACTTGCCAGGCGGGAGCCAAATACTAGAGGCCTCTCGTATTAGAGTGTACAATCGCGAGCACTGCGACATGGCCCTGGTTGCCTGCTGTGTGATGTGGCCAGGAATAGTGACGCCAAGCCCTATGATAAACAGATCGGGAAACGAATTAGGTTTTTCGGCCGTCAATGATGACGCCAACATATGAGATACATTTGTCTCCCTCACTTATCTCCTGTCGTCGTCGATACGACCGGTAACTTCATTCGATGTCTGCCGAATCGATTATCCGCAGTTTGTTCTCAAAGCCCGTGAGAACTACTTGCATTGGAAGCTGGATTGAATTACGACAATACATGGTTACGGTTGAATTGAAACTCCCGTTCTCAAAATACTTGTTCGACGGGCCACCGCCCCCACACACAGAAAAATACTCGCAAGTTCGAGAGCACTTCCGCACTCCATCCATTACGGCATTCGCCATCTTTCGAAAAGGCTTGGACTCGCGTATCGCATATAGATCATCCTCGCCGACTTTCCCGAGTTTGAAATCGTTATACGCGGTGTCGTGAACTCCCATCAGTTCTGGTGAGAATGTGGAGACGTGACCTTGGTAATCTACTGAAATTATACGAAAAGGCAGCACTTGGTCATTCTGCATTGCAATCTCCTGCCATGACAATCGTGCTTGCGAAAACAGAACCGCGGCCGCCGCTTTTCGAAATTCTCGGATCTGAAAAGATGGGAGCGATGCTTCATGCAAATTATAAAGTCGTTGCCAAAACTTGCGGATTCGATCTGTATTAACTTCGGCACTCATACTCGATGAATCGTGAACTCCTTCCAACTCCTCTATGTTGAATCCAACTTCAGCAATGCCAAGATTCTGAAAGAAATTGAAAACCGCATCGGCATGGTCCAAGGCGTCTGCGGTAATGACCGCGATTGCATGAAACGGTATGCTGTGCTGCTTGAGTTTCTCCACACTGCGCATGACCTTCGCGTGGGTGGGCTTGCCCGTGCGCGTTTTTCGATGAAGGTCGTGAAGGAACGCTGGGCCGTCAATGCTCAGTCCGATTCGAGCACTATGTTTCCTGATAAACGCACACCAATCGTCATCGATAAGTATTCCATTGCTCTGAAAAGAATGAGATATCTCACATTTGCCGTCGACTACTTCTTCGATTGCCGCAAAAGCCTCCTGGTAATAATCAACGGACAGTACTAGGGGCTCGCCAGCATGCCAAACGACTGAGAGTCGTTCGCCAACCAAGCCTGCGTTGAGTACCATCCGGACAGACTCGCGTATGGTCTCGAGACTCATAGTTTGGCGGACGCTTCGATTCGAAAGATAACAATAGTCGCAGTTTATATTGCAAAAGGGGGTGGGTTGCAGTATCAGAAGTTCAAGGTAGCTCGCAACTGGGCCTCTATACTTTTCGGATACGAAGGAATTAGCGAGACGAGCGAGCGGAAGAATCATGTGCTTTCAGAGCCGATAAGTCGTCCTTCATAAATTCAACCAATTACCCCAGTTATTCCAATTGTTCCAATTGGCCCAATTATTCCAATTGTTCCAGTTGGCCCAGTTTCCCCAATTACCCCACTGAATGCGCGATAGGTAGGGCTCATTTGTGGAGCTTGGCGATCCTTTCAAGGCTTTTTGCACGGCCTCTATTCGTTTTGATACGGAAGTGGGTTTAGCCTCCACTTTCAGCCCAAGCAAAGTCCCGCAAATGAGGAAAAGCGATGTTATTCTCCAGAATAACGAGCGTCTCAAGTGCCGAGCATTAAATTGCATTGGGTCGCCTCAATTCAATTAAATTGTGGACGATTGTATCATTTTTATTTGTACTCGTCAATGAAGATTAGGAAATGAAGGTCCCGAATGACCAAAAGTATCTCAGAACTGCAGCTGTGGTTTTACAGGAAATAGTCGCTTGCATAATGATCCGAGAATACCTACCAGTAATCGCATCCTCTCAACAGACGGTCATGTACAAGTGGTGGTCTTGACAGCCTCGATAGATTGCTTAAGTGGCTCTCAGCCGGAAGCTGGATTTTTCATGCTACAGACTTCCTCTTGAACAGTGCCCCTAGATTCGTCCAATTGGGAATACGATTTGTGGGAAATCCGAGGTCCGACAAGTTCGATACAGAATGTCTCAGTCCGGCTCGAATGTAGGCGAATTTGTAGCTATCAAAGCTACAACGACCAACAAGAATCGGCGGGAGCGCGGTAACTCTTTCTATCAAAATCACTTGTTGTCACTCAACTTCAACAAATTTCAATAGGCGACCGACCGGGACCCATGTTCTCTACCCTAAGCAACCCATTTACTATCAGCGCTTGCAGAGATGACATTGTTGAACCTTGTAGATTTTGGAGGGCAACGACCGATACAGAATCGACTACAGGGCCTTCCAAAGATCTTTGGCTTGCACCCGAGTGTTTGTTTTCACTGGCTTGCGGTCGGCAACTTCGATAACCAACCACCTGGGTTGCATCAGATGGTCAGTTCCAAACGATGTTGGGCTTAGGGGACGCGGGACTTCTTTTTGAACCCCGTCTATGCCTTGGATCGCCGACTGACACTCAGCTTCCGAAATTTCCGGCAACGCGATCAGACCTCAAAGAAGGGGATCCCTGAGGATTGATTCGAAGCGGTTTTCGATGAGCCTCTAAAATTAAGCATTCTTTGGGACAACCGCCGATGAAATAGTCATTGCTACCTTCTTCGCGAATCATGCTATGATTTTGGGCTAGAAGAATCCTCTCAATTCATGGACGATATTCATGGACGATCTCGTAGTACGGATTCTGGAAGAGAAAACTTTCCGGAAACTAGAAGCGAATGTTCATCGAATAGGTCGCGCACTCACCGTTGCCGCTTCGGAACGCCTCCGCACGCTCGCTTCGGGCTTATCGCTCGGAATTGATTACTCGCTCGCCTTGCGCGGTTCGCACGCCAGAGGCTCCGCTGATCGGCATTCCGATGTCGATGTCGTCCTTCTCGCTGATCCCGATTTCGAAGCGTATTCAGCGATTGTCAGAGAACTTCTTGAGAACATCGATCCCAGCCTTTATTCACTTCATTTCTATCCGACGCGGGTTGATCCTTCGCAGGTTTCTCTTTCACAATGGTTGTCGCTACCCCATTTGAGCTATGTAACTGGAAACCGAATAAACTTTCGTCATTACAAAGTTAGAGCTCAAAGGACGTTGCAGAGCAAGACGTTGGACGAGCTGCTCGATATGCTCGACAACGACCCCTTACGCGGCAGGGACTGGCAGCAACCGCAGTCCTACCAGTTCGCCCATTTGAAACGAGGAACGGGAACCATTCTCGATGCGGAGTTTTTTCGTCTGCTACATCTTTGGACACACGTAACCGCTGTTCCAACGACCAAAGAGCTATCAGAACAGCTATCATGCGCGGGACTCTACTCAAGATATCTTGACGTATTGAAACCGGCACTCCGAGGGACAACTCGGAGCCCGGTCGAGACGTTTCGCATCGCATCGCTATTGAGCGAAGACAGTTTGGCCGCTTTGCCCTGGTTTCTTCATCCCGAAATTGCAGAACAAGTCGTTGTCGCGCATCATAGCCTTTTGTTAGACTTCATTTCCTGGCTAAAGGAGAATTCCCGCAATGTCGGAACGTCCGCACGCATTTCTCAGCTATGCGCGATTCAACGATGAACACGATAAGAAGTTAATTTCCTGGCTTTGCGATCGCCTAGCCGCGGAAGTTCAAGCGCAAACGGGCCTTCCCTTCGTTATTCTTCGCGACAACAAGGATATAGTATGGGGCAAACACTGGCGCGAATTCGTCGAAGACGGCACCGCTTCTGCAGCTCTGATGTTTGTAATCATGTCCCCATCCTATTTTCGAAGCGAGGCTTGCAGATGGGAATACGAGAGCTTTAAGACGCGAGAGTCCGAGCTCAAAAGGAAGGACCTCATCCTCCCTATCTACTACCTCGAGGTTGATGAATTCGAGGAGGATTCTACAAATATATCGGATGTATGGCTCGCTGATCTGAAAGCGAGAAACTATGAGCGATGGAGCCATTTACGCTTCCATGGCCAAGATTCCACAGAATTGCGTCAAGCAATTGGGCGTCTTGCAAACCAGGTGAAGCTGGTGCTCAAGTCGTTGGAGCTGTCGCAAGTATTGCCAACGAAAGGAATCGGGCCCTCCTCACTTCCTACGGCGCCTCAAAGGCCGGCTCCTCCCGATTGGCAGGCTACGGTCGACTCTTACCGGGACCTGACCCGCACTCAACAGGCAATCATGTTATGCCTCTATCAGAAAGTCATTTCGGATATGACACTCGATGACTTTTACGTAAAATTGCGCGCTGAAATCCCGAGTCGGATTGCGTCAATCGGGGAGCTTCTTTACCGAATCAAAGATCTGGCGCACGCAGGTTTGATCCAACTGCGCTCCAATGGTAAGAAATCAAGCATCGTTATGGTGATCCCCAATATTCGTGGTCACCTCATTGACGGAGGTGTGATTGAGTCCTGATCCTGAGCTTGCCTCGGTATCTGAAAGCTTCCTCAAGATTCATCTCGCGCGTCTTTTCAAGTTTGACATTAAGTTCGCTGAGTTCTGGGGCTCTTTGAACTCGGAGCAGAGAGACGCATTGACTGTGCTTTGGAAGGAATTGCATGAAGCGTCGGATCTTGGCACTGCCAGTTCTGAAGTTTTATATCTTGCTTCCTTCGATCGTACGAGGCGGTTGTTCCTTGGCATCCAAGAAAAGGGCTCCTCTTATATCAACTTACCGCCAAATTGGACTGACTTCGTCAAGGATAAGGTCGCCAAACTGGAGTATTACAATGCAGCCTATGAATTCCTCTCCCGGTTCGTACGTCAACAGGGCCTAGAGGCGAGACTTTATGGGGGCATAAAATCAGACGAATCGATCCGAAACAAGCAGAAGAGGAGCGCTGGAGGGGTGTTCTTCGATCTGTGGGATGTGATCCGCTTTCGTGTTGTCCTGTGCGATCTTCCCGCATTGATGTCCTTCTCCAACGCAGTCTGGCAAACGCATTTCGAGAGCATCGCAAAATGTCGCAACTTTTATTTTCGGCCCCGCAATGGACCGCATGATCCCTACCGAGCAATCCATTTTGAATTGCTCTTCAACGATATACCCCTTGAGTTGCAGGTGATGTCTCGGCACCGGGAAGCTGTCTGTCATCTTGACCACCAATTTATCTTGAAACGAAATATCGAGTTCCTCGACCATCACCATGAACGCTGGCTTAGGGCAGTCTCTCGGACTGCAAATATCCTCGAAGTTAACGATCTGAAGTGATGCGTCGCCGGACTTCACTCCTGTCTCATGCTGCTTCAGAATCCCTATGATTTTGACCTGCCCCCAATTTCCGCACGTTGGTTGATGCGAATTTAACCCGTCGTCGGAGCTGTGGCAAAGTGGGAAACGCCGAAGGCGTTTTCCAAGCAGGCGAAGCCTGCGTCTTTTCCAAAGCTCAGGCTGCGGATCGCTTCAGCAAACTCGGCTGGCGTTCTGTAGCCGAGGCTGCTGTGTGGCCGTTCTTCGTTGTACTCCCTTTTCCAAGCGGCAATCTTGACGCGTGCGTCGAATAGGTTTCTGAACCAGCTCACGCGCAAGCACTCTTCTCTGAGCCGTCCATGGAAGCTTTCTACAAATGCGTTCTGGGTCGGCTTGCCGGGTTGAATATGGCGTAATTCAATCTTCCATTCCATGGCCCAGCCCAGCATATGGCGGCTCGTCAGTTCGGGCCCGTTGTCGCAACGAATTCCGATGGGCTTGCCGCGCCTTGCGATCACATCATCCAACACGCGTGTAACTCGCCGGCTGGCGAATCCTGTATCGACTTCCAGGGCCACGCACTCTCGCGTAAATGCGTCAACCACGCTGAGCACCCGTATGACGCGGCCGCCAGCGACCACATCGTGTGCAAAATCGATCGCCCACTCCTGGTTGGCCGCGGTTAGAGCGATCCTCGGAGAGCCGCTGCGGGCGCAGTGTTTACGCTTCTTCCGCTTCAGGCATAGGCCAGCATCGCGGTACACGCGATAGAGCCGCTTGTGGTTCACTCGCTCGCCTTCGCGCTCGATCAACACCTGTAATCTCCGGTAGCCATAGCGAGGCTTCTCCCTGGCAAGCTTCACCAGTTGTTCCTGTAAACTCTGGTCGCAGCGTCTGCTTCGATAACGAAAGCTGCTCACCGCGATCGACAACAGCCCGCAAACCCGGCGCTCGCTCGCCTCGTACTGCTCTTCAAGCCAGAGAGCATCCGTTCTGCGGTCTACGAGCTGAGGCCGTTTTTTGCGATTACCGCCTTTAGCATCTCGCGATCAAGGCTGAGATCGGCTACTAGGCGCTTCAACCGCGAGTTCTCATCTTCCAGCTGATGTAAACGCTGCGCTTCGTTCACTTCGAGACCACCGTACTTGGCCTTCCACGCGTAGATCGTGTGCTTGGACACTCCGTACTCGCGAGCTACGTCCTCCGCTGTACGGCCTGCCTCCACCTGCTTCAGCGCAGCGATGATCTGCGCCTCCGTATGCCTGCTCTTGCGCATACCCTCTCCTCAATCCAAAATCATACTTCCGTATGTGCGGATCTAGGGGAGCAGGTCAATCTGCTCTTCGCTGAATCGGCTCGTCTTTATACCAATTTCCTCCCGTCTACATTACGAGAGAATCCTTGCTTGCAGCGGTAGAGATTTTGGAAGGCAGGTCAATGGCTCACGATACATGCCGCTCATCTCCATGGTGTCTAAACCTACGACTTAACTACAAAGGTAGCTCATCGGTTGAGACAAACACGTCAAAGCATTCATTGAACGTTTCTGGCGATCCTCGATGGAATTTGAGCCGGCGAGGGGGGCGGATCGAAGTTTTGAGAAGTGCAAATAGAGGAAAAGAAATTCCCCAAGCGTACGCAATGCCAGCTAGTTGCTCCTGCAGGTTTAGGTGGACTGTAGTCGAAATCGTAGCGGTCAAAGCACTCTGGAACTATTCAGAACCACAGATTTTAATGGCACGGCCGCAACGCACTCAATCGAAAGCAGTTATTTTCACTCGATTTCAACACGTTTCAATAAGTCGCTGGCACTGGTTCGGGACCATGTTCTCTGCCCCAAGTAACGTATTTATTCTCAGCCACTTGCATTGGCAGCATTGTTGAACCTTGTTGATTTCGGAGGAGATCACCGATGCAGAATCATCTACAGCGTCCTCACGGCGATCCGTGGCTTGCACCCATGTGTTTGTTTTCACTGGCTTGCAGTCGGCAACTTTGATGGCCGACCACCTGGGTTTGCAACAGATGGTCAGTCTCGAGAGATGCCGGACCAATGCTGAGGAATTTGTCGTTCAATCCGCTCGATACTTCGTAATCGTCAACAGGCACTCGACTCACCGGTGCGCTTGCGGCGTGATTGTCGCTATGCCGCCAGCGACGAAATTCGACCTCTTGAGACCAACGGAGTTCTTTGACGTCCACGCCGCTGGAATGAGGGGGAATTCCGCGTATGAAGCCAGCTTTATTTACGCGAGCCTAATCAAGCTGTCCCAAGTCATGTCGGCCGTATTTCAGAGCCGGGTCGCGACGTTCGATCTCTGAGGAGATTGCGTTGTGCACAGAAAGATGGATGGCGATAATGACGTTATAACAACACCAGATCTTTCTGTCGTGAATTACAGAAAATCAAGCAGCCAGATTCGTCTCGGCCCAAAACTAGTCTCGCTCGAAAGCAATTGCCGCGCAAAGAAAGACTGAATTATCTCTGGGCCGGCGGTCCAGAGACATGCTATCATCGGACATTCTTCTAACTCCCACATCGATTACTCTTCGAACATGAACGTTTTCATTTCGTACTCTCACAAAGATCGTGATTGGTGCGATCGACTCGCCAGCCAACTGATGGGGTTGGATGGCGATGTCGTGACGGACATCTGGTATGATCCGCGAATCGCTCCAGGGAGCGACTACGACGCCGAGATTCTGAAGAGACTTGAAAACTCGGACATCATCATTGTGCTCATCAGCGAGAGCTTTCTGGGAGCAAGGTTTGCGCCGTTCGAGGTGAAACGGGCGCTTGAGCTGAAAGAACAAAATCAGTGCGTTATCGTTCCGGTCCTGCTCCGGCATTGCGTATATAAGAAGTTGAATCTCGGAACCATAGACACCAGTCCACATGGTCGTGGTCCAATCGATTCGGACGATTGGACTGATAAGGCTCTTGCGTTAAAGACGGTCGCTCAGGAAGTAGAAGCGGTGACGCGTGCACGACGAGGGATGGCCCCCAGAAGAAGTCCCCTCACTGTAAACATTCCCAAGATGGCAAAGCTGCTACACATGCATTGTGACCGGGGGGAACAACATACCGCGCTGTACGCGGCACTTGCACCCGAATTGATCAGGAAGCACAAGCCGTTTGTCGTCGTCCTGCTTGGCCATCACCTTGACTGTCCTGATCGCTTTCTGGAGAGACTGACAGATATTGTCCTGAAGCGTCACCTTCCAGATCCCATCCAGCAACTTTCGCCGCTGGAATGGCCCGACACTGCCTGGAGTGATGACCCCTTCGCGACCTTTGGAGCTAGTCTAACCCAAAGCCTAGTAACTTCACCCTATGCCTCGGCAGAACAGATGAACAAAGGCCTCTGTTTGCTCAATGCGGTTAATGTACTGCCAACCTGGGTGTCGGCAGATAGTTGGGATCAAGACATGGAGAAGTTGTTCTTGATTTACCTCAAGCTTTGGAATTCGTGGCCCAGACTTCCTCGGGATCGCTATTTAGTACCTGTAGTCGTGATTCTCTATCGGAATGGCGACCAGGTCAATCCACGGATTCTGAGGTTTCTGGAAGGGCTCGATCGCAATTTCTATACAAACCTCGAGTTCGTCCCGCTACCGGAACTGAAAAAGGTTCGACCTTGGGACATGGAACGCTGGCTCACGCTGCCGCAGGTGAAAGAAGCTCTGCCAGATCCGGATCGAGCGTTTGCTCAGGTGGCTAGACTTCCGCAGGTACCCCAACGCATTTATGACTTAGCAAACACCTATCTGCCTGCCTTCTTCGGAGGACTATGAACACGCCGCCACTGCCCGATCTGGAAAATGACACTCAATTGCCACCTGGCAGACCGGTTGAGCTCCCCGAATCTGCGCGGTCTGGGCGCAATACGTCGCAAGGATACTTGCCCGACCCGGGACTTCTGGATGCGTTCCGCGTTATGCTCCTGCTGCGCCGCCCCCTCTTGATTACCGGCGAGCCAGGAACGGGAAAGACGCAGGCTGCGAACTATCTCAGTTGGAAACTTGGTCTAGGAGAAAAGGCCCTACGCTTCGATGCAAAGACTACTTCTTCTGCCCGCGACCTGTTTTACAACTACAACTCAATCGGGCGGTTCCACGCAGCACAGACTCGCGAAGGCAGCCAGAAGAGTGTGGATTACATCCAATTCACTGCCCTTGGAACGGCGATTCTGCGCGCCATACCAAGGGAAGAGGTGCTAGATGCGTTGCCGCCGGGATTCGAGCATCAGGGCCCACCCGCCCAAAGCGTCGTTCTCATCGACGAGGTGGACAAGGCTCCCCGCGACTTTCCTAACGATCTGTTGAATGAGCTCGAAAACATGGTTTTTCATATACCAGAGTTGGGCAATCGGGAGCTCAGAGCAGAGGCCAAATTCCAGCCGCTTGTGATATTAACCAGCAACTCAGAGAAAAACCTTCCGTCTGCGTTTCTGCGCCGGTGTATTTTTTTCCACATCCCGAAACCAGGCAAGGAGCAATTTGCGCGCATCCTTGAAAGCCGGGTCGGGGGATTGAAGGCCACAGATCCGCTTGTTGAAGACATTCTCGATTTGATAACTTTCGCAAGAAGCTCCGATGTCGAATTGAACAAACGGCCCGCTACTGCCGAATTGATTGATTTTGTTCTGGTGCTTAGATCTCTTGGAGTGAATCTCGATCAGCGGATCAAGGACATCGAGCCGACAGTTCTCGCATCATTGTGCACATTGGTCAAGGGTGAAGGTGATGACAAAGCTGAACTGCTTAAAGCCTGGTTAAGAACACAAGAAACTTCATGATTCCTAAAGAGCTGAGCATCGCGGAGTTTCTCGACTGGCTGCGGGATGGGCACTCAGGGTTTGAGGCCAGCGACCAGCAATATTTGGCTGCTCGTGAGCTAATCAAGAGACTCTTAGAGTCAGACACAGAAAAGATTTTCCCCGCCGCTGCCTGGAGCAGATTACTGGCTCCGGTATTGTGTTCGTCACAAACACAGCAGAGTGAGTTCTATGATCTGTTCGACAAGTGGTTTCACAAGCCAAAGTTGGAGAACGAAACCGCGGCCCAGAACTCACAACGAACCCCTGCGAAATGGAATCAGGATCGATGGTTATACTCCCTAGCCGTGCTGACATTTGCGATTGTGGTGGGCTGGACGATTGTCCGGATTTTGCCAAAGCCGCCTAAACACATCGTAGTAACAACAACGCCAGGTTCTCTCACCACCGCCTCGAAGAATTATGTTGAATTGACTAACGTTGGGATCAGAGTTGAATTTGCCGATGCGCCTGTCGGGTACGCCAAGCTTAGTTATGACGGTCTTACTAAATCCTCCGATCATGATGGATTTATAGCATTGCCCAAGTCAGCTCCGGCAACCTACCTACAGGTGACGGCGGACGGTTTCAGGCCGGCGGTAGTTCCGTTTCCAAAGACGAATGGGGTAGTCGTACTGACGCGTCCCACGCCGGTCACACTGCCACGAGCGGATGGAAGATGGCTGTCGACCTATGGCACTGGTTTACGCATAGCCCTGATGGCACTCCCTTCGCTACTCTTTATCCTCTGGCTGATTCAGCGCTGGCGAAGAGCCCTCGAACTTCGTCGATGGGAAAGCGCAATGGAACCGCGGATGAGGCGCCTCGGCACCCCTCCGCGCAAAGAGCCTCTCTTTCCGACCAGCGAGATTCGCAAACTAGCCACGGCGTTGCGGCGACGGCGCTCGGAGGAATCCGCAGAATTAGATGTATCCGGCACGGTCGAGAAGACCTGCCACGAGTATGGCTGGTTCAGCCCTGTTTATGCCAAGCGCACTTCCGAGCCGGAGTATCTCTTTGTAGGAGAGCGGAAAAATCTCCTCGATCAACAGGCACGCCTTCAGGACGAGCTGCTGAGCCGTCTTCGCGATCACGACGTTTTTGTACAACGGTATTATTTCCAAAGCGATCCCTCGATTTGCAGCGACCTGAAAGGCGATGTCTATTCGCTCAACGAACTCGCCGTTATGCATCCCCATTACGAGTTGTGGCTGGCTCTCGACTCAGGCGCTTGCTTGGAGCCAGTGAGTGGGGAACCCAAGGCGTGGTTCACTCCTTTGGAGCAGTGGCGGGAACGTGCCTTGCTTTCATTTACTCAACCACGCACCTCTCTGGGAATGCCGGTGGCAGCCCCTACTCGGCGCGGCCTAGAAAGCCTCGCGGGCGATTCACCCCATCGCGTTGCTGTGAAACCTTACCCGAAGCTTCTCCTCGATCATCCAGAACGCTGGGTACAGCGAGTTGAACCTCCGGAAGCGAACACGCCTCAACTTGAGTTGCAAGTGTTGCTTTATTTGGGCAAAGAAGGCTATCTGCTACTCCAGGCTTGCGCCGTCTATCCTGCACTGGCATGGAACATTACGCTGGCGCTGGCGGCTGAACTATTACCAGCAGATCAGAGAGAAGACGTTCTTGGAAAGCTCTCTTCACTCCCATGGTTCCGACATTCAACGATGCCTGACTGGTTGCGTGTAAGGTTGCTTGGACGCCTTGGGTCTAATGAGCCACGGGTTCGACTTGCGTTGCGCAATTTTCTCGATCAAACAAAGGTGGGAACTAGTGAGAAGAAGGAAACGCTAGATATTGTGCCCGGCAAACCGATGCAGAGTCAGGGACGGTTGGCACTTGAGGACCATGTCTTCCTCTCCTTTGCAAGCGGAAGGCGCCTCGACAAGCTTTCTGTCGAAGCTCCGCGAAAGTGGAGCAAATTCCTACGTGATTCAGCCTACCTACGGATCAGTCTCGCGCTGCTTTCGATGGCGGTGATTTGGCTGGTGTTGGGGAGAATGTTGCTAGAGCTTAACCATTGGTTGCATGCACAGCCCGGACAATTAGTAACCCCCGAGCCTCCCAGTAATCCATTCGCAGCGGAACTCTATATCGTCGCAAAAGCCCTCGACACCACTCCAGGAAGAGGGCTTTCGAGCAAGTCTGAAGAGCCTGATCTGATCCTCTACTCCAGAATTGCGAGCGACGTCTTGGGCGTCAAGAACCCATTTCCAACCGAAACCAGCCTGCGCTTGTCTGGCCGAGCGAGCGACCAAGCCGAAATTCGGCCTGGCATGGTTGTGGACTATAGAGGACGGCTCCAGATCGTGGAGGCTGTCGCCAACGGCAAAGCAAAGCTTTTTCATTCCGATATCTGGAGATCACCGCTTGAACTGAACACCGTCTATGATCTTTCCGGTATGGCCATGCCTCCTCACGTTGCACTGACCCCGCCTAGCAATAACCCGCGGAGTGACATCTCAGCCGTCTCGGGAACGCCTGCAAACAACAATGGGGCCGGAACAAGCGCCCTCCCCAGTAGATCGGGACAGGTCGCTCAAAGCGTGCTTTCTGCCGTGATTTCAGCAGAAAATGGCCCACCAGTCGCAACTAGGGTTTCAGTGGCGTCTCCAAGACTTTTCGACGATACGTCAAAAAAACTTTCCGACGGTGTTGGGGAGTTGCAATTTGGAATGTCCTGGACCCAAGTGAACGAAAAGCTAAATCCTCAGTTTAGAGATTCTGGATATCAGGGTCTTCCAATTGCAGGCGAGTTTGCCCCGACGGAAGTACGTTACATGTGGGTACGACTCTCTCAAATCCAAGGTACAGAGTTTGCCAACTATCTCTCGCTCTTCAAACCCTTCCAACCTTGCATGCAGAATGGCAGTCAGAGCTATATTGTGTTCCTATTTCAGAATGATCAGCTAATCCGGGTCTCTTCGCGCTTTTTCAACGATTGTCCAGACCGGGATCAATTGTTTAAGGACTTCGTCAGTGACCTGGGCCTTCGGATAGACTTTCCACCCGACACTAAGGGTGTGAACTTCACGATTGGTCGGACAAATGTCTCATGGCTGCTTGGCACCGACCCGAATCCCGACACGCTGGATATCTGGAAGGTAGGATCGTCAGTGCCTACCACCGATATCTTCAATCCAACTGAATCAAACCGCCATTACGCCAGCCCGACCACTTCGGCTAAACCCCGATAATTCTGCTGAACTGCCCCTTTTGCTTGGTCTGTGTAAGCGAAAGCAGCTGGTTTGAGTTTGCATGTTGTGAATGATGAAGAAGAATTTTTCAGCATGGCTTTCAGTAAACAGCACTGAAAGCTATGGCATAATCGCCTCAGCACAGTCAATTAGCCGTAAACGATGTCGGAGAATACTGGACTTCTTCTTTGCAAACCCTCTCGAATTTAGACCCGAGTCTTATCACGTATACAGCTATCAAAGCACGCATTTTTGTAGCACACCGTCCCATAAGATTTCAAAGCACTTGTTCCTGAGGTGATCCTTGCCGACACAAGTTGAATTGACAACAGCAGGACGAGACCAGAGGCGGTGGTCGCTCACCGCGAACACTCTTAAAGCAAGCATTGAGCAGGCACGTTGGATTGTGTTGGCTTTTGCGATCATCGGCGCGATATTAGAGACATGGGGTGCTCAGATCCATCAGGCGAACCCAGCATTCGCTCAAATTCTCGGATATGCCGGCGCAGCGGTCTTAGGTATAGCTGCTGTAGTTCGGCAGGCGAGACTGGGACATGAGCGCATGCAGGCTTGGATCATGGCGCGTGCGGGCTCCGAATCATTGAAACGGGAGATGTATCTCTTTCGCGCCCCTGCAGGACCCTATGCATCTGGTAACTCCTGTCTTACGCTTCTGAGCCGAAAGGATCAAATTCTCGCGAAACTGCGGCCTTACCAGAAATATCGGGTAGAAGTGGAGGGCGAATTGAATGTCCCAGGCCCACTGAACACTGAGGAGTATCTCGAAAGTCGAATTACAGGAGCAAAGGGGCAAATAAAATACTTCGAGGACCGTGCATACCGATACGCACGAGCGCAAAAACTTCTGAGTGGCGCAGAGTTTGTTCTTGCGATGATTGCTGCACTGTTGGGGGCGGCAATCACTATGACCGACAAACAAGCATACGGCGCCTGGGTTGCAGTCATTACCACCATCAGTGGAGCGATCACTTCGCATATGCTGGCCCAGCGCTATGAGCAACTCACCATTAGCTTCCGCGTAACCGCTGATCGCTTGGAAAGCACAAAAAACCACTGGAACTCGATGGGCGAAACTGATCTCGCCCAACTTGTAGAGTCATGTGAAGCCGTTCTTCTTGAGGAGAATCAAGGCTGGATCGCTGGTGCCGATGATACAGCAGTTCCCACGAGAGTTAAAGCCTCGCCCCCTCCTTAGGTACATGCTACCTATCGTCGGTGATGGGTTGTTGATCAAATGGGGGATATCCTCTATTCGGACACCTGCAGTTTCAAGAATTCCTCA
>Ga0206815_1053_pt2 | contig 32246 bp, 27 predicted proteins | sample Alteio_BWOrgCont_91_FD_152864 | JGI IMG/M metagenome (GOLD analysis project Ga0206815, IMG submission 152864) | Enriched cells from forest soil in Barre Woods Harvard Forest LTER site, Petersham, Massachusetts, United States -... | ecosystem: Environmental > Terrestrial > Soil > Temperate forest >...
ATCCAGCGCGCGACTTCGGGCCGCGGCTGGTGCATTTCCTGATGCCGATCGCCGGCAAGGGAGGGTCGAACTGGCGCTACGCTTGGGTTCCCGTGGTTGGAGACCTGACCGGCGCGGCGCTGGCTGGGCTGCTGCTGCGCTGGGCGCACTTCTAAAGCCGCACCGGTCCTGTGCAGTGGTATTGTTGCGGTGCTGAGTGCCGCTCTAGTCGTTCAGGTTCAGCGTCACCTTGGCGCTGTCAACCACTTTGACCCATCGTGGGTCGGTCGATGCGCTGGAAGCGTATTCGTCGTGCCAGTTCCACCACTTGTACGGCTCGGTTTGGGGGTAACCCTCGGGCGAGTCCTCCCACTTCTCCTGACGTCCCAGCGCGGTCATGTCTAGGTAGCTCCAGAGACTCCCCATTGCTTCGTCGCCGCGGTTGTTGATGAAGTAGGTGCGGTATATGTTGTCGCCATTGCGGATGAATATGTTGTGGCCGTGCCATTGGTCGACACCGAAGTCAATGTCGAAGTCGCTGGTGATGGTGTACCAGGGCATCTTCCAGTCCATGCGCGCCTTCAGGCGCTCGATGTCCGGCTGCGGTGCGCGTGAAGCGAAGACAAGCGTGGTATCGCGAGCGTTCAGATGAGAGAGGTGGGAGACCTGGTCGGCTCCCAGGGAGCAGCCGCGGCAGGCATGGTCAGGCCAGCCGAAGACGCCGGGCTCGAAGAAAGCGCGATAGACAATCAGTTGACGGCGTCCTTCGAATAAATCGAGCAGGCTCACTTTGCCTTTGGGGCCTTCGAACTCGTACTGCTTCTCCACGGCCAGCCACGGCATTCGCCGACGCTCGGCGGCCAACGCGTCGCGCTGGCGCGTGAGCTGTTTCTCATTGGCCAGTAGTTTCTCGCGAGCCGCAAGCCATTCCTCTTGCGACACTACTTTGGGGTTCTCGATCATGCTCGTCGACATCTTGGTTTCTCCTTGGTTCGAGATTGGATTGATTCGAGATTGAATTCGTTCGAGACGATTTCTCCCGCGCCGTTTCTCTTATCGAGACAACTTGGGTGGGGTTGAAGCGGGATAGTCGTCTTCTGCATTCTTCGCGCCGAATTTCCTGATTGCGATCGCCGCGAGTCCGCCTGTCGAGGTGAGGCTCGCGGCAATTAGCGCGGCTGTTGTCAGGCACATTGGACACATGCTTTTGTCCCTCCTATCCACAATTCGTTGGGGAATGACCTACGAGCCGATGGCCTCGGCCTGCTTCCTGATGCGTTCATGCATCAAAGTCCAGCCCTTGTTCATTCCTGCTTTGTACTCTTCGGGGACGAAACCGAGCGCGGTGTGCTTGAAGGCGATGAGGGTTCCGCCATCGACTTCGGTCAGACGATACTGGACATTGGAGACGAATGGGAACGAGGCCATGAGCGGACCTGCGAATTCAAGCAGCGAGGGCCGCTTGATGGCCTGGACATTGGCCCAGAAGTGTCCGTTGCCATCGCCCAGGTCGCGGTACCATCTGCCGCCCGGCCAGGGCTCGATCTTCATGTTGAGAGACTTGCCGTCAGGGGTCTCGTTGCCCGGTCCCAATTGCTCAAGCAATGCGTTGAAGGTGATATCCAGGGGCGCCTGGACGTGGATTTCCTGGTTGATCGTCAATGTTAGATTTTCGAGGGTCAGTTCGGTGGCAATCATGGTTTCTCCTTGGTGTTCAATTTCGTGGATTTCGAATCCGGTGAGGCCTGTCGAACCTGCGCTTCGGCACGCTCCTTGACGCGGTGCAACTGGTGCTGCCAGTAGCGCTCGAAGGTAGCGGCCCACGCGTGCAAAGGGCGAATCGCCTCGGCGTTGGTGCGGTAGAGCTTTTGGCGGCCCTGGCAGCGCATGCGGACCAGGCCTACATCGCGCAGCACGCGCAGGTGCTTGGAGACGGACGGCTGCTCCAGGCCGAGGGCTGCGACGATCTCACCGACGGGCCGCTCGGCGGCTGCGAGATAGACCAAAATATCGCGCCGGCGGGGCTCAGCGATTGCGTTGAAAGCGTCCGAGGTCGTGCTTGCTCTTGCCATGACCAAACATTACATACTCATATGGGAATATGTCAAGTGTCATTTTTGGGCTCGGGAATTTGTACCGGTCTAGTCCAGCGAATCGGGATTTGGCTTTGGGCCGTTCAGATCAAGTTCAGATCACTTGCTGTCGGCGAAGATACCGATCTGCACCGGGCCGAGTTTTCTGGCTGCCGTAGCTGGAGTTCCAGTGATGACTTCCTTTTTCGATGCGTCCGTGGCGGTCGCGGATCGATCGGCGTGGCCGGCGGAAACGAGCAGATAGCGATGCCCTGCCACGGCTGAAAACTCCAGCATGGGACCGTCGAGCTTCCTTGCGGCGTGGCCTTCGGATAGGACGGCGACTGCTTCGGAATTGCCGGCCCAGGGATTACGCACTTTCAACGGTCCGGTCGAACCGGCTTCGATGGTGACTCGCTGGACCTCGCCGTTCGCAAGGCGCACATTGACCCTGGTCAGACCGCGCACGAAGACCTGCCCGTCCACATCCCACTCTTTGGGGAAGGCGGGATTGATGCGGATGACGCCGTCGTAGTCCTGCACCAGGGCCTCGTTAAGCGCGGCGGCGACTATCGCTTGCTGCTCCACATAGAACTCGCCTGTGGAGCCGCCCCAGTTGGCGAGGCCGTTGACGAAGGTCTGATACTTCTCCGTCAGCTTGACCAACGTTGATTTCACCTCATCGCGCAGACCCAGCCGTGCGGCTTGAATGGGATCGTAGCTCCAGTCCTGATTGATCGGATAGGGACGATGAAGATAGGTTCTTCGCGCTAACTCAAAAAGCGGCGAGTTATCTCCGATCAAATCGTAGGGCCAGACAGGTTCCAGTCCTATGTTCTCGACATTATGATTCTCCGCGGATGGAAGATAGGACGGCGCGATTACGTCGTTTCCCTCCGCGTCTGCGCTGGCTGGCTGCAGAGTCTTTGCGGCGTCGGCCTGCGTGCGGGGCAATGGAGGAATCAAGGCCTGGGCTAATTGCAATTGCCCGACCAGCGCAGATTCGGTGGCCAGCGCCTTTGCGGCTTCAATCGTGGCCGCATACAAGGCCATTCTGGCCGACAGATCCGTGGTTGGGTCCTGCAAGTCCCACTGCGTTTCATGTGCGTTGGAGGGGCTGGTATGGCGGAGCCTGTCGCTGCCGGGCTTTTCATAGGCGAGCAGGAAGCGCGCCGACTCTGCCATGACGGGAAAGTTGCGCGCCAGAAAAGCGCGGTCGCGCGTGGCGAGGTACTGTTGCCATATCCATAACGAGACTTCGGCTCCGGTGGAGATGGTTCGCGCGTTGTAATACGGCTTGTAGCCGGCATCGCAGTTGAGAGCGACGATCGGGTCATTGGCGTTCCAGGTTTCGTACTCGATTCCCTGCCCGTTGAAGCGCATGGTCTCGGGCACGCAGATACCCGGCAGGCCGTTCATGTGCTTGCGCGTCCACTGCTGGATGTTGCTGAGATTTTCGCGATAGAGATTGAAGTAGGGCGTGTTCAGCTCCGGCAAGCCAGAGGATAGATTCGCTGCTACTTGCATGCGCAGATTCCAGTGCCAGAAGGCGCCAGGGTCCCAATTGTGCGTGGGCACTGAGGAGAACATATCCGCTACGCCTGCCTGCGAGCCTGGATACTCGCTGCGGCTCTGCGCGGCGGCTGAGTAGAGATACAAGGTGCGCAGGTTCTCCATGTACTCGCCCGCGCCGTCCGGCGAGGCGATCTTCATATAGCCTGCGTGCTGCCAGAATTCATGCCAACTCTCGCGATGTTGTGTGATTGCGTTCTTATCTTGAGAGAGCTTACGCAGTGACTGAGTAGCAACTGTTGCGGCGGGGCCCGCTTCCGCGTTGAAGTGAGGGCCGGAGACCAGAATGCGAAAATGGCCGTCTGGATAAGGCCGGAACGAGATCGAGACAGTGTGTGCATCTGTAACGCTGGCCGCGACATCACGACCATCGGCGGCTACGGCTGCCAGTGAGCCAAAGAAGCGTCCGGAGGCGCCTGGTTGCTTGTCGTCTACCCAGGTCTCGCTCAACATTGCCGTGTGGCCAGCGGCTTCGGCCTTAGGAGCGCGCGGCGGAGCGAGGCTCAAGCTCGCTTGCTGCGTCGCACTAGGATTCGCGCCGGTTACATCGATGATGAGGTTGTCGCTCGACGAATCGACATAAATCTTCGCGCTCATTCCGGCACCGCGTTCATGAAACTCGGCGTTGTAGAGATCGAGCCGCCCCGAATAATCGCTGGAGCCGGTAAGGGACGCGAGGCCTGGCACCACAATGCGGGCGAGAGGAAGCCGATCCGGCAGAGTATCCACTCGATTGAGTTGCGCGGTCAGTCCGTTGGCCGACCACACGGCCACACCAAGACGTCCATTGCCGAGAGGCATGGCCTGGTCGGGTTCGAGATTGGGCCGTGCGAGCACAATATCCGAACGGCCTATCAGGCCGGCATAATCTACACGCGCGCGGTTGGAATCGTGAGCCGCTTTCGGCGCAGACGGGGTTTGTCCCGAAGCTGAGACCAAGCCCGCTGCTATCACTGCATGGACTGCAATTCGCACCAACCACTCTTGAGCCAAAGCAATCCTCCATGGCGAACGACGAGCAGTCTCGCGCCCCCGGCAAGAATAACTCACGAATGCGATGGAAATGCGGAGCTCAAGAGTTGAGTGGAAGGCGGACGTAGAAGCAACTGCCTCCCTGGCCGGACTGGCGGACACCGATGGTTCCGCTATGGACTTCGACGGCCCACTTGGCGATGGAGAGGCCAAGGCCGGTGCCGCCTCGTTCGCGCGAGCGGCCCTGGTCGACGCGATAGAAACGGTCGAAGATACGCGTCTGTTCATCCTCAGGAATTCCAGGGCCCTGATCGGTGATGGAAACTTCGGCGATCTCTTCCGATTCCTTCTTGACATCGATCAGGATTTCACTCCCCGAGGGAGAGTATTTGATCGCGTTATCCACGAGATTGAGAATGGCCTGGCGCAGGATGCCGCGATCGGCGCGAACGGCGACCTCAACGCTGCCTGTCGTTCGAATCACCTGATGCTTGTCTTCGGCCAGGATGCCGACTACGCCAATCACTTCCTGGATGAGATCCATGCAGCGAAAAGTGGAAAGCTGCAACGCGATCTGGCCACTGTCGGCGCGCGCGATGACGAGCAGACTATCGACCAGGTGCGTGAGACGCCTGACCTCCTCAAGCATGCTGGCGATTACGTCGCGATACTCTTCGCTGGAGTGGGTGTTTTGCAGGCTCACTTCGCCGATGCTGCGCAGCGATGCTAGAGGCGTGCGTAGTTCGTGGGAGGCGTCGGAGGTGAAGCGCTTGAGCTGCGAGAAGGAATCTTCAAGGCGCTGCAGCAGGCCATTGAAGACGCGCGCTGCATGGCCAAGGTCGTCGGAGGCATCATGTACGGGCAGCCGCTCACTGAGGCGCTCCGCGGTAATCTTTTCTGCACGACGCACCATGGAGCTGAGCGGAGAAAGCGCCCTGCTGGCCACGGTGAATACGACCCACATGGCGAGCACGATGGTGACTGGAGCCAACAATAAAAGTACCCCGAGGAATCTCGCTACGTTGGCGATGAGCGGTGCTTCGTCATAGGCCACGCGCAGGATCATGGGCCGGCCATTGAGGAAATGGAAATGGCTGATCACCAGAACCTTGCGGCCGTCGCTCAACCGAATGGCGCGCTCGTTGTAGCTGTCCATTCCTTCGCGCGGAAGCGGCGGCCCGTCGATCGATGCGCCTTGCAGCCGGGTGTCCTGAAAGAGAATGCGGCCATCGGGAGCGAGGATTTCCAGGTGGCGATCGAGACGCATGCGGACCTGAGGATTGTTGAAGTAATCCTCGTTCATGGCGATGCGGCCGTCGGAGGTTTGATAGACCAGTCCTTCGGTCGTTTCGAGATCTTGAATCTCGCCATGATAGGTTTGGTTAGTGAGCTGCCGGTAGTGCACATAGGTGGCAACGCCGATATGCAGCAGCAGGAGAATCGAGAAGGCGCTTCCGTACCAGAGCGTGAGCCGCAGGCGCAGGTTGCCGGAGCGAAAGAGAGAGGGCATCAGTCCTCCCTGAGCACAAAGCCGATGCCTCGGACGGTATGCAGCAGCTTGGGCTCGAAGGGATCGTCGATCTTGCGCCGCAAGCGCGCGACCTGGACATCGATGACGTTGTCAAGCGAGGTGTAGCGCATGGTTTCCTTCCACACATCGCGGGTCAGCATCTCGCGGGAGACGACGCGGCCGCGGTTGAGCATCAGGTATTCAAGCAGGTCGAATTCGCGGCTGGTGAGTTCGAGCGTTACACCACCGCGCGTGACGGTGCGGCCGGTCAGGTTCATGTGAAGATTGGCAAGATCGAGAGCCGATTGTGGCGTGGTGGCGGTGCGGCGCAAGAGGGCGCGAACGCGGGCTAGCAGTTCAGGAAAAGCAAAGGGCTTCACCAGATAATCGTCGGCTCCAGCGTCGAGGCCGAGCACTCTGTCTTCCACGGAATCGAGCGCGGTAAGCAGCAGAACAGGAGCATGGAATCCATCGCGGCGGAATTCGCGGAGCACGCTAAGGCCGTTGCGTTTGGAGAGCATGACATCGAGTAACACCAGATCGGGCGTGGTGCGCTCCAGCCAGCTTATGGCATCTTCTCCGGACAATACCACTGCCGCTGCATAGCCCTCCTCTTCGAGCCCCTGCTGCAAGGCAAAGGCAAGCTTACTTTCGTCCTCGACAATCAAGATCTGCATGGTCCGCCTCAGGTTGCGGCTATCCCGTTCCTGTATCAAACTTTACCGCAGCTGGTGTGAGACAAACCGGCGGCCTGTATCTTGTAACGAAAATGTCAGGTTCTCGGCCAGGCGCCTCGGCGCTGAACTGGCTTGCATATGACGCTGCCGCAACCTAATTGCGGCTAATTAGTTGCTTTAGGCAACGCGCTTCGTGAATCATGGAATCCGGTCTTGAGGGTCCAATGGCATGGATCGCTTTCCGCGCAATCTCGCGCGCTTCGGCTGGGTGGGTTGGCTCTTCCACGCGCATGCTGGACCGTGCGACCGGTTTGTGCCGCGCTGGATATTTCTGCGCGCATTGGCGGTCTTTTATTTCTCCGCATTCTTTTCGCTGTTCTTTCAGATTGAAGGCCTGATCGGGCCGCGCGGCGTCTTGCCGGCGGAGCGCTTTTTGGATGCGGTACAAGGGCAAGCGGGACTGCTGCGGTTCTGGTACGCGCCTACGCTCTTTTGGCTTTCGTCCGGATCGCAGATGATGATAGCGGTTACATGGCTGGGGCTGATTGCGTCGATTGCGGCACTCTGCAATTTGTGGCCGCGGCTCAGCTTCTTTGTATGCTTTGCCTGCTTCCTCGCATTCGTCACCGCGGCGCAGGATTTTTCCAGTTATCAGTCCGACGGAATGCTGCTGGAGGCGGGATTTCTGGCGCTGTTCTTTACTCCGCGCGGCTTGTTGCCGGGATGGGGTATCGCAAGCCCACCCCCGCGCGCAAGCTTATTTTTGCTGCAATGGGAGTGGTTCCGCATTTACTTTGAATCCGGTTTGGTGAAGCTGCTGAGCGGGGACACACAGTGGCGAAATTTCACCGCGATGGATGAGTACTACCAGAATAGCCCGCTGCCGACTTGGATCGGGTGGTACGTCGAACATCTACCGCACTGGTTTCATGCAGCGACGGTGGCGGGCACGCTGGCCATGGAACTGGCCGTGGTCTGGATGTTGTTTCTACCCAGGCGGGCGCGGCTGATCTGCTTCTGCATCGTTACGCCGTGGGAGATCGGCGTGATTCTTACGGCTAACTATACTTTTCTGAATTACCTGGTGCTTGCGCTGGGCTTTTTACTGCTGGACGATCGCAGCGTGCGATGGTTGCTGCCAGGGCGGCTTCGCGATTCCCTGCCCCAAGATACACCGGAACACGATGCTGTGCGGAAAGAGACTTCCCTCTCCATATTGGAGCGTTCCGATGAAGTCTCGGAAGATACGCCTCCTGCTGTTCGCGGCATCGCCGATTACTTCGGAGTTGTCCGTCTTTGCGCGGCGGCCTTGATGCTGGCGTGGATCGGCTATGCGACGACGGCGGAGATGATTCGAATGCTGTGGTCCGACCTGCCGCTGCCGACGGCTCCCATTGCGGCGCTGGAGCCGTTTCGCATCGCTAATCAGTATGGACTCTTTGCCGTTATGACTCGCGGTCGGTATGAGATTGAATTTCAGGGCTCGAACGACGGGCAGAACTGGACGCCATATCTCTTCCGCTACAAGCCGCAGGCACTCAACGAGGCTCCGCGCATCTACGCTCCATACCAGCCAAGATTTGAGTGGAACCTGTGGTTTGCTTCGCTGGGCGACTGGCAGCAGAGCAACTTTGTAGCACTGACCGAAGAACGGCTGCTGGAGAACGATGCGGATGTGCTGGCGCTGTTTCGAGGCAATCCATTTGCGCAGACGCCGCCGCGTTATGTGCGAGCGATGTTATGGCAGTACTGGTTTACCTCGATGGATGAAAAACGGCGCACCGGAAACTGGTGGAGGCGCGATCTTATGGGGCTCTATGCGCCGGTGTTGACGCGGCAGCCGGATGGCAAATTCGGTGTGATCGAATGGCCGAAGCCGCTGCCACCTCATAGTTAGAGTCACTGTGCCTAGATATGCGGCGCCCAGCCTTTTTCGTATTCGCGATCCCAACCCTTCATCGCTTCCGGATCGTTCTTGATCCTGCCGTCTTTAGGATCGATTTGCAGCTCGTGGTTCACTTCCCAGGCGATGTTAGAGAGTTGCAACATGGTGACGGCGACGTTGCCGACAGAGACAGGCGCGTTCAGCTTCTCGCCCTTGCGGATGCCGGCGATGAAGTTGGCGAAGTGCAGATCGGTCATGGAGTCGCGGCCTGTCGTATCCGCGGTTGAAGTCTGGCTGCCGACCTTGAATTCGCTGGTCTTCTTGCCATTGAGGTTGTAGATCTCATAGCCGTCGCGATCCACAAGCACCGTGCCTTCCGTACCGAGAATGGTCGACCCGCGGCCGCGGTTGTAATAGCGCATTCCCTGGCAGCTCGTGCTCTCCCAGGTAAGCATCTTGTCGTCGTATTCAAAGCTGGTGACCAGGGTGTCGTAAAACTGCCAGTCGTCTTTGAATTGGTATCTGCCGCCGGAGGAGGTAACGCGATTGGGGAGATCCACTCCCAGCGCCCAGCGGCATACATCCACTTCGTGGGTGCCGTTGTTCAGGGCCTCGCCGGTGCCGTAGATGCGGAACCAATGCCAGTTATAGGGCTGCACGTTGTCTTTGTACGGCCTACGCGGGGCCGGGCCTTGCCATAGATCCCAATCGAGTTCCGGAGGGACGGGCGCTTCCTTGCCGATGCCGATGGATTTACGGGTGTTGTTGTACCAGCACTTGGCAAAATAGGCGCGGCCGATGAGGCCGTTATGAATCTTGTCGACGATCTCGATGGTGTGGGGCGAGGAGCGCTGCTGCGTGCCCATCTGGACAAGCTTGCCGTATTTCTGCTGGGCGCGGACAAGCAGTGCGCCTTCGGCGGGGTTGTGGCTGCACGGCTTTTCCACGTAGACGTGCTTGCCTGCCTGCAGGCCGGCGATGGCCATGGGAGTGTGCCAGTGATCGGGCGTGGCGATGGTGATGGCGTCCACATCCTTGAGCTCGAGAACCTTGCGAAAGTCCTTGTCGGTCGCGGGAGCGTAGCCCAGTTCCTTCTGTGTGCTCTGAGCAAACTTGGCAAGAATGTTGCTCTCCACATCGCAAACATGGGAGATGCGGGCTGCGTCCTTGTTGGCCTTGAGCGAGGACAGATGCGCATAGGCGCGGCCGTTCAAGCCGATCACTGCAAAGTTGAGGCGATCGTTTGACCCCATGATCTGACCGTAGCTTTTTGCGCTTGAACCGATCGCTGCGATTGCCAGGCCCGCCGTTCCAACTGCAACTGTATCGAGAAACTCCCGTCGAGTAACCATCTGTCTCCTTTTGACACGCCTTGAACTTTTCTCTCTCTCTCCGGATTGGGAGAGGGCATCTCACTGACGACTGCTACCGGTTTTGGCCGGGGCCTTTTCCGTCGTCCATGCTAATACGCCGGAGTGCTTTCGGACGAGTTTTGCATCTTCGCTTCTGGGCGTATGTCTCTTGTGACGTTTGGAGGCGACGATCAAGTTTCAATTCTGGCGGCGGAATGAGAGGGTCCACAGCGAGGATCTGCACAGCCCCTAAAGACCGAAGCAGCCGCTCCAGCAGGCGGAGATTGTGCCGAAATACACTCTGGATGTGTAACCTGCTATAGTCGGCGAGTTTTCAGAGATAGCGATATGCCCGAGGATCGGAAGTTGAATAACGAATTGAAATCGACGTTGGACCCAGGCGCTCCGCGCGCGAAGGCGAATGGGCAGGCGCTTGCAGTGTTGAAGGCTGCGATGCGAGCGGAAGAGGATGCGATCCGGCTTGGCGGCGGGACGAAGGCAGCCGAGGCACAGCGTGCCAAGGGGCGGCTGACTGTGCGTGAACGGCTTGCGCTGCTGCTGGATGAAGGAACGGAGCTGCTGGAACTGGGGCTTTGGGCGGCGCATGGGATGTATGCCGAGTACGGTGGCGCTCCTGGCGCGGGGGTGGTGACGGGGCTGGGGCGCGTCTGCGGCCGGCTGTGCATGATCATCGCCAACGATGCCACGGTGAAGGCCGGAGCGTTCTTTCCCATGACCGCCAAAAAGGTCTTGCGGGCGCAGACGATCGCGCTGGAAAACAGAATTCCGACGCTGTACCTGGTGGATTCAGCGGGAGTTTTTCTGCCATTGCAGGAGGATGTGTTTCCCGATACCGATGATTTTGGGCGCGTATTTCGCAACAACGCGGTGATGAGTTCGCTGGGAATTCCGCAGATCACGGCGATTATGGGGATGTGCGTGGCGGGAGGCGCTTATCTGCCGGTGATGACGGATACGGTGCTGATGACCGAGGGATCGGGATTGTTTTTGGCGGGGCCGTCGCTGGTGCAGGCGGCGATCGGGCAGAAGACCGAGGCGGAGGAGCTGGGCGGCGCGGCGATGCATGCGGAGGTCTCGGGGACGGTTGACTTCAAGGAGCCGGATGATGCTTCGTGCCTGGCGCGATTGCGGTCGCTGGTGGGCAAGATTGGGAAGAGGTCAGGAACGGATTCAAGGGCGGAGGTTTTCGATCGCGTTGAGTTCGACGAACAGCTCGATGCGCCTCGATTTGCGGCGGAGGATTTGTATGGACTGCTGAATCCGGCGCCGGGCGCGAGCAATGTGTATGAGATGCGAGAAGTGATTGCGCGGATCGCGGACCGCAGCGAGTTCGATGAGTACAAGGCCGATTTTGGACGGACGGTGCTGTGCGGGTACGCGCGGATTGGCGGAAGGGCGGTCGGAATCGTTGCCAATCAAAAAACCAACCAGAGCCAGACTGTTGCGACGGGGCCTGCGGCGGGGACCAAGCGCATCGAGGTTGGCGGCGTGATCTATACGGAGAGTGCGCAGAAGGCGGCGCGGTTCATCATGGATTGCAATCAGAACCTCGTTCCACTGGTGTTTCTTCATGATGTGAATGGGTTCATGGTGGGCAAGGATGCGGAGTGGTCGGGGATCATTCGCGCCGGGGCAAAGATGGTGTCGGCGGTGAGTACCAGCGTGGTGCCGAAGATTACGGTGATTGTTGGCGGCAGCTTTGGCGCCGGCCATTACGCCATGTGCGGCAAGGCTTACGATCCGCGCTTTCTTTTCGCGTGGCCGACGGCACGTTACGCGGTAATGAGCGGGACATCGGCGGCAATTACGCTCGCCGAAGTACGTGCGAAGCAGATGGAGCGCGGGGGAAAGGTGTTATCGGACGCGGAGAAGAGAGCTTTGTATGACGAGATCAAAGCTACCTACGATGCGCAGGCCGATCCGCGGTATGGGGCGGCGCGTCTATGGATTGACGCGATCATCGATCCCGCGCAGACCAGGGACGTGCTGAGGACGGCGCTGGAGGCTTGCGCGGTCAATCCCGATGTGCCCCGGTTCAATCCAGGCGTCTTGCAGACGTAATTCACAACTTGATTTTCCGATTGTGAAAGTAATTCCGCAAAATGATCCTATGTGCGAGCGACAATCCTCTGCGCTGGCCTGTATGATTTGCTGTTTTCTGCCAATGCGGGAAGCAACGACGTCCCCAAGGGGGTGTGAAGGAGAAGGATGACGAACCTTGAGCTTGAGTCGGTGGAGAATTTGTATCCGTTTGTGTTGACGGAGGACCAGGAGCATCTCAGGCGGGAGATTCGCGAGTTCGCCGCGCGGGAGATTGCGCCCAACGTGATGACGTGGGACGAGGCCAGCGAGTTCCCGATGGCAGTGGTGAAGAAGCTGGGCGCGATGGGGCTGCTGGGAGTGATCTTTCCGCCAGAGTATGGCGGCGCAGGCCTTGGCTATGTGGACTATGTACTGGCGATCGAGGAGATCTCGGCGGTGGATGGCTCGGTGGGGCTCACGCTTGCCGCCCACAACTCACTAGGCACCAATCACATTTTTCTAGCCGGGAACGAAACGCAAAAAAGGAAATACGTGCCGCTTCTGGCTAGCGGCGAATGGCTGGCGGCCTGGGGTTTGACTGAGCCGGGCTCTGGCTCGGATGCCGGCGGCGCGCGGACCACCGCGGTGAAGAAGGGCGACCGCTATGTGCTCAACGGAAGCAAGACCTTCATCACCAATGGGCACTATGCCGATGTTGCAGTGGTGATTGCGGTGACCGACAAGAGCAAGGGCACGCATGGTCTATCGGCCTTTGCGGTGGAGAAAGGGACGAAGGGGTTTCGACCTGGGAAAAAAGAGAACAAGCTGGGCTTGAGAGCAAGCGATACCAGCGAACTGATCTTTGAGGATTGCGAGATTCCTGAGGAAAACCTGCTGGGTGTCGAAGGCGAAGGCTTCATCGATGCCATGCGTGTGCTGGATGGAGGCAGGATTTCGATTGCGGCGCTGTCGCTGGGGATTGCACGGGGCGCGCTGGATGCGGCGCTGAAGTATGTGAAGGAGCGGCGGCAATTTGGAAAGGCCATTGCCGAATTTCAGGGAATTCAGTGGAAGCTGGCGGATATGGCAACAGAGTTGGATGCAGCTCGTTTGCTGACGCAGCGCGCGGCTGTCTTGAAAGATGCGGGACGAAAGATCACACGCGAGTCTGCGATGGCAAAACTGTTCGCCAGCGAAGTGGCAGTGCGAATCTGCAATGAAGCGGTGCAGTTGTTCGGCGGCTACGGGTTTATCAAGGACTATCCGGCGGAAAAGTATTACCGCGATGTGAAGCTATGCACCATCGGCGAAGGCACAAGCGAAATTCAGCGCATGGTCATCGCCAGAGAGATTTTGAAGGTCTACCCATCGCGAGGGTAGTGCGGTGATTCAAGCGGGACGAAGAGCGGTTCGAGGAGGCAATGGCTGATTTGGTCAAGATTGTAGAGTGTCCTCGAGATGCGTGGCAGGGACTGCCGGCGCAAATACCCACTGAGATCAAGGTGGAGTATCTGCGCACGCTTGTGGATGCCGGGTTCAGGCACATGGATGCCGCGAGCTTTGTGTCGCCGGCTGCGGTGCCCCAGATGGCGGATTCAGAACATGTGCTTGAGTTTCTGATGCCTCCAGAAGACGTCGATATTATCGGGATCGTGGTGAATGTGAAAGGGGCCGAGCGCGCGATCGGCACTGGCGCAGTCAAGACGCTGGGATTTCCCTATTCGATCTCGCCCGAGTTCCTGCAGCGGAACCAGCATCAGACGCCCGAAGAATCGCTCGATGCGCTTGAAGCGATAGGGACGCTGGCTTACAAGGGCGGCCTGGATCTGGTGGTGTACCTATCGATGGCGTTTGGGAATCCTTACGGGGATGCCTGGAGTATCGACGAGGTTGTGGACGCGTGCGATCTGCTGGTGGAGTCGGGCGCACGGCAGATTTCGCTCGCGGATACAGTGGGTGTTGCGGTGCCCTCGCAGATATCGGAGGTTGTGGCTGCCGTGCTTACGGCGCATGATGAGATCGAGGTTGGTATTCATCTTCATGCGCGGCCCGAGGAGGCTGCGACAAAGATTCGCGCTGCATACAAGGCCGGGTGCAGGCGATTTGACGCGGCTATCGGGGGCTTAGGCGGTTGCCCGTTTGCGCAAGATGTGCTGGTGGGGAATATTCCCACGGAGACATTGCTTGCAGAGCTGGAGCGATTGGGTGCGCAAGTACCGAAGCTAGGGCCTCTGGATGAATTGATTCGGGCGAACGCTGGGATTGCGCGGAACTACGGCGCCGTTGCGTGCTAGCGCGGGTTCGGGATGGAGTTGAACGAGGAGTTTGGGCTTTGAGTTATTCGACGATTCTAGTTGCGGAAGATCGCGGTGTCAGGACGATTACGCTGAACCGTCCTGAACGCCGCAATGCGATGACTCCCGAGATGCAGAACGAGTTGATCGCGGCGATGGAAGAGGCTGCGGCAAGCGACTGCAGAGTTGTTGTGCTGGCGGGCGCGGGCAATGCGTTCTGTTCGGGATTGGATTTGGCGGCGCTGCAGAGAATGAAAGACCGGAACGAGGCTGAACATCGCCTTGATGTTGAACGAATCGCGAAACTCTTTTGGACGCTGTACGAGTTGCCGAAGCCTACGATCGCGGCGGTGCATGGAGCTGCCATTGCCGGAGGAACTGGCCTCGCGATGATCTGCGATTTCACCTTCGCTGTGCCAAATGCGAAGTTTGGATATACCGAGGTTCGCATCGGCTTTGTACCGGCGCTGGTCTCTGCATTTTTGGCATTGCAAATAGGCGACAAGCGAAGCCGCGACCTGTTGCTGACTGGCCGGCTATTCGATGCGACGGAGGCTTACCGGCTTGGATTGGTGAATGAGATCGTCGCGCCTGAAGACCTGACAACACGTGTACAGGCGCTCTGCGAAGTGTTGACGGCGAATAGCCCGCAGTCGCTGGCGTCTACCAAGAGGCTACTGGCTGCGCAGAATCGAGCGTGGCTGGATGCGGCAATTGCCGAGGCGATGGAGGCAAATGCTCAGGCCAGGGAGACGGAAGACTTTCACGAAGGTATTGCGGCGTTTTTGGAAAAGAGAAAGCCGGTTTGGTCCAAATAACGAGCACTACCAGTTATGGCTTGGCCGCGTTGCTGAAGCGGACGGAAGCCTCTGTGCGTTGTTCGATCTGTTGATGAGTGACACCATCCGCCAATTCAACTACCTCAAAGCCTGACGGAGTGAGATCGAGCACACAGAGATCTGTAATCACCCGATGCACTACGCCCGTTCCAGTAAGGGGCAGGGTGCAGTTGCGAAGCAGCTTGGCACTGCCATCCTGAGCTGTATGCTCCATGAGCACGAGCACGCGCCGCACGCCTGAGACCAGGTCCATCGCGCCGCCCATGCCTTTGACTCGCTTGCCTGGAATCATCCAATTGGCCAAGTCTCCATTTTCGGAGACTTGCATGGCGCCAAGGATCGCAAGGTCGATGTGGCCGCCGCGGATCATTGCGAAAGAGTCTGCACTAGAGAAAGTTGACGCGCCGGGGACAAAGGTTACAGTCTCTTTTCCAGCATTGATCAGATCGGCGTCCACCTCATCTGCGCGCGGGTACGGGCCCATGCCGAGAAGGCCGTTCTCCGATTGCAGCGTCACCGTGATGTCCTCTGGAATGTAGTTCGCCACCAAAGTTGGCATGCCGATGCCGAGGTTGACGTAGAAGCCATCCTGCATCTCTTTGGCGGCGCGGGCGGCCATCTGTTGACGAGTCCATGGCACAGGTCTACACCTCTCGCAGTATCTTTTTTTCGATCCGTTTGTCCGGCATCGGATTGTGAACCAGGCGATGAACAAAAATTCCTGGCGTATGAATCTCGTCCGGATCGAGTTGGCCCGGCTCCAAGATGATTTCCGCTTCGGCCACTGTCACGATGCCGCAAGTAGCCGCGTTGGGATTGAAGTTGCGCGCGGTGCGGCGATAGATGAGGTTTCCATGGAGGTCGGCTTTCCATGCTTTGACCAGCGCCAGATCGGCGCGAATGCCGCGCTCCAGGATATACGTCATGCCATCGAAGTCTTTATGCTCTTTGCCCTCGGCGACGAGTGTTCCTACACCGGTTCGAGTGTAAAAGCCGGGGATGCCTGCGCCGCCTGCGCGGAGCCGTTCGGCGAGCGTGCCCTGAGGAGAGAATTCGACTTCAATCTCGCCGTGAAGGTACTGACGCTCGAACTCGGCGTTCTCGCCGACGTAGCTGGAGATCATCTTCTTGATCTGCCGGGTTTGAAGCAGTTCTCCCAACCCCCAGGCATCTACGCCGGCATTGTTGCTGGCTATGGTGAGGTCGCGAACGCCGGTCTCTCGGAGCGCGTGAATCAGCGCCTCCGGAATGCCGCAAAGACCGAAGCCTCCGATCGCCAGAAGCATTCCATCGCGGACGATGCCGTCGAGCGCGCGGTTTGCGTCCGGCCACAATTTTGTCATCGTCGATGAACGCTTATCCCCTTGCACTCACGCTCTCTTTCTGGCTTACTTGACAAATCTTTGCTTGCATCTTCACAGGTTTCCACGTGTTGCCTGCTCGCGTTCGATGGCTTCGAAGAGCGCTTTGAAGTTTCCCTTGCCAAAGCTCCGGCTGCCTTTGCGCTGAATGATCTCAAAGAATACCGTAGGCCGATCTTCGACAGGGCGGGTAAAGATTTGCAGCATATAACCTTCGTTGTCGCGGTCAACGAGGATGCCCAAATGCTCCAACTCTTCCAGTGGCTCATCGATCTTGCCGACCCGATCCTGAAGCTGCGTATAGTAGCTGTGGGGAATGGTAAGGAAGTTCACGCCCTGCTGCTGCATTTTTTCTACAGTTGAAAGAATGTCATTGGTGGCGAGGGCCATGTGCTGCACGCCTGGGCCGTTGTAGAAGTCGAGATACTCCTCGATTTGCGACTTGCGGCGGCCTTCCGCAGGTTCATTGATTGGGAACTTGACGTAACCAGTTGCGTTGGCCATAACCTTCGACATCAGCGCGGAATATTCGGTGGAGATATCGTTGTCGTCGAAGTGTTGATAGAGCGAAAAGCCCATCACGTGGGAATAGAAGTCGACCCACTCGTTCATGGCGTGCCAGCCGACGTTGCCGACGATGTGATCGATGTGCTGAAGCCCTACCGGCCTCGCGACCAAATCTTCCGGCATGGCTTGATAGCCGGGCAGAAAGACGCCGTGGTAATCCTTGCGCTCGACAAAGGTATGCAGGGTATCTCCGTAGGCGGCTATGCTGGCCACGACGACGCGACCTTGCTCGTCCGCGAGTTCCCTCGGCGGCTCGACGGAGCGGGCGCCGCGGCTGGTCGTCTCACGCCAGGCATCGGCAGCATCGTCCACCCAAAGCGCAATGGCCCGTACGCCATCTCCATGCTTGTGAACATGGGCAGCGATTTCCGAGTCGCTGCGTAGCGCAGTGGTGAGAACGAAGCGGACCTTACCTTGCTCAAGTACATAGGAGGCGTGATCGCGGACGCCTGTTTCAGGCCCTGCATAAGCAATCAGTTTCATGCCGAATGCGGTGCGGTAATAATAGGCAGCCTGGCGGGCGTTGCCGACGTAAAACTCGACGTAGTCGGTGCCGTTCAGCGGCAGAAAATCTTTTTCTTTTGCGGATACATTTTCGAGCAGGGTTGCCATTTCACATCTCCTTCAATGTGCCCAAGGGAGCAGTTTGCCGCCAACAGCACAGCAAAGAATCTCTCTCCGACGGGACGGCTGTCAACTGGCGCCGTGAGCGGGCAGAACGGTTCCGCGGCACTCTCCCAGGCTGACGCGTGGAAAGCCTTCTCTCTCACAGAATCCATTCAGAATGATCTCGTCGGCGTCTTCGAGGAAGGCGCGGGTTTCTCCGTTCGGAAGTTGAATGGGGGAGGCACCTCGCCGCGTGATTTCAAGCAGGCAACCCTCGGAGCCGGGATGAGGTCCGGAGACCGTTCCGCTCGCGATCACGTCGCCTTCGATTAGATTGCAGCCGTTGCTGGTGTGATGGGCGATCATCTGCGGAAAGGTCCAATAGAGATTGCATAGATTTCCCTCGCTTAGACGAACCGGAGCAAGCGATGTCTCGCGCATGCGGGCAGTTGAAAGAAAAACTTCGAGCGTCAGGTCAATTCCTCCTGCATCCTCGGAAGCCGCGTTGGACAAGTACGAGAGCGGCTCCGGATCGCCAGAAGGACGAATTGACGAAGGAACCCTGAAGGCACTGAGTGCCTCTGTCGGAACGACCCACGGCGAAATGCTGGTGGCAAAACTCTTGCCGAGAAACGGGCCAAGCGGCTGATACTCCCACGACTGGATGTCACGCGCTGACCAGTCGTTGAGGAGCGAAAGGCCAAAGATGTGTTGCGCGGCCTTGGCGATTGGAATTGGCTCGCCAAGCGAGTTGCCAGTGCCGATGTAAGCAGCTACTTCGAGTTCATAATCCAGCTGCTTCGTTGGACCAAATGCAGGAGATTCTTGGCCGGTGAGTCTTATTTGGCCGTGAGGCCGCCGGATTCCGCCGCCGATCACCAGAGAAGACGCACGTCCGTGATAGCCGATGGGAAGCCATTTGTAGTTGGGCAGGAGCGGCTGATCGGGGCGGAACAACCTGCCGACGTTGGTGGCGTGGTGAATGGAGGCGTAGAAGTCTGTGTAATTTCCGACCACAATCGGCTTGAAAAATTGGAGATCTTTCGTTGGTATCAGCAACGGTTCGATCTTGCTTTGGTGCTTTGAACTCGCGTCTTCTTTGAGCAGTTTGATCAGCAATTGACGGAGCGTCGACCATGCCGCGGGTCCACAGCGCATGAGCGAGTTCAACTGCGGAGCTGCACATGCCGACTGCGTCTCTGCGTTCAGTGAGTGGAGCAATCCAACTTGGCCCAGCTTGCTCAAGTCAAGAAGGAACGAGCCGATGCCCACGCCCAGGTGAGCGTTGCCATCCTGCGATGAAAGGAACGAGCAGTATGGAAGGGACTGCAACGGAAAGCCGGATGCAGGATCGTTGGCCGACGCCACCCAACTCTTCCATCTCCAATAATCGTCTTGCGCGGGCATACTCATCGGGTTAAGACGCGCGGCCAGGATAGTTGCGCTTCAATCCCTGCCAGCATTCATAGTATTCATGCTGAAGTATCTTTTCTTCCAGCGCATAGCGGGTTGGGCGAACGGCCATGCGCGTCTCGAACATGAACGCGAGAGAGTCTGCGATCTTGCGTGGCGCGAGTTCGGCGTTGCTGGCGCGCTCAAAGGTTTCGGCATCCGGGCCGTGGCCGGACATGCAGTTATGCAGGCTCGCTCCGCCGGGCAGAAAGCCCTCGGCCTTGGCATCGTATTCGCCGTAAATCAGGCCCATGAACTCGTTCATCATGTTGCGATGGAACCAGGGTGGGCGGAAGGTGTGCTCGGCGACCAGCCAGCGCGGCGGAAAGATAACAAAGTCCACGTTGGCCGTGCCGTGCAGATGAGAAGGCGCGGTCAATACCGTGAAGATCGATGGATCGGGGTGGTCGAAGCTCACTGTGTTGATGCAGTTGAAACGCGCCATGTCGTAGATGTAGGGAGCGTAGTTCCCGTGCCATGCAACGACGTTAAGCGGCGAGTGACTATAACGAGAAAACCACAGCTTGCCGAGAAATTTTGAGACGACCTCGCACTCTTCTTCGTTGTCTTCAAAGGCTGCGACGGGTGTTAGAAAATCGCGCGGATTGGCCAGGCCGTTGGCGCCAATCGGGCCAAGATCGGGCAGACGAAAAGGCTGGCCGTAGTTTTCGCAGATGTAGCCGCGAGCATTTTCGTTCAACAGATCGACCCGAAACTTGATGCCGCGCGGAATCACCGCCAGTTCTCCCGGCTTGACTTCAAGAATGCCGCATTCCGTCGCGATACGCAGGCCGCCTTGCTGCGGCAGGATCAGCATCTCACCGTCGGCGTTATAGAAAACGCGGGTCATCGAAGCATTGGCCGCGTAGATGTGAACGCCCACGCCATCCTGCGCGGCAGGATTTCCATTGCCGCCGATTGTGACTATTCCTTCGACGAAGTCGGTCGGCTTCGAGGGGAATGGCAGGGGGTTCCAGCGCATCTGGTTAGGAGGGGTGGGCGCTTCGTCAAATGGGCCGCTGCGCAGCAACGTCTGCTTGGGAAACGGCTGGTATGGCTCATGCACGACGGAGGGGCGGATGCGGTACATCCACGTGCGCCGATTTTGACCGCGCGGCGCGGAAAATGCGGAGCCGCTGACCTGTTCGGTATACAAGCCCCGCGGGTGCTTTTGGGGAGAGTTCTGGCCGACCGGCAGCGCTCCCTTATCCGCCTCGGTGGCAAACTCGTTTCCGAATCCCGACTGGTAGCTTAGATGGGCTTCGTGACTGTGCTCGGGCATTGGCTACGCTCCTTTGTGCTCCGATTGCTGGCAACCGGAGAGTATCGCATGGAAGGCTCTTCTCTGGCAGGGAGAACACCTTTCGGTCGCGTCTTTTGTGCGCATCTACGGCCGAAACTGTCCTCAACCGTGTATCGTCTTCTTGAACGGGGTCGGCGTCAAAATTCTTGTTTTTGCAGGAGCGATTTACATGAGCGAAACTCAAGCCATTTCAGCCGCGAATTCGGGCACTTTCACCATCGGAGGCGACCTCACAGTCAACCGCCTGGGTTATGGAGCGATGCGCATTACCGGGCCTGGCATCTGGGGCCCGCCAGCCGACAAGGCAGGCTCCATAGCGACCTTGCGCCGGGCAATTGAACTGGGCGTCAACCTGATCGACACCGCCGACTCCTATGGCCCTGGCACCTCGGAAGAGTTGATCGCCGAGGCTCTCTATCCCTATCCGGCCGGCCTGGTGATCGCGACAAAAGGCGGATGGGAGCGCCCTGGGCCCGGCCAATGGACGCACAACGCAAGTCCCAAGCACCTGACGGCAGCGCTCGAAGGCAGCCTCAAGCGCTTGAGGCTCGACCGGATCGATATTCACCAGCTTCATACTCCCGACAATGCCGTTTCCTTCGAGGCCTCGATTGAGACGCTGGCCAAGCTGCGCGAGCAAGGCAAGATCCGCCATGTAGGGCTCTCCAACGTCACGCGCGAACACATCGAACGCGCGCGCAGGATTGTGCCCATCGTGTCGGTGCAAAACCGCTACAGCTTTGCCGACCGCGAATCCGACTTCATTGTCGATCACTGCGAGCAGAACGGCATCGCCTTCCTGCCCTGGGCTCCGCTTGGTCAGGCAAAGAAGGCGCATGACGCGATCGAGAAGGTTGCCGGTGAGCTCAAGGCGACTCCGCTTCAGGTCGCGCTGGCGTGGCTGCTCAAGAGGTCCAAGGTGATTCTGCCAATACCGGGAACGTCTTCGGCTGCGCATCTGGAAGAGAATATCGCTGCGGCTTCGCTTGAGTTACCCCAGGCGGCTTATGACGAGCTTTCGTCGATCGACCATCCGCCGGTAAGCCTTCGCGGCTAAGGGCATCACGATTCGCTCGCGCGGGACAAGCAGAGAAAGAGGTTAGATGGAGAGATACCAGATGACCTCATCGCTCGCTGGAGCGATCACAGTTGGATGACCGGCAACACGAAATGCCGGTTCGCAGTCGGCGAACCGGCTCAACCTGGGAAAGCACATGGTCCACTACTTCGGTGTTGTGATCTCACTGATTGAAGTAGCCCAATTGACTATGCTGTCTCTGTCCGCTCCCGATATGTACTCCGTGGCTATAAAAATATTCTCGCCATCGGCAACAGCCGCCGAGTAGTCGCCCCAGCGTCCGGCAAGCTGCGTATTTGAAGGAATGCCTTCGTAGCCGCTGAAACCGTCATCTGGAGCCGCTCCCTCGGCGAGTATATTGACGGTTCCTTTGGGGCCATTGCTTTCAAATTTGATGAATGCAGCTGACGGGTAAAAGTTCGGCCCCACAAGCGTAAATGTCATCGCGCCTCGGTCATGATCTGCATCCACCGCTACGGCCGGATAGATCAGGTTCTGCCCCTTGACGGTTAAGTAGTCGTTACCACTGAGAGAAGCGCTCAGCACACCGGATTTTGTGAAGCGCGGCTTGACGATGAACCACTCGACCCCATCGAGATATTCGGCGCCGTCATAGATTGTCGAAGTGATTGCGGAGTAGAGCTGATTGCTGGACAGATACACCTGCTGCATACGGTTGTCGTCAGGATCGATCGCTTCTTCCGGATCTCCAAGAGCCATGCCCTGCGGATAGGGTCCAACTTTCTGCTGGGCGTAACCCGGTTCCTCATAAGCCTTTACGTTCAGAATCGTGTTTTGAAGAATGAGGTTCGGGCTGCTGGAGTTGAGCGTCGAGGTATTTGTGAGCGACCAAACGCCGATGCGGTTGTCGGATGTTCCGTTGAAGTTCAATGAATTCATGAAGAACTCAATCCCGGAGTTCGATTCGCTGGGGTCAACTTCCGCCGATTGGGCTGGATGCACACTGTACGCTTGCCCTCCACCGACGGTTAGGTTCGCGAGATGCACGAAGGTTGGATAGACACCGCTTTCGAGGTCGGCTTTTGAAATTGCGTAAATTTGCGCGCCGTTGGCATCTGGAGTGACAAGTCCGAATTCGTTTGTGGATATATAGAACCCATTGTTGTCTGCCCCGAGCAATGGCTGATCGGCAAAGCAGCCTTCAAATTCATACGGCAGGCAGCCTGGATGAGAGGGGGTTCCGTTACTTCCATCATCGGTCGTGTCAATTGCGTAGAGATTGAAATAGCCCAGCAGGCTCGGCCCGTCGCTCACAGCGATTAGCACAAAGCTTCGGCCAACGCCGCCTGGAATATATCCAACATCTTCGATGTCCGTAATCGTGACGAACCAATGCTGGGAGCTCTGGTCATAGTAGCAACGTGGATCGGAAAGAGAATCGCCATCCAAAAAATTTGGCCCAACCCCGAAGAATGCATTAGCCGAGACGTCACTAGAAGCTTTGTTGCCATTCTCGTCGTAAATGGCAAATACCAGGTTTACGGCCTCAAAGAGTTGGCCCGCTCCGGCACACAGGCCTTGATCCGGTGGATCGAGATCCGCGCCGTTCGTATTGCGGTGGTCTGCACTGTCAAGGCCATTGACTGTAAAGGCTGATCCGCCAAAGCCAACCGACGTATTCTTTGATACTTTCGCCCTTTCAGCTATTTTCGGCATCAGCGCGTTAGCGTTTTTTCTGTACATCAGCTTCATCAGTGCCCGCTCATTGATCACTTTAGGTGACGTCCGACGGGCTGCGGAGATCACTTTTCTTGCGGTCGTCGGTGCTTGCAGGGAGGTTTTACCAAGATTTATCAGCTTACCTGTCATGACCTGACCGGCGGCACTCTGAGCGAGTGCGTCGGTTTTCTGCGCTGATACAACTGTTGCAGTCGAAAGCAACAGCAAAAACGAGACTGCGCAAAACCAAGGTGTTCTCACTTTCGATCTCCTCAAATTTTATGGGTTTGAAGCGAAGCCGATGCGATCAGCTGCCCACCCCTTAGTCAAAGAGGCTGCCCTGACGCGCTGTTTCTGGTTGAGGTCGAGTACAAAGCTGAGACTTCCTTGACGAAGATTGCGCGTCCGCGCTTGGCTGGCTATCCAAAATAGCTCACGTTTTATCTTTCATAAGGATGCTTCGAATAATCCCACGATTAACTGCGGCTCAGTATTGGCGAAACTCCTGCGAAGGAGGAATGAGCCTTTCGCCTTGGAAGCGAAATTGTATGCTCGCAGACTTGTTCGCTCAGCATCGATATTGATGCTTTATCACTTTTCGCGTGCCGACGGACGCGAGACAGGGCGGGACGGATTCGGTGACAATAACGCTGGAGGCGAAGTGCAATTTGATGGAAATTACGAGGGAGTACGATACAAATACCCATCGTAAGATGTGGTCAATGCCAAATCTTTGACTGGTTTACGCTGCAGTCGGTTCGCGGATAGCCGCGAAACTGGCCGTCGAAGTCATTTGGCCCTTTCTCCGAGAGCCCTGTGCGGAGGATTTCTGCATTCCCGCCGTGAATCAAATCATTTGTTGAGCGCGCGCCATGAATCTGCAGTTGCTCCAACCCGCGATCGAAACCCGCATTTCTGGAGCGGGACAGCCGCGTGCATGGCGCTTTGCTCGGCTGGTCATCGTTTGGTTTACGGTGTGCTTATTTGCCACGGCTGCCTTTGCGCTCGACCCTCAGAAGGGAATCACGCAGATGTACCACTCAGCCTGGACAGCGAGAGACGGGCTAAGAGGAGTGGTCAGCGCGCTGGCGCAGACCGAGGACGGCTTTTTGTGGGTGGGCACGACCGAAGGACTGTATCGTTTCGACGGCATGACGTTTGAAGCGTACAAGCCGGAGACAGGAAACTTTCCGGCAACCGGCATCAAGACGCTGGAGGCGGCGCCGGACGGATTGTGGATCGGATATCTCAGTGGAGGAGTCAGCGTCCTGAAGGATGGGCGGCTGAAAAACTACTCCGAGCGAGACGGCCTGCCGATTTCCAGAGTTCGTTCGATTGTGCATACCCAGGATGGGAAGGTTTGGGTGGCGACGGTGGGCGGAGTGGCGCGCCTCGATGGCGACCACTGGCATAAAGTCCGCTCGGACTGGAATTTCACGGCAAAAGCCGCAGGAGAGTTGGTAGTGGATCCGAGCGGCACACTGTGGGCCGCGGTGGGAACCGGGGTCCTCTATCTGCCGAAAGGGGCGCACCGTTTCGAGGACGCGGGCGTTCAGGCATACCAGATTATTAGCCTAGCGCCTGCGCCGGATGGATCGATGGTTTACGCGGACCTTCGGAAGGCAAGCGAACCGCCGAATGTTTGCCGATTGCAGATGAAGCCCGGCGGCTCGGTTGTGCGCTGTATTTCTTTGCCGGACATTCAGTCGGCCTCGGACATTCAGTCGGCCTTTGTGGATCGAAGGGGATCTTTGTGGTTTACCGGCGACAATGTCATGCGCCTGGCGCACCCGGAGCTGCTTGAGTGGAATGGCGGGCGGATCTCGCCGGCGAGCATTGACGAATACGGTAAGAAAGAAGGTTTGACGGCGTCAACGGATGCGATACTCGAAGACCGCGAGGGCAACATCTGGATCGGGACGGACAAGGGGCTGGATCGGTTCCGGCAGACGAATCTGCGATGGTATCCCGCGCCCGAGAACCAGCTCCTTTTTAACCTGGCGCAAGGTGATGGCGGCGAAATCTGGGCATCGACATTGAGTGGACCGGTGTACCGGATTGCCGCTGGAAAGCTGATCCCCGGCTCACCGAACAACGTGCGCTACTTTTATCGTGAGCCCTCGGGGGCATTGTGGGCGAGCCGGCCCGACGGCATCTGGGCATGGAGCGGAGGCCGTTTCGTAAAACAGCCCGTACCCAAGGTCGTCGATCAGATCCTGCCCGTCACGTCTGCAGATCCGATGATCGTCGTCTCGGCTGCAGCCGATAGCAGCGGAGGAGTGTGGATCGCCATCGGCGGACGGGGCGAGTTTTATGTGAAGGGCGGGGAGTGGCGCTTCGTGCCGGTCCTCAAGGATCATCCGGACTGGGCGGCCAACGCAGCGGCAATGGATAACGAAGGTCGCCTCTGGCTGGCCAACGACGCTCATCTTGCTGCTTATAAGGACGGGGTGAGCCAAGTCTATGACGACGTGAAGGGACCGGGCATCGGGCCAATCAAAACGATTCGCGAGCTGGATAACAGCGTTCTGATCGGAGGCGAACTGGGACTGTCGGTGTATCACGGAGGGGAATTCCACAGCATCGAGCCGGCCGACGGCAGCAGCTTCGGGAGAGTGATAAGCATAGTGCCGACAGCGGCCGACGGTGTGTGGCTGGAAGCCACGCCTGGGATTGTGCATATCGCAGCGGATGAGGTGGCCACGGCGGTTGAGCAGCCTGGATACCGCGTGCGCTGCGACATCCTGGATACAGTCACCGACCTGCCCGACCCCCTGCAAGGGGGATTCGCGCAGAACGAGGCGCTGCGGGCGAAGGACGGTTCCCTGTGGTTCGCGACTGTGCAGGGATTCGCCCAGGTCAATCCAAAGCTACGTCACAATCCTCAGGCGCCCCCGGTGGCGATCCGGTCGATGGTGGCGGATGATCGGATTTACTCGACTTTTTCGCCGGCAACGCTGCCGGCGCTGACACGAAACATTCGCTTCGACTACACGGCGCTGAGCCTCTCGATTCCGGAGCGGGTGCGATTCCGCTATAAGCTGGACGGCCTGGATACGAAGTGGCGCGAGGTGGGATCGATCCGGCAGGCGGTTTACGACAACCTGGGACCGGGGAGGTATACGTTCCGCGTGATCGCCTGCAATAACGACGGCGTCTGGAACGAAACAGGTGCAACACTGGATTTTAGCGTCATGCCCGCCTGGTATCAGACGATCTGGTTCCGCATCTCGTGCGTAGGATGTTTTGTTCTACTGCTGTGGAGTGTCTATCAACTCCGTCTTCAACAGCTGCAGCATCAATTCAACATGACGTTGGACGCACGCGTCGGCGAGAGGACCCGCATCGCGCGGGAACTGCACGATACCCTGCTGCAAAGCCTACACGGGCTCATGTTTCGATTTCAGGCAGCTCGCAACATGCTGCCCGGGCGCCCTGAACAAGCGATGCAGGCTCTCGATGGTGCGATCTCCAGAACGGAACAGGCAATCACCGAGAGCCGGGGTGCTATTCGGGGCTTGCGTTCCGAACATATTACTCAGAGCAATGTCGCGGAATTGCTGACGGCAATAGGTCAGGAACTGACGGCTTGTGAAGATACGAATCACGATGGTCCGGTCTTCCGCGTGATCGTAGAGGGCGAGCAACGAAAGTTGTCCCCGGTCCTCCACGAGGAAGTCTACTGGGTTGCCCGCGAGTTGCTGCGAAATGCTTTCCGGCATGCCAGTGCCCGTCGGATCGAAGCTGAGATTCGATATGATGAGCATCTGTTTCGGTTGCGCGTACGCGACGATGGAAAGGGTATAGACCCCAAGGTGCTGGAAGCTGGCGGGTGTGCCGGACACTGGGGATTACCAGGTGTTCGTGAACGAGCACAAAAGCTCGGAGTACGATTGGACTTTTGGAGCGAAGCCGGAGCAGGCACGGAAGTTCAGCTGACGGTTCCAGCCGCAGTTGCCTACGAAAACTCGCGCGGTGGCGCTCGATTCACGCTGTTCCGAAGGGAGAGGACTCATGAACATCAGTCCGAATCTGATTCGAATCCTGACCGTCGATGATCACGCCCTCCTGCGCGAGGGGATTGCAGCCCTGGTTAACACTGAACCCGACATGAAATTAGTGGGTGAGGCGTCCAACGGAGAGGACGCAATTGAAAAGTTTCGATCGCACCGGCCGGACGTAACTTTAATGGATCTTCAGATGCCGGGTTTGAATGGCATCGAAGCAATCAACCGCATTCAGAGCGAATTTCCCGACGCCCGCATCATTGTGTTGACGACCTACACAGGGGACGTTCAAGTTCTGCGAGCACTCAAGGCCGGGGCCCGGGGTTACATATTGAAGGGACATGTGCATCGCGAGCTCCTGGAGGCGATCCGTGCTGTCCATGCCGGAAAAAAGCGAATACCTCCGGAAATCGCGACAGAGTTAGCTGAACACGCCACGGATGATGAGTTAACCCTACGCGAAATCGATGTACTGCATCTGATTGCCGCTGGGAACGCCAACAAGCAGATCGCCGATCGGCTCTCGATCGGCGAAGCGACCGTCAAGGGCCACATTACAAACATATTGTCCAAGCTAGGCGCCAGTGATCGCACCCACGCGGTTACGATTGGACTAACGCGCGGAATCATTGAGCTGCATATCCCCCAAAAGTAGGGTGTCCAGGCACAACTATGAACCGTTTCGCGTCCCGTTACAAATAACGTAGGATGCGGCAGGGACTGCCTTGCAACGCTTATTTTCGACATTCGCTGACGGCTGGCCTGGTGTAGGCCTTCTACTGCAGCGGCTACTAACCGGCGCTATTCTTCTTGATCGCGGAATCATGCACCTGGGGCAAGCATCTCAGTTTGTGCCAATTACTCCGCACATCATAGGAGCTGGCGCTGGGATTCTTCTCCTAGCCGGTTTGTGGACCCCAGTCGGAGGAGCGCTCGTCACCATTGTTGAGCTGTGGGTTGTTTCGTCGCAAGTCGGCGATCCATTGCTTCCACTGATGCTGGCTACACTCGGCGCCACTTTGGCAATGATCGGCCCTGGCGCCTGGTCTATCGATGCGAGATTATTCGGGAGGAAGCACATCGAGCCTCCTGGATACTAAACCCCTCCGACTACCCAAAAGTATAAGTATTGATCCCCCTCAAAGTGTTAGCGCCGCCACCTACCATATATCCGGCCAACAAACCGACCATTTGGGGTTGTCCGCATGGTGAGAACTGCTCCACACTCCAACTCAAGAGGAAGAAGGTTTCCAATGACTTTTGCGATGACCTGAGCGCTAAGTACAGAGAAGGTAAAAGAGATCACAGCCATGCGTGATCAAGTAAACCCCGGGACCGGACCATCGCAGGCTGATCTGCATCCGATTCCTGTCGATCTCCGGCAACTTGCATGAATCCTTGAGAGAGATGCCACAAGGATCTTGTGACAGATGAATCTGAAAGCTACAGCTAGACACGAGGTGAAACAGTGATAAGACACCCCAGGGAAGCGACGGTTTCAGACAGTGGCAAGATTCTAATATTTGATAAGGGCGTCGGCCTCGACTTGCGAAGCGAATCGCAGCGGTGCCTGCAAAGTCAACGGATAGAGGCAGAGAAGATGTCGGCAATCGGCAGGATGGCATGCTCGATATCTCACGATATGCGCCACTCGCTCACGGCTATCTATGCCAACTCCGAGTTTCTCGAGCGTCACGATCTATGTGCGGGCGAGCGGACTGATCTTGTGCTCGAAATTCAGGAAGCAGTGATCGCGATGACGAAGCGCATTGATTCACTACTACAATTCGGTAGAAGTGGGCGGGCCAACCCGCTTGTCTGCGAGCGCGTTTCCCTGGTTGTTGAGAGAGCAGTCGCTGCAGTGAAGTTTCATCCTGACGGAAAAAACGTGTCAGTCACACTAGGCGAGCTCCCGCCAGCAGAAGCAAACATAGATGCGAGAGATCTTGAAAGCGCCATATACAATTTGTTGCTCAATGCTTGCCAGGCTGCGACACATTCAACTCGTATACCTGAAGTGAATATCCACCTCATAGAAGTCGATGAACGGATTTACCTCACAATCCTGGACAATGGTCCCGGCGTGCCCGCCTCCGTCCGAGAGACGTTGTTCGATCCATTTGTGACTGCAGGAAAACCCAACGGCACAGGCCTGGGGCTCACCCTGGCGCGTCGAATCGCTGAAGAACACGGCGGTGGACTCTGGCTCGATGAGTCGAATAGAGAGGGAACGATTTTCACACTCAGTCTCACAAAGAACAGGTTATTGGACCAAAGTAATGAATCAGGTATCTGCCTAGATCGTGGATCCGCCATTGTCGGACGCCACAAATCGATAGCCGGCTTCCGTCACCTATGGAATGAACGTACGGCAGGATTAACATGACGACCTCGCCAGCCGAAATTCCATTCTTACGGGACACGCCTGGCAACTCCGTGAAACGGATTGAGGTTGCAATTCCAGTTGATCATTTTTCCCTTCTTGGAACGGAGGATTCATTTGAAGAGTGGCAGAACCAGCTTCGGGGCCTGCAGCAATGGCTTTGCGAACTGCTCATCGTAAATCAACAACTGCGATGGGCACTCAAGGATGTGAAGCGGCTTGAACCAACGGAAACCGAGAGCCGCAAGGTATAAGGCATCACAATCAATCTCTAAACCAGAGCTTCAACAGCAGAGACAGTTATTTGTCTTCGAAACACATGAACTCAGCGAGTCCATCGCCGCTGAGGCCGCTATTGCCGCAGTTAATTCGTAAGACTGGACGGTCACAATGAGTCTGTCGATCCCCGCGAACAAAGTTACCATTAACAGCCTAGAACAGGTGAGCGATGAGTCGCTGGTCTCGGCTGCAAAAGACGGCAATGCCAACGCCTTCGCTGAACTCAGAAACCGGCACTCTCGCAAAATCCTGCGCACAACATATCGAATAACCAGAAATCGAGAAGATGCGGAGGATGCTCTGCAAGATTCCCTACTTAAGGCCTTCATCCATCTCAATAAATTTGAAGGTAGATCCACTTTTTCGTCCTGGGTCACCAGAATAGCGATCAACATGTCGCTCATGATGGTCAGAAAGAGACGTGTCAACAAGGAGCTACCCATCAACTCTAGCCAGAGCGACTGCAAATCCGATGGAAGGTGGGAACCGCAGGACCTGGGCGAAGATCCTGAGCGGCGCTATGCGCGATACGAAAGAGCGGAGCTGCTCTGGGAGGCAATGCGCCGGTTGTCTCCGAATCTTAGAACCATTGTGGAGCTTCAACAGACGCACGGGTTTTCAACGCATGAGCTCGCGGAATCTCTCGGCATTTCTGTAGGGGCCGCGAAATCGAGACTCTTGCGCGCGAGATTGTCCATACGCACTTCATTACAACGCAAAGGCGTCTCATCGAGAAACGGAGTTCTATGTAATGAGCCGGGAGTTCAGCAAGGATACGATCGTCACCTGTCATCGATTCGTGAAATTGAGTCATGAGCAAAATGCGAGAAGTTCTGGCGCGTCGACTCAGCCTGCTGCGTCTGATACGCAGGCCAGATGGATAGGCCTGAGCAGAACGGAGAGCGCGACACTCATTCAGCGCGCTCTCACGCTAGCGAAAACAGGAAGGAAATGAAAATGCCGGTTGGGGATGGATGGAGAGTCGTAGTGTATTGCATGGTTGTGATAGGAGCCATTATTGACGGGCGCGCTCAAGCGAGAACATCGAAGCCGGTCAACGAAGCACTTACTTTCAACGGAGACGGAGCACAACGTTCGAAGGAGATACATTGGCCGGATGGCTTTCATCCGGAGCAGGCAGATCTGTTTGCCCACAACGAGATTGTCGTTCACGCATCCTGCGAGAAGATCTTCGCCAATCTCGCGGATGCTTCGGCATGGCCTCAATGGTATCCGAACTCCCACAATGTCACGCTACTGAATAGCTCGGACGGAAGGCTCCATGGGGGAACACAATTTTTGTGGGACACTTTCGGTGTCCACATTGAGAGCCGGGTGCATGAGTTCATTCCAAACAGCCGCATTGGCTGGTTTGGCGATGGAACCGGGATGAAGGCCTATCACACGTTTCTTTTGTTGAAGACAGATGACGGATGCCACATCGTGACGGAAGAGGTCGTGAAGGGTCCCGGTGCAGTCGAATTCCGCCAGACGCAGCCGAGCGCTATGCACGATGGCCATGATCTCTGGCTGAGCACCCTCAAGAAACGATCTGAACAGTAATTTGAGGAGAAGAGATATTCATGGCTCGCGTATTTATTACTGGATCATCCGATGGTTTAGGTCTTACCGCTGCACAGCTTTTGGTGGAGCAGGGCCACAGCGTGGTATTGCACGCTCGAAGCCAACAACGGGCGGATGAGACTCAAAACAGACTTCCCGCAGCAGAATCGGTAGTCGTCGGGGATCTCACCAGCATTGCGCAAACAAGGCACGTTGCCGATCAAGTCAATCGACTCGGGACCTTCGATGCCGTCATTCATAACGCCGGCATTGGCTACCAAGAGCCAAAGAAAATTGTTACTGAAGATGGCCTATCGCATGTTCTCGCTGTCAATACGATTGCGCCGTACATCCTGACGGCACTGATCACTCGACCCAAACGCCTTGTGTATTTGAGTTCAATGCTGCATCAGAACGGAGACACAAGCCTAAAAGACCTGACATGGGCCGACCGGCCATGGGTGGGACGACAGGCTTACTCTGACACGAAGCTCCATGACGTGCTTTTGGCGTTCGCCATTGCCAGAAGGTGGCCGAGCGTTCTTTCAAATGCCTTGGAGCCAGGTTGGGTAGCTACCAAGATGGGCGGTTCAAACGCTACAGACGATCTGGACCAAGCACACCGCACTCAAGTGTGGCTTGCAGTAAGCGATGACCCTGCCGCTACGGTCTCCGGTGAGTACTTCTATCACATGCAGAAACGAAATCCGCTTCCTGCCACGTATGACACAAGTATCCAGCATCGCCTACTGGACTTCTGTTCCCGCGTCAC
>Ga0206815_1063_pt1 | contig 32065 bp, 25 predicted proteins | sample Alteio_BWOrgCont_91_FD_152864 | JGI IMG/M metagenome (GOLD analysis project Ga0206815, IMG submission 152864) | Enriched cells from forest soil in Barre Woods Harvard Forest LTER site, Petersham, Massachusetts, United States -... | ecosystem: Environmental > Terrestrial > Soil > Temperate forest >...
TAGCGACAATCGAACGGGGACCGAAACCCCTGAGCGAGTGGGCGGCATCGAATAATGGATTCTTAAAAATGATGGCTTCTATAGGAGTGGGGCCCGAACCTGTTGATACAAACGAACTGGGAATTGGTGAAAAAAAAGATCCGATTGTGGGTCAAGCGGTGTTATCCAATCCAGCTCGAAACGCGGGTATTCAGGACGGCGACCAAATTACCCAAATTAACGGTCAAAAAGTTTCCGACTGGTCTGAACTAGCGTATTTAATACGTAACGCTAAAACTAATTCGATACAAATCGAGTTTATTCGCTCTAAGGCGATTCACACGGTTACGGTTCAACCTATTTTTAATGGTTTTTATAAGGCAATAGGCATCGCCCCATTGGCCAATGAAAAAATCGAAGTGAAAAAGGTTTCGGTTTTTACCGCTTTCGCGGATTCCTCAAAAGTGACGCTAGATAGAGCGAAAATGATTTTCGATAGCATAGTAAAACTGTTTTCTGGCCAAGTTTCATTAAAAGACAGCGCGGCGGGTCCCATCACGATTATGCGTCTGATGTATCAAACGGCCTCTCAGGGTTGGATTGAACTGATGAATACAGTCGCTATGATTTCTTTAATGCTTTTCATCATGAACTTATTGCCCATTCCGGTGGTTGATGGCGGACAGATTGTGCTTTGTTTAATCGAAGGTGTTAAACGCAGTCCTGTTTCAGTGAAGGCTCAGTTGATTTATCAACAGATTGGTTTTGTTTTAATTTTGGGTCTGATGGCTTTGACTATTTTTAATGATTTTAAAAATATCTTCCTCGAAATGCATAATCACATTCGTTGAGGATATGGTGGGTTGTTTAAACTAATTCTTTCCTCAAGGAGTTCTTGTGAAACTTCACGAATATCAAGCCAAAGAGATTTTCGCCAAATACGGGCTTCCGGTGACGCCCGGGGTTGTGGTGAAACATCTTTCTGAAATCGACGCGGCTTTAAAAACATTTCCGACCGGCCCATGGATGGTCAAAGCCCAGATTCACGCGGGCGGACGCGGCAAAGCGGGTGGCGTTAAATTCTGCAAAACCGAAGAGGAACTCCGTCAAAAGGCCAGCGACATCCTGGGTATGACGTTGGTTTCACCCCAAACAGGCCCCGAAGGCAAAATCGTTAAGAAAATTTTTATTACTCCCGCCGTCGATTACGTCAAAGAACTTTATGTTTCCGTGGTTTTGGACCGTGTCAGCCGCACGCCGATCATTTTGGCCTCCGCTGAAGGAGGAACGGAAATTGAGGAATTGGCGGTGCATAAACCCGAAGCCATTTTTAAAATCCAAATAGATCCTCTGGAACTTCTTCACCCCTATCAAGCCCGCCAGCTGCATTTAAGACTGGGGCTGCCGCCCGAGGCAATTAACCAAGGTGCCAAGCTTTTTCAAAACATGGTGAAGGTATTTATGGAGCTGGATCTGTCCATGCTTGAAGTGAATCCTTTGGTTGTTTTAAAAGACGGCTCTATTCATTGCTTAGACGCGAAAGTTGAATTTGAAGAAAACGGCTTGCCACGTCATAAAGAGTATGCCGCATGGCGGGATCCGGACGAAGAAGATGCCCGTGAATTGCAGGCGGCCGAGCATGGTCTTTCCTACATTTCACTCGATGGTTATATCGGCTGTCTCGTGAACGGTGCCGGGTTAGCCATGGCGACCGCAGATGCCATTCAACATTTCGGCGGTTCGCCAGCGAACTTTTTGGATGTAGGCGGCAGCGCTAGCCAAAAAGCGGTAACCCAGGCCTTTAAAATTATTTTATCCGATACCCGAGTGAAGGCCATTTTGGTGAACATCTTCGGCGGTATCGCGAAGTGCGATGTGATCGCGCAGGGTATTATTGACGCGGCCAAGGAAGTAGGCTTATCCCTTCCTTTGGTAGTGCGTTTGGAAGGAACCAATGTGGAAAAGGGTAAAGAATTGCTTTCTAAATCCGATCTGAAATACAGTTTCGCTACCAGCATGGACGAGGCCGCTAAAGCCGTGGTGGCGGCTACCAAGGCGGGGGTGAAATCATGAGCGTACTTCTCGACAAAAACGCCAAAGTTATTTGCCAGGGCATTACGGGCACTGCCGGATTGTTTCATTCTAAAGCCTGCCGTGAGTACGGCACCAAGATGGTCGGTGGTGTGACACCCGGTAAGGGCGGCACTGAAATTGAAGGCTTCAAAGTATTTGATACGGTTGAGGAAGCGGTTAAGAAAACCGGGGCCAACACTACCATGATTTTTGTTCCGGCGCTTTTCGCGGCGGATGCCATTTTGGAAGCGGCGGCTGGCGGCATTAAGCTGATCGTTTGTATCACCGAAGGCATTCCAGCCAACGACATGGCCAAGGTGAACAAAATTTTGAAGGGCTATCCGGATGTTCGTCTCATCGGTCCCAACTGCCCCGGCATTATCACCCCAGGTGTGGCGAAGGTCGGCATTATGCCGGGCTATATCCACCGTCCCGGCAAAATCGGGATTGTTTCCCGTTCGGGCACGCTCACTTATGAAGCGGTCTGGCAAGTTACCCAATTGGGGTTGGGCCAATCCACTTGTATTGGTGTCGGCGGAGACCCGATTGTGGGTACGACCCATATCGACGCGATGCGGTTGTTGAATGAAGACAAGAGCACATCCGCTGTCATTATGATTGGTGAAATCGGCGGATCTAATGAGGAAGAAGCAGCGCTTTATGTGAAAAAGCACATGACGAAGCCGGTGGCTGCCTTTATCGCGGGCACTTCCGCTCCCCCGGGCAAACGCATGGGTCACGCGGGCGCTATTGTTTCCGGCGGCAAGGGAACGGCTAAAGAAAAGATCGCGGCGTTGGAAGCGGCGGGTATTGTGGTCGCTCAAAGCCCCGGTGAAATTGGCAACGCTCTCTTAGAAGCGATTAAAAAGTTTAAAAAGAAGGGCGCTAAGTCCGAAAAGCCTTCTAAAAAAGATAAAAAAAAGAAGAATAAAAAAGACAAAAAGAAGAAAAAATAGGCTTTAAGATGTTCAAAGGCGGGTTCCTTCGGGGACCCGCCTTTTTTTATGGGTAAGCGTTTGAAATTATTGAAAACAGCGCTTTCATCCGTAGTCTACTTAGCATGCGGGAGTGTTAAAAATAATGAAAACAACAGGCGTCGAGTAGACCTTCCGCCAAAGTGGCTTACACTAGAGGTGTATCAACTCAGGGAGGGACAAATGACTACCACAATTACTATTCGAAAAGCAGTTTCAACGGACGCTCCCCAAATCGGGAAGATTTATACCGATAGTTGGAAAATGACTTATAAGGGAATTGTTCCCAGTTCTTTTTTAGATGAGCTAAACCCAGCGATTAGCGCTAAGAAATTTGCCGACGATATTGTGAGCAGTCCCAAAAAGCGTTTTTTATATGTGGTTGATATCGGAAAAACCGCTGTGGGATTCGCGATGGGCGGGCCGCAAAGGGAAAACCCAGATGAGGTTACGGGTCAGATTCACGACATTTATTTAGTCAGTGATTATCAGGGCCAGGGCGTGGGAAGAAAGTTGTTATCCGCTTGCGCAGAAGAGCTATCGGCTCAGGGCTTTCAAAAAATGATCCTTTATGTTCTCGAGGATAATCCTTATCAACGGTTTTATGAATCCGCAGGCGGCGTTTTGGAAAGCTATGACGGCCAAGTTGAAATTGGTGGGCAAAATTTTAAACTTTCGAAGTATGCCTGGGATTTAAAGAAACCTTAAACGGCGTTTTATTTATAAAGTGTTTGAGTGGCGGCCAAAATGATGGATTCCTGCGGACCCCAGATACGGGAGTCGGTGGTATTAAAGACCGCGAAGGTTTGAATGCCGCAAGCCGCAGCCAAGTGAGTGACTCCGCTGTCGTTGCCCAGATAGCCCCGGGCTTGGGTTAAAACCGAAGCCAAATCTTTCAACATCATCAGATCATACATAACGCGCACTTTTTCCATGCCTTTGAAGGTTTCAATGATTTCATTCGCGTTGTTCAATTCATTTTCACCCCAAATCACTAAAACGTCAGTCCCTGATTCCTGTACCGCCTTTTCGGCCGCCTTTTTAAAAAAACTTAAAGGAGCGTTTTTAGCCGGGTTTCCACTGCCAGGATGAATGATGAGGGGATTATTGACGCCTAAGAACTCACATAAAAGAGCGCCTCGTTCTTTATCTTCACTGGAAATGTTTAAACGAGCGATTGGCGTGGTTTCTGTCGGTAGACGATTAGGTTGGACTAAATGGAGCCAATATTCACCGGCCCATTTCTCTTTTTTGAGAAATTCCTCAAAGTTCTCTGAAGGCTCATGAATGGCCAATTGCGAAAAGCTTTTTAAACGTTGAATGATTTTGGGATCTCTATCTTTAAAGAAAATATATAGATTTGAAAAATTGCCCCAAAAATTTAAATCTAGCGGACTATCGGAGTGAAGAATCTGTAGAAGAGCTTCAAGAGGTATGACTTTCTCTACATCTAACAGTGAGTTGCCTAGTTGTATACAAGAGGAAGTCCCGGCCAAAGTGACGGGTCCTTGGGTTTGCAAGGTTTGAAGGGCGGGAAGGGTTAAAATACAATCACCCAGGCTTCCCGCGGCTAAAACCAATGTTTTGGATGGGTTAGACATGGGGTCATTATAGCTAGTTCGCGAAAGACGTGGGATTTAGCGGGTTTCTTTGCCTTGAAACAGAGCGCTTCGTGCCGGATAATCAATTGACATTCTTTTTAAGGAGTTTTTTGTGAGCGAAGCTTTATACGAAATTCCACGTCGTAAATCGCGAGCTGTCATGGTGGGCAAAGTTCAGGTTGGCGGAGACGCTCCTGTTTCGATTCAATCCATGACCAGTACGCATACCTATGATGTACAGGAAACAATCGATCAAATTAAACGCTTGGAAGACGCGGGCTGCGAAATTATCCGGGTTACAGTGGAAAGCCAGCAATCACTTCGGGTTCTCGACAAAATTAAAGCGGCCATGACAGTTCCTCTGGTGGCCGACATTCATTTTGCTTATCAAATGGCTTTAGGCTCGATTGACGCGGGGGCGGACAAAATTCGTATCAATCCTGGTAACATCGGCGGTATGGACCGTTTGGCTCAAGTGGTCGAAAAATGCAAAAAGTATAACGTCGCGATGCGGGTAGGGGTTAATTCGGGTTCACTCGAAAAAGACCTTTTGGAAAAACACGGGCATCCTTCACCCGAAGCGATTGTGGAATCGGCCATGCGCCATATCCACTTCATTGAGTCCTTGGGCTATCACAATATGATTATTTCGGTGAAGAGTTCGCATGTACCGACGATGATCCGTTCTTACCGTTTATTGGCTGAACAATGCGACTATCCTTTCCACGTGGGCGTAACCGAAGCGGGTACGAAGATGCAGGGTACGGTGAAGAGTGCCGCTGGAATTGGCACCATTTTAGCTGAAGGTATGGGTGACACTATTCGTGTTTCCCTGACCGCGGACCCAGTTGAAGAAGTTAAGGTGGCGACTCACTTGTTAAGAGCTTTGGGTTACCGCAAAGAAGGTATTGATATCGTGGCTTGCCCCACTTGCGGGAGATGCCATGTGGATCTTGAAAAGATGGTCGATCAGGTCGAAACCGCGACCCTTACCATGAAAACCCCCATGCGGGTGGCGATTATGGGTTGTGTAGTTAACGGCTTGGGTGAAGGCGCTGAAGCGGATATCGGCATTTGTTCTGAAAAGGGCCATGGGGTCATCATTGAGAAGGGTGAAATTAAAACCCGCCTCAAAGAAGAAGAGCTGGTTCCTCATTTGATAGGCGAAATTAAAAAACGCCATGAAGCGATGACTAAAAAGGTCTAAAAGCACTTGCTCTAAACTGTTATTTAGTGAAAATGTGTTACCCGGGGGCGTGAGAATTCACGCCCCTGATTTATTTATAAGGACTATCCATGCGAGTGTCTAAAGCCCTCATCCCAACTGTTAAAGAAACACCCCAAGAAGCTGAAATTCCTTCTCACAAGTTAATGCTCCGCGCTGGGTTGATGCGCAAGGTGGCTGCGGGCTTTTATGAATACTTGCCCCTCGGGCAAAAAGTCATTCTCAAAATTAATCAAATTATCCGCGAGGAAATGGAACGGGCAGGCGCCCAGGAAGTTCTCATGCCCATCATGACCCCAGCCGAATTATGGCAGGAAACAGGCCGCTGGGAAAAATATGGTAAAGAATTAATGCGGGTGCAGGATCGCCACGAACGCCATTTCGCTTTGGGCCCAACCCATGAAGAAGTCATTACCGATTTGGTCCGCCGTGAACTCAAGAGCTATAAGCAATTGCCCATGAATCTTTTTCAAATCGCCACCAAATTTCGGGATGAGGTTCGTCCTCGTTTCGGGGTGATGAGAAGCCGCGAGTTTTTGATGAAAGACGGCTATTCCTTTGACGTGGATGACGCGGCGGCGGATAAGACCTATTGGATTATGGTGGAAGCCTACAAACGCATCTTTAAGCGCTGTGGTTTGACCTTTTCACCGGTGGAGGCGGATTCTGGTCTCATCGGTGGAAGTTTCACGCATGAATTTATGGTTTTGGCCGAAACGGGAGAGGCAGCGGTTGCCATGTGCTCAGCCTGCGATTATGCGGCGAATTTAGAAAAAGCTTTCGGTGTACCAACAGCTCATACGGCGACAACGGCGGGCGCGGCTTTTCAAAAAGTTGAGACCCCCGGTAAACATACGGTTGAAGATGTGGGTACTATCCTCAAATTACCTGCCCAACAATTTATTAAAACCTTGGTTTTCATCGCGGATGGAAAGCCGGTCGTGGTATTGGTGCGCGGTGACCATGATGTGAATGAAGTGAAAGTTCAAAATTATCTGCAGGCGGCGGAAATCGCTTTGGCCAGCGGGGATAAAGTTTATGAAGTGACCAAAGCACCGGTCGGTTTTGCGGGACCGGTGGGTTTAACGGGTGTTCGGATTATCGCGGACAAGGCCTTACAAGGCGGCCATCAATATGTGACCGGCGGCCTCGAAAAAAACATTCATTTAACTAATGTTGAATTGGGCCGGGATTTCGCTGAACCCGAATGGGGAGATTTCCGTAATGTCATTTCGGGCGACGGTTGTCCCAAGTGCGGAAAAGAACTCAAAGTAGGCCGTGGTATCGAAGTAGGCCAAACCTTCAAGCTGGGGCTCAAATATTCTCAGCCAATGCATTGCGTTTATCTGGATGAAAACGGTAAAGACAAAGAAGCGGTGATGGGTTGTTATGGTATCGGTGTGACCCGTACAGTAGGCGCGACCATTGAACAGCACAACGACGCCGACGGTATTATCTGGCCTATCTCGACGGCGCCTTATCAGGTTCATTTGCTGGTTTTAAATCCGGCCGAGCCCGAAGTGGCTAAAGTGGCCGATCAATATTACGAAGATTTAAAACAGGCTGGGTATGAAGTTCTTTATGATGACCGCATGGAAGCTTCCGCTGGGTTTAAGTTTAAGGACGCGGATCTTTTGGGATTTCCTATCTCGGTTCGGGTGGGTGCCAGAGGTTTAAAAGAGGGTTTGATTGAGATCAAGCGCCGCCGGGAAAAAGAAGTGGCCAAAGTACCCGTTGCGGATGTTCTCGCGAAGGTGAAGGAAGCGGCGGATGCTGAATGGAAGCTTTGTACACCCTAGATATAAGAAAGGTCTGACTTGAAAATCGCTCTCGTTACCGACACTTACTTTCCCCGCATTAACGGAGTGGCTACCTCCACCCAGATTTTCGCTGAGGAGTTTGCCAAGCTGGGCCACGAAGTCCATATTTACGCTCCCGAGTTTCCTAATTCTATAGATGAAAACGATGCTTTCAAAGTTTACCGCTTTCCCTCCATGTACCTCTTTTTTGATCCGGAAGACCGCTTGGGATTACCGCATAAAAATAAAAAACTGGTTCAACAATTTATTGATAACAAATACGACATTGTTCATACCCAGACTCCTTTTACCATCGGTGGTCCGGCGGTGAAGTGGGCCCGCAAAAGCGGCGCTAAAGTGGTTCACACCTATCACACGCTCTTCGCGGCTTATACCGAACATTATCTTTGGTTTTTGCCCAAGGCCTTGGGCGTTTGGTACGCTGAATCCACCAGCCGCCGTTATTGCAATTCCTGCGATCTTTTAATCACGCCCTCCAGTGAAATGAAAAATGTTTTGACCAGTTACCACGTCGCGAAGCCGATTGAGGTTATTCCCACGGGCATTCGTTTGGAACGGTTTATCGGCAGCAATGGCGACCGTTTCCGCAAGATGAAAGGTTACAAGCCTGAAGATAAACTTCTTTTGTTTATGGGCCGTGTGGCGGAAGAAAAGAACATCGACTTTTTGTTAAAGGTTGTGAATCGTTTAAGGAATAAAGTCCCGCATCTTCGCTTCCTGATCGCGGGTGAGGGCGCGGCTAAAAAGCGTCTCGAAAAAATGGTGGATGAGCTTCAGTTGCAAGAAATTGTTCATTTCGCCGGGTATCTAAGCAAAGAAGACTGGCGCGACTGTTACGCCGGGTCTGATCTTTTTGTATTCGCCTCCATAACGGAAACACAGGGGTTGGTGGTGACTGAAGCGATGGCCGCCGGAACACCCGTGGTAGCCGTGGGCGAAATGGGGATTAAAGACGTCATGGCTTCCAGCAAGGGCGGGTTGGTGACCAAACTCAATGAAGACGAGTTTACCGACGCGGTTTACCGCATGATGACAGATAAAGTTCTTTATGATCAGAAAAAATCCGAAACATTAACCGAGGCCGATAAGTGGTCGTCAACTTCCATGGCCAAACGCATGATCAGCGCCTATGAACAACTTCTTAAACCTTAATCGGTTACTTCTTTCTTTAATTCTTTGTTTGGTCGTGGTTCCGCTTTGGGCGGGATCCGCTGATTGGTCTTTTTTACCTTCTTCCAGTGTATTTAAACCACTTATTGGCGAGCCCAGGGAACCCATTATGGGCCTGGCGGCTTATTTGAATCAGGTGAACTACGAAGGACAAGTGGGTGGCACGTTAGAAATGGTGCGTTATAGCCCGCCGGATGATACGCAATATGGATGGGGTCTTTTCGCCCTGGGAGACATTTTATTAGGTGAAGATGGCGCGACTTTTCCCATGTTGGACGGGGATTTTTACATAGGAACTTACTTTAGTGGAAGTTTCGGCAATTTTTCTGTTCGGATCGAAGCTTTGCATGAAAGCACCCATTTGGGGGATTCCCTTTTTACAGTTCAGACGCCTCTTTTTTATTCAGGCGGCGGTATCGGTACTGCTACATACACGCGCGAAAACGGTAACTTCACCCTTTCTTTTCAGCCCACTGAGTCATTTCGGTTTTATACGGGAATGGGTTGTTGGGATCAGCCTTTAATTACGGGTGTAAGCAATCCACTCTTTGCTACTTTTGGCTCAGAGATTTATTCGCCTTACTGGTCAATCGATAGCAGTTCTATGAGGGGCTATTTGACAGGGTCTCTTCAGTGGAAAGGTGACCAGAATGTTTGGGATACAGAAATTCAATTGGGTGTGCAGTGGAAAGCCTCGCGGACGGCGGAGCGAACTCTTCGAATAGCTCTTCTTTTTTATAGCGGCGACAATCAATTTGGACAGTTTTATAACGTGCCTGATACCCATCTGGCCTTAGCTTCCTTCTTTGATTTTTAGGGACCATATGAATAAAAATTTTATTTTTATATTTCTTTTTATGGGATTAACCCAAACAGTTTTGGCAGATCGTTGGGATTTTCTGCCGGCGGAGCCTTTGTTTAATCCGCTGATCGGCGATTTGAGGGAGCCCCAGTACACAATTATAGCGCCCTTAAATAAGGCGGCTTATGACGGTGATATAGGCCAAACCTTCGATTTTATTCAATGGCAGTCCGATGAAAGTACGAAGTGGGCATGGGGAATAAATGGGGCTAGTTTTTTAGAGCTGGGTTCAAAAGGAAATGCTGAATTTCCTCTTCTAGTGAGCGACTGGTATCTGGGGACGTACTTTAGCGAAAAATCGGGCAATCTTTCAAATCGGTTGGAGTTTGAGCACGTTAGTTCACATTTAGGAGATTTTTATTTTAATAGTAGTGTGGAGAGAATCATTTATTCCCGAGAAAGTTTGCGGATTATCTCATCTTATGATTTTTCCCAGAATTTCAGGGTTTATGGCGGTCCTTGTTATTGGACACATCTTTCTCCTGATTCCGGCGATCCTCGTTTGTTCTTTCAAGCGGGGGCTGAATTATATTCAGGTTATTACAATTTCTTCTTGGGGCTTCATCTACGGGGTTACGCGACCTATAACATCGAAGTGTTGGGAGAAGCGGGCGGAGTAGTTAATCAGACCATTGAAGCGGGGCTTCAATGGCGTTGGAAAAAAGACAGCCATCAGTCACTTCGAACCGCCGCACTTTATTACACGGGTAACAATCTTTATGGCCAGTTTTATCAAAATCCCGATAGTTATTTTGGATTAGGCATCTTTTTCGATCCTTAAAAAATTAAAAGACAACAAAATTATTTTATATTTGCGAGGTTTTCTGGTTCTAAATTGATTGATTTTTTTTGCTACAGTTGTATAGTTCAAAAAGAAGTTCTCGACCCCTTACCCTTTCCCACAAACCGTCGCTGGAGGCAGGATGACACCCGTTAGCAGTCCGTCGTCTCTAGAGACCGAAACCACAACCTCTCCTTTTTATCAATTGTTACAACAGATACCGCTGGAATGTTACGAAAAAGAGCGGCTTATGGAATCGGAAATTCTGGGTGTCCAGATTTATCCCGAAAAAGGGTTCTTAGTACTCCGGCTCAAAATGATGACGCCGGTAACCACGGCCTGCTACGCCAACGTGTCAGGTTATTTAAAAGAAAACCTGCCCGGTTTGACCCGTGTAGTTCTCGACGTTCATTATGCGCCATCCGTTATTGCCCCAGCCGATTACATTGCCGCCCATGAAAAAGATTTTATTTTTTGTTTGATGGAAGAAGCGGATATCGCCGAAGGATGGTTTTCTCACTATAAGTTTGAAATCAACGGTTCCGATTTGGTTCTACAAGTGCCCCATGAACTGGCTCGACAGCAATTAGAACGACGCGACTGTGAAAAATTTATCCGTGAAGTTTTGAAAGCCCGCTGTGGCGCAGAAGTGAACGTGAAACTCAATATTAACTCAGCTGTCATGCCTGATCTGCCGCCTGCGGCGGAAGAAAAACAGGCGGATTTTAATAGCACTCCCAAAACCGTGTCAAATGTGGTGATGTTAGGGAGGGCCATAGCGGCCGGCGTGCAGACGATGAATGTCACTGATGAAGCCAATGGTTATGTGGTTGAAGGTGAAATTATTGTGTACGAACAATTTCAAACTCGCAGCGGCCGGCATTTAGTCAAGATGACGATTACGGATTACAGCGACTCTCTGGATATTCGTTTCTTCCACGAGAATGATGGCAAGTTTAAGGGCGGGTTAAAAGAAAAAGATTGGGTCAAAGTGCGGGGGGACCTTCGGTTTGATAAGTATCAAGCCGATGAGCTGACTTTGACGGCCAAGGATATTTTGAAGATCACGCCGCCAATGGGCCGTATGGATACGGCCATCGAAAAGCGGGTGGAGCTTCATTGCCATACGCAAATGAGCCGCATGGATGGGCTTTCGAAAATTGAGGCTTTAATTGAGCGAGCGGCTAAGTGGGGACACAAAGCCATTGCTATTACCGATCACGGGGTTGTGCAGGCTTATCCTGACGCTAAAGTCGCGGCTAAAAAGCACGGAATTAAACTGATTTTGGGTATCGAAGGCTACCTGGTCGATGAGTTTAAACGTGAACGCGGTATGGAAATTTATCACATCATTCTTCTCGTAAAGAACAAGACGGGGTTGAAGAATCTTTACAAGCTGGTATCCGAAAGTCATATGAAGTATTTTTACAAACGACCGCTGATTCCTAAGGCTTTGTTAGAGCAATATCGTGAAGGATTAGTAGTTGGCTCGGCTTGCGAACAAGGTGAAATTTGGCAGCATTTGCTTCATAAAACCAAGCCCATCGAAGAAGTGGCTAAGTTTTACGATTATGTTGAAATTCAACCTTGCGCCAATAACGAGTTCATGATTACGGATGGAACCGTTAAAGACATGGAAGAGCTTCAAACGTTGACGAAGACCATTTATGACACGGGCAAAAAGCTGGGCAAGATGGTGGTGGCGACAGGTGATTCGCACTTCATCGAACCCCATGACGGGGTTTACCGAAAAATATTGCAAGCGGGCATGGGATACGGTCTTGAACGCCAAGCACCGCTTTATTTCAAAACCACCGATGAACTGAAAGAAGATTTTAGCTATTTTGATCCCGCGATCGCTCATGAATTAGTAGTAACTAATCCTCAAAAAGTCGCGGAGATGATTGAGGATGTGGAACCGTTACCCAGCCAAACCTTGTCACCCAGTTGGGAAGGTGCGGAAGAGTTGCTTCGTAAAACGGCAACTGATAAAGCCTATGCTCTTTACGGCAATCCCTTGCCGAACTTTATCGAAAAGCGAATGAACAAAGAACTAGACGCCATCATCAATAACAAGTTCGCCACCCTTTATGTGATCGCGATGAAGCTAGTCACCAAATCTCTTTCGGATGGTTACATCGTCGGGAGCCGCGGTTCGGTAGGTAGTTCCTTCGTCGCCTTTTTGAGCGGCATTACCGAGGTCAATCCTTTGCCGCCTCATTGGCGTTGTGAGACCGATCTTCATCATGAGTTTCCCGAGAAACCTTCTTCGACCGCAGGGGTGGATTTACCTCCGAAAGATTGTGTTAAGTGTGGTAAAGAGATGGTTCGTGATGGATTTAACATCGCCTTTGAAGTTTTCATGGGGTTCAAGGGCGACAAGATGCCGGATATCGACTTAAACTTTTCCGGCGAGTATCAACATCATGCCCATAAATATGTAGAAGAACTTTTCGGCAAAGACCATTGCTTCCGGGCGGGAACTATCTCGGCGGTTCAAGACCGCATCGCTTATGGTTTTGTTAAAAAATACGTGGAAGAACTTGGGAAAAAAGCCCGTAACGCGGAATTAAACCGGTTAGTGAAGGGTTGTTCGGGTGTTTCGAAAACCACAGGCCAGCATCCCGGTGGAATTATTATTTTGCCGAAGGACATGGAAATTACTGACGTGTGCCCTGTACAGCATCCAGCGGATAACAAAGACGGCGAGATTATTACCACTCACTTTGACTACGCGAGCATGCATGACTGCTTGGTGAAACTTGACATTCTTGGTCACGATAATCCGACCAGTTTGAAACGGTTGGAAAACATGACGGGCGTAAATCCAGTGATGATCGCCTTGAGCGACGAAAAGACCATGAGTCTTTTCTCCAACACCAGCGCACTCAATTTAAAAGTGAAGATTGATAAGGATCTGGGAACGCTTGGGGTGCCTGAATTTGGCACTAATTTCGCCATGGACATGTTAAGAGATACTAAACCTACCAAGTTTGAACATTTAGTCCGTCTTTCAGGGTTGGCACATGGAACAGATGTTTGGTTGGGTAACGCGCAAGAATTGATTAAAAAGGGAACGGCTACGATTTCGACGGTTGTCTCGACTCGGGATGATATGTTGAACGACCTGCGGGTTCGGGGCATGGACGAGGCCCTAGCTTTTAAAATTATGGAAGATGTTCGTAAGGGCAAAGGGCTCAAACCTGAATACGAACAGGCGATGAAAGATGTCAAGACACCAGCTTGGTACATTGAGAGCTGCCGGAAGATTAAATACATTTTCCCGAAGGCCCATGCGGTAGCCTATTGCATTATGAGTTTCCGCATTGCTTATTTTAAAGTGCATCATCCTTTGGCTTTTTATGCTGATTATTTTACGAATAAGGCTTTCGGTTTTGACGCTATTGTGGCCTGCGGCGGTTTGGGCAGAACTAAAGACCGCATTAAATTGATTCGCTCTTTGGAAAAACCCACCAATAAAGAATTGGATGAAGCGTCTGTTTTGGATGTGGTCGAAGAAGTGTATGCCAGAGGATTCAACTTTCTGCCGGTCGATATTTATCAATCGGATGACGCTTTGTTTCTGATACAAGAAGACAATGGTGAAAAGAAGCTGCGGCCGCCTCTCATCGGGTTGCCAGGCCTGGGTGAAACAGCCGCGGCGGCAATTAAAGAGGACCGTAAAAAGGGGCCTTACACCTCCATAGAAGACATCGTGGAACGATGCGGGGTGAATAAAAACGTGGTGGTAATCCTCAAAGATCACGGCTGTTTAAAAGACTTACCTGATTCCAAACAGGTTTCCCTTTTTTAACCCGTAATCCTTTTAAAATCCTTTGTTTTCAGGGTTTCTGAGGGCCTTTTGCTTGCCTTCAATGGGCCTTTCTGATAAAACATAGTCGAATTTAAGGCAGTCCCAAAAAGTGGGCCCTTCACGGCCTGCTTTTTTTTTCACCTGATGGGCTGGTGACACAAGTTTTGCAGTGGGATCGACGGCCGGAAGGCCGTTTTTCATTTGTGGAGATTGAACTGGAATCGTGAGCACAATGAACGAACCCAAAGGTGATCAACTTCGGCAATTGGCCGAAGCGGTGGCAAAGGATAACTTTTTGGAGCTTTTTGATCTGGTGATTCGTCCCCAGGGCAAAAAGCTGGTCATAACCGTGGTGATTGATAAGAAACTGGGCAAGATTACGGTCGAGGAATGCGCCAAGGTTAGCTTGGACCTTGAAAAAAGGCTTGATGAGCTGGATGCGATTGGGCCTTCGTATCTTTTGGAAGTGTCCTCACCAGGCATGGATAGGGCCTTGAGACACTTAGAGGATTGTCGTAGGTTTCAGGGGCGTTTAGCCCAGTTTGTTTTTGCAGAACCCGTGGAAGGTTTAACGACCTGGCGGGGAAGGTTGGGCGAAGTGAAAGAGGAGTTGGTAGAAGTAACTGATGGGAAACGGGCCGTTTGGGTTCCATTTAAAGCCATCAAACGGGCCAATTTGGTAGTTGAGATTTAAAACCTAATCAACACGGACGTGGAGACGGAACATGAGCAACGAATTAGCTTTGGTGATGAGCCAACTGGAACATACAAAACGCATCGACAAGAAAAAATTGATCGAGGCGATTCAAGCCGCTTTGTCGTCTGCGGCCAAGAAGGTTTATGGAGCGGGACAGGAAGTCGATGTTGAGTTTGATGAAATCAACTGCGAATTCCGCGCTTTTTATCTCAAAGAAGTCGTTGAAAAAGTCGACGACAATAACACTCAAATCACCTTAACCAAAGCCCGTGAATTGGACGCCGATGCCGAATTGGGCGGCGTGCTTAAAGTCCGCATTCCGAATGAACAGTTCGGCCGCATCGCCGCGCAAACCGCCAAACAAGTCATCGTTCAACGCGTTCAAGACGCCGAGCGCCAAAGCGTGTTTGATCAATTTAAAGAAAAAGAAGGCGATCTCATTACGGGAAGCATTCTTCGCTATGAAGGCCGCAACGTGATTGTCTCCTTGGGCGACGCCGAGGCTTTAATGCCAGCTAAAGAACAAGTTCCCCGCGAGCATTACACCACGGGCGACCGCATGAAGCTTTTGGTTTTGGAAGTGCGTAAAACCTTAAAGGGGCCAGCCATTATTGTGAGCCGAGCCCATCCGGGCTTAGTGCGTAAATTGTTTGAATTGGAAGTGCCGGAAATTTATGACGGCGCTGTGAAAATTGAGAATGTGGCACGGGAAGCCGGCGCCCGCACGAAGATCGCCGTGCGTTCCACGGGCGATGATCGTATTGATGCCGTGGGAGCTTGCGTAGGAGTGAAGGGTATTCGTGTTCAAAATATCGTGGATGAGATTCATGGCGAAAAGGTGGACATTGTTCGCTGGGATGAGGAACCACATAATTATTTATCTAACGCGCTGTCTCCAGCCAAAATCGCGCGGATTGTATTTCATCCCGAAATTCCTTCGGCGGAAGTTATTGTTCCCAATGACCAGCTTTCGCTGGCCATCGGCAAAAAAGGGCAAAATGCCCGCTTGGCTGCCCGTTTAACAGGTATCAAGATCGACATTAAAAATGAAGAACAATATGCCCAAGAAGACCGCGCCCGCATGGATGCGCACTTCCAAGAAGTGACGGGTGAAAAGCAGGAAGGTCCGGTTCTGGCTCCTTCGGCTGAGGCTATTTTCAAGACCGAGGAAGAAAAAGCCGCCGCTCCACCTGACGAGGTTGACGAGGGCGCGGTGACGGGTGACGTTCCGGAAGCGATGGAAATTGTTAAGGATGAGGCCGGGTTGCCAGTGATACCGCCCTCGGCGGATGTTGTTCACGATGAAAGCACCGAAGGCGAGGGAAACTAATACTTTATGAATAAGCGCTTATTTGAATTCGCTAAAGAACTGAACCTTCCGAGTAAAGATATTCTGGATCGTTGTAAAAAACTGGGCTTCGCCGTTCCAAGTCAGCTCACGCTGGTGGATGACAAAATTCAGTCGGAAATTCGTAAAGATTTAGGTTTGGCTGATCTTGTGTCGATCACATCTGCTGAACCAGTGGCTCCTGCCGTGCCTGCGTCAACAAAAGGTTCTGCCACTCAGACAACTACAGTTGCCCCTAAAACAAATACAGTGCGTCCTACTGTGAAATCATTTAACACGCCCGGAGTTGTTCCGACTGCCACTTACCCAGCGCCAAAAGCGATGGTTCCTCGTAAATTGCCTTCTGGTTCAAAACCTCCCTTGCCGCCGAAATCAGGCGGACATGGCATGGCCGCTAACCGTCGGAAAAACGTTGCCACTACCGCTAAACCAGAACTTACGGTTGAGGAAAAGCTCAAAGCGCTTGAAGGTAATGCGGATGGGTCGGGCGAACCAAAAATCTTGACGAAAATTAAAATCAGTGAAGGTATTACAGTTTCTGAATTGGCTCAAAAACTCAGTGTGAAGCCTGGCGTGCTGATTAAAGAAATGTTCGATTTGAAAATTTTGGCAACCATTAACCAGCGTCTCGATATGACGGTGGCGGAAACCTTGGCTGGCGCTCATGACGCGGAAGTTGAAGTGGTGCCTTTGTTCGGTTCTGAAATTCTGGAAGAAGAAGAGGATGATCCCAAAACGCTGATTGCTCGCCCGCCAGTGGTAACCATTATGGGCCACGTTGACCATGGTAAAACCCTTTTACTCGACGCTATCCGTAAAACGAAAGTAGCTGAGGGCGAAGCGGGTGGTATTACCCAGCATATCGGCGCTTATCAAGTTCAACACGAAAAGGGTCTAATTACCTTCCTCGATACGCCAGGTCACGAAGCTTTTACTTTAATGCGCGCCCGCGGCGCGAAAGCCACCGATATTGTGGTTCTGGTGGTTGCGGCTGATGACGGCGTTATGCCTCAAACTTTAGAAGCCATTGATCACGCCAAAGAAGCCAAGGTTCCCATCATTGTGGCGATTAATAAAATTGATAAACCGGAAGCGAATCCGGACCGGGTGAAAACCCAAGTCGCGGAAAGAGGACTGGTGCCCGAAGAATGGGGCGGCCAAACCATTTTCGTTGAAGTTTCCGCCAAGAAACGTTTGAACCTGGAAAAACTGCTCGAAATGATTCTCTTACAAGCTGAGATTTTGGAACTAAAAGCCAACCCTAATCGTTCGCCCAAGGGAGTTGTGTTGGAAGCGCGTTTGGATAAAGGCCGCGGTACGATCGCGACGCTTTTAGTTGAAAAAGGAACGCTCAAAGTCGGCGACAATCTTTTGGCTGGCAGCACGTATGGACGCGTGAAAGCCATGCATGACGATTTGGGTCATTCAGTTAAAACCGCTGGGCCAGCTACTCCGGTGGAAGTCCTCGGATTAAGCGACGTGCCTCAAGCGGGTGACATATTCTACGTGGTTGAAGACGCGAAGATCGCTCGTGAAATCTCAGCCCGCCGCACGGAAGCGATGAAAGACAATCGTTTGGTCGGCGCGATGAAACACATCACGCTCGACAACCTCTTTGAACAAATTAAAGAAGGCCAAATTAAGGAGCTCAAAGTCATCGTGAAGGGCGACGTGCAAGGGTCTGTGGAAGCTTTGCGTCAATCCTTGGAAAAACTTTCTACTGAGAAAGTTATCCTCCGGGTTATTCATAGCGCTACGGGTAATATTGTTAATTCAGATATTCTTTTAGCCTCGGCGTCTAACGCCATTGTGGTTGGTTTTAACGTGAAACTTGACTCAAACGGTAAAGCCGCGGCTGAAAAAGAAGATGTGGATGTTCGGGTTTACAAAATCATTTACGACGCTGTGGAAGATGTCCGCAAGGCAATGGAAGGTTTGCTCGAGCCCGTTTACCGCCAGTTGGTGATTGGGCGGGCGGAAATTCGACAGCTCTTCAGCACGCCAAAGGGCACTATCGCTGGTTCCATGGTGTTGTCGGGTAAACTCACCAGCAAATCCAAAGTTAAGGTTTACCGCAATAATGAGGTTCTTTATGAGGGCCCTTTAACTTCTTTACGCCGCTTTAAAGATGACGTCAAAGAAGTGGCGACCAATTATGAGTGCGGTATCGGTGTGGATGGTTTCGCGGATCTTCAAGTGGGCGATCAAATCGAGGCCTTCGTTATGGAAGCCGTCGCTCAAAAGCTAGTCGACTAACAACTTTCTGAATGTGGTTAAGAGGTTTAGTGTTTTATGGGTTTCAAAAGAGCCGATCGAGTTTCAGAAGCGATTAAACGTGAGGTCAGCGTCTTGCTGACCCAGGGTATTAAAGACCCAGGTGTTCACTTCGTGACGGTCACATTGGTGGATATGGCTGAGGACTTACGGAACGCTATTATTTATGTTTCGATTATGGGCACTGAAGAAGACCGTGAAGAATCCATGAAGGGTTTGGAACGAGCCAAAGGGTACGTTCGTAAAGAATTGGGTACCCGCTTACAGCTTCGTTATACCCCCGAAATTCACTTCCGGCTGGACGATTCCTTGGATAATTCCTTAAAGATTCGCAAGATTTTGAATGAGATCAAATCAGAGGATAAGCCAAAAAATGAAGACTAAGGTTTCGAAGAATATACTCCGCGTTTCCAGCCGCATGGAAGACGTGGCCCGGTTAATTCATTCGAAAAAGACCTTTGTTTTGACCACTCACGTTAATCCTGATGGAGATGGGTTAGGCGCACAATCCGCTTTGTATGTTGTTTTGAAACGGCTAGGTAAAAAAGTTTACATCGTTAATCACGACCAGCTTCCTCCGCGTTACACTTTTTTATCTTTCGCGTCGGCCTACCGCCAGTCTGATACCATTCCGGTTCATGATGTTTGTATTGTGGTGGACGCGGGTGACTTTAGCCGTATTCGTGAAGGTGTTCAGCGCAAAGAGTTTGGCATTTTGGTGAATATTGACCATCATTATTCCAATAATCACTATGGTGATTACAATTTGGTCATTCCCAAGGCAGCCGCTACGGGTGAAGTGGTTTATGAACTGATTAAGAAACTTAAAGTAAAAATTGATAAATCTATCGCCGAAAGTATTTACGTTTCGGTGCTTACCGATACGGGCGGTTTTCGAAACTCTAACACAACTCCTCAAGTTTTAAGACTGGCCGCCGAGTTGATGGAAAACGGGGCGGATGGTTCTGCGATAACCCGTAAGATTTTTTCAGGCATCAGTAAAGAAGCCATGGAATTGAACCGGGTTTCATTGGGTAAAATTAAGCTCGACGACGCTGGGCGAATTGGAACCATGACGTTGTCCCAATCCGATTTAAAGAAAACGGGCGCTACGGATGATGACACTGAAAACCTGGTCAACCAAATCAGCAAAATCGACACTGTCAAGATCGCCGCTTTCTTAAAAGAGCGCGTGGATGGAAAAATCAAACTCTCTTTGCGCTCGGGTGACGAGAATATCAATGTGGCCGAGGTGGCCCGCGAGTTTCAAGGCGGAGGACATACATACGCGGCGGGGGCTCTTTTGGCCGGACCATTAAAGGCCGCGCTTCAAAAGGTTTTGAAGGTTTGCCATCAAGCCCTTAAATAGGTTGGCGTTATGATCGGTGTGTTAAACGTCAACAAGCCTTCCTCTTATACTTCCCATGATGTGGTCGCCGTGGTTCGAAAACTTCTCCAAGAAAAACAAATTGGGCATTTAGGCACGCTGGATCCTTTAGCCACCGGCGTCTTGCCTTTGGCGGTTGGGAACGCGACTCGGCTGGTCGAATATGGCTCCTATTCCAAAGAATATCGTGCTGTTTGCCTTTTGGGCAAAACAACGGATAGCTGCGACATTACAGGGAAAGTCCTGATAGAAACGCCGGTCGAAGACCTCACTTCGGATCAAGTTAACCAGGCGGTTTTAAATCTCAAATCCATTACCGAACAAAAACCGCCTATGGTTTCAGCGGTTAAAATTGGCGGGCAAAAGTTGTACGAAATGGCCCGCAAAGGTGAGATTGTAGAACGAACGGCTCGGCCTATTCAAATTCTTGAGGTTGAGCTTTTATCCATCGAGTTGCCCCGCGTTAGTTTTCGGGTCGTTTGCTCTGCGGGTACCTATATCCGCGTTTTGTGCGAAAACATTGGGGAAGCCTTAGGGACGGGCGGCTGCATGGAAGCATTAGAGCGCACCCGAGTGGGCCCCTTTTCATTAGAAAACTCCATTTCGCTAGATGAGATTAAAAAAAACGTTGAAGCTCAAAACCTTTCGGGTATGTTGCTTGCTTCCAGTCTTTTGGTGAAGCATCTGCCGGAGATTCATTTAGAAGAAAGCCAATTGGTGGCTTTATGTTTGGGGCAGAAGCTCAAAATCGACAGGTCGGAGTTAGGTATAGCTCGTGTGATGAATGCTCAGGGCTATCTTTGCGCGATAGTGGAAAATATGTCCGAGGGGATTTTAAAACCCCGTAAAGTTTTCGGATTAGAAGGAATGATCTAATGGCGGTTAAATCCATCGTATTCACCATCGGCGTGTTCGACGGGGTCCATCTGGGCCACCAGGCGCTGCTTCGCCAAACCGCCGCGCTGGCCAAAAAGCTCAAGGCCCAACCTCAGGTTTTAACCTTTGATGATCATCCCCTGCATGTTTTAAAGGGCGGCCCCAAAATCCCCTTTTTGCTTAACCGTGAATCTAATTTTGAATTGCTTCAAAAAATGGGGGCGTGGCGGGTTCGTGTTTTACATTTCACCAAAGCTTTCTCAAAAAAAACACCCGAACAATTTGTGAAATGGCTTCAAACTAAGGGCCGGTTAAAAGGCGTAGTCGTAGGCGAAAATTTCCGGTTTGGCCAAGGCGCCCGGGGCGATGTGAAACTTTTAGCCCAATTGGGAAAACGGTATGGATTTACGGTAAAGGGAGTCAAACCAGTTCAGTTGAAAGGTCGGGCGGTTTCTTCCAGTCGGATCCGGGAAGCCCTGGCTCTGGGCCAAACCGCGCTGGCCAACCAGATGCTGGGCCGGCCCTATTGTGTGGAAGGGATGGTGGTTCACGGGAAGCAGGAAGGCCGGCGGATCGGATTTCCCACGGCCAATTTAAAAGTGCGAGGGGACCTTTTGCCCAAGGACGGTGTTTACACTTGCGCGGTGAAGTTAGGCCGTAAGTTTTACCGGGCGGGGATGAATTTGGGCAAACGTCCCACGTTTAAAGAGGATGACCATCACCGCCAAGCCGAGGTGCATTTGATGCGTTACTACGGCCAGCTTTACGGCAAGACTATGCGGGTCCACCTGTTAGATTATCTGCGTTCGGAGAAGAAGTTCGCCTCCCCGGCCCTTTTGGTGAAGCAGATCAAGAAGGACCTGGCGAAGATCGAGAAGGCTTCCCTTAAGGGTCTTTCTTAATTCCTCAAAGCCCGAAGGCCTGACCCCTTTGTTTTCTGTCCAAATGACCTAGGGGGTGGCCCTGGCCAATGGATTTAAAGAGGGCAAGGATGTTTACCCCGCCATCACGGCGGTTCACGTCTTTCCACTATAAAAAAATAACGAAAAAATGATTATCACCATTTAATTCATTTCTTAAAAGGCACAATTTGCCCGCGTATCAACGCATGGGTAAAAATGATCGAAAAAAGATCATGGCCATTGATGTCATAATGGTCATTTTCCCGACCCTCGGAAAAGGGGAAATAGGACAATCGCAATGCCGTAAAGTCGTCACAGAGATCTAAAAAAGGGATATCTTTCTTTCGGCACAAATCTTTCCAGAATAATCTCTGTCCCTGGGATGGATAGCGATTTTCGTTAAATACATCCCCCGTGGGAAAGAAACAAAAAAGAAACGAGATATTTTCACTCCTTTCTTTCCCTAAATCCGCCAATTTTTTTTTAAAAAGCTTCAACGGTTTCCCGATAATTTCAATCAGCTGGTTGCGCACTTCCGGGTCGGCGGTGAACCCGTTGAATTGGGGCATGATCCATCTATGATCCGGGGATAATTTAATGATGTTTTTGGACTTACAAAGCTCAAAAAAGTCATGCAGTAATCCCGTTTTGAACTTTTGAGAATTAGGCAACAGCCAGAATTCCGTATCCACCTCGTGCTTCGGGATACCTTCCGGACCCAAGGGTGATAAAAAATAGGGATAAAGGTCCGTCATCGGGTCCATGAGGATAACCACCTGGTCGATATCATATTTTCTGACAATTTCGGGAACAGTGTAGTAGGGCCAAAGATATACGGTTTGCCGATCAGACCTCGTACCGTTGAGCACCTCATAATGAGTGCTTGAATCGTTCAAGGAAGCGATCGTGTTGAGGTTTAGTTCAATACGTTTAGCCATGACCGCCATTTGATTTTCTCCGCAGGGAAAGCATTCTTTTTCTGATGAGCGTGGCACGATCATCTGGAGATAGGATCTCCCCAATAAAAGTATTCGATAAGTCCTGAAGGGTTTAGCTGCGGGGTACTCAAAATCTTGCAACCCCCCGCTGTTTTTCTCGGGGTAAGGGCCGGCAAAACGCAAATCCCGAAAACTTGAAATAAAAGAATAAGTTGGATTGCTTACAAAAAAACGGTTTCCGGATCGTGGATCCGCTAAAAGACAAGCTTTTGATTTGATACTGGATCCTCGAAAATTAGGAAGGAGGAGGCCTGGATTTTTAATGGTATTGTTTCCTTCCGGCCAGGGGCTGATAAAAGAAAGTGGCCCGGAGTTGGGGCTCACACGAAAGACGGGGACCGAGGAATCTGATTGTAAAGAATATAAAGTGCCGCCTGATAGGGCCAGGGAAAGCACTTTATGGGCCTCTCCGACTTTTCGCATCATTAAATGATCATCCTTGAGATTTGATCTGAATTTTTTTCCATCCGAAATAGTCTTATTTGCGGTTCCTAATTTTTGTGGATCGATCTCTTCAGTTAACGGAGATGAATTTTTCCCCGTGCGAAACTCATAAACACCAGCGCTGTCCCGGTCGGCTAAATAAAGTGTTTCAGCCGAAGCGCAAAGAGCCTTGGGGTGGGGTATCAGCGAATCGTTTTTAAGTATGACTTCCGCTTTGCCCGTCTTTGGGTCTAATTTCCAAAGAGCTCCGGATTCAGGCTGAGTGAAATAAAGACACTGATCTGATTTTAAATAAGCCAAGCCCCAAACTGAGTCGGGATTGGCCGGAATCGCGTTTTCATTGGGGAGAATTCTTTCTCCCGCCCACAGTGTTATGGTTAAGTTTTTATTAAGGTCCAATAATCGAATGAGGCGGGTTCCTTCGTCGTAAACCGCCATCCTATTATCCGGCAGCGAAACGATGAGCGTCGGTTGATCAAAAGACGCATTTAAGAGGCTGCCATCCTTTTGTCCCTGTTTACCCGAGCCAGCGATCGTTTCCACTTTGTTTTTTTCGTCAAGAAGGATTGCACGGATACGGTGGTTAAATTGGTCCGCTACATAAAGAATAGTGCCGTCGGAATTAACGGCCAGGCCCGCGGGATGATTGAACCGAGCTTGATAAAATGGACCATCTTCAAATCCAGCATCCCCAGCACCGGCGACCAAGTCCTGAAATTGGACAATGGGACTCAAGGCTAATATTGGGGCAGGTGCAACCCCACAAAAGAAAAACAGTAGTAATGTTAGAAGCGTCCTGAATGTGAGATTTTCCCGATGTCTTACATTGAAAAAATCGCGGAGTGATTCGTTGTTCGTCACATCGCCCCCTTTGTTTTCTATCCGATTTTGGCTTTACCCGGAGTTCCCAGAAGACCTAACCTGCAAACATTATCTTTCAATTTATTACATCTCTCCCCGCCTAAACATTAAAAAATCACAGCCGGCCGGTTTAAAAAAGGCAAAAACAAAGGTACCAGGGCTAAAGAACATACTTTGAAACTAGGTTGCCACACTGGATTCAAATGGGTCAAAAAGCCAAGCTTTTCCTTGATCTTCCCAGGCTTATTGCCTTTACACCCCCCGCCAAACCCCATAGAATATGCCCCCTTGCTGAGGGAAATTTTCCTTCCAAGGGCAAGGCTATGATCCTTTTCTTGGTTTCCGTCCTCTCTGACGGTTACTCGGATGAAGGGGAGTCCGGCATAAAACTTTAATTTGAGGAGTCGCGCCATGATGACGAAGGAAAAGAAGATTCAGTTGGTTCAAGATTTTAAGCAAAAAGAAGGGGACACTGGGTCTCCAGAAGTTCAAGTCGCTTTAGTCACTGAACGTATCAAGTATCTCACGGAACATTTCAAGTCCCACCCGAAGGATCATGCTTCCCGCCGCGGATTGCTCAAGCTCGTCGGTCAGCGCCGCCGGCTTTTGGATTTCTTGAAAAAGAACAATGTGAGCCGTTATGCCGCTCTCTTGGATCGTTTGGGCCTTCGCAAATAACTTCGCTTTTAGCCTAAAAGGGCGCCGAAAAATGGTTTTCGGCGTCTTGTAAAAATTCCAAGGAGGAATTAATGGAACGTGTCAGCACTACGCTAGGTCACACCACGCTGTCATTTGAAACAGGCCGTATGGCCAAGCAGGCCGATGGATCAATTTTAGCTCAACTGGGCGAGACGGTTGTTCTCGTCGCCGTCGTTGGAGCCAAAGAGCCCATGCCGGGCAAAGACTTTTTTCCTTTAACCGTTGAGTATCGTGAAAGGTCCTCGGCCGCCGGTCGTATCCCGGGTGGTTGGTTTAAGCGTGAAGGCCGTCCCCGCACTAAAGAAATTTTAACCTCTCGTTTGATTGACCGTCCGATTCGTCCTTTGTTTCCGGATGGTTTCTTTAACGAAGTGCAGATGCATTGCACGGTTATTTCCTCAGATCAAGAAAATGATTCGGATGTCCTGGCGGTTTCCGCCGCGTCAGCCGCTTTGGCGGTTTCAGATATTCCGGTCGCTGACAAATTCGGCTGCGTTCGTATCGGTCGGGTGAACGGCGATTTAGTCGTGAATCCTACTTTCAAACAGATGGAAACCAGCACCTTGAATTTGATTGTGGCTGCCAGCCGTAAAGCGGTGGTCATGGTGGAAGGTGGCGCGGATGAAGAATCCGAATCGGTTCTTTTGGAAGCCGTTAAATTGGCTCACAAAGAATGTCAAAAGATCATCGATCTTCAAGACGAGTTGGTGAAAAAAGCGGGAAAACCTAAGCGCGCTTTGACTTTGGTCAAGGCTGACGAGGTTTTGGTCGCTGACGTGAAAAACTTCGCTTTGGCCAAGATGAAGACGGCCATGGCGGAAAAAGACAAGCTCAAGCGCCAAGAAGCCATCCACGCGGTCGCTCATGAAACCGTGGAAGCTTTAAAAGAAAAACATCCGGAAAAAGGCAAAGACATTCATGGAATCTTGCATTCCATCGAATCTGACTTTGTCCGCGAAGCTATTTTGGACCGCCACGAACGCCAAGACGGCCGTAAGTTTGACGAATTCCGTCCGATCGCAACCGAAGTCGGTGTGCTGCCTCGTACGCATGGTTCGGCTCTCTTTACCCGTGGTCAGACACAAGCTTTGGTCACCGCTACCCTGGGTACTAAAGACGATCAACAAATTTTGGAAGAGCTCGAAGGCGAACAAAAACGCCGCTTCATGCTTCACTATAATTTCCCGCCTTACTCAGTCGGCGAAATTAAGCGTTTGTCGGGTCCGGGCCGCCGCGAAATCGGTCACGGTAACCTGGCGGAACGCGCGCTGGAACCACTCTTGCCCTCGCAAGACAAGTTCCCCTACACCATTCAAGTCACCTCTGACATTTTGGAATCTAACGGTTCATCTTCCATGGCCTCCGTTTGTGGCGGCTCGATGGCGATGATGGACGCGGGTGTTCCTTTGAGGAGCGCTTGCGCCGGTGTGGCCTTGGGCTTGGTCTCTAACGAAGATGTTTCCAAATACGCAATCCTGACCGACATTCAAGGTCTGGAAGATCATTTTGGCGATATGGATTTTAAAGTGGCCGGTACTCGCAAAGGTATCACGGCCATTCAAATGGATATCAAAATTACCGGTCTTCCTTTCGAAGTCATCGAAAAGGGTTTGGCACAAGCCAAGCAGGGCCGTTTGACGATTCTGGATATCATGGATAAGACCTTAACCTCGCCGCGCGAGAAGATGTCCATTTACGCGCCGCGTATTGTTTCCATGAAGGTCCCCGTCGATAAGATCCGCGAAGTCATCGGTAAGGGCGGCGCCACGATTAAGAAAATCCAAGAGGATTTCAAAGTCGACGTCAGCGTGGAAGATGATGGAACGGTCAATATTTCTTCCGCAAATGGAAAAGATATCGAAGACGCCCAGAACTTTATCACTGGTTTGATGGCTGAAGCCGAAGATGGAAAGATTTATTTCGGTACGGTCAAAAAGATCATGGACTTCGGCGCGTTTGTGGAAATCTTGCCGGGCACCGATGGATTGGTTCATATTTCCCAATTAGATACCAAGCGGGTAGAACGGGTTGAAGACGTTCTTAAAGAAGGCGATGAGCTTTTGGTGAAGTGTATCGGGGTTGATCCGAAGACCAAAAAGATCAAGCTTTCCCGTAAAGATGCTTTGGGATTGAACATCGCGGACTATAAGAAAAAGTAAGTATGGGTCGGTAACGGTCCATTACCCCAGAGATTCCGAGGGAATCGTGGGACGAATGAGATATAAGCCTCGGCGGAAACGCCGGGGCTTTTTTTATGCCTGAATGAAGCGATAGGGTTAAAATAGAACTAATCGTTGGCACCAAGGTTTTTGTGTGTCTACCGGTGTAAAGGTTCTTTACTCTCTCTGAGGAATTCATGGGAAAAACTATTTTAAAAAAAGAGGACTGGGGACTTTTAACCATTACGGCTCTGTTGTCGACTTTTATTTTCCCCCCTTATTTTGTCTACATCATGACGTTGGCGGCTTTAACGGAGTTCGCCCATCTTTGGACCACTAAATTATCCCGTGAGGATCGCGACCGTTTTATTCAATTCGAGCAGGAATTTCGTAAAGGTTATAAACTTCAAAAAGAAGGCAAAACCAAAGAAGCTTTAGCCTGGTATCGGCATCTGGAAAAGCAATATGCCGATTTACCCCAAGGCGCCAAACTGGCGACTTTGCAAATTCGTCATCTGACTCAAAAAAAGACAACCAGTTCTAAACCCATATCGAAGCCTAAAAAGAGGAGGGGTTGATCATGGCCTCTTTTTTATGCCGGGAATGCGGCGAACAAACTTCGGAAGCTTTTCGCTTTTGTCCCGTTTGTGGTGTGGCTTATGAACCAATCGATAAGGCGACCCTGGCGGGAATAGAAGCTTTTGAGCAAGGGGAATACGCTCAGGCGCTTCAATTATTTCAGGCGACACTTAAAAAAAGACCTTCCAGTTTCTTCGCTTTTCGGGATATGGGGCATGCTTCTTTTCATCTACAACAGGATGACGCGGCGCTGAATTACTACGAAACCGCTTTAAAGCTTCGCCATGATTTACTGGATGTGCGGTTTAATATTGGACTCATTCACCTCAAGCGCGGTCGTGTGGGTGACGCGATGTTTTCCTTCGCTGAAACCCTTCGACTTATCCATCCCTTAACTCCGGGTGCTTTTTATCTCGGCCTTTTTCACTCTCAAGAAACCCTGGGTGTTCAATGTCATCTCAATTTGGGAATGCTCTTTAAAGAACGGGGCGAAGTTGAAAGATCGTTGGAACAGTATGAAAAGGTTATCCGCGATTACCCTAAAAATGTGTTGGCTCTGGGTGGATTGGGTGATTGTTTGATGACGCTGGAGCGTTACGACGAAGCCATACAAGTTTATAAAAAAGCCCTCAAAATACTACCCGATGGCGATGAGAAGCTTAACATTCAGAATGATTTGGGTGTTTGTTACTTTAAAAAGTCCGAGATGGAAAAAGCCATAACAGAGTTTAAGGCGGTTCTTCAAAAGAATCCTGATCATGTCAACGCGATCTATAACCTGGGTCAGGTTTATTATCACGAAGGTCTGACCGGCCGGATGAAACAGGATTATGAAGAATTTGTAAAGTCTTCTAAAAACGCGGCCTCCATTTTATTTTCTCTCTCCAAATCCATGGTGTCGGCTGCTGCCGCCCCGGAACGCCGAGGTGATGAAACTTTATTAGTGGGTGAAAGCCCGGCGATGAAAAAAATTCATGATCTCATCAAACGCGCGGCGGCCAGTGACGCCACAGTTTTGGTTTTGGGGGAGAATGGGACAGGTAAAGAGCTGGTCGCCAAATCCATTCACGAATTGTCCGCCCGGCACGACAAACCTTTTGTCCCAATCGCCTGTTCCGCTTTGAGCGAGTCTTTGCTAGAAAGCGAACTGTTTGGCCACGAGAAGGGCTCTTTCACTGGCGCGATTGGACAGAAACTGGGTAAATTCGAGGCGGCAAATCTGGGTTCAGTTTTTCTGGATGAGATCGGTGAAATTTCTTTATCCACACAGGTCAAATTGTTAAGAGTGCTTCAAGAGAGGCAATTAGAGAGAGTCGGCGGCACCCAAACCGTGAAAGTCGATATTCGGGTGATCGCCGCTACGAATCGAGACTTGAAGCAAGCCATTCAACAGGGAAGGTTTCGTGAGGATCTTTTTTACCGCCTCAATGTGATCGTAATCGAAATGCCGGCTCTTCGGGTTCGTGAGGGGGATTTGCCGATCTTGGTCAAACATCTATTGGCCAAATTGAAAGTTAAGCGCCAAACTCAGTTTGAAGGAATTTCTGAAGAAGCTTTGCGAATCATGCGCCAGTACCGCTGGCCGGGCAATGTGAGAGAATTAGAAAACGTCATTGAACGCATCGTCACCCTGAATGATGATGTGATCATTAAGCCGGAGCATTTACCGGCTGAAATGCTGGTCGGTACGGTTATGGTATCGACTGAGAAAGATACTGTTTTGCCCTCGTCTGGAGTATTGAAATCGATTGAAAAAGATATGATCTTGAAAGTGCTGCAAGAATCCCGCTTTAATAAAAAGGAAGCGGCGGAGAGGTTAGGGATTAGCCGTCCCACGCTTTACCTGAAAATTCGCAAATATGGGTTGAAGGTCGATTAAGGTAAGTGTAAAATAATTATACACAGTGTAAAGAGTGTAAATATTGTTTACAAATTATTGGGTCTTTTTTAGAGGCTCAATTTCGATTTTAGGGGATTTTAAAGGGTTTTAGTTAAAAGCTGAAATTGGCATGATGGTTGCTTTATATAGTTACCGAAGCGGATCCAACGACAATTGGTTTGCTTTCAAACGAATCAAAAATCATACAGACTTCCAAGCCCCGATTTGACCCATCGGGGCTTTTTTATTTCGAGACCTTTTCTCTCTTTAGTTTTTCCTTCCGCCGTGCGCTTTTGGCCTATGTTATAGTGCTTTTATCTTCTCTCATTTTCCGTTTCCCAGGCGGCCGGGGTTGGTTACAACGGCCGGGAGGACACCTTTGAACACCAACTGGATCATCTTTCTCGCCGCTTTTGTCTTGTCGCTGGGTTTAACCCCGCTTTGCCGGAAAATCGCCCTTCGAGCCCGATTTCTAGATACACCCATGGGACAATTAAAAAAACACACGGCACCCATACCTTATTTGGGTGGCATGGCCATTTATTTGTCCTTCTTTTTTGTGATTCTCGGAACATTGATTTTACAACCGCCCTCAGATTCGGGACAGGTTTTAGCCCTTTTGGTGGGTGGAACCGTGATGGTCATCATGGGATTGATGGATGATCTTTTTTCCCTCACTCCGGCGGTCAAATTTCTCTTTGAAATTATCGCGGCGGTTCTTTTGATTATCTTTGGAGTTAAGCTTGAGTTTTTACCCAGCTATCCTTGGCTGACTTATTTGCTGACGATTTTTTGGGTTTTAGCGGTGACCAACGCGGTTAACATCATCGACATTATGGACGGTTTGGCGGGGGGAGTGGCGGTGATCGCTTGTTTGGGGTTTGTGTTTGTGCCTTTTCTTGGCGTAAATAGTTACGTTCCGTTGACAGCCGCGGTTTTAGGCGGAAGTGTTCTTGGTTTTTTACCGTTTAACTATCAGCCCGCGCGTATTTACATGGGCGACTCTGGGGCTCTCTTTTTAGGTTTTGTTCTTTCGGTGATCGCAATGGGGCATGGCTATACCCAAAACAATTTAGTGGCTTTGTGCGCGCCGCTTTTTATTCTGGGTGTGCCTCTATACGATACGGCGCTGGTCATGATGCTTCGGTTTATCCGAAAGCGCTCTATGTTTCGCGGCTCTAATGATCACTTGGCGTTGAGGCTTCGCAAGTTGGGGTTCACAGTCAAACAAACAGTCCACACTTTGTGGTTTGTTTCATTTCTCTTGGTTCTGGCCGCTGGTTTTTTGGTGCGTTTGTCTGAAAAGAGAGCTTTAGTTTTTATTTTGGCTTTCTTTTTTGGAATCATGATGCTCACTTTGTTTATCGCTTTAGTTCCCATGGATGACAATTTGACTAAAATTAAAGAAAGTCCCTTTCAAATATTCCTTAAAGAGCCTTCCAGTCTTCCCTCAAAAAGACGCAAAAAATGAAAACGCAGACGCTGATCGCGGGAGGGGGATTGGCGGGGTTATCCTGCGCCAGAGAACTATTCGACGCTTCCCGTTCCTATCTTTTGGTTGAAAAACAAAAGGAAGTAGGCGGTTTGTGCCGTTCGGTGCTGGACCAAGGGTTTTCATTTGATTACACCGGTCATTTTCTGCATTTTCACAAACCCCATATGCGCCAGTGGGCGGCCCGTTATATCGGCAAGGTCTTTAAAGAACGGCGTCGTCACGCGGTCATTTATACTCAGGGCGGCTATAGCGAATATCCCTATCAGGAAAATAACGCGGGTCTGCGCCCGGCCACATCCCGGGAAAATGTTCTGGGTTATTTGGAAGCGGCGCTCCATCAGCGTTTTGGAGATAAAAAAAACAATCAATTCCAAAGTTTTAAGTCCTGGTGCCTCCAGTCCTTTGGTCCCGGTATTTCCCGTCACTTCATGTTTCCTTATAACGAAAAGCTTTGGAAATTTCCTTTAGATCAACTGACGACCCACTGGATGGGGCGTTTTGTTCCCTCGCCGAAGATTCGGGAAGTAGTGGAAGGCGCTTTAATCGCGAAGGCTTCGGATAGCGGCTACAACGCGACTTTTCTTTATCCGGATCAGGGTGGCATTTCTCTCCTGCCGCAGGGTATCGCTCAAGGTTTACCTTATCTTTGGCGGGGAGCTGGCATCCAAAAGGTTGATTTAAAGCGCCGTAAGGCCTGGCTGGACTCAGGATTTGAGATCGACTTTGAATTTTTAGTTTCAAGTCTTCCATTGCCAAAGCTGGCGGCTTTAACGATGGATCTTCCCCAAAACCTTCGCTTGGGCGTAAAGCAGTTAAAGGCGACTTCTATTTACAACATCAATTTGGGGCTCAAAGGTCAACAGCCCATACCCTACAGCTGGGTCTATTTTCCTGAAGAGGAATTTCAATTTCACCGGGCGGGGTCCTTGAGCGCCTGTGTGCCTACCGTGGCTCCCCCCGGTTATTTTTCTCTTTATGTGGAATTCTCCTATCGCGGTTCCAAACCGAATCCTGCCCAACTGGGCCGACACGCCATTCAAAAATTAAAACAGTTGGGTTGGATTCAGTCGGAAAAACAAATTGTCAGCCGGGTCGATTTAGACTTGCCGGGCGCTTATGTTTTGTATGACCGCCATCGGGATGAAATTACAGGTGAACTTCTTCGTTT
>Ga0206815_1062_pt1 | contig 31725 bp, 32 predicted proteins | sample Alteio_BWOrgCont_91_FD_152864 | JGI IMG/M metagenome (GOLD analysis project Ga0206815, IMG submission 152864) | Enriched cells from forest soil in Barre Woods Harvard Forest LTER site, Petersham, Massachusetts, United States -... | ecosystem: Environmental > Terrestrial > Soil > Temperate forest >...
ACCACGGAAGCGATTGAATTCCGCGAAGAAAAGACGGCCTTCGACAAGCTGAATGCCATCATCCTGGGCTGCAGCGCCGATTCGGTGGAGGCGCAGGCAAAATTCAAGGCCAAGCAGAAGTTGACATTTCCGCTTCTTAGCGACCCGGATTTTATCGCGATCGAAGCTTACGGCGCGCGCCGCATGAAAAGTTTTCTTGGCAAATCGTTCCTGGGAATTGTTCGCAGCACGGTTTTAATTGGCCCCGATGGAAAAGTGGAAAAAATATGGGCGACCGCCAGTTCCAAGGGTCATGCCGCGGAAGTGGTGGAAGTACTCAGGGGCCTTCAGTAGGCTCGTACTCGCTTAACAGAATCAATTTGCGCCGCGAACATTTCCCTTCCTAGACAAATTGTCATAGCGTCGTCCGAAATACCCCTTGCTGTTCTTCAATCAATAAATTGTCTATTAGACGCGTCGCGCCGAAACGTATAGCCAGCAGCACGAGACAACTTCCGTGCAGTCGAATTACCGGCTCCAGCGTATCCGCGTTCACCAACTCCACATAATCCACCTGAGCCAGCGGCTCGGACCCAATCACCTCACGCATAGCTGCGACCAGCCGCGTCGCATCACGCTGACCATTTTCGATAGAATGTCGCACGGCGTCCAGTGCGCGGTGAAGCACTGGGGCGGCCCGGCGCTCCTCGACACTGAGGTAGGCGTTTCGCGACGAAAGCGCCAGACCGTCCGCCTCGCGCACGATGGGACACACCACAATTTCCGTGTCCAGGTGCAAATCGCTTGCCATCTGTTGGATCAGTCGCGCCTGCTGCGCGTCCTTACGGCCAAAATACGCTTTTCCCGGCCGCACGATTTCGAGCAATTTCAGGACGACGGTAGTTACGCCGCGGAAGTGTCCCGGCCGAACGCGCCCTTCGAGCCTCTCGGAAAGTCCTTCGACATTCACCCAAGTGCGGAATCCGGGTGGGTAGATTTCCGCAGCCTCAGGCGCAAAAAGATAATCGACCCCAGCATCTTCGAGGCGTTGCCGGTCCGATTCAAACGTGCGCGGATATTTCTGGAGATCTTCGTTAGGGCCAAACTGGGCAGGGTTCACGAAAATCGAAGCGATGACAGGCCGGCAATCTGCTCTGGCGGCTCGCACAAGCGATATGTGGCCTTCATGCAGCGCGCCCATGGTAGGCACAAACCCGCTTATACGCCCCTCGGCACGCGCCAGGCGAGCGATTTGCTTCATCCATTCGACGGTGCGGATAATTTCCAAGTGGCTTTCGGAGAGGGGCAAAATTCAAGAATGAGCGGCAGATGCGCGCTCGCGATAGAATCCGATCAAGTCCGTGGAGACGGCCGTGCCGCCCAATTGTCGCAACATGGTCACCACCTGTCCTCGGTGATACGTGCCATGATTCGCGAGATGCTGCAGGATTTGCCAGATGGGACTCGAAAAGTCCTTGCCCGCGAGATTTTTATATTCAAGCGACCGTTCAAGATCCGCCGGCGTGGATCTCGAGACATATAAAACAAGTTGATTATCAATCTCGTCGAGCCTTGCGCGCAGCGAGGGCAGGTCCGGGAACATACTAGCCGTAGGACGGACTCCGTTCGATCGGCCCAGTAGTCGCTCGTGCCAAATCCATTCCGCACCGCAAATATGCGCCAGTGTGTCCCGGACGGATGAAAAACTGGAGCCCAATTCGCGTTTAAAGTGTTCTTCGCTTAGCCCCGCGCATGTATCAAGCGTTCGCTGGTTAGCCCAGTGGTTGTACTCAAAGAGTTGGCAGAGTTGTTCGGGCGTCATCGGATTTCCTCCCACGGAAATTGTGTAATTGTGAATTTGCGCTTATTATGCGATCACGTCTGACCGCCGCGGCATTTTAGTGGCTCCCAACCGGCGTTCGGCGATGCTCGGCGGAAAGATGATAGGACTCTTCATCCGCGGGAAATCGCCCTTGCTGTACATCCTGGCAGTACTCAGAAACAGCACGCGATATAACTTCGCCGAGGTTCGCGTAGCGTCGGACGAACTTTGGTTTGTGGCCGAAGCTGAGGCCCAGCAGATCGTTGACGACCAGCACTTGCCCGTCGCAAGCGGGACCCGCACCAATGCCGATAGTCGGAATGCGCAGCTCGGCGGTGATTTGCGTGGCAAGCTCCCTGGGCATGGATTCCAGGACTACGGCAAATGCTCCGGCAGACTGTACGGCGCGTGCGTCACGCAGGATTTGATTCGACGATTCATCGGTCTTTCCCTGCACGCGGAATCCTCCCAACGCATTGATGGATTGCGGCGTCAGGCCTATGTGGGCCATCACGGGAATTTCCGCCTCGACCAGGCGCATAATTAAATCCATCCGACGTTCTCCACCCTCAATCTTTACGGCCTCGGCGCCGGCTTCCTTCACATAGCGGATGGCATTGCGGACAGCTTCCTGTGTTTCCCCGTGGTAGCTGCCGTAGGGCATGTCCGCAACGAGCAGAGCACGGCGCGTGCCCCTGCGTACGGCGCGAGTATGATGCAGCATGTCCTCCAATGTCACAGGCAATGTGCTGTCATACCCGAGCACCGCCATCCCCAGAGAGTCGCCGACCAGAAGAATGTCTACGCCGGCTTCGTCGAGCAATCGCGCGGTGGGATAGTCATACGCCGTCAAAACAGTGATTTTCTGCGGGGAAGAATTCGTTGAGGAAATGCCCGACTTTCGCTGCAGTATTCCCGGCACAGTGACTTTCTCGTCGCCGGTAAACGGAACTACGCTCATAACTGCCTCCGGTGCCGCTCCCTGAATTCGGGATACAGCCCATCAACGATGATTATACCAGAATCGCCGAGTGCGGGGGGACAGATACAGATTGCGTGTAGCCGTGCACTACCAAGATGCTCATCAATTATTTGTTATCTTTCTTGCCTTTGCTATTTTCCTTCTCGGTTTTCTTAGCGGCTTGTTCGAGCGAGGCGCGGGTAAAGAGTTCCGGAGAAAGGTTTGAATTATATTTGCAACTTTCCAGGGCAATCTGAGAAACTTCGCGGCCGTTCTCCATGCGGGAAACACGGAGAGGTGTTTGGACGCCGTCGAGCGGAATGAACTGGCCGTAGCTGGTGATATTCTCGCTGTGTTCCCGCGTTTCGGGATCTCGTACGGTGACCACCCAGCGCAAGGGCAGACGGGTGGATTTATCAACGGCCAGGCGGAATGCGCGTTGGTCGCGGTCGGAAATTTCAATCCATTCCACCTCTTTCAGGTCCACCAGATCGGTTCCCGCGTAACGCAGCTCAACGCCGCTCTCATTCAGCCGTGATCGCAGCACATTGTTCATCCCCGACTTCAGCTGCTCTGTAAAGCTCTTGATGGCGTCGTCCGGTTCGTCGGATACGCCGGCCTTGTCGAGAACCCAGCCATGATCGCCATCGAATACAACGATGCCGACTCCGCCGTGCGTGAAGCCGAAACCATCCACGCCCAGAAGAAAGCCGAAGATCGAATTTTGTCCCTTGGAAATATATTCCGTGCGGTGCTTATCCTGCAAAATCCACAGATCGCGGAATGGCGCAAATCCCATCAGTTCCCCGCTATGGCCAAACTGCGCGAGTCGCCCGCTGCAATCGGAATCGCGAACGTTAAGATATGCGGGACCTCCCAGTGCGTTAATCACCTGTTGCAAAATCGCCTTGGACTTTGCGGCGCTCTGTTCGGGCATGAGAGCTTCATCTTGCTGGGCCGCTGCGCAAGGCGCAAACGCTGTCGCCACTACGACCAACGCTGCCAGCATTAAAAACAGGCTTGCTGTCTCGCGAAACATTACCCGCACAAAATTATCCCCCACGTATCTTTTGAGGACTACGGTGTTAATAAAGGTTGCCAGACCCGAACAGGGAAAGAATCGGAGTTCACACTCCGTGCGGCATTGTTGACCCATTTTTCCCCAACCTATTTTAGAGCGCGTACCTGGAGCGCGGCAGATACGAGGTTGCGGAACAGCCCCTGGGCTAGAACATCCTCCGGCATCCGTTCGGGATGCCATTGTACGCCGACCACCCAGTTCGCATCGCCGGTCCATTCGACCGCTTCCACGACGCCATCGGGCGCCAGCGCTGTGACGCGCAGCCCGCGGCCAGCCTCAAGAATCGACTGGTGGTGGGAAGTGTTGATTCTCGCACGATTGGTGCCGGCCAGATCGAACACGCGCCCCGTGCTCATTTGCGCATCGTGCGTCAGGTCGTCAGGTGCCGGGACGCCCGGGTGTTCGTCTTTCTCGGGGCTGTGGCAGACAGCCGTTCCCAATTCTGTTGGGATGTCCTGAATCAAGCTGCCGCCCAGAAAAACGTTAAGCGATTGCGTTCCGTAACAAATTGCCAGCACCGGTTTCCCGACGTTAAGGGCGTGCTCCAGCAAAGTGAAATCTGTTCGCTCCCGAGCAGCGTCGGCATCGACTGTGGCAGGATGGCGCTTGGCATGAAAGTGGGATGGATCGAGATCAGCAGGACTGCCGGTCAGAACGAAAGCATCGAGGCTGGCGGCTTCGCGCTTCAGTTCGTCAGAAGGCAGCATGAGTGACATCAATACTGGCTCGCCGCCGGCGAGCTCCACGGCGCGAAGATACTTGTCGATCTTTGGCCGCTTGTTCGCGGCTTCTTCTTCGACGGTGCGCCACGGCACGCCGATTCGCGGGCGTGATGAAATTTGTACCGGCATGAAAGTATCTCAGTCCTAGCGTTGATCGTAGCACCGGGACGCTCGATGCGTCCACAGCAGGGAGCGCGCCAGGTCCACCTGGGAAGATGACCCGTTGTTTCGAGGGCCGGAGAAGATTATGATTTCCGAGCTGGAACTCCAGAACTGGAATTCTGGTTGGTATACTGTTTATTGCTCGAAGGACCGTAACAAGGTTCCGCGATGTCCGGCCCCTAGCAACCCCGACACCAGGAGAAAATCATGCTGCGCATAAACGACGAAGCTCCCAACTTCACTGCCGAAACTTCGCAGGGCCCAATTAATTTCCATGAATGGATTGGCAATGGATGGGCCATCTTGTTCTCCCATCCCAAGGACTTTACCCCGGTCTGCACTACGGAGCTTGGTTACATGGCCGGTCTGCAACCGGATTTTGAAAAGCGCAACTGCAAAATCATTGGTCTGAGCGTGGATCCGGTCAGCAATCACAGCAAGTGGGCCCTGGACATCGAAGAGACGCAGGGGCACAAAGTGAATTTCCCCATGATTGGGGACCCGGAACTCAAGATCGCCAAGCTTTACAACATGCTGCCCGCGGAGAGTGGCAGCACTTCCGAGGGACGAACCGCAGCGGACAATGCCGCGGTGCGCACCGTCTTCATCGTCGGCCCTGATAAAAAAATCAAGTTGATGCTCAGCTATCCCATGAGCACTGGCCGAAACTTTGACGAAGTGTTGCGGGTGCTCGATTCGATGCAACTCACGGCCAAACATAAGGTGGCCACCCCGGTGAACTGGAAACAGGGCGACGACGTGATCATTCTGCCTTCGGTATCAGACGATGATGCCAAACAGAAGTACCCCGGCGGCTGGAAAGCGCCCCGGCCTTATCTGCGGATCGTTCCCCAACCGAAGTAATAATTCACGGAAATTCTTCTGCCGGGTTCGCTCGCTCCGCAACAGGTGTTATCCGCAACTACACAAGCCGCAGCACCAGGGCCGCTCTGAAAAATCCAGGACGTATAATTATGGAACGAGGGCCGTCGAATGAAGCTGGCGATGGGAATGCTCGGCATACTGGTTAGCGCTGCAATCGGAATGGGCATTTACATAATGATGTTGAAGCAAGCGTCGCCCGGGCCGGGGATGGTAGCGACGCAAGCCATCAGCGTGACCGGCGTGCAAACTGATCTGATGGCCATTGCCCAGGCCGAGCGTGTCTACTTCGCACAGAATGGTTCGTATGCCGATCTCGAAACCTTGTCTACAACCGGCGCCATGAACATCTCGCGCACCAGCCGGGACGGCTACACGTATTCGGTCGAACCTGCCGCAACAACGTTCACGGCCACTGCGCGCTACACTGCGCCGCCGCCCGAAATGCCCCCTGGCGTGGCACCTCCCCATTTCCCCACAATCAGCATCGATCAAACCATGCAGGTCCATCAAGGCGATTAGCTCTGCCGTCACCTCTTGCGCAAATTAATTACGGCTTGGGCTTATTGTCAGCGACCAGGACTCCGCCCGATGCGAAATTGACAAGAGGGACATCCACAATCGAGATTTGAGTTTTTTCAGGTTTCGCGCCAGCTTCTTCTTCCAGCACTTTCGTGAAGCGCTCCACAACGCGTCGCTTTTGGTCGTCGGTTCGCCCTACCACCCACGTGATCTGAACATGCGGCATTGCCATCACCTCCGGTGAGTCTCGGGCCATAAGTCTAGCGCGAAAATCCCAGCGTGAAAACGTCGTGGCAAAGCAAATCCATTCCGAGTCCGGTTCCGTGCCTGTGCTAAAATAGCGCGTGGATGCACCCTCACCTCCAGTATCTGATCGATCTGCAGGCCGTAGACCTCGATTTGATTAAAATTCACGATCGCTTGAGCGTATTTCCCAAGCGCCTGGCTGAAGTAGAGGCTCGCGTCGCCGCCGCTCGTCAACAGATCACCGCAGCCAAGGAAGCTCTGACCGGAAGCCTCAAGGATCGCAAGACCTACGAGATGGACGTCGAGCAGTGGAAGGAACGCGCGAAAAAATATCGCAATCAGAGCGCCGAAGTTAAAACCAACGAAGCGTATAAAGCCCTGCAACACGAGATTCAGAATGCCGAAGATGAGGTTGCCAAAGCGGAGGACCGTCTGCTGGACCGCATGGTGGCCGGAGAAGAATACGACCGCCAGGTCAAGGCCGCCGAATTGACTTTAAAGGACGTCGAAGCGCTGGCTAACAAGGAACGCCACACGATTCAAGCCGAGTACAACGCGGCACAGAAGGAACTGACCGCGGCAGAAGCGGCTCGCGCACAAGCGGTCGCTGCCGTGCCCGAAGATTTGGTGGACCATTACCAGCGTATCGCCAAGCGGCATGGAGGTATTGCGCTCGCGGAAATTCGCGGCGAGGGCTGCGGCCAATGCGGTGTGCACATCCGGCCTCACGTGATTCAAAAATTACAACGCGAAGAAAATCAGGAATTCTTCCATTGCGAAACCTGCACGCGCATTCTTTACTATGCCGCCCATACGGCAGCACAGCAGGCCTCGGCATCTGCCGGTACAACGGCTGAGAGAACTTCCGTCGCGCCCACCGAAGACTAGATCATGGTCACGAACTCTCACAATCGCAATGCGGTGTCGGACGAATCGCTCATTCGGACCACGGAAATCTTCGCGACGTCAAACCATGATCAAGCGTACGCATAAAGCGTCCGGGCAGTTGTTTGCAGAGCCTGAGATCCTCTCTTCGCCCCTTGAGGGCGTATTCACAGCGAATATTGACGGCGCGGCGCGTGGCAATCCAGGCCCTGCATCCTACGGCGTCGTGCTGCGGAAACCGGATGGTTCTCCGCTAGAGTCCCTGGGAAAATATATTGGCCGCGCGACAAACAATGTTGCCGAATACTACGCTCTGATTGCCGCGCTCGACTACGCTGTGGCGCATGGAATCACCCGCCTGCGCGTCCAAAGCGATTCGCAATTGATCGTCAATCAGATCAAGGGTTTGTACAAAGTGAAGCATCCTGACCTGCGCCCGCTGCATGAGCGCGCGAAAAAGCAGGCGTCAGGCCTGGAAGCCTTTGCAATCGCGTATGTGCCGCGCGAACAGAATTTCGACGCGGATGCGGCCGCGAATGCCGCGCTCGACAATACGGGCGGCGTGAAGCCCCCTTTCGCCACCGAACCTAAAAAATCGTTGGGCACGGCCCGCACGGAATCGTCGGCAACACATGCCGGACCACGCAAGATACGCGCGCGCTATCGCGGCGGTGTATTGGTTCCCGACAAGCCACTGGATATGGAAGAGGGTGCGATCGTTGAAATCAGAGTGCGTCCGGAGCATCGATCGGAAGCCCGGCGCCCCGGTACCAAATGACGTTTTTATAAACTTTTGATTGAAATGAGTTACGCGTTTTCGAGGCATTGTGAATTATGTTGATCGTGACGGGCGGCGCCGGATTTATCGGAAGCAATCTGATTCAAGCGCTGAACCGTCAGGGGCACACGGAGATTCTGGCCGTGGACCGGATGAACGAGAACTTTCGCAATCTGTGCGATTTGCGTTTCGTGGACTTGATGCATCCAGACGAATTTATGCAAGCCCTGGGACGCAAGGCCTTGCCCGATCGCGTTGAAGCCATCTTCCATCAAGGCGCTTGTGCGGATACCACCTGCACCGATGGCCGCTTCATGATGGAAAATAACGTGTCCTTCTCCAAAGCCTTGCTCGGTTTCGCGCTCGAACGAAAAATTCCCATGGTCTACGCGTCCAGCGCCGCGGTCTACGGAGGCAGCAGCGCTTTCGTTGAGTCTCCCGAAAACGAACGCCCGCTCAATCTTTACGGGCTTTCCAAACTCGTTTTCGACAATTACGTTCGCGGCATTCTCCCCTCAGCTTCGAGTCCCGTAATCGGCCTGCGGTACTTTAATGTATATGGACCTCGAGAAGCGCAGAAGGGACGCATGGCGTCAATGATTTATCAGTTGTATCAGCAGCTCCGCCAGCACGGGAGCGCGCGTCTTTTTGAAGGCAGCGGCGGGTTTGCGGCGGGCGAACAGCGGAGAGATTTCGTTTCGGTCGCCGACGTGGTTCGCATAAATCTTTTTTTCGCGTCCGGGCCCGATCGGAAAGGAATTTTCAACGCCGGCACCGGTCAGGCGCGCACCTTCAACGATATTGCCCGCCGCCTGATCCATGATTTGGGCAAGGGCGATATCGAATACATCCCATTTCCTGATGGACTACGCGAAAAGTATCAAAGTTTTACGCAAGCGGACATTACGGCGTTGCGAGCGGCTCGATATGCAGAGGTATTTACTTCTCTTGAAGACGGCATCTCAGCAGCCATCCCGGCGTGGCAGACGCAGTAATCTCGCCGAGATTATTTCAGCGAATACGAACGATACAATGTGTCGCGCTGCGCGGGCATGTATCCCGCATCCTGGATGATGCGGCGCAGTTCGCTTTCATTCGTGCGGTTGCGCACATTCGCGGCGAACACGACGTTTTCCTCGATCAGGATACTGCCCACATCGTCGGCACCGAACTGCAACCCCACCTGACAAACCTTAATGCCCGGCGTCAGCCAGCTTGATTGAATGTGATCGATATTGTCGAGGTACATCCGGCTGATGGCCAGTGTCTTCAGATAATCGACCGCGGTGGCTTCCGGCACTTTCTTTCCCAGCGGCGTATTGTCCGGCGCGAACATCCAGGGAATGAACGCGGTAAATCCGCCGGTATCTTCCTGGATACGGCGCAGGCGCTCCAGATGATTCACGCGATGCCGGTATTCCTCGCCCGTGCCAAACATCATGGTAGCGGTCGTGCGCATGCCGAGCGAATGCGCCACGCGATGCATGTCTTCCCACTCATCGGACGTGCACTTGAGGCGCGAAATGCGCGCCCGAATTTCGTCGTCCAGAATTTCGGCGCCACCGCCGGGAATCGAATCAAGACCCGCCCCCATGAGCCGCGAAATCGTCTCCCGCACGGTGAGTCCGGAAACTTCGGCGATACAGCCAATTTCCGGCGCCGAGAAACAATGTAAATGAACCTGGGGAAAGCGCGCCTTGAGCGAGCGCATCAGATTTTCGTAATACTCGATACGCAGATCCGGGTGCAGCCCGCCCTGCAACAGGATTCCAGTGCCGCCCAACTCCAGCATTTCTTCAATCTTCTGATAAATCGTCTCGAACGAAAGCAGGTAGCCTTCCTTCGATCCAAGAGGGCGGTAAAACGCGCAAAAGGAACAATACTCGGTGCAGAAATTTGTGTAGTTAATGTTGCGGTCGATCTGGTAGGTAACCACTCGGGGGTCGGTCTTCGCGCGGCGCACTTCCATCGCCGCCATGCCAATGCCGATCAAGTCGTCGGAGCGAAACAGGTCGAGCGCTTCCTGCTGTGTCAGTGACATGAGTATGCTTCCTTCTTCTGGAATTTCACCGGGCCGCGTTCTGTTCCGCGACGCCCGGCCCATCCGCAAATTCAAGCGGCCGCGCTCGGGGGATCAATCCGGCGCTGGCACATTCCTGAAAATATAGATTGAGTCCCGCCAGATTTTCTTCGTCCAGCGAAAAATCGATATTGTCGGCAAGATACCGCTCCAGCTCACGCGGCGGCAAATCGAGTTTTAACGCCGCGCCTTCGGCAATCTCGCCGATGCGTGCCAGACCATATTCCCGAGAGGCCTGAAAATCCGCAACAATTTCGGGCGTGATGGTTCCGCGCCGTGCCACCCAGATCGCCAGCACACAGGGAAGGCCGGTCATCTCGCGCCACTGTTGGGCTACATCGTAAACGAAGAGTGTCTGAACATTCTTGAGGGGCTGGTCGTCGGAGTCGCCACCGCAGCAATCTCCGTCGCCCAAGATCTTCGCTGCGAGCGCGTCTACCTTCAGTCGGAGGCGCAACGCGGGATCACCAATAACCAGCCCTGCGTCGGCTCTTCGCAGCATTTCGTCGGGATCGGGGCCCATGTTGATAAATTCCGGTTTAATGTTCCAATGTTTCCGGCACAGGATGCGCGCCAGTCCCACGGAGCTCCGCGAATTGGTGTCCAGCGCGAAAGATTCAACATGCTCGATGGGCTTCTTGGCCACCACGAGAATGCTGCGCACCTCGCTCTTCGCCGCTATGGCCATTCCCGGCAGCGCTATCACGTTCTCCATTCGCTGATACTCGATGGCTGGAATGATCCCGACATCGGTAAGTCCGGCGTGCAGATCGTCAGCGCATTTTGAGGGAACCGCAAACGAAAGATCGTATTTGCCCGCCAGAGGGCCGTCGGTGAAGCCCCAGACCAGGGGCGCCGTGTTCAGAAATTCAACGATGGAAATGCGCAGTTTGCCCATATTTCGTTTCTAAATGAGGACAATTCAGTGTAGCACAGCAGTTCGGGCAGCCAACTGCCCTTGGGAAGCGCCGTCGGGATCCGAAGAATGTGAAGTTCCTGGGAACGAAAATGCCGGCCATACAGGTCTACTTTTTTCCGGCTTCCTTTTCGAGTTTCTCCAGGTCCCGGGTCAGCTGCTCGGATTGCTCGCGCAGTCGCCGGAGACTGTCAGCAAACGATGGCGCATTATTTCCCGTCGGCGGCGACGCTGGTGCGGACGCCGCTTCTACTGTCGTCGCAGGGGCAGCCGGCGCGGGTCCTCCGGTTAGATCGGCTAGGGCCTGGTCAAATGTATCCCTGTAGATCAGCCGGTCGCCCATGGCCAAAACGACCTTCTTGAGCTGCGGCATCCGCGCTTCGGAAGCCTGAATATAGATGGACTCGACATAAAGGAAGCCGCCGGTGACAGGGAGAGCAATGATATTTCCGCGCAAAACGTGCGAACCCTGCTGGTTCCAGAGGGTGAGGTCCTTAGAGATATTCTGGTCCTGATCAATGCGCGATTCGATCTGCATCGGGCCATATACCAATTGCTGCTTCGGGAGTTGGTAGAAGATCAGGCTCCCCAGCTTTTCACCGTCACATCGGGCGGCCATCCATCCGATCAAGTTGTCCTTACCGCGCGGGGTGAACGGCAGAATCATCAGGAATTCAGGCTGTTTTTCCCCGGGCAGGGTGGCTACAACGTACGTGGGCTGCACCGACTCCGGTTGCCCGGACTGGCCAAACAGGTTGTGCGCAATATCCCAGATATCCTCTTTGTTGTAGAAAACCTGGGGATCACGCATGTGGAAGGTTCGATAGGCCTCCGCCTGCGCTTGAAATATAACTTCGGGATAACGGGCGTGGCGTCGCAAATCGGCGGGCATTGCCGACGCCGGCTCGAACAAATGGGGAAACAAATTCTGATAAGCCTGAATGATCGGGTCGGTCGGATCAAATACGTACAGGGTTATTTTTCCCGTGTAGGCATCCACGGTGGCTTTCACGGCATTCCGAATGTAGTTGGCGCCGTCATCGAGTCCGGTTACCGGGAGAGTCGCCGAATAGGGATGAGAGAGCGAAGTCGTATATCCGTCCACCATCCAGACCAGCCTGCCGTCATCGGTCAGCACCAGATACGGATCAGGATCCCAATGCAAGAAACCGGCCAGATGCTCCAATCTGTTTTCCACCCTGCGATAAATCATCATGCGGCTCTGCCCAGTCAGATAGCCGGTAAAAAGAATATTCGGCTCGCCCTGGGATATTGCGGCCGCCGCTTTCATAACGAGGGAACCAACAGGAAAGCCGCCGGTACCCTGATACGTCGAATACTTGTTCTGGTCGCCGGAGGGATAATCGAATTCCTCGCGTGCGGTGTGCACGAACACCGGATCCTGAGTCTTCTCACCGTAGTAAATCTCCGGCCGGACAAGCTGGAATCCCGCAGACTTGATCTCCGGAGGCGCGTTTTCAATGAGCAGCACAGGCAAGCCATCTTGCGTAATTTTATTGACCTCTGAGACGACCACGCCAATGCCGTGCGTGTAGATAAAATGGGGATTGATCCAGCTCTGACTGGCCTCCGCGGAGAGCTGGTTCACGTCGAGTTCGCGCGGAGAAAGCAGCACCTGCTTGATGCGGCCGTTGACGAAGTAGCGATCCACATCCGTTTCCGGAAATGTGTAATAGGGACGCAGCGCCTGAATCTGGCTGATCGTTGCCGCATAGGCGCGAAGATCCCACAATCGAACATTGTCCAGCAGCGTGGCATCCTGCACGGCATTTACGGTGGCTTGTGGCGAAGCTGTGAAGGGAACTTCCGCGGCGTTTCGATCCAGGCCAAACGCTGTCCTGGTGGCTTGAATAGTGCGCTCAATGTACGGGCGTTCGATCGAAATCTCATTGGGCCGTACATAGACCGCTCGGACAATACCCGGAACGGAGACTTCCAGGATAAAAAACGCTATGACCACAGCTGCAGCCCTTTTGTACTTCATTGTCCAAACCAGAGGCAGTGCGCCCAACGAGGCCACGATCAACAGCCAGCGCAAAGGGATGTCAACCTTTTCGTCCACGTAATCCGCCCCAGTCATGAAGGCGTGAGAATTGAACAAGAGTTCGTAGTTGCCTAGGAATATCCACACCGCGAAACCAAGCAACAAAATCGAGGCAATAATGCGGACAAATCCGGTGCGCGTACCGCCCGGCAACAGAAGGGGGTGCATTCCCAGATCAATCGTTTTCACCGACCCCCCGCCCAGCCTCCCGAATTGAAAACGCCCCCCAAGTTGCCATCCACGGGCCGTGGCCCAGAAAACTACGGCGCAAAGAATTGCCAGGATGAAAACAAACCCGAGTACTTGCGAATAGAACGGCAGATCAAACAGGTAAAAAGGCAGGGAGCGTGAAAAAACCTGGTCCTTCCAGGCGTCGGCGGGCACTGCCAGGCCCCTGGAACCGAAATAGCGCATGACCGTCCAGTAATCAATTGCGGCTGACGCAAATATGATTGAAATCAGCGCCAGCGCCACCGGAATCAACCTCAAATACAGTCGCGGAACTGTCCGGGAAACTCCAGCAAAGTGAAGTCCCCGCGCGTGAGCTGCCCAAAGTGCCGCGAAAGCCACCATGGCGCCCGCTGCCGCCGGTGCGATGCTGTACCACAGCATGCCGATCCAGGTATCCACCTGGCCGATTTCTTTCCACCAGTTGTATTCAATGATGAAGTTCGCGCCCTCCGTGACCACCCACAGAAGTCCCAATGCCGAAAGAATGGCTAGAATCATTAAGTTGCGAAGTTGTGAAGGACGCATAAGGACAATCTTTAAACGTAAGAGCCGGCAAATGCGTGATACAGAATGCGCAAATTCCCACCGACGCGGCGTCACCGTTCGGGGTCATCGAGATCGTATCATAAGCTCCATTGCGAACGAGTGACGCTGTTGTCACCGAAACAACGAAGATGCTTTGTAGCGCCGCCCTTCAGAGTGGCACGGTCGAGTCCAGCACATATCCGCCCGAGGCGAGCGTTACAGAGCACCACACCTCTTCGCAGACAGACTCTAGACCTTTGGCCTCTTCGATTGCAACTTTCAGGCAGCTTGTAACGCTTCCTACAAAATTAGGGAACCACCTGTTTATTCATCAATGACTTGACATGTTTAGTGACAAAAGGGTAGCGTCCGGGCCAGCGTGGAATTAGAAGCTTCCCTCGAGTGGCTGTCGCTCACGATGACGCCGGGTCTAGGCTCGCGTCTCACAGGGAAACTTCTGCGTGAATTCGGGTCACCCCAGGGAATTTTTCGCGCTTCGCTCACCGAGCTCGAAGCCTGTCGGCTCCGTCCGGCGCCTGCCCGGGCCATTCATTCGCGGAGCGCCCATAAAGATGCCGAAGCGGAACTGGAACACGTGCGGAAGCTGGGCTGCCAGCTCGTGAACTGGGACGAGCCTCAATACCCGCAGCGCCTGCTGGAAATTTATGATCCTCCCCCGCTTCTCTATGTGCGCGGAGATATCAGCGTGCTGGGGCGGCACTGCATCTCGATGGTCGGTACGCGACGCCCAACGCCCTATGGAAATCAGGTCGCGGAACGCCTGGGGCGAGATCTGGCAGAGAGAGGTTTGGTGATCGTCAGCGGAATGGCACGGGGGATTGATAGCTCCGCGCACCATGGCGCATGCCAAGCCTCGCGCGGAGCCACCATCGGCGTGCTGGGTACCGGGGTGGACGTTATTTACCCCAAGGAAAACCGCAAACTGTTTGGCGAAGTCGAGCGGCGCGGCGCACTGATTTCTGAATTTCCGCTCGGCTCGCATCCCGCGCCGGAGAATTTTCCAGTGCGCAACCGCGTCGTCGCTGGCATCTCGCTTGGCGTGATCGTGGTGCAAGGCGCCCAATATTCGGGCTCCCTGATTACGGCGCGCCTCGGAATGGAATTTGGCCGCGAGGTCTATGGAGTTCCTGGGAACATTACGGTTGACATTAGTTTCGCCCCGAACCAATTGATCAAGCAAGGCGCCAAACTGGTGACCTCCTGGGAAGACGTTGTCGAGGAGCTGCCGACAGAAATCCGTGCCGAGTTGTTTCCTGTCGAGGCAACCACCCGGGAGGAACGCGCGTCCTTGTTTACAGAGGCGCTTTCGGCAACTCACCAGAGGTTCTTCGGCTTGCTCAACATGGACGAGTCTGTTCACGTCGACGAATTGGTGGAAAAATCGGAATTGACCTCCTCGGAAGTCCTGGCGGCGCTCTGCGAAATGGAGATGAAAGGAATTGTACGGCAGATGCCAGGCAAGCAATTCGTGAAGGTCTTATTGTAGAACGCTTCCCCAACAAGATTGGATGCCCTGCTCATCGATTCCGGATGAGCGCGAATGTTGATGCGCTCGAAGAAGTCTGGACCCTCTAAATACAGGGTTTACGGCGCTCTAGAATCGAAAACGACACCACCGGCATCTATCTAGCGTTGACAAGCGAGGACGCGGGGGCCACGCTAAGGGAGCGAAAGGGAAAAAATACTTCCTTCGGGAAGCATTTCGGTCTAGAAGAAACTCATGGGTCGATCACTCGTCATCGTCGAATCGCCGGCGAAAGCCAAGACGATCAACAAATATCTGGGCCGCAACTATACGGTCAAAGCTTCCTACGGGCACGTCATGGACCTGCCCAAGAAGGAACTGGGTATTGATATCGCCCACGGGTTCGAACCGACATACGAGGTCAGTCCCAGCAAGACCAAGGTCGTCGCTGATCTGCAGAAAGCCGCCTCGACCGCCGACGCGGTTTATCTGGCGGGCGACCCGGACCGCGAGGGTGAGGCGATTTGCGCGCACTTGGCTGACGTCTTGAGCGGACCGAAACTCGAATTTCCGGTCGAAGGCGAGGAAGAACTAAAAGAAGTTCCCAAGAAGGGCGCGAAGAAAGCCAAGAAGCCCGCCAAGAAAGTGGTGGCCCGCGGTAAGCCGGTCATTGCCCGCAAGAACATCTTCCGCGTGATGTTCAATGAAATCACCTCCAAGGCGATCAAAGCGGCATTCGAACACCCCGGTGAAATCAATTCGAATCTGGTGGACGCGCAGCAGGCGCGCCGCGTGCTGGATCGCCTCGTGGGGTATAAAATATCCCCTCTGCTTTGGGACAAGGTGCGCCGGGGCCTCTCCGCCGGGCGCGTCCAGACGGTTGCCCTGCGTCTGATCGTGGACCGTGAGGTCGAGATCCGCGCGTTTAACCCCGTCGAATATTGGACGATTCACGCATTGCTGGCGGCCGGCGAGCCGCCCGCGTTTGAGGCAAAACTCACAAAATATAAGGGCGAGGAAATCGAAGTCCACACGCAGGCGGAGGCGGATGCCGTTGTCGCGGCCGCGCAGACTGGCAAATGGCAGGTGGCCGGCGTCACGCAGAAGGAAAAGCGCCGCTTTGCGCCCCCGCCGTTCACGACTTCGAAGCTTCAGCAGGCTTCGTATAATCGCTTGCGATATACGGCTAAGCGCACCATGGGCCTCGCGCAGCGTCTGTATGAAGGCGTGGAACTAGGCCAGGAAGGATCGGTGGCGTTGATTACCTATATGCGCACCGACTCCGTGCGAGTTTCGAATGATGCGCTCGACCAGGTTCGCGAGTTAATCGGCTCAAGCTTTGGGCCGACGTACTTGCCGGAAAAACCCAATTTTTACAAGTCCAAGAAAGATGCGCAGGATGCGCACGAAGCCGTCCGGCCCACCGAAGTCTCGCGCACCCCTGCGGATGTAAAGCCGTTCCTGACCGACGACCTGTTCCGGCTGTATCAGCTCATCTGGCAGCGCTTCGTGGCATCGCAAATGGTGCCTGCGGTTTTCGACCAGACGACTATCGATATCACCGCGGGCGACTATACATTCCGCGCCACGGGATCCGTGCAAAAATTTGACGGCTACCTTGCCGTGTACCAGGTGTCCGCCGATGATGACGAGGACGCTGACGAGAGCAGGGCCCTGCTGCCGAAGGTAACCGAAGGCGAAACACTCCGCCTCGATACCATTCGCCCTGACCAGCATTTTACAGAGCCCCCACCGCGCTATACGGAAGCAACACTCGTGAGAGAGTTGGAAGAAAAAGGAATTGGCCGCCCGTCCACCTACGCCTCCATCATGTCCAACATCGTGGAGCGCGAATACGTGACCAAGGACCAGGGACGATTTGCTCCAACCATGCTCGGCGAAAAGGTGAGCGTACTGCTGGTCAAGAGTTTCGAAGACATTTTCGATGTGGGCTTCACGGCTCGCATGGAAGAGGAACTCGACGAAATAGAAGATGGCAAGCTACCATGGAAAAAATCCGTGAAGGAATTTTATAGCCGCTTTGCGCAGGACCTCGATGTGGCCAAAGACGAGATGGAGTCCTATAAGGCCGGCATTCCGACCGGACAGAAATGCGAGAAGTGCGGGGAAGGCGATCTGCTCGAACGCATCAGCCGCCATGGATTTTTCCTGGGTTGCTCGCGGTACCCGGAGTGCGATTTTATCCGCGATCTTTCACCCGAACTGCCTCCTGAAGCCGAGGGGGAAACCGAGCATTGCGAGAATTGCGGACGCGAAATGATCATCAAGCGCGGCCGCTGGGGCACTTTTCTGGCCTGCACTGGCTACCCGGACTGCAAGACAACTCGCCGTCTGGTTCAAGGCACACGACGCGCCCGCCAGCCCGACGAGAAGCTCGACGAGAATTGCCCCAACTGCGGTTTGCAGTTGCTTAAGAAGCACGGCCAGTATGGTGAGTTCGTTGCATGTTCCGGGTATCCCAAATGCAAATTCATTCGTTCGAAGACGCTGGGTATAAAATGTCCGAAGTGCGAGACTGGTGAACTCGTCGAACGCGTCGCCAAGAAAGGCAAACGTCGCGTCTTCTACGCGTGCAACCAATACCCTGAATGTGATTTTACAACTCCTCACCAGCCCATCGCCGAGCCTTGTCCGAAATGCGGTGCAGCATTCATAGTTGAAAAACGCGGCAAAATGGGTGCCGTACGTTCCTGCTTGAAGCAAGGGTGCGATTGGGAGGTTGTCGCACCGGAACCCGGTGTGGATGCGGCGGTTCCTGAACCGGTCGGATCCGTCAAGGCATGAATACGGGTTCAATCGTTAAATTTCAATTTGAATTAGAATTCCATCCGAGCGCTTCCTTTTAGGGGGAAATGAATACTCACGGCCCTCCATTAAATCAATCGCGCTGGGCCAAGGTGGGGAAATGAAGTCCACAGTGGATAAGTTCCTGAATTATCTGCGCTCGGTGCGAAATGCCTCACCAAACACGCTTCGCAGCTATGGGAATGATCTCGGCCAATTTCTCGCCTTTCTGACTCCTCCCAAGACCGAGACTCCCGCACTCCGGGACGTCACACATCTGATGATTCGCGAATTCATCGCGCACCTGCACGATCACAACCTGGAAAAATCATCCATTGCCCGCAAACTCGCTGCCATCCGTTCCTACTTCAAGTTTGCGGTACGCGAAGGCTTAGTCCTTCAGAATCCTGCGCGCATGGTCGCTACGCCCAAGTTGCCCAGACGAATTCCATCGGTCCTGAGCGCCGAGGACTTGAACGCGTTTCTTGATGGCGTGGTTGCATCTCCCGCCGCCCATGTCAAAGCCGGGAAACGGAATCGCTCCCCGGGGAAAGCTGGCCCTCTGGTCACGCGGGATCGCGCAATTCTCGAACTGCTCTATGCGTCGGGCCTGCGCGTCAGCGAACTGACCGGCCTGAACCTTGCGGACATGGACCGCAAAGAACGCATGCTTCGGGTGCGCGGGAAAGGCAGCAAGGAACGAATCGTGCCTTATGGCGGAAAGGCGGAGCAGGCGCTGGAGGCCTATGCTCCATTACGAGAGCATCTGCTGCAAAAGACAAACAGGGTCGATCCGGAGGCGGTCTTCTTAAATCACTTTGGCACACGATTGACTCCCCGGTCGGTTGCGCGCATTGTTAAAAAGTACGTTCGCATGATTAACGTTAACTGGGACCTGCATCCGCACTCTTTGCGGCATGCCTTTGCCACCCATTTGCTTGCTGATGGAGCCGATTTGCGAGCGATTCAGGATTTGCTGGGTCACTCCTCGCTCTCGACCACACAGCGTTACACACACGCAACGATCCGGCAACTCCTCGAGGTTTATGACAAGGCGCATCCCCGCGCGTGACCCCATCGCAGGTCAACGCTGAGATGCGGCTTCCTCACATCCAGGACAATTAGGGTGCGGGGCTAAAGAAAGTCTGATAAACTCCTTTCTTTGTGCAACATTGTTAGTTTTTGGTGAGGAGTCATTATGGCCATGAGATGTCAGATTTGCGGCAAGGGACCCAGTTTTGGGAACGTAATTAGTCATGCTAATAACACCCGCCGCCGCCGTTGGAATCCAAATTTACAGCGCGTAAGAGCGCTCGTGGACGGTACGCGCAAACGCGTTCGTGTCTGCACATCCTGCATCCGGGCGGGCCGCATCACCAAGGCAGCCTAGCCACGTCGTTCTGCATCGGAAAACAACAGAGGAGCCCAGTGAGGATTCGCACGCAGGCCGTAACTGTGCTAACAGCGGCGATCGCGCTCGCGTCCGGTTGCCAAAAGCAATCGCAGCCAACTGTGGGCGTGTGGGCTTCGGTGGGCGGCCAGAACATTACCAGCACAGAGGTGGACAAGTACTATCGCACGCAATTAAACCCCGACGCAGCCGAGCCTTCCCAGGACGAAGCCCTTTCTCTCAAACTGAATATTCTGGATGAATTGATCAATAATCAGATCCTGCTCCAGCGGGCAAAAAAAATGGCCCTCGAAGCCAGCGACGGCGAAGTCGAAGACAAATTTACGGAATTTAAAAACCCCTATACCGAGGATGAATTCCAGCGCCAGTTGAAAGCGCGCGGTTATACGGTTGACGACCTGAAGAGCGATATCAGGCAGCAGCTCTCCATTCAGAAGCTGATCAACCGGGAAGTTGTCTCCAAAATCGCGGTTACCGACCAGGACGTCCAGGATTTTTACAACCAGAATCGCGCACAATTCAATGTCGCCGAGGCCCAGTACCGCCTCGCACAGATTGTGGTGACCCCGCGCAAGGATCCCGGGTTGCGCAATCGAAAAAATGACGACGCCACAACAGATGCCGAAGCGAAACGAAAAGCCGCCGCCCTCCTTCATCAGTTGAATGACGGCGCGGACTTTTCTCAGGTCGCCATGGATTATTCCGAAGATCCCGCATCGTCCGCTTCGGGCGGGGACCTGGGTTACGTGGCGGAATCGGCGCTCTCACAAAGTGATCCGGCATTAAAAAAGGCGGCAATGGCGCTGAAGCCGGGACAGGTCAGCGACGTCATCGTGCTCCGCGACTCCTACCGTATTCTGAAACTGGTGGCCAAAGAAGCACCGGGACAACGCGATCTGGCCGATCCCACCGTCCAGCAATCCATTCGCGATAATCTCCACAACCGTAAGGAACAATTGCTGCGCGCCGCTTATCTCGCCTCGGCCCGCGACGACGTAAAAATTACCAACTATCTCGCGCAACAAGTCCTGGAATCGGCCGGAAAACTTCCTGTAGCAGTTTCGCTGAAACCGACTGCCTCTCTTCCCCCAGCCCCTGGCAAGTAATCGGCGTAAAACCAAGAGAATCACGAAAATTAAGGAGTCACCCTTACGCCGGCGACGGCCGCTTGCTCACGAATTGCGCATGGACATGGCGAGACTGTACGGACAATAATTCCGTCTCCACTCGATGACAAACGCCAGCCAACCTGGACACCACAAACCGCGCCTCTTGGGCGCCTACCTGTTTGCTTTATGTCTCTATCAGATCGGAATCTACCAGTGGCCGGGCGGACCTCCCTTCATTCTCGATCCGCGTGCCGGAATTCCTGTCTTTCTCATCAACCATTTCGCGCTGGATAACAAAGTGATCTATCCGGTCGAATGGATCAGCGTGGCGTGGCTGATATTCATGGCGGCGATGACATTTTTTCGCGGAAAGTTTGTGAAGACCTACCTGATTTCCGAGTTGCTGTTGGCGGCGCCCACGGCCTATTACATTGGACTGCTGGCCATCGAGCGCGGTGGCCATTTTGCGCCTGGATATAAGGATCTTCTGCTGACCATATTCTTGTTCATGATGTTTTCCTTGATGCCGGTTGGCCTGGCTGCGTATTCCATCATGCACAATAGGCGCTCGCGGGCCTCACCGAACCCTGTTTCCTGATCCTGTTTCTCACCAACGCTGCGGTTGACACAATGATTGGCATTTCAATAGAATCATGCCGCGTAAACAACGGACCATCGTTTTCCACCCTGGATCGCTTCGGAAATAGGAGATTGCCATGAAACGAGTTGTCGCTCTGTTCGCCTTGGGTTTAGTTTTTTGGCCCGTAGCCGCCCGATCGCAAACCTCAAGTCCGAATCCCGCTCAGGGACGAAAGAAGCGCGTAGCGGTCTTCGATTTTGATTACGCCACGGTACGCAGCGGCATTGCGGCACTGTTCGGTTCGGACATTGATGTTGGCAAAGGAATCTCCGACCTCCTGGTGAAGCGACTCGTTCAGGACGGCACCTATAGTGTGATTGAACGGAAGGCGCTCGACAAAGTCCTGGCCGAGCAGAACTTCTCGACCAGCGACCGTGCGAATCCGGCATCGGCGGCCAAACTGGGCAAGCTTCTAGGCGTCGATGCCATCATCGTGGGCAGCATTACTCAATTTGGAAATGAAACCAAGAATACGAAAGTCGGCGGCGGTGGGGGAGGTTTCGGCGGCTTCGGGATCGGTGGGATCGGCAAAAAAGATTCCAAGGCCATCGTTACGCTGGACGCGCGAATCGTGGACATCGACACGGCGGAGGTTCTAGCCGTTGCGGACGGCAAGGGTGAATCGAAGCGCAGTAGCACATCCTTGCTGGGCGGCGGCGGAAACTGGCACGGATTTGGCGGCGGCAATGTGGATTTCGGGTCCAGTGACTTCCAGCAAACCATTATCGGCGAAGCCGTGAAGGCGGCCGTCGACGAAATGAGTACTGGCGTTATTGGTTCGGCGGATAAACTGCAAGCGCGCGTAATCAAAGTTGAGGGCCTGGTTGCCGCGGTTGATGGCGGAGATATTGTGCTGAATGTAGGGGTAAAGACCGGGATCAAGGTGGGCGATCATCTCTCGGTGGAGCGCGTCACGCGAGAAATTAAGGATCCCACAAGCGGTGCGGTCATCCGCCGGTTGACCAACAAATTGGGCGAAATTGAAGTTACCGACGTGGATGAAGTCTCGGCCGTCTGCAAGGTGGTTTCGGGGAACGGATTTAAAGTGGGCGATATGGCCAAGACTGCCGTCCAATAAACGGCATCCTGGAGCCCAAGTTGCATCCTTCCAATCTGGCATCGCTCAACGAGCAATGCGAAAACTGCGCCCGCCAAAATTGCGCGGCACAATGCTGGAAAAGAAGAACGGACCGCCGAAACGTCTTAAAGGTAAGAACGGAAGCTCCCCGAAGCGAGATTCCCGCCTGGTATTCGTGAAAGGACCGCTGGAATATCCACCGTAGCCGCCAACAACGACAGCAGCGTTTCTTTCTGATTCTGCAATTTCTCGATCTCGTTTTCCAGTCAGAATATCGACGTCGGCTGGGTCAAGCGGATGCCCGGGCTTGATCGAATCGGATAATTCATGTTGCTGGTTCGGACTTGCGCTTGGTCCTAGCTGCACGGGCTGGGAAGGGCCCTTATCGTCTTCGAGTTGTTGGGCGCGTAACGCTGGGACAAACAGAAGCGCGCTAAGTACCAGCATCAAAATTTTCATCACATTGCCCCCTCCAGGATAGCCAGCATCCGTTTAGATTTTCTTCGATTGTACTCTGCTGGTGGACCGGGTCAATAAGACTGCCGAATCGGGCGGTTGGACGGAAGCGAGAGGGTCATCCTGATGCATCTGGTCCGGCAACGGAGGAAACTCAGCCCGGCCGACACCCATGATGCGAACGGCCAGGTGCGTTGCGAGATAAATGCAACCGACCAGCAGCACGGTTCCCAGGAGAACATCTCCAATGATGGCAAAGATGCGCAATGGTAGGTTTTGAATCGAGACGAAAAGTATGGTGCTCTGGACAAGTACCACCATGGCGCCGAGCGTCAATGCAGCGGCTCCAATAACCGCCACTATGCCGGCAAAAACTCTTCCCACCACTATCCGGCACCGGTGCCGGCAAAGTTAGTATTGTCGCTGAATGGAGCGGATTGCCACACGGGGTTCTTAGCTGAGGCCGGACCAGTCGTCGGCCACCAGGATCGAGTTCGTGGGGTTCGACGGATCGTACTTAACACTGGCCGGTTGTCCTGCTGCCAGTCGCTCGAGGCAAAGGCGCTCTTCGAGGCCAGTCACGTCCTGGGCCGTTTCGTAAGTAACACCCGAGATGGAATAGCTATATCGCACCAGACGGCGCGCCGCGCCCGGCCCCGCGCTCGGTAATGCTGCTTTGCGTCGTGCGAAAAGACCCGTGCCTGAGTCAGGCGCCTTCGACGCCAGCGCCTCTACAAGCTCAACGACGTGGCCTTCCACAATGCGGCCGATTTGATTGAGTTGGAAGCGTCGGCGACGTTCTTCTTCCTCAGGATTTTCCGGTTTTTGAAACATGTGGCGCAGGGTCATACCTGCGGCAACGGCGACGACCGCCGCAGCTCCGATACCGACCCGCCAATCGATGTCCCATTTCAACGTTTCGCATCACGCGCGGAAGCCGCGACAAATATATCGCCGAGTGTTTCGCGCGCTTTCTCCCAATCCTTCTGAAATCCTTCCAGCCCGCGGTCCGTCAGCGGGTGTTTAAAGAGTTGTTCGAAAACCTTATACGGCATGGTGCCGATATGCGAACCCATGCGGGCAGCCGCGATCACATGCAACGGGTGCCGCAGGCTCGCGGCCAGCACCTGGGTGGAATAATTATAAGCCTGATAGATATCCATAATTTCGCGCAGCAACGTCAATCCATCCGAAGAGATATCATCCAGGCGGCCCAGGAACGGACTGACGAAATACGCGCCGGCCTTGGCCACAATCAGCGCCTGGGGCGAAGAAAAGACCAGGGTAATATTGATCCGAATTCCTTCCTTGGAAAGGATGCTCAGCGCGCGCACACCATCAGGGATCATCGGGATTTTCACAACGATGTTGGGATGCCAGGTGGCAATTTCCCGAGCTTCGCGCAGGATGCCGGGCGTGTCAGTGGATACCACCTCGGCGTTTACGATTCCGTCCTTCACGATTTTGCAAATTTCCAGGATGTGCTCGCGGAAAGGGCGATTTTCCTTGGCCACCAGAGTCGGATTCGTCGTAACGCCATCAATTACGCCCAAATCGATGCCGTGACGAATTTCATCCAGGTTCGCGGTATCCAAAAAGAATTTCATAAGAACCTCCTTGCGCAATTCGAAAAGTGCATATCAGCATCTATTATGAGGATGAGGTCGAGCGCGCCACGACCGGGTTTTGCAGCGTGCCAATCCCCGCGATCGCAACTTCCACAACATCTCCCGATAAAATCGGCCCGACGCCCGATGGCGTTCCGGTTGCAATCACATCTCCCGGCAGCAGCGTCATCACGCGCGAAACCCATCGAAGTATAACATCAACGGGGAAGACCATCGCGCTCAGCGGAGAGAACTGCTTCCTGATACCGTTGACCAGAGTCTCGATATGGCTGGCGGCGGGATCGAATTCAGTCTCGAGCAGGGGTCCCATGGGGCAAAACGTGTCGAAGCTTTTCGCCCGGGTCCATTGCTTGTCCGAGGCCTGCAGATCCCGTGCCGTTACATCGTTCAGGCACATATAGCCGGCTATATACGGCCGAACGTCTTCATCGTCTGCCAGATAGGAGCAGGTTCGCGAAATGACGAAGGCGAGTTCGCCTTCGAAATCCACGCGCTTGGAAGATGGCGGCAAGACAATGGGGTCTCCGGGAGCAAGAACGGATGTTGGGGGCTTGAGAAAAATCAACGGTTCCTTCGGAGGAACACTGTTGAACTCGGCCGCATGATCGGCATAGTTCCTGCCAACGCAAACAATTTTAGTTGGGCTCACTGGCGGCAACAGTTTTATATCTGTTAACGCCCAAGACCTGTTGGTGACGCTCCATTGGCCGAGGATATCGCCTGAGATTTCCTGAACGGCATCCCCGGCAACTGCGCCGTACATAATTTCCGGCTGCGTAATAAAACCGACTTTATGAGCGGGAACGATCCGAAGTTGAAAGCGGCAGAGTTTCATGCCTCTGTAGTCCTTTTTCTATTGGAAAAGAAATCAGTGGGTGCGGCGCCTGGGCTCGGAAGTCACGTGATGCGCGGTTCGCTCAACGTGCCGGTGGCGTGTCTCCGCGCACAACTGAAAGACCCAATTAAATGCGGCCACAAATGTATAGCAGATCGCGCCCAGCATGAAAACCTGCAGGGCGCCCATCCGGCTTTCCAGCAGCGAAAACCTCATCTCCATTGTAAGGTACGTAATCGTCAGCAGCGTCCATGCCGTCAGTCCTGAAACAAATGTCGTCACCGGCTTGCGCCAAAAGCGAAACACCGGGACCGCCATCCATAACACGATCAAGGTGCCACCCAAAATATTGCGCGCCGAAGCATATGCCTCATACTGAGGCATGAGGTTGGCGACCCATAACCATGTCACGAAAGTCGCGGAAAGCAAAACACCTGTGAGCAGGCCCGTGCGCAGCGCAATATTGCGCAAACGGACGCCCGGAAATCTAAACCGTTTCTTCATCCCTGAGTCATTGTGGTCCGCCCGGCGCGATATCTACTGCAACGGCGGAACTGAGTGAGCTTTCATTCCCTGAGCGGTCGACCGCTGAGACGCGATAGGAGTAATGCCGCCCGGCAACTGCCATAGTATCGCGAAACGTCGGACTTGAAAGCATTTCCAGATCAATACGTACGCCCGGAGTATTGTCCTGTTCACTTCGGTAAACATGATACCCCGCCAGATCGGCCTCAGGGCTGATTGCCCATGACAGTTCGACGCTACCAGGAGCCAGTGTGGTTGCAAGAATTGCTGCCGCCTCCAGACCAACGGGAGCGGCGGGAGGAAAGGTGTCACGCGGTGTAACGACAACCGATGAGGACGGAGAATCGTTAGATTCGACGGAGTCTGCGCCATACGGGACAGCAGTATGAACATTGTACAAATAGCTGTGACCGAATTCGAACTGCACATCCTGAAATTCAGTTGCTGCGGTACTCCCGAGCAGCATAGCTGGGGGCTTGCTCTCTACCTTGCCCGAGGGTTGCGCGTCTGGAAGTATTTCAACTTCCGCGCGATACACACGATATTCCACGGCGGCGGCGCCGGCATCAGGGGTCGCCGGCTTGCTCCAGGAAAGCAAGATCGCGTGTTCCGCTACTGAGGCGTGAAAATCAACTGGGCCTTCGGGAACGGGATAAATTCCGGCGGCGACGAGATTCGAATCATCCGAGGCGCGACGCTTTGACGCTCTAGTACGCACCATGTAGGCAAGCCGGGCGCCGGCGGGGCGCGAAAAATCCTCCGGCGCAAGCGGATCGCGAAATTCAATGTGACCGCTATTCAGGTAGAAATCCGTTCGTTCCGGTGGAATCGTATAAGCCAGCCGCCAGGGTGTCTTCCGATCCGGAAGCGAACCCGCCGGCAGCATAGCGCGGTAAATTTCAATGCCTGGTGATTCCTCCAAGGTTTCGCGATCGGTGGACTGGCGTGGCAGGCTGAAGGTCAACAGCACGGAACTCCCGGATTGACGCGCGGAAAGATCGGTAATGGCAACGGGAATAATTTGACGGGCCGGTGTTGGGTCGCCTGGGGCGGCGCACCCGGTCAGCACCAAACACGCCACGCCGAAGAGCAGCAACGCAAGTGGTGCGAAATGGCGCTTCATTCGATAGACTCGAATCGGGACAACGTATAGCTCGAGTCAAACCTCGCGTTAGAGGATATACCGGCTCAGGTCTTGATTTTTGACGATATCGGCGAGCTGCTTTGTGACATACGCGCCATCCACCTTCACGTTCTTTTTCTTCAATTCGGGCGCTTCAAAGGAAATTTCATCTAGCACTTTTTCAAGGATGGTGTGGAGGCGACGTGCGCCGATGTTTTCGGTCTGCTCGTTCACCAGTACGGCATACCGCGCCAGCGTGGCGATGGCATCGTCGGTGAAGTTTAATTTCACGCCTTCGGTTTCCAGCAGCGCCATGTACTGCTTGATCAGCGCGTTCTTGGGTTCTGTAAGAATGCGGACAAAATCGGATTCGACGAGTGCCATCAACTCGACGCGGATCGGCAGACGACCCTGCAGCTCGGGAATCAGGTCGGAGGGTTTGGTGATGTGGAAGGCGCCTGCGGCGATGAACAAGATGTGGTCGGTTCGGATCATTCCGTATCGAGTATTAACCGTAGTGCCTTCAACAATCGGCAGGATGTCGCGCTGCACGCCCTCGCGTGAAACGTCCGGACCATGTCCGGATTCGCGGCCCGCAATTTTGTCAATCTCGTCGATGAAAATGATGCCCATCTGCTCGGCACGCTCGACGGCCAGGCGAGTGACCTGATCCATATCGATCAGCCTGTTTTCCTCTTCCTGAATTAGGTAATCGAATGCTTCGGAAACCGTCATCCGGCGGCGTTTCTTCTGCTGGCCAAACATTCCCGAGAGCATGTCCTTGATGTTGACGTCCATTTCCTCGACGCCCTGATTGGAAATGATTTCAAACGAAGGCATGGCGCGCTCGCGCACTTCCACTTCGACCTGGCGCTGATCGAGTTTGCCATCTCGCAGTTGCGCGCGAAGTTTTTCGCGCGTGCGATCCGCCTGATCGCGACGATGCGATTCAGTCTGAATGGCGCCGGTATTTTCGCTTTCAGCAGGTGTCGCTGGCGTCGCTGGGAGCAGAAGGTCCAAAACGCGTTCTTCGGCGGCCTGCTCGGCGCGCTCGGCAACTTCATCCAGCTTTTCCTCGCGTACCATGTCGATCGAAGTCTCCACCAGATCCCGCACCATGGATTCAACATCGCGGCCCACGTAGCCGACCTCGGTGTACTTCGAGGCCTCGACTTTAACGAATGGACATCCTGCTAAGCGCGCCAAGCGGCGCGCAATTTCCGTCTTGCCAACGCCGGTGGGTCCGATCATCAGAATGTTTTTGGGAAGGACGTCTTCCGCCATCTCCGGCGTAAGCTTTTGTCTCCGGACTCGATTGCGAAGAGCGACCGCTACGGCGCGCTTGGCGGCCGCCTGTCCGACGATGTACTTGTCCAGTTCGATAACGATCTCGCGCGGTGTCAGCTCATCGAACGACGGTTCTGCTGCGGCCTGCGTTTCGCGCTGTTCACCAGGAAGATAGATCACCATGTTGAGGTCCCGCCTTTATGACGTTCCGCGCGAGCAACTGAAAGTGCAAAACAGTTGCGTGAAATTGTAGGACCACGCACTAGAGTTCCTCGATCGTAAAATTGGAATTCGTGAAGATACAAATGTCGCTGGCTATGCGCATGGCTTCTTGCGCAATGTCTTTCGCGGAAAGCTTGGTGTGCTTGGCCAGAGCGCGTGCCGCGGACAATGCGTATGGCCCTCCGGAGCCTATTGCACAGCTGCCATCATCCGGCTCAATCACGTCGCCGTTGCCGGAAACCAGAAACGTCGATTTCGTGTCCGCAACAATCAGCAGCGCTTCCAGATGCCGCAGCGCACGATCCTTGCGCCATTCCTTGGCGAGTTCGACGGCAGCCTTGGCCAGATTGCCCTGATGTTCCTGCAATTTCCCTTCAAAACGCTCGAACAGGGAGAGTGCGTCAGCCGTAGAACCTGCAAAGCCGGCCAGAACTTTATCACTAAACAGGCGGCGCGTTTTTCGCGCGGTGTGCTTCATCACGTGCTCGCCCATGGTCACCTGGCCGTCGCCGGTGATCACGACTTTATTATCACGACGCACGCACAGCACTGTGGTGCCATGTATCTGAGCGGGCTTTTCCCTGGTTTGCATCGGAAGATTATACCGCGAGCGAGGGTTGCGACCAACGCAGGTTCGCAAGGGTAGCGGACCAGCTTGCGGCCGGCACCTTATGCAGCGCAGCTCTGGAAGCAAATTCGTTGTATCGAGTGCAGCAAAGGCTTAATATCCGTCAACCGGAGGTCCAAATCCAAAATTCCAAATATGTAAGGTCGGTGGCGAACTCAATGATGGGATCCGGGCGAAGCGAAAATGAGGAGAATTTACAATATGAAATATCACTTTAGTATCAAGAGACTGGCAATTGCTTCATTTGTTGGAGTGTCCTTGGTGGTCATGTTCTTCTTTATTGCTTCTCAGCCCGTTGCTTCGCAAAACGGCAAGACCACGCCTATGACCCCGGACGGCCACCCTGATCTGGGTGGATATTGGGTTACGCCGCCAGCTGTATCACCGGACGGTATCGATCCTAGTAAGCAGGTTTTCGAAAGAGGGGAAGATGGCTCGATTTTATTTGACATCTCCACGAGTCAAGGTGCGGGTGTGAAACTCTGCGAAGACGACTCCTGCCAAGTTCCTAACCAGCCTTCCTACACGCCCGCATTTATGCCCAGGGTGAGAGCAATTGCCAAGTCCGAATTTGCCGGCACCACATCAGAGGACCCAAACCTTTCCTGCAAGCCCGGCGGAGTTCCTCGCGCGGGAATTGGCAACGCTCTAATCATTCAGTCACCCCAAGTCATAGCTATGATCCACGGTGACTACACAGATCGCGTCATTTACATGGACGGGAGTCCCCATCCGGCAGACATGGAACCGTCTTATATGGGTGATTCCAGAGGTCATTGGGAGGGAAATACACTGGTCGTGGACGTGGCGGGCCTCAATGATGACACCTGGCTGGGCGGAGGCTATGGTGGAATCACGATATACACTTCAGTTCACAGCAATAAAGAGCATGTCGTAGAGCGCTGGACCCGCGAGGGAGACGAGATTACCTATCAAGCTACCGTGGATGACCCTATCGCGCTCACTAAACCTTGGGTGATCGCTCCGCGAAAGATCCGGCTTGGGGCACCCGGCGATCACTTGGAAACGTACTTTTGTGACGGTGGCGGAATTTCTTCGTTTATGAGGGACCATTACGTTAAACCCGATCCAGAGGATCGTGATATCAAGTACCACTGTTACACCCACCACTGCGATGTGCCGGACAAGAAGAAATAGGGGAGTCCCTGGGACCGAAAAAACGGAAACAGGTCGAAGAAAAAAGGCCGGGTCATCTCAGAGATGATCCGGCCTTTTTTCTTCTCGATTCCTGTTGAACCGGGCTGGAGACTTCTGTTAGTCGCTATGTCTGCGCGACCGGAGAAGTCACGTCGGGTTCGACGCCGCGCCAGCCGACCGGCTTGCCTTGCACCGCGCCCATCACCGCGCGGAACAGAACCACGTACATCATCTGGCGGTAATAGAATCGTTGCAGCAGCAACGGCCACAACAAAGACCAGTCTTCGTGCCTCTCGAGCGTGAACGCAATAACACACGTAAGAAAATCGATGAGCATAAAGGCCACAAAAAAGACCACCGAGCGCTGGACGTCAGCGGCAGTCCAGAATTGCGGCAGATGCGTGATTCGGAATTGCGACAGCCCCCACATCACCAGCGAACCGAGGAACAGCAGGTCAATCAGCGGAGAGAAAAGCGGCAGCAGTAATTGGAACAGGAAAATATTGGGTAGGGCAATCCAGCCCAGGGTGCCGTATTTTTTTCGGCCCAGAGTATCGCGATGTTTCCAGAATGCCTGCAAGGTGCCGAAGGTCCAACGAAAGCGCTGGCGAATCAGCGCTGAGGCGGTTTCCGGGGCATCAGTCCAACCGATCGCCTCTTCATCATAATAGATGTTCCAGCCGGCGCGACGAATCGCGATGGTTAGGTCCGTGTCCTCGGCAACCGTCTCCGAGCTGAAACCGCCGCAAGCGCGGATGGCCTCGGCGCGCCAAGCGCTGAGCGCCCCGGGAACCACCGGAATGCAATTCAGCAAATCGAACGCGCGTTTCTCAAGGTTCTGGCTGGTAATGTACTCCAGGGCCTGCCATCGCGTGAGCCAGCTGATCCGGTTTCCTACTTTGACGTTGCCGGCAACCGCGCCCACTCTCGGGTTGACGAAATGACGAATGAGCTTGCTTATGGCCTGAGGCTCAATTGCGGTGTCGGCGTCAATCGTCACCAGTATGCTGCTCGAAGCCTCATCCAATGCATGCGAAAGTGCGGCGGCCTTCCCGCGATTGGATTGGTGAATCACACGCACGGCGGGATTACGGCCAAATTGCTGATCCAATAATTCGCCTGTGCCGTCCACCGAACCGTCATCGACGACAATGACTTCAATTGTTGGATAGTCGGACTCAAGCACCGAGTTGACGGTCTCGACGATAGCGGCCAGCTCGTTAAACGCCGGAATAAGCACGCTGACCAGCGGTTGAAATTCAGGATGGTCCGGCGGAGTCGCGCGAAACTTTTCAATGATTGCCAGTATGCCAATGATAAACGCGCGGCTACTGACGAGGCCAATCCCCAGCACAAAGATGAATGCCATGCTCAACCGCGACCATTCAAACATTGTGAAAATCAGGCCATCGACCCGGGCCACCTGTCGTTCGCGAAAGGTAAGCGCGGGCATTAATTGGGCGCGCGTCTGACCGAG
>Ga0206815_1059_pt1 | contig 31383 bp, 24 predicted proteins | sample Alteio_BWOrgCont_91_FD_152864 | JGI IMG/M metagenome (GOLD analysis project Ga0206815, IMG submission 152864) | Enriched cells from forest soil in Barre Woods Harvard Forest LTER site, Petersham, Massachusetts, United States -... | ecosystem: Environmental > Terrestrial > Soil > Temperate forest >...
CGACTTATGGCGTTAAGCCAGGTCCTTTTGAATAATATTTGACAGCAGCGTCCTTTGTCGTTTCAAGAGCCTCGTCTTTATTTTTTATAGCATCTTTTATTTGATTAAGACTTTTTTGAACCTCAGGAGGAATATTGACGCCTTTATAACGAGTAGCAATATCTGCGTTGAGTTTCCCTGCTGTCGCCTCAATTTGATTTGCAAGATTCTGGATCTTTTCAGCTTGAATTTCATAGCCAAAATCCGCTTGTTTTAGCTCGCCCCGATCCTTCTCATCGAGTTTTTCCGCCTGCGACGTCAGCGCGGTTACCGCATCCGTGAGCTCTTGAACTTGAGCGGTGAGAGGCAACGCACCCATCTTGCCCAACCCTGTGTCAATATCTTGAAGAGCATTATAATGTTGGTTCAACTCTGTAATAGCAACTTGGCTATCGGATGAGAGACCTGCAACATTAGCGATTTCTTTTTCAGCTTCACCGAGCGCTTTATTTTGCGCGGTTTCCAACCCAGTATTATGAGAATTTAGATCCTTTTTAAACTCTTTAAAATCTTGCTCGCCCAACATTTTAAAGAAATAGTCATCTCCATGTTCAAATTCAATCTTCCGTCCCGATGTTTGTGCTGCAGCAAACATCGCCTTGAAAACATCCTTACTACTACTCATCGTGGGATCAGTGGGAAGGGTCAGCACCAACGTATCGCCTTGCGTAGCTAAAACAGAAAATACATCTTGCCATGCTTTTACGGAAGTAGCATCCTTCACATTAGCAGGCTTAATTATACCCTTACTAACAGCAACCTTCGTCCCCCCATTCACATCCAAAACAGCCGAGTCTGGTAGCGGGGTACCCGCCTTAATCACTGCACCCGCGTCCACTATATTTGTAATCGTTGCATCAGCAGCCTTCAATCCTTCTAACCCCTGCTCTAATCGTACGTAATTATGTTGCATTACGATTCTCTGCATCTCTTCATTACATCTTTGCAATTCAGCAATATAATCTTCATTATTTTTTTTATCGTCCATGACTTTTTTTAATTCAGCAACTTTATTCTCACATTCTTTCTTTAATGGATCTGTAGTTATATCTCCTACAGCTTTATAAGCATCTTCTGTGTGTGATTTGATATCCGCAAATCTTTTTTCGTCCGCCTCCTTGCTACTCGATTTTTTTCCCTGCATTAAATTTTCAAATTCTGCTTCGAAATGACTATTGAGAAGATTCACAGCCTCGCGCAAATCCACCGTCGACGTAGGCGTTGTCCCTAGGTCCTGCACAGATTGCGCAAATTTACTAACCAACTTCCCGTCTTTACCCTTTAAATTATAAAGATCGGGAGGATCAGGCATTTTAAACGGCTTATGCGCATCCGGCGTAGCATGCATCTCAATCACTTTCAAACGCCAAGCAGCTTGGAGAGTTTTCGCCTCAAGCTCTGTCGCTTGCTTAACTAAATCGACTTCTTCAGTGGCAGCCATAAAATATATTTCCTGTATTCACTTTTTCTAATTATAGCCTATTGAAAAATTTTTACGTATTTAACCGGGTGTTGGGCCTTGTTGTTGGAGTTGTTTGTTATACACTCGCAAGTCTTCTGGCGTCACAACATAATGTAAAACTTCAAGTTTTTTGCCATGCTTGTCGCCTAAATGCTGTAATTCGACCCAAGCGGCGCGCACCATTTTATTAAAGCCTGCGAACTCAATAGTCCATCCTCGCTTATAAACTTCACGCGCCAAGACCCGCGAGGCATCCAGGGCATCTGCCAATGTACGCTCATGGGAAAATAAATCTTTAGGGGCGGCGACCAAACAACTACCGCGATCATAGATATTGTAATGCTTATTCGCATTTTCTAGTTTTAAAAGTGTTTTAGCGCTGGGCGATTCTAAATTGTAGACATCCCAAATCGTTAATACAGCATAACGTTGCAATAAGTAATAAATTTCTGTCGGCGTAATCGGTCGATCAGTTAAATCACTCATTTCAGGAATAGGTAAATTCTGACTGAGCGCCGACCAGATTTGGGATTTTAAATTGGTTAAAAAGAAAGGATCTTGGACTGCAAAGCGTTCTTTAATGGTAAGCTCTGCTGTAAATGTTGCGGATGCGGATCCAGACTTATTTTTAACGGTAACACGAATTTCATAACTACCTTCGGTGTTGTCTGCTGCAACGCCGCCGATTAATCCACTTTCGGTACAGATAAAACCGTCAGGCAGTGCGCGACTATCGGCAAGTTCTGCTGAAAAAAATAATTGCGCATCCAGAGGGTCAGGCGATTTAATGAAGTTATTCAAATCAATCGGACCAAAAGCCGCCGCAACATGTGTAATCATGGGTGGAATTGGCTTCAATTGAACAGGAACTTGCTCTGCCATAGTAAATCCTATTTATTCATCCTTAATAAAGGAAGTATATACTATGAACGTAGGGTGGACAAAGCGCAGCGTGTCCACCAATATTCGGTGGGTACCAGAGCTGATGCTCGTCTTTTTTCTACTAACAACTTAAATTTGATTTAAAAAACGGGTACGGGCACGCACGCGGGCACGTTTACGAAGAGCCACCTATTTTTCCTGCATAGGCCCTACTAAACCGCAACCCACTCATAAATTTCTGTCAACAATGGATCACACTTAAAACAACTACCGCCACAAGCTTGTGTTTTTAAACACTTACGCAAACAGCCTTTGCGTTCCCAGTGACTTAACATATCCCGCAAGGTAGCAGGATTGGCATTAAAATACACGGCAAGGCTGGACATGCTGGCAATACGCACCTGCATTAAATATTTTTTGATGCCCAATAAACTCATACCACTTCTCCTGTTGGTAACAGCGTTTTAAAAGTGCGATGTCGTGTTGCAGCGTATGTTTTGACACTCAAAATTATTAAACAAAAAACCAGACTCACCCCACCCATCCAACCTAATGATGCAAAGGGATGTTGCGCAAACGTTGCCGCCTGATAAAAGAAAACCGCCACGCTGTAGGCCACACTGGTTGTCCACAATATGGAAAATACCGCCCAACCCCGATTTAATTCACGCACCATCGCTGCAGTTGTTGAAACACAGGGAAAATAAAGTAAGACAAATAATAAATACGCAATCGCACCCACTTGACCATCAAAGCGTTGATACATCACACCATATACGCGCTGACTGAGCGTATGCACAGGCGCTTCTGCTAACACAGGATTTCCTAATGAATGACCGAGTTGACTTAAGTTTTGTGGAATCGACATCAGCGCATCATGCAAACCACCTAACACACTAAACCCCGCTGCAGGTAACGATGCTAAGTGACCGACTTGCGTATACAACGCATTCAACGTACCAATCACCACTTCTTTTGCTAAGACACCTGTCACTAAACCGACGGTAGCTGGCCAGTTATCTTGATGAATCCCCATAGGCGCAAATAACGGCGTAAAAAACCGCCCTACTGCGGACAAAAGTGAATTCGCATCACCCTCACTCGCGCTTAACGTACCATCGGTATGCAATGCGGATAACATGCCTACCAGCACACAAATAGGTACAATTAATTTACCTGCGCGAAATAAAAAATTTCGCAGACGTTGCCATGCATGCAAAAAAATCGTTTTCAGATGTGGCACATGATACGCGGGTAATTCCATCACGAGCGGCGCAGGATCACCTTTTAACATGGTTTTTCGTAATAACAAGCCCGTTAACATCGCGGCTGCAATACCGATGATGTAGAGAGCAAACACAACATTCTGACCACCCACCGGGAAAAATGCCGCGGTAAAAACCGCATAAATCGCTAAGCGCGCACCACATGACATAAAAGGACTCATCATCACCGTGAGAATGCGATCGCGTTTATTTTCGAGTGTACGCGTTGCCATGACAGCCGGCACGTTACAACCAAAACCCACAATCATGGGCACAAATGATTTTCCGGGCAAGCCTAACGCTCGCATACCACGATCCACCACAAATGCAGCACGTGCCATGTAACCGGAATCTTCGAGCAACGCTAGAAATAAAAACATCGCACCAATCACAGGAATAAATGTCACGGTTGTATTGATACCTTTACCCACACCATTCGCTAGCAACGCTGTTAACCAATTTGGCACGCCCAGATGCAACAGCATTTTCCCGAGGCCTTGCACAAACAACGTATCACTACCAATATCAAAAAAATCTTGGAAAGCACCACCCACATTAATTGCAAATAAAAACATGACATACATAACCGCTAAAAAAATCGGAATGCCCAGCACGCGATTCAAGACGATATTATCAATGCGGGCGGTCCAGTTTTTAGTTTTTAAATTGGTTTGGTTAACACAGGTTGTCATGAGTTTCTGAATCGTTTGATAACGCGCATCAGCAATTAAAATATCCGCATCTTCAGATAATTCTTGCCGAATTTGTTGTTGATACGATGCAACGATGACACTGACATCTGTGGTGACGATACGTTTTGCAAAGACATCATCTTCGAGTAAGCGCATAGCTAACCACGTTGCGCGATGTTGATAATCCTCTGGAAGATGAAGCTTAAGATCTACAGCTAATAATTGAATCGTAGGGTGGACAAAGCGCAGCGTGTCCACCGAGCGCTGGTGGACACGTCGCTGCGCTCCTTTGTCCACCCTACATTCTATAACAACACGTTGTAATTCTTTTAATCCCTTACTCTTATGCGCCTCAATCGGCACCACCGGACAACCTAATTTTTCTGCCAACTCTTTCACAAGAATTTTTTTATTCTGCCCACGCGCCACATCCATCATGTTTAACACAACAATCATGGGCACCTGCATTTCCAACAACTGCAAGGTCAAATACAAATGCCGCTCTAAATTACTGGCATCCAACACATTCACAATCACATCAGGGCTGCCACTCAGAATATATTCACACGCGATTTTTTCATCGATAGAGGCGGTTTCAGATGCCATGACTAATGAATACGTCCCTGGCAAATCCACTACCTCGACCGCAACATCATCTTGGGCAAAAAACCCACTCTTACGCTCAACCGTCACCCCAGGCCAATTACCAACGCGCTGCTTAGCACCAGTTAACCCATTGAATAATGTGGTTTTTCCGCAATTTGGATTACCGACAAGGCCAATGGTCATGGTTTTCATGGTGAAACCTGCTCAATTTGCAAAATACCCGCCTCATCTTTGCGCAAACTTAATGCAAAACCCCTCACTGTGATTTCAATAGGGTCGCCCAACGGGGCAATCCGCGATACCTTAAACTCAGTCCCCGGAATCAAACCCATTGCAATTAACCGTTGCCGATAGACGGCTTCGCCCGCCTGAATGCGGACAATGCGTCCAATATGACCTACTTGCATCTCGCGTAATTGCATGCCTATCTCATTGATTATTATGATTATTTCCTGTATTGTAGCGACACAAAAATAATTGGCGTTCACAGGCCTTCTAGTATCTCGTTTACCGAAAATCCTGTCAACACAATTGAGAATTATTCTCATTTAGATTTGGTAAACTATAAAAAATCAACACGATGGGCAAAAAATATACTTTACATTAAAAAAAATGGAATATACTTATTGTTAACAGGCCCCATACAGCTTTAACTTTTTGCGTAGGGTGGGCAAAGTACCGTAGGGTGGACAAAGGAGCACAGCGACGTGTCCACCCTACGCTTGTAGATACCGTGCAATTGACAACAAAAACAAGATAATTGTCATAAACGAGGAAGTGAGTTATGCCAAAAACCAGAAACAAGAGAAAAATTTCGCCACAAATATTAACAGGCGTATTTGCGGATATAGCCGCACTTCCCGAACAGGATGAGGCAAATAAAAAGTTAAAATTATTTTTAAACGCATTGGCATTATCTTTTGCTAACGCTGACACGGCAAGCAAACTCCTACCAGGCAGTTACGCTGACTTTAGTGACAATGCCATTGGCACAGCCAATCCAAATGGTCAATTTACCCCCATCAGTGAGCAAGCGGCAGCGGCACAACGTGGCGCATTCATAACGCAAGGTACCGCTTTGTTTAATACGGCTGATCCCGAGGAGAAAAGAACAGCTATAAATAATTTATGTAAAATTGGTGAAACATCCTCCTCATCTAAAGCTGACACAATCCGTCTCTTCCAGAGCAATTCGTGGATCAAGAAATTAAATACGTATGTAGATACAAATCCACAAGCAGAAGTAGCGCGGGCTATCGCAAAAGCAATAGCCCCTGAAGAACCCGCTGCTAATCTTAACGCCGCCGCAGCGTCATCTCCCATACCCACAATAAAAGACAGAATAGCTGCATTACAGCAGCAAAAATCTGCTGCTGAGAAAAATCAAATCAACACTGGACGAGATGTTCTCGGCGACGTCGAAGACCTCGAAAGAAAAAATGCCGCTGCCGCCTCATCGATTCCACCCAAAAAAACTGGCATGAAACATGGCACACAATCACCAAAACAACCATCACCAACAGCTCACTCACCTTCATCAGCAGGCAGTCGCTCGCCTTCACCATTTAACCCCGGGGCAGCTATTGCTCAGCGAAAGAGAGAAGAAAAAGCTGCAGCAGATGCCGCAACTCAACAAGCTCAACAAGCTCAAGAAAAAGCTGAGCGTGAACAAGCAAAAAGAAGAGCAGGTGCTCGCTCAAACGTAGAAACAAAACAAGCAGAAGCTAAAGAAGAGGCAGATAAGCAAAACAGAATCATGAAAAAGACTGGAGCTTATAAAGAATTAGATGAAGCCACAAAAGAACTTCTTGGAAAAATTACCAACTTTAAAATCCCAGAAAGTGAAGCTGGAAAGGATAGAGCTTTCAAACAGGATATACCTGCCCTTCAGAACAGACTAAATGCGATAAATAGCAATCGCAGATTCCAACCACTTTTGGCTCTGCTGCCAGAGGGACAAACAATTCAAGCAATACAATCACAACTAGACCGCTTAAATCAAAAACTTCATGGTAACGAACTAGATCCCAATGCTTTACGTGCAGCAGCTGCACATACCCCTAAAAAAACAGGACATAAAAGATCCGGCTCATCAGATTCTTATACAGATGAGGAAGGATTACTTGATGACCTGACTGGCTCGCCTATCGTAACACCAACTGCAGCCGACAAATTAGGTGGCAATGATGAGCAGAAAAAAGTGGATGTCGTGGTGCCTCCACTAGACTTATCTGTCTCAGATGCACCATCTTTACCCGGAACACCTGCGCATGTTAGTGATCTAGATTTACAACCAACAGATGTAATAAATTTAGATATCGGCAATCGCCAAAGAAAACATAGAGAAGCGCTTGAAGAAAGCGGCAAACCAATTGATTTAACACAATCTTTAGAGCTCAATCCAAATCAATTAACTGCGGATGCTAAAAAGCTTCTACAAAACATGCAATCGTATATTCAATCGTTTATAGACAGAACCGCCGGAACAGGATTATTAACATCGGAGCAACTAAACAATTTAGCAAATAATGGAATTCAAATTGCTAAAAAATTCTTTCGTGATAAACCTGAATATTTCAGCGTTGATTTAGTAACACAAAATTTCGTTAAAGCTGCATATGTAAGTAATGTAAAAGACTTACTAGAAATTAATGGCCAACCATCTGCTCCACTGCCAACCATTTCAGCTATTGATGAGCTTCCCATAAAGAGAGATACATTACCAAAATTATTCTTGGCAAGTGGCAGCAACAAATTAACTGAATGGAGAAAAACGGCGGATGGTCTTGTTCCGCAATTGCCACTAGAATTACAAAACCTTATGCGTAACCACAGACAAAAAACGCCGCCTAAACAACAGGAAGCAAGTTTGCCATTTCCGCCCGTCAGTCCTGTATTAAGCATTGACCCATCTTTACAGGTATATCTAGACGATGAAAAAACACCGGAGTCTACCCCCCTCTCTGCTTTTTTTAACAACTTAACTGAGCTAACAACCAGAATACAGGGAGGCATACGCCCTGATAATAGCTTAATCGATCCAAGCAGATGGTCCGATCCAAGTGCAATAGCAACGGATTATAATCGAGATATTTTGGGAGCACTACAATACGAAGAATGGATGCAAATACCAGAAATTAGGACTCTCGAGGAACAGCTGAGTAAACTGATCGAAGCCAAACTTCAAGAACTCGATCAACAGCGAGCAGCAGAACTTGCTGCTCGGATACACCCACAAAATTTACAAATTGACACAAGTCTAGTATTTGATGAAAACGACGAGCGCAACAATTCATTATCCTCGTCTCCAACTGGAATATCCCCCACGCCACCTTATCTCGTAACGCCCGTGGCTCAACCCACGCCATTTATTACACCGGTAGAAAGAATACCGGAGCCAGACCCCTCTTTTGTTCTACCTATACCTACACAACAACAGCAACAACCCGAAGAAGAAAGACAAAATCTCCCAAATATCCAAAGATTATTGGGACAAGTAGAAAACACGCAAAATATGCTTCACATAGCCCAGAGGCTCGACGGTGTTGATCAGGAACTGATTGACATATTGCAAGAGCTATTCCAGCAACATCAAAACAGCTATATGGACATCGTAGCACCGAGCGGTGCAATAAGTTTTGATGAAACCGGCAATATCAATTGGAGCAAATTTAAATTAGATACCGACGAAGGTCGCGAATTATGGAATAAAATGATTGAGCTACACAACTCTCTCGGTCAAGCACAACTTAATCTCAATACGAAGAATATGGAAGCAGAGCTTCAACAAGCACGTGATCCACGGTCACCACTTGCCACTGATCTTGAAAGTCGCTTTGCACAACTGCGCCAAGACCTGCGGGGAGAATTGGGTAGGTACAACCGTCAACGAGATCAATACAGTCCCGAAGTCCAACACTACATAAATGGCTTAGAACAACGTGTTGCAAACTTAGAAAATTTATACACTCAATTAGCCGCTAGAATAGCAGCACAACCTGCAGCACCTGCTGTTCCACAAGCTGGGACCACAGACCCTCTACTTCTACATATTCTTGAACAAGTGCATGCATTACATGGAAAGGTAAATCTTTTACAACAGCAAATTCAAAATCAACCTCAACCGAATGAAAGTAAATATGCTGAACCTGTCCAGAATAGAACAGCTGAAAATAATCCCCAAATAGCAGAACTGATGAAACAGATAGCAGAACTACAAGGCCAAATTCACAGGCTGCCTGCACCACAAACTCCAGCTAATGACAATGCACGGTTACTTGAAGAATTAGCATTGATGCGACAACGAATTGAAAGATTACAGCAACCGATTGTCCAAATGCCACAACCTGTATCACCAGCACCACCCGTTGCTTCAGGTATTAACCCTGCTGTATTGGCTTTGTTGAACCAAATGCAACAGGCTCACGAACAACAAATGACCGTCATGACTGACATGATGCGAGTGCTACAACAACAATTAGCGGTGCAACAACAACCTATTCCACCCGTGCAACAGCCGCAGCAACCTCCCGTACAGCAACAGCCGCAGCAGCAACAAGTAATACAACCACCACCAGCGGCAGTAGCAGTTAATCCAAATCAAGCAGCTGCTGATGCCCTATGTGCTGAAATTCTACAACACAACCAACATGCTCAAGATGGAATAACACAGATTGCTAACCACCGCGCTGCGAATACTAATAAATTTGTTGATCAGGCGGTACTTCAACAACCCGAAATAACACTCCAAAATATCGTTCCAGTAATTGCAGGACTCCCGGCGCGAATAGCAGCATTCCCGGATCAAACCCTAATTGCACCAGTTAATGCAGCACTTGCAACTCTTCAACAAAGTCGCGCTGACTTATTTAGCGGAATTGATCTAGCAAAACAAGAACTCAAAACCAAGCTGACTGCGGACACACAGGCACTCATTAACGAGATGGATACCCTCAGAAAAACTCTTGATCCTAATGATCCTACTCACTCTACTAATTTTGTAGTCGACCCAACAGGTGCCAAACCGACAACCATCAACGATAAGACAGCGTTCCTAGCCTCTATAAAAACTAAACTAGACGGCTATCCAGCCAAAATAACCGATTTAACGAATCGCGCAGCAGCATTACCGTCGCCAATATCAGAAACAGCACAGTTACAACCCACTTTAAATAACCTAAACACAGCTTTTGCTGGAGCAAATTTATTAGGCGCAACCCCAGCACCGCCTACACCCATCAACGTCGACAGACTATTACGTAACTTCGCTTTGTTTACCGGCCTTAACAGCGATATAGCAATAGCTCACTCACAAGCAAATCGACTAAAAGACGTTGCTATGCTGTTGTCAGCTGGAGACGACATTTCTGCAACAGAAATCGCAAGGCACATTAAAGAACTCAATAAGCTCTCTAGCGTTCAAAAAATTGAAGCGGCCATTAAGAATAAGCACGTTTTGGAAGATTTAACAAAAGCAAAAGACTATTTAGATAGTCTGCCAGAAACACCGGAAATTAAAATTCAAAAAGATCGATTAGATACCTATTACCAGCTATTCACTGAAGTACCCAAAGCGAAAAACCCGGTAGCGATTGCCTGCAATACCACGCAATACATGGAGTTTTCGAATGAAGAGCCCTTAGAGAGCGCGTGGAGTAAAATGTTAGTTGCCAATGACCAACAATCCTATCAACAAGCCATGCAACAAAGTCAAGGCCCCAGTGACTTTTCATTCAAGACAAAATTCACCGGAAAAATGCCAGCATCAAACTACGCTCTTGGCATCGAGTACCTGAGTAAAGTTGGCGATCCAGAAATAGATGCGATACCCAATTTAGATGAAAGAATGCAAGCAGTCCGCGACTCTGCTATCACATTTCATATTACACGATCTAACAATGGGGAATGTATAATCAATCCGCATGTTGCACCCGCCATGAATCCCGGCATATTTCTTGCGAAAAAAGCCAATGCGGTTTTAGAAAGTTTTGTCGATTTAGATCGACACAAAGGCTTGGACGCCAAAGGCCCTAGTGACTTTTTAAATGATATACGCAAAGAACTACTTCGTTTACGTCAAAACTTTGACCCTGAATTTGTCAAACCAATCATTGAAAAGTATCATGCAAATAAATCATTCATGACGCGACTCAGCAATCTGACAAAGATTGGTGATATACCAGTGCGTTATGATTTTAAGGTAGCAAAAAACCACAAAAACCGTGGCGAAAATGACGTCGAAGCGCTCACCCGCATTCTGTGCGATGAGCATAAAAAAGTCCTAACAATCGATAAATTAACAAAAATAGCCATCATCTATCTCAACAAAATAGTAGCGCAAAATCTCTTAGCGGGCACACCCAGCACCCACATCACACTCTCAATTTCCAACCTGAGCGAAGCCGCGTTACTGGATAAAAGTCTCACAGACTTGCCACCCTCGTTAGATGGGAGGTTTGCCGCTATTTTTAAACAAGTTTGCCTAGCAAACGGCCATGCATGTACCGATACGACAAACTATCGATATACACTGACAAATGAAGAAGCAAGAGAATATCAAGCTTCATTTAAAGCTCACAACCCGGCGCATTATACAGCGACATCAGCCGTTCGCAAAAAAGAGCACTTAGAATCACAACAACCAACACCACTACAAATACAAGAAACACCCATCATGCAAGAAATACACGCAATTCATCGGACTGAACACAACGAATTGCTTACAACAAAAAATACAGCTATCCAAAGCATCACTCGCAACACCGATTTAACGAGAGACGCCAAAGTAGCAGAAACAAACCGCATTGAAGACCGTTACAAAAAAGATAGCAAGCAATTACACGACCAACAACAAGATGAAGTTAAACCTTATACCGAATTATATAATCACCAACAAAAGTTTTTGAAACAGATTTATGACGAAGAAAAAGGCTTACACAAGCAATACAAAATAGCCTTAGAAGACATAGAATCTCGACAACGCAACGGCAAGCTTTCAGTGACTGATGCTCAGCTGGAAAAGCAACATAAAAAAACCGATCTAGATACTGGCATAACCAACTTGCAAACAGAATTTGACAATCAGAAGACTTTCTTCAGCAATGAGCTCCATAATCTACATGTTACAAGAGAAAATCGAAAAAATCTAAACGTGAATCAAGCTATAAGAGCACTGCAGCGGCATCCTGCCCCAGAATTCCAGAAATATGTAGCCATAAGCAACCAAAGCCCTGGTATTTTCACTAATACTACACATACTAACAACCCAACAATATCAGCCATACTCTCGGCACAGAATGCGAAACTTCTGCAACTTGCAAAAGATCACAGTAGGCAGCGCCATAATATAGACTACCAAAACTTTTTAAATCGTGATGCATTAAAGGTGATAGATAGAATAGATCTATCGTCAAATCACCCACGCGCACTTGCTGAAGAAAACCAGCATCAAACAAACTTAAATGCAGCGCGGTTAAAACAAGCTAGCGAACTTGAAAAGGAAGCACAAACGTTTAATGCTCAATTAAAATTAATATCTAATCAAGTCAAGTATTCTACTCCGAAAATACTAGAAACAGAGCAAGAAGTGGCTCTAAAAGAATTAAAAGAATATCGCGCAGGCGAGATCAAAAATGCAATGCAGCAACTCAAGAATGACGCTACGAATGATGCATGGAAAGCCCCTTATAAAGCGCTAGCCGATTCTTATGATGCGGTTGAAAAAGCCCAAAAAGAACTCCACAAATTTGAAAAGAAATTTTTTATTGATGCCTATAAAGATCTCCAGAAAGCAATTGAAAAAGCTAAAAAAGAAGGTCACGAAGAAAAAAGCGATTATGTAGCGAGTCTAATTGTATCTAAAGTAGCAGCCGATGCGAAAAAATTCGCAGATGAAAAAATTCCATTGGAAGCAGCACTGGAACAAGCAAAAACGACGCAAAAAGAAAAACTATGGGATTTTGCTGAAAAAGCAGAGGCCGCACTCCCAAAAAAATCTGCCGCTGGAACCACTCGGCCAGCGCTACAAGTTGCAGTTGCAGCAGCAACAGATAATCCAGTCAATGCATTGGAAAAAGCAAATAATGCAATAATGGCTGCACATGCCCTCATTGCGCCACTAGGAATGGCCGTACCAATAGCAACAACAATGGCGGCAATCAAGAAGGCACGTACAACAGCAACAGATGCAGTAAAGTTATTATCGACACTACCGCCAAAATATCAAACAGACCAAAAGGCGGTCGAAGACGAACTACAACATCTAGACACAATCGTTATTCAACTAGAACGACGAGTTGCTCAAGCACATCCACGGCAACCAGTGCAACAGCAGCAGGCACTACTACAACAGCAACAAGCATTGGCTAATCTTTTACAACAAGCAAGTTCACTGGATAGAGCAGTGGATACTCTAGCACAACATGAAAAAGCAGAAGCGGATAAATTAAAAGGGCAACCACCACAGGCATATAGACAGTTAGCGCAACAGATTCTATTAACACAACAACAACAACTCGCCAAAGCAACAGAGCTATTGCAGAAACTATCCGCTCTACCACCTGATAATGCAGCTCAGCAATTACACTCTCTTCTAACACAAACGGTTCAAAAGCTGGAACCTCGTATTGCAGAAAAAAACAAGTTTCTTACTGATCTGAAACAACAGGTGCTACAGCAACAACAACCTTCTGGAAATGCAGCGGCATTAACAGCACAACAACAAACAGCACAGCTAGCAGTTCAGCGACAACTGCAACAGGAAATAAACGATCTGCAGGCAGCACTAGTATTGCAGCAGCAAGCACAGCAGCCGCCACAACAACCTTCTGGAAATGCAGCGGCATTAACAGCACAACAAGCAGCACAGCTAGCAGTTCAGCGACAACTGCAACAGGAAATAAACGATCTGCAGGCAGCACTAACATTACAACAGCAGCAAGCACAGCAGCCGCCACAACAGCAACCTCCGCACCGTTCAAACATCCATGGCTCCGAAGACAGCCTAAGCAGCTTATCATCAGCGGCACCTCTAGCCACTATTGTGGCTCAGCCTGGCGGGCCTAAACCTGAAGATGCCGATGATCTTTCCGCTCAAAGAGATTATAGTCAGAACAATGACGAAAATGTAGATTGGAGCGAATTTGATATTAATGATCTACTACGAGATCGAGATGATGAAAAAAAAGGCCCATCCAACCGATAAATTCATTTTTGCAACGCCGTCTCCAACAGATGGCGTAATTCTAATAATTGCCCATGAAAAAAATGCCCCGCCCCTGGCATGCGAATCAATTGCGGCGCTGGATTGCGTGTTGCTAGCCAAGCGTAAACATCTTGCGGCAACACCACATCATCTTCTTCTCCTTGCACCACAATCCAAGGACAGGTGATAGGCGGCAAATCCAATAAATCAAAACGCGGCACAGGTGGTGCGACACTCACTAATTGCGCGACAGGCATTTGTGTCGCTACGTGTGCTGAAATAGCTGCGCCAAATGAGAAACCCGCTAGCCAGACTGCGCTTTCAGGCGCAACGGTTTTTACCCACTGCACCACTGCCAACAAGTCCTCTCGCTCACCAATCCCGTCAGCAAACGTACCGCCACTTTTACCCACACCGCGAAAATTAAATCGCACTGTGCGCAACCCCAAATCCCCCAATGCGCGGGCCAACGTCGACACCACTTTATTTGTCATCGTGCCACCAAATAATGGGTGCGGATGACAAATGATGGCGATGGCTGATTGTTGTGTAATATCTGTTTTCACCGGTGTTGCTAATAATTCCAAATCACCTGCGGGACCTGGTAATACAAAAGTGGTTTCGGTTTGGGGGAATATTTGCATGATGATCCTCACTAATGAATTCTTGATTTTCAGAAACAACGTACTACAATGGTAGACACACTTCGTTTTGTCCACCCTACAAAATTAGCTATTAAACGTAGGGTGGACAAAGCGCAGCGTGTCCACCGCTCTCCTGATCCACCCCTCGCCACAATACCGCATTTTCAATATATTTTTTAATAACTAATTGGACATCAAACCATGAGCAATTATAATCGCTTATATGTCGAGGGTGGAGTATATTTTTTCACTCTTGTCACCTATCAACGCAAACCGCTCTTATGTGAAAAACACATCCTAGCGCGACTCAAAGCAGCATTTCGCTATACAATAAAAAAATATCCTTTTCGTATTATTGGACTTGTTATTTTACCAGACCATCTTCATTGCATTTGGCAACTACCAAACAACGATTATAACTTCTCAATTCGGTGGAAGAGAATTAAATATTACCTTTCTATTGGCATGCAAGGAGAAATCAGCAACCATCGCAGGGAAAAAGCTATTTGGCAGCGACGTTTTTGGGAGCATTTAATTCGCGATGAAGATGATTTACAGCGGTGTTTGGATTATATTCATTATAATCCGGTAAAACATGGGCTTGTAGAGAAGCCGTGCGATTGGCAACATAGCACATTCCGGCATCTTGTTCAAAAAGGATATTATGATATCGACTGGGGGAGCATTGAGCCGGCGGGGATGAAGGAGCTTCACTTTGAGTGATGGGCATGCAATGGTGGACACGCTGCGCTTTGTCCACCCTACGGTTCTACATACGGGCTACGTTACTAACATCCCTTTACCATACACGGGAAATCGGCTGCAAATGTCCATTACTTTTTCTTGCACGCCGGCAATCACTTGTTCATTGTGAATTTCATCTAAGACATCACAAATCCAGCTTGCTAATTGCTCGCATTCCTTTTCTTTAAAACCACGTGTTGTTACAGCCGGTGTACCAACTCGAATACCGCTGGTGATGAACGGGGATTGTGGGTCTTTGGGTACGGCATTTTTGTTTACTGTAATATTGGCTTTGCCCAACGCTGCATCGGCGTCTTTACCTGTGATATTTTTATTGATTAAATCAATTAAAAATAAATGATTATCAGTGCCACCACTCACGACATTGTAACCACGAGCAATCACTGTTTTTGCCATGATACGCGCGTTATCTAACACTTGTTGTTGATACGCTTTAAATTCGGGTTGCAACGCTTCTAAAAACGCAACTGCTTTGGCAGCAATCACATGCATCAATGGGCCACCTTGATTACCGGGAAATACCGCAGAATTTAATTTCTTTTCTAATTCAGGATTGGCTTTCGCTAAAATCAAACCACCACGCGGGCCGCGTAATGTTTTATGGGTTGTTGAGGTCGTCACATCGGCAATTTGCACAGGTGATGGATATAAACCAACCGCAATCAAACCTGCTACATGCGCAACATCCGCCATTAAATATGCGCCAACACTATCGGCAACATCACGCAAACGCTGCCAATCCACACGGCGTGAATAGGCCGAAAAACCACCCACAATTAACTTCGGCTTATGTTGTTTTGCCAATTGTTCGACTGCTGCATAATCGATGTAACCATTCGCATCCAAACCATACGAGACAAATTTATAAAGTTTGCCGGAAAAATTCACCGGTGAACCATGGGTTAAATGACCGCCCTCTGCCAGCGACATCCCCAACACCGTATCACCTGGTTGAATCATCGCCGCATACGCAGCGGTATTCGCTTGCGAACCTGAGTGTGGTTGGACATTAGCATAATCGGCGCCAAATAATTTTTTGATACGCGCGATCGCCAGCTCTTCCGCCACATCGACAAATTCGCAACCGCCGTAATAGCGCTTATGCGGATAGCCTTCGGCATATTTGTTGGTCAGCACGGAACCCTGAACTTGCAGCACCAGAGGACTCACGTAATTCTCAGAGGCGATGAGTTCGATATGTTCTTCTTGGCGAATTTTTTCATCTTCGATGGCTTGATAGAGAGCGGGGTCAAAATCGTGTAATGAGGTTGTTTTGTACATGGCGTCATCCTGCTAAATGATTGTTGGTGATGATAATACGCTCGTCGATGTTATGCAGCAAGTAGCCCGTATGCAGCGCAGCGTAATACGGGATTTGGCGCATACCACCCCGTATTACGCTGCGCTGCATGCGGGCTACTTCACAGTAACCGATAATCTCGCTGGCGTAATTCTTGCATCTGTTTGATATAACGGTTAATCAGTTCTACTGTGCCTATGTCTTCACGATGGAAAAAAGGGCCTTTAATTAAACGCACCAAATCTTCCGTGTTTTTTTCGGCTGCCACTATCGATTCCGCCATACCTACAATCGCTGCAGCTCGCCCACCCGTCGTATAAAACTTACCTTCTTCTATGCTCACAGCACCCAGATAAAGAGAAGTTGCATCTTGCAAACGACTAACATCCAGTATGGCTTGGCCAATGACATTATCAGGGTATCCTTCTGGCACGATACATTTGCTCACGGTGGCTTTTTTTTCAAACGCCACCAACTCTCTCGTCAGCGTTCCACTCACCATCGCTTCACAAATTTCGACAAAATCCGTTGCCAATAAAGCCAGTATATTGAGCGCTTCCGGATCGCCCAAGCGCGCAGCCAATTTCACTAACTGAATGCCTTTTTTCGTTGCCATAAAATTACCGGAAATAAAACCCATATAAGGCTCTTGGTATTCATACGTGAGCGCAGTAATGACTGCTTCATTGACATGCAATGCCGTTTCATAATCTGTTTCTGATAAAAATGGCAGTCGATGATTGGCGAATGAATAACAACCCATCCCGCCTGTATGGGGCCCTTCATCATCAACATAAACACGCTGTAGCGTTTGCATCAGCGGCACTGGCACTAATCGATTGCCATCACAAAAACACGTGAGTGTAAATTCTTGGCCAATGATTTTTTCTTGGATCATAACTGCATGGCCTGCTGCAGAGAGTGCTTCACAGTACTGCACAGATTCATTGAAGGAATGCAAATGCTCGCCGCCAATTTTAACGCGTTGCCCGCTATTGGATTTAATCACATACTGATTTGAACCTAAGTGTTCTAAATACTCGCGTATGCCATACGGCTCTTTGAAAATACGCTGTTCGATGAGATTTTTCGGATGCAATTTCTTGAGAAGACGGTGTGGAAAAAAGGTGTTTGTTTCTATTTGCGCTAAATTTTTTTTCGGGCCAATGGTTGCAATGCCTGCTTTCCATAAGGCATCCGCCAAGCCATTGGCCAATGGCGCAACCGGCCCAATAATCACAATGTCAATTTGCCAGCGTTCTGCCAAAGCCAGCACCGCCTCCACATCATGGATATCACCTACCCAATAGTGCTTGGTCAGTTGATCAATACCAGGATTTCGTGTCACACCACAACAATACAAAACTGGTTGATGGCGAGATCGATGCAGCGCTTTCGCAATGGCATGTTCGCGTGTGCCTGAACCAATAATAAGAAATTTTGTTGTCATCCGTGACCTCAACAAACACTTCGGTGGACAAAGCGTAGCGTGTCCACCAAATTTTAATCTACAAACGCGGCTGATAATACAATGGCATCACCCGCTCAACATACCCTTTCGCAATATAATCCCGCATCGAAAGAAAAATACTTTCTGCCAGCGTGCTATCAATATATGGCAAGATCGCCATCACATTACCCGTTTTATTGGCGACTGCTGCAATCGCATTGCATGCAGCATCCTGCAACACACACAATCCCTGCACATGCATTTCCATGAGTAACCCTGAGGGAATCACAAACTCCGCTGGTGGCATCACGACAGATAACACACTAGACAAGGATAAAAATTGCGTAAACGCATTGTATTGAAAATCATTGATAGCATGCAACGTGGTTTGCTGTTGTTGCACCGCTTTCGAGTGTATTGTCACCGCTATGCCGACACGGTCATTGGCAAGACCAGGAACCAACCCAGCCTCCGCCAGAAATTTTGCACCTTGTGCAATACCCAAGATCGGTTTGCCCAACGCATGCTCAGCTCGCAGATGCGTTAACAATGCCGCTGCATCGTCCTCATCTGATGACATCTTGCCTACTAATACATAACCCGCAAAACCGATCAGTGCCGTCACATCTGACGTTAAAACATGCGGCTGCATACCCGCACGCTGAATAGCCTCAGCAAGGTGGCTCATAGGGTAATTCTCATTGGCTAGCTGGATGACTGCGATACGCATGACTACACTCTTGAACGTTTTACGACGTTGAAACATACCATATATTACCACTAATGACAATTTTATGCGCAAAAATACATAATAAAACCTTAAGGTTCCACCTATAGAATCAGCTACTACCTCGCAATTTTTGTACTTACATGGAGATAAGTAATCATGCCCAATTTAGTTGTCCGTTTACTGAACAATGAACAAATTTCACCGCAGGAACTGTATGCTATTTTAGCCGTCTCAGGCAAGGCAGGCGGTCTAGGTAAAAGCTTCCAAGCAGCGACTCGTCATCCACTTATTAAAGCGGCTTTCACATGTGGCGGCGATGCAAAAGGAAATTCAACAGCGACTGTTACTAACGCAGCTGCATTACTGGCAGCAGCTACAGCATTTCGCGATGGTGCAAACGGCATTAGTGCTAATCCAGGCAAAGCAGCGTTATTATTTGGTTTATTACTGAATGCACCAAAAGCTGCCAATGATACAAATGATTACACCGCCCTTGTATTGCAGGCGCTTGAGTCACTTTATCGCAACGAACCTGCACTTAAGAAAGACTCCACCGAAGTATTATCTGCACTAACAGCACGCCGGCAAACAATCGCAGAAGCTCAAGGAAAACGCTTAGCGGAAGAACGAGTCGCTGCAAAAGCCAAGGAAGCTCAACGCATAGCCGATGCCGCTGCTGAAGCTAAACGCATAGCCGCTGCTGCCGCTGAAGCCGAAGCAAAAAAACCTGAAAATGTCGTTAACAGATTTTTAAATGACATGGTTGCCTCTACACAAGGCAAAAAGCAAATAACCTATATTAAACATCTCCAAGAGAAATTTTTCTCTGACAACATAGGTAAGTTAGCGCCAGACTCACAAGCATACTTACTGGCCCGCATGGAACAAGTACAAGCAGCAGGTTGCAAAAACGTTGTTGATGCACGTTTTAATGAAATCAGAGATACAAGAAACCCGTTTAGACAATTCTTGCTTAATAAACCCCAAAGCAATACAGATACATGGGGCCGTCTGCTTAACAAAGTGAGAGCGGCTGTCAATCCTGGCCCTGCACACACTCACCAACAAGATCGTCGCCCCTAGTAAATCGTAATCTATATGTAGCGCAGCGTGTCCACCATCCGTGTTCGGTGGACACGCTGCGCTTTGTCCACCCTACGACTCCTGCTGCCAATCCTGGGCCTAAAAACACACACCAAAATAATTCGCACCCCCTCCTTTGAAAAAGGAGGGACGAAAGGTCGTTTTTAATACTAGACATTGCCGGGTATACATACCATAATCTGCGTTTTTCCTATCCTCGAAAAGGGAGATGTCACGGGAAATGACCAACAACATTATTGAACTGCGCGGCGTCTCTAAGACCATACACGATCTTGGGATCTTGTATGACTTGAACCTCGAAGTGCGCAACGGCGAGTTTCTGACTTTGCTCGGCCCGTCCGGCTGTGGCAAGACCACGTTGCTACGTCTTATTTCTGGATTTGAAGAACCAACAACCGGGCAGATTTTCATTAATGGCAAAGATGTGGATGGTCTGCCACCGCATCTACGTCACGTGCATACAGTTTTCCAAAGCTACGCCCTGTTTCCACACATGACCGTTTTCGAAAATGTCGCCTTCGGATTGCGTTGTAACAAAGTCCCCAAAGCAGAAATTAATTCCCGCGTGAACGAAGTCATCAAAACCGTCAAACTCGAAAAATACGCGCAGCGTAAACCAGACCAACTTAGCGGCGGCCAACAACAACGTGTTGCTATCGCTCGTGCTGTCGTCAATCGTCCATTGGTGTTATTGCTGGATGAACCACTGAGCTCTCTCGACTACCGCTTGCGTAAAACCATGCAAATCGAGCTGAAGCAATTACAACGTAAATTAGGCATTACGTTTATATTTGTAACACACGACCAAGAAGAAGCGCTCTCGATGTCAGATCGCGTCGTGGTCATGCATGAAGGTAGCATCGAACAAGTGGGCACACCCAGACAAGTCTATGAAGCGCCGCAAAATCTCACCGTTGCCAAATTTATCGGCGAAGCCAATATTTTTGATAGTGAAATTTGTGCGATGGATGGCAAACAACTCACGGTCAACATTCTTGGCCAACAACGCGTGATTAAAAGCTCACGTGCATTCACCGTCGGTCAAGCAGTTCATGTATTAGTCCGACCTGAAGACCTACGCGTCTGGGGACAAGCTGAAGTGGATGACTCAACGGATATGTATCCCGGCACCGTCGAAGAAGTCATCTACAAGGGCACAACAGTCGATCTCATGGTAAGACTTGCTAATAATCAACTGGTCGCCGCCACTAAGTTCTTCGATGAAGATGACGACAAATTAGAGTACGTCATTGGCGATCCTGTCTGGGCAACCTGGGTATCTGGCTGGGAGGTAGTGTTACCTCATGAAAGCACATGATAACAGCTTAAAATATTTTTCCCTCGGCACTATTTGGCTATGGCTGATTGTATTCGCCCTCTTGCCTTTCGCACTGGTCACACTCGCGAGTTTTGCAAGTCATGATGACACACATCTCTTAACAACACCGGCCACGCTACTGAATTATTTTCAGCTAAACAATGCCATCTATCTAAAAATCTTTAAACAATCTTTTTATATTGCCAGCACCTGCACAGTAATTTGTTTATTGTTGGGCTATCCTTTTGCCTACACGATTGCCCGCATGCAAAGTCGCTATAAAAGTCTTTTGATGTTACTGATTATTATCCCCTTCTGGACTAGCTCACTGATTCGCACGTACTCCATGATCACCATGCTAAAACCCAAAGGCATCATCAATTCGATCTTGCTCTGGACTGGCATCATCGACAAACCTCTGCCGTTACTGTTTTCTGACACATCCGTCATGATTGGTTTGGTTTATAATCTGTTGCCATTTATGGTATTACCGCTGCTCACTAACATCGAGCGTCTAGACAATCGTCTCATTGATGCGGCACGTGATTTGGGTGCTAATCGCTTCACTACTTTCCGGCGCATCATTTTGCCGTTAACGATGCCAGGCATTTTATCTGGCTCGATTCTGGTGTTCTTACCCGCGATGACAATTTTTTACATACCGGATTTATTAGGTGGCTCAAAATCCATCTTGCTTGGTAATTTAATTCAGAATCAATTTTTGATTGCGCAAAACTGGCCGCTAGGCTCAGCAATCAGCGTGGTATTTACCTTAATTCTTGCTGTGATGTTATTGGTTTACTGGCACAGCATGGGTAACAAAGAACGGGATCTCTTATGAACAAATTACCCGTCACATCGTATCTTACTGGTATTTATCTGTTTTTTTACATACCCATTATCTTTTTAATCATCTACTCGTTTAATAATGCGCAATATTCATTGATATGGCATGGTTTCTCCATGCGCTGGTACCATGAATTATTTGCGGATGGCGATTTATGGGTTGCCGTGCTGCACTCGCTCCTGCTGGGTATTTCTGCCGCCACAGTCGCCATGTGTGTCGGTGGTCTCACTGCCATCACCATGTATCGCTATGATTTTTTTGGGCGGCGCTTATTGTCTGGTTTGATTTTTATTTTAATTTTATCGCCTGACATCGTCATGGGGATCTCGCTATTAATTTTATTTAGCTTGCTCAGAGTACCGCTCGGTTTTTGGAGCTTGCTGTTAGCGCATATTACGTTTTGCATCCCGTTTGTGGTCGTGACGGTTTACAGTCGCATTGTGAGTTTCGACGAATATATTTTTGAAGCAGCCAAAGACTTAGGCGCCAAAGACTCCGTCATCTTAAGCCGCGTCATTTTGCCTTTGCTCTGGCCAGCACTGCTATCGGGTTGGCTGTTAAGCTTCACATTGTCGATAGATGATGTCATGATTAGTTACTTTGTGGCGGGCCCTGATTTTGAAATTCTACCGCTAAAAATTTATTCCATGGTACGACTTGGCGTGAAACCGGAAATCAATGCATTGTGTACAGTCACCTTTGGCTTAACACTGATATTGGTTGCCATCTCGCAACTCGTTTTAAGGAAAAAACCATGATGCGTTTTATCACTGTAGCACTGGGACTGCTAATCATAACCCCTTTGTTTGCAGCTGAAAATATTGTGAATGTCTACACCTGGTCAGGCGTTATCCCTGATTCAGCTATTCGTCAATTCGAAACTGAAACCGGCATCAAAGTGAATTTCTCCACCTATGACAGCAACGAAGTCATGTATGCCAAACTGAAAGCAGACAAAAACCCTTCGTATGACGTTATCGAACCTTCGAGCTATTATATCGATCGCATGCGTCGTCAAGACATGCTAGCAAAGTTTAACAAAGCAGAGCTCCCTAACTTCAAAAATATCAACACCAGCTTCCTCAATCAATCCTATGATCCCAAAAGCGAATACAGCATTCCTTTTATTTGGGGCATTACGGGAATTTTTGTGAATAAAGAATATCGTGACCCTGCGAGCTTCCAACGCTGGGCTGACTTGTGGAACAAGAAATACGCCGACCAAATTATGTTGTTGGATGATTCACGCGAAGTATTTTCCATGGCATTGCGCACACTCGGCTATTCTGTTAACGACGAAAACCCCGAGCACATCAAGCAAGCTTACTTGAAATTAAAAGAATTATTACCCAACATTAAAATTTTTAATAGTGCACCTATCTCCATTCTAGTGGATGAAGATGCGAATGTTGGCATGGTATGGAATGGCGATGTCTTCCGTGCGAAAAAAGAAAATCCCCACGTTGATTTTATCTTTCCAAAAGATGGCTTTGTGGTCTGGGTGGATAATTTTGCCATTCCTAAAAATGCGCCTCACGCTGCCAATGCACATAAGTTCTTGAACTTCATGATGCGTGCCGACGTGGCGAAAGCCGTTGCAATCGATAACAGTTTTCCAACTGCTAATTTAGCGGCACAAAAACTCTTACCTGCTGATGTGAGAGACAGTAAAACCGTGTATCCATCACCGGATGTGATGCGCCGTGGTGAGTTCCAAACTGACATTAGTGACGACGCGCTCTCCCTGTACGAAAAGTACTGGGAGAGGCTCAAGATGGGAGGATAGTGTATTCCGTGTCATCAATATAATTTATATGCTAAGGGAAAAAATTATGACATCTCTTTTTAGATTTGTTGTGGTTATGATAGCATTCTTTGTCACACAGCCTTTATTTGCTGCTGAAAACGTAGTAAATGTCTATACCTGGTCCGAAGAAATTCCTCACTTTGTGATTGCTCAATTTGAAAAAGAAACTGGCATCAAAGTAAATTACTCCACATTTGACAGCAATGAAATCATGTACGCAAAATTACGCGCTAACAAAAATGCGGGATATGATCTCGTTGAACCCTCCAGTTATTTTGTTGAACGCATGCAACATCAACATATGTTGCTGACACTCGATAAAACAAAATTACTCAATGCAAAAAATCTTGATCCTGCATTTTTAAATCGTGCTTATGACCCTCGAAACGAATACAGCATTCCTTTCATTTGGGGGATTACAGGGATTTTTCTTAACAAAAATTATTATAATGAACAAGATGCTGAACAATGGAAAAATTTACTCGATAAAAAATATGCGAATCAATTAATGTTTCTGGATGACTCGCGCGAAGTATTTTCGATGGCATTGCGCATGTTGGGTTACTCCATCAATGATAGTAATCCGGAGCATATTCACCAAGCCTATCTCAAATTAAAAACGCTCATGCCTAATGTGAAGCTTTTTAATAGCGAAGCAATTATTTCAATCTTAATTGATGAAGATGCCACAGTCGGCATGGCATGGAATGGGGATCTTTATAAAGCGCATCAAGAAAATAATAAACTCCAGTTTGTGTATCCCAAAGATGGCTTTGAAATTTGGGTGGATAATTTTGTCATGCTAAAAACCGCGCCGCACCCAGAAAACGCCTATAAATTTTTAGACTTTCTGATGCGGCCTGAAATTGCGAAAGCGGTGAGCATGAATATTCACTACTCCACAGCTAACTTGGCCGCACGCAATTTACTGCCGCCTGAAATTAAAAACAACCCAGCGCTCTACCCTACGCAAGCCACATTAAGTCATGGCGAGTTTCAAACGGATGTCGGTGATCAAGCGCATGTCTTGTTTGAAAAATATTGGGAACAGTTGAAGATGGGTGGGTAACCAATAATCCCCTCTCCCGTTTTCGGGAGAGGGTGAGGGCGTAAATGTTCTACACATTCCCTATGTGAAACGTCACAACCCTCATCCCCAACCCTTCTCCCACCAGTGGGAGAAGGGAGAGAAAAAACATAAGGCTCGGAGCAACAACATGCAACACACATGGCGACCACTTAAAAAAAACGATAAAGTCCGCCTTATTGCACCAGGTGCTGGCAGTCCTATCACCACACAACCTTCTTCCAATTGGCATGACCTCGAAAAAAGTTGTGAATTATTACGAAGCTGGCAACTTGAGCCTGTTTTTTCACCGATTATTTTTGGCGACAATACCAGCTATTACAATTTTGCTAACACAGATCAGCATCGTTATGATGACTTTGTCGATGCTTTTCAAAGTGATGCTGCAGCCATCTGGACATTTCGCGGTGGTTACGGCAGCGATAGAATTGTACGTGCACTCCATAAAAATACGATGACACCTTCATCACCCAAGCTCTTCATTGGTTTCAGTGATGTGACTATCATTCACAGTTATCTCAATCAGCACTGGCATCTCAATACATTACATGCATTGTCTGCACGACAATTAGGTTTGCACTTGGTAAATGCGGATGATGTAGAAGCCACACGAAAACTTATTTTTGGCGAGAAAAATACCGCTTCTTTCACATTAACACCACTGAATACCGCCGCTACAAAAAAACAAGAAATCATAGCACCCATCGCCGGTGGCAACCTCACTCTCGTGCAAACATCATTGGGCACACCGTGGCAAGCACCGAATCAACAAACTATTTTATTGCTCGAAGATGTTGATGAAGCACCGTATCGAATCGCTCGCATCTTACAACAATTTCTTTCTAATGGATTCATTGATGCGTTGGCAGCCATTATTTTAGGAGATTTCATGCCGGAAAAAAATATGGATTTGGTGCTCCAAGAATTTGCCGATCAAACAGTTATTCCTGTACTACGCTATCAGGGCATCGGCCATGGCAAACACAATCATCCTATTCCATTAGGCTCATCTGCATCATTATCGCTTGGCAAAGAACCACAACTTATTATCCCCACATAATCGTAGGGTGGACAAAGCGCAGCGTGTCCACCCTACATTTTTTATATATTTTTCAATGTGTTACTGTCAACAAACCCTCGCAAAATATCGACTATACTTAAAAGATATAGCCAGCATAACGAGGAGCAAGACATGAGCCGAAGCCATTTACCAACCCCCGAAAAACAAATTAGCTTAGATGAATGGCTTGATCTCTTACAACGTGATTTAAAACAATATTTACAACATAAATATATCGCGCACACACGATCAATTAAAAAAGGCGTGTTGGCTTTGTTTTCTCAACAAGCCACCCATAGCGATTTTGCTTCCTTGTTATTTTCTAATAAAACAGGATTAGACGACATATTAGGTCAAGAACATAAAGAACTTAAAGATATCTTTGCAAAATCACCCTATTCAAAAAAAGCACTTTTTAAAACCCATGCCCTCATTAATAGAATAAAAAAATTACGCGCAGACGGTATCATCAACTCAATGGACGATGTAAAGAAATATACGGATGTTGCCGTGCGTCAAGCGCAAGGTTGTCAAAATCCCGTGTGGGATTTGGCTGAGATCACGTGTGAACTTTATCACGATGGGAAATCTTCACAAGGGATGGCGGCAATTCTCCAACATCATACTTGGCTGTTTTCTAATGCAACTGCTGTCTTTGCGGTGATTGATTCAACCTCTGATCCCTCTCTCATTGATCCCAAGACCAAAAAACCGCTGGGTTATGCTGAACAAGCTCAATATCGCTACCAACAACAGTACGCAGCGCTACGGGAAGAAATCCGTACTTTTACACAGATATATCAAGTCAACGCAGTACAAGAATTTGATGCTTGGCTAACGCAATTTAAACAAGATTTAAAACTTTATTTACAACATAAATGCATAAAAAGCATGCCTTCTAGTTTCGCTACACTTTTTTCAGCACCACCACCATTGACGCTATTTCAGCGCATGATACTGTCACCTGAATCAACATTAGATGAGATAATGAAAAAAACAGCTGATATTCAGCTTCTATTAAAAAATTCTCCAAACTCACAAGAAGCGCTCACCAATGCTTATCAAGTTATTCAAACTATCGAAAAATTACAAAGTAGCGACAAACTCAACGCTGGAGAAACCGCGGAAAAAGAAGTTGTCATTCATAATATGATTCAAGCACTAGCACTCATCTGTAAAAAATTACAAGTATCTGGTCATTCAAAAGCATTCTTACCTTTACTTGCAGACGCTTGCGCATCATTAGCAACACTGTCTGGGACCGTCTCTTCGGTAAAAACAGATGGCGGAGAAAGTGCTGCGAAACTACGTCAAGACGTAGAAGTAACCGTTGCGCAGTATGTGAAAAAACATACCAAAGAATTGCAACAACCAGCACAGGCTGCTGCAGCTAGTCATATTTCTGATACACCGCAGTTTCCATAAGTAGCCCGTATGGAGCGCAGCGTAATACGGGATTAGCGCATACCATCCCGTATTACGCTGCGCTCCATACGGGCTACTTATTAAATCGGATTCACTTTCATCATGACATACGGATTATATGCTTCGGTTTTAAATCCATATTGTTGATAAAGACCATGCGCATCTTCTGTCATCAAAAACCAACGAAAAATCCCGCGCAAACGTGGATGTTCAAAAATATATTTCATCATCGTTTTGCCTAATCCTTTCTTACGATGCGGCTCATCAATAAATACATCCCATAATGATGCAAACTCCGTGAAATCCGTAATCACACGCGAAAAACCAACTTGTTTACCTTCATAAAACACACTAAAACACACAGAGTTTTCGACAATCAGCGCAAACCGTTCTGGTGGCAATCCCGTGGAATAACGCGATGGTACGCATAACAAATTATATAAATACGCTAAATCGAGGGTTTTTTTATTGGCACTGAACACGTAGCCATCGACAGTAATATCGGGATAATCAGGCTTATAGCTCATAACAACACTCACTTTTGATGAATAATTAGTCATAAATTTTAAATATTACCTAAAATTTATAGTTATGTTTTTATTTTACACAGATCCTCTTACCAAGAGGATTTTCTCAGTATAAAATACCACATTACATCTGTAACTACGTTCTCTTTGGAGTTTACACAATGAAAAAAGCGGTAGCAGCATTAGTCGTGTTAACCAGTATCAGCCTAGTGGGTTGTGACAACATGACGAATCAAGATGTCGGCACCTTAAGCGGAGCCGCACTCGGTGGCTTAATTGGTAGCCGTTTTGGTGGTGGCACAGGGCAACTAGTGGCTGTCGGTGCTGGCGCACTTGCAGGGGCTTATATTGGCGGTAAAATCGGCCAATCCATGGATAATGCCGATCGAGCCAGAATGAACAGCGCCTTTGAAAATAACGCCGTCGGTCAACCCGCTTACTGGCAAAATCCAAAAACAGGCACCGCTTACGATGTGACACCCACTCGTAATATCACAGTCGATGGCAATCAATATTGCCGTGAATATCGCTCTGTTGCGAATATTGCTGGCAAGCAACAACAAGTGTACGGCACAGCGTGTCGTCAGCCGGATGGGACATGGCAAGCAGTGAATAACAATTAAGATTATTTAGTTTACTGTTAAGTAAAAACAGCGCTCTTGAGCGCTGTTTTTATATGGTTACTTTTTAGAATGCGGAGACGACGCTGAACCAAGCCCTGCCCGCTGCTTAACTTCTTCTTTTTCTTTCATTCCCTGCGTTTTAGTGCCACGAGACGATGCGGCTGCCATATCATCGTCTGGAGAGAAAAACTTAAAGTGCTCAGCAGAAGCACTGGATGATGCTGCACCAAAAGTCACACTCGGCCTAGCTGCCAGCTGCTGAACCACACTATGTTTCAAACGCTCTACAATAAGTGGCTTCGCTGCAGACTCGCCAATTCGTTGTCTTGGCAATTCCTTATCTCCTTCAGTTCTAACAAAATGCTCCTTTGGAATCCGAAAAAGTGCTTTTTCCTCGCCGACACACACACGTTCATTCCATATTTTCTTCGCACCAAATAGTTTATTATCAGCGGGCGGTGCGGCATCAAATGGATCCATTCTTTCTAATACTTTCCAGGCATTCATAATCCATTGAGCCGCTTTATCTTCTAATTCTGCTCTTGCTGCGATTGCTTTATCTTTACCTTCTCTTGTATCAACCACCTCTCTTTCTGCGGATGTCACTGCTGCTTTTGCTGCGTCTATAGCACGCTTCTTTTCTTCTTTATCGTTATATTTTACTCTTTCTGCTTGTGCCAAAGCAGTCTTCATTTGCTCTAAATGTTGTTTTGCATTCGCTTTAGCAGCACTTTTAATTGTCTCATCTTTTTTTGCAGAATTTAATTGGTTATAAATATGTTCAATCTTGTCATACAAATGTTGTAACACCTCTTCGAGGTTTATGTTACCCAACATTTTAGCTGCGCCTAAAATATCATATTCTCTTTTTGTTTTCTTCGCTGCAAATGCTTTTGCATCATCAACTAGATACCCTTTTTGTCCACGCTCCTCTAATGCTAATTCAAACCCGACTAGTACATTCTCTAATTCAATCACATCATCTTTATTACTACCACGACCAGCCGCTTTTTCTCGCGACTCAACATAAAAATCCATATAATTTTGAATAATAATTTTTTGAATATCGAGCCTTAATTTAACCGTATCACCGCCACTTTGTTCTTCGGCTAGTCGAATGTCTCGCATTAAAGTTTGAACTCGTAACCTTGCTGCAGCACTAATCTGACTCGCAGACTGAGCACATTTAACTTCAAATTCGTGAATAACACCGTGCAATCTAGATTGTTCTGTTTTTTCCAGTTTCATCAAGTTATTGTACAAATCTGGCAACTTAAATTTAATAGGAATTTCTAAGTCAACATGGCGCGATACAGCCAATTCGTTCCACTTTTTTGTCGCTACTTGCGTCATCTTAGTAATGGCAGTTATCGCATTCACAAAATTATTTCGATCAGCATCAGAGCCTTGCTGCTTCACAAGATATTCTTCTACTTTATTAAAAATATATTCGACAACTGCATCAGTCATCCCACCCAACTGTGACAGAAATACATCATCCAAATCAGCCTCTTTTGTTTTTGGATCAAAAATAGTAATTTGATCAAACACCAATCCAGGGGTTTTTGCCACATCAAATGCTCTATCGGTTTCTTTTAAAAACCTTCTCATCACCTTTAATAACCCATCGTCATTTGTACTTTCAATATAGGCATCTAAATAGGCATAAATGAAAGTCTTCTTAAAATTGTCCGCCACTAGACTTGCACTAATATCTTTTTTATGTCTATGCCATACAATCGCTGTTGCATCCATAATTTCTGCGTCTGAAAGTGTTCTAAGCTCATTGGGAACGGCTACTTTCATTTTCAAATCAAAATCAGCCAACTGTTCTTTTGACAACCCTTCAACTTCAGAACAAATGCGTCCTACTTTATCCACATAGAAAAGCTTATCTTGATCTTTTGTGTGTACGCGAACATAAGCCATTTCAGAGTTAATAACCACTTGATCTAAGTTATTTTGTAGTGGAATAACGGATGTCACTAACAAGTCACATTTTCGCGGACGTCGGGTAAGATCAATCTGCTGATTCATTTTTATTTGAAATTCGGCATATCGTAATCGATGGCTATCTGATTCAATACTGGCTGCATTTTTGTGCGCGTTTAAAAGTGCGGCGCCTACACCACCCAACGCCATCATAACAAGACAACGATTCTCATTCTCCAGCTCTTCGTTTTGTTCGTTTTCTCGCACTTTAATGATATTATTGGCCTCGCGAACTTTTGTGGCAATCATGTCTTTCTTACCAATCAACTCACCACCTAACACTGAATTTTTTCCAAATACTTTCCCTCTCAACTTTTCCATTGCTTCCAAAAGTGAAGCGTATCGTGGTAGACGTTGCACACCTTGAATCGCACCCGCACTGTATGCATTCAACTTATTTTTAAGCAGCCATCTCTGGAATTCTTCCTGCTGAATCATCGCATTTTTAAATGCATCCAAATTTTTTCCAAACACCTCCCCACCTATGATGGGAGCCAAGTCACTTTCATAAAGTTTGATTTTTTCTTTTAGCAGAACGAGAAAAATTTGTGGAACC
>Ga0206815_1064_pt1 | contig 31380 bp, 28 predicted proteins | sample Alteio_BWOrgCont_91_FD_152864 | JGI IMG/M metagenome (GOLD analysis project Ga0206815, IMG submission 152864) | Enriched cells from forest soil in Barre Woods Harvard Forest LTER site, Petersham, Massachusetts, United States -... | ecosystem: Environmental > Terrestrial > Soil > Temperate forest >...
TACGTTACTTTTATGCAGCGAGGCATTCACGCTCACGGCTATGTTACCATGCCTAAATTTAAGCGTAATCATGATTGAGTTTATCTTATGACGAACAAGCAAGGATTAATAATAGTAGGCGCTGGAGGGCATGCAAAGGTTGTGTTAAGCGTAGCTTTATTAAATTCTGAAAAAATAGCAGGCTATCTAGATGATAACCCCTCTCTCTTAAACAAATTTATTGGTGAGTACCCTGTCATAGGTAATACCTCTGCTTTAGCGTCGGGTTTTGAGTCAGCCGTTGTTGGCCTTGGAGATAACCTGAAACGCAAAACCATAGTTGAGCGTTATATTTTCGCGACTAAGTGGAAGACACTCGTGCATCCAACAGCCTATGTGCACCCTTCCGTGATATTAGGAAAAGGAACCGTTGTATTTGCTGGCGCTATTATTCAACCCGATGTGGTAATAGGCGAACATTGCATTATTAATACAGGTGCAACGATAGACCATGATTGTGTACTGGGGAGTTATACACACATAGCGCCGGGAGTACATTTAGCGGGTGGTGTAAAAGTAGGAGAAGGGTCGTTTTTAGGAATCGGCAGTGTAGTCATTCCCGAAATTAATATAGGTGATTGGGCACAAGTGGCTGCTGGCGGCGTAGTAATCAACCCTATTCCCGCAAAAAAAATCGTCATGGGTGTGCCGGCCAGGGAGCGAACAATATGTCCGCAATAAAACTCCAAAATTTGAAACAACCATTCCATTTTCTTTCATGGCCTACTTTTGCTGATGATGAAATTTTAAAAGCGTCTCAAGTATTGGCGTCCGGAAAAGTTAATTACTGGACAGGCGAAGAAGGCCGCTTATTTGAAGAAGACTATGCCAAAGCAGTCGGTACAAAATATGCTATAGCATTAATGAACGGCACAGTAGCATTAGAAGCTGCATTAGCCGCATTAGAAATTGGCCCGGGTGACGAAGTCATTACAACCTGTCGTACGTTTATCGCATCAGCCAGTTGCATCGTCATGCGTGGTGCAACACCCATACTCGCCGATGTCGATCCAATTAGTCAAAATATCACTGTTGAAACCATCAAAAAAGTACTCTCACCAAAAACAAAAGCGATCATTGTTGTCCATTTAGCGGGCTGGCCTTGCGATATGAAATCAATCATGCAATGGGCTAAACAACACAATTTATTTGTCATTGAGGATTGTGCACAAGCACATGGCGCAAAATATCAGGATCGCCCCGTCGGGTCTTGGGGTGATATCGCTGCATTTTCTTTTTGCCAAGACAAAATTATTACCACAGGTGGTGAAGGTGGGATGATCACAACAGATAATCGTAAAATCTGGGAAACAATATGGTCATTGAAAGATCACGGAAAAAGCCACGAAGCCGTGTTTGAACGCAATCACCCACCAGGCTTTCGCTGGGTGCATGAATCATTTGGAACAAACTGGCGCATGACAGAAATACAGGCTGCCATAGGGCGTATCCAATTGCGTAAATTAACCGAATGGACGCAATTGCGACAACGCAATGCCGCCATACTGACGACCCATTTTAAACAGATTTCGGCTTTTAAAATCACCGAACCAGAAAAAGATATTTACCATGCTTATTATAAATATTATGTTTTTGTAAACCCCGAAAAATTAAAATCCGGGTGGAACCGGGACCGCATTATGCAAGCTATTAATACAGAAGGTGTTCCTTGCTTCAGTGGGAGTTGTAGCGAAATTTATTTAGAAAAAGCATTTGTCGAATCTGGGTTAACTCCGGCACAACGATTTCCCATCGCCAAAGAATTAGGTGAAACAAGTTTACTATTTTTAGTGCATCCTACATTGACTGAAAACCATATGCTGTATATGGTGCAGATTGTAAATAAAGTAATGGACGAAGCAACGAGCTAATTAGGGCTTAATAAGGAAATTGAATGTTTACCCAAGTACTCAGATGGCGTAATCGACTGACTGCGTTTCTTTTTGATACAGCTATGATTCCGGTAGCTTGGTTAGGTGCCTATTGGATTTTTTTTAATTTGCGCAGAATACCCGCCGATATTATTCAACCCGCGGTTCTATGGATTTTGCCGTTCATTTTTTTACAAGCGTCTATGTTTTGGTTGTTTGGGCTTTATCGTGGTGTTTGGCGTTTTGCGTCAATTCCTGATTTAACTCGCATTACCAAGGCAGTTATCATGGGTGTCATTAGCATTTTATTGATATTTTATCTCGCCAGATTCCCTTTTGCATTACCTAGAGTGGTGCCAGTTTTATATAGCTTACTGCTAATCGGAAGCTTAGCAGGAGCACGAGTCACCTTTCGCTGGTTGAAAGATTATCGCCATTTTTTTCGAGATTGTCAGCGTGTCTTAATTGTAGGTGCAGGTTATGCAGGCGAAGGATTAGTACGTGATTTATTGCGACATGATAATCACCTCTATCAACCTGTTATATTAGTTGATGACAATCCTTTCAAATTAGGTAGAGATATTCATGGTGTGCGAATTGCTGGTAAATTTGATGATATTCCAGACCTTGTTAAATACTACGATATTGATTTAATTCTAATTGCGATACCGTCAGCCTCTTCCGCAGAAATGCGGCATGTAGTCACTATATGCGAACAAACAAAAATTGTATTTCGTACTTTGCCAGGTATCAGTGATTTAGCAAAAGGACGTGTCGATATTAAATTATTACGTGATGTTTCATTAGAAGATTTGCTAGGACGAGATCAAGTCCAACTAGATTGGTTTGCAATAGGAAAAGATTTACAAAATAAAACTATCGTCGTGAGTGGCGGCGGCGGATCCATTGGCTCTGAATTATGCCGACAAATAGCACCGCTTGGCCCCAAACAACTTATTATTATCGATAATAGTGAATACAATCTCTATTGTATTGATATGGAATTGAAGAAAAAATTTCCTAATTTAATTTTTCAAAGTTTATTGTTAGATGTGACAGACCGTGTTGGCGTACATCACGTATTTGATACGCATCGCCCTGATACGGTATTTCATGCCGCCGCTTATAAACATGTTCCATTACTAGAACAACAGGGGCGCGTTGCTATACATAACAATGTACTTGGTACAAATGTTTTAGCAAATGCCGCAGTAGAATATCATGTAAATAAATTTGTATTGATTTCAACAGATAAAGCCGTCAATCCTGCTAATTTAATGGGTGCAACTAAACGTGCAGCGGAAATTATTTGTCAAAATTTACAAAAACACGCCATAACAAACTTTATTACGGTGCGATTTGGTAATGTCTTGGATTCAGCGGGTAGTGTCGTGCCTTTATTCCGTAAACAAATTCAAGCCGGTGGACCTCTAACAGTAACCCATCCTGAAATTACAAGATACTTTATGTCTATACCGGAGGCATCACAGTTAATTGTACAAGCAGGATTATTTGGGCAAGGCGGTGAGATTTTTGTATTAGACATGGGCGAACCCATTAAAATTAGCTATCTCGCAGAGCAAATGATTAAATTGGCCGGGAAAAAATTAGGGCATGATATTGATATTATTTACACGGGACTTCGTCCAGGCGAAAAACTGTATGAAGAGTTATTTTACGGTCATGAAGAATTGCATCCAACAATTCATAATAAAGTACTATTAGCAAATGCATCAAACGTAGACAAAAATCTACTGGTTAATATACTTGAACGCATGGAAAAAGCATATAATCATGGTGACGAACACGTACTATGTGAACTACTAAGTCAGCTAGTTCCGGAATATAAAAATAATTTCAACCATTCTACAGAGACAAAACTCTACTCAGTAACAGCGACCTCTTGAACGGTATTTTCAAAATTAATTCTTTCTTTTTCCACGACAAGCGGTCTTTTCATAATCCGGGTATTAATTGATGCGATGTATTCTCCGAGCAATCCTATAAAAAACAACTGCACTGATGAAAAAAAGAAAATCCCTATCAATATAGGAGCCACACCGATACTAAAGCTATTCCAAAAAAGAAATTTTAAAATGAGAAATATGCCTGAAAAAAGCAAGCTGAGGGTAGCAAGAAAAAATCCACACATAGCGGCTATACGTAACGGGATTTTAGAGTAACTTGTGATACCCAGCATCCCAATGTCGTATAAAGTATAAAAATTATTTTTAGTGATGCCGCGTTTGCGCTGTGGTTGATTATAGGGAATTTCTGCAATATCAAAACCAATATCTGCAATCATCCCACGAAAATAAGGGTAAGGATCATCATAGGAACGTAGAATTTTAATGACATCTTTATCGTACAAACCAAATCCAGTGAAATTTTTAATCAGTTTAACATCCGCAATACGTCCTATCCAATAATAACCCATGCGACGAATGTTATACATGAACTTGGATTCTTCACTTTCAGGTTTCACGCCAATGGCTATTTTATAGCCCTGCTCCCATTTATGAATAAAATCTTTAATCATACTAGGAGGATCTTGTAGATCCGACACGATAGAAACAACCGCATCTCCTTTCGCTTGCAAAAGAGCATGGTAGGGTGAGCGGATGTGTCCAAAATTTCGTGTGTTTACGATAATTTTTACATTCTTGTCTAGTTGGGCGATTTTTTTTAATCGTTCAACTGTCTTATCATTGGAGGCATTATCAATAAAAATATGTTCATAGCGATAATGAGGTAATTGAGCGAAAACATTTTTTACTTGTTGATATAAATCTTCAACATTATCTTCTTCATTATAACAAGGAGTGACGATACTAATTAGTTTCATAGCGATTCCTAAATATTGTAATATGCCACTTTTTTCAGCTATTATTAGGGTGCTACGCTCATGTTTTTCTGAACAGCAAGCTTAACAAATTCTTCAAATGAAGTATGAATATGTGCGATCATCTCAGGAGTTAATCCATGATGACATCCCAATAACATTCCACCACGCATTACCTTGTCCGCATTGATGTATCCTGCAGCTGATTCACGCCGTATAATTTTACTAAACCCAGGCTGTCGTAAAATATTTCCCGTAAAAACAGTTCGCGTTTGGATATTACGTTTCTCAAGAAAAATCTGTAACTCTTTACGTGTGAATGGCGCATCATCTTTGATCGTGAGTGCAAAGGCCAACCATCCCGTTCTCGAATGGGGTAATTGTTTTGGTAAAATAAACCAGTCTGAATATTGACTAAAAAATTGCATATGCGATACAAAAGCTTGTTCACGCATATCAATATTTTGGTTCAGTTTGTTCAACTGGACTAACCCAAAAGCCGCACCCATTTCAGACGGTTCAAGATTATAACCAATCGCTTCAAAAACAAATTTAGCATCATAATCAATGTCATTCACTTGAATATTAAAACGATTCTCAATTGCTTCAGACTCAATAAAAAGTGAAGAACTACGCCCCCAACTTCGCAATAGCTTGGCACGCTCAGCTAATTTTTCGGAATTAACACATAACATCCCGCCGTTACCTGCGCAGTTAATAACATGTGAGCCATAAAAACTGGTTGTACTAACATCGGTATAACGCCCGACAGAAAGACCATCCACTGTGGCGCCTAGTGTATCGGCAGAATCTTCAATCAGAATAAGATTATATTTATCGGCAATTGCGCGCAATTTTTTCCAATCAGGAAGATTACCCAATAAATTGGGAATCATCATCGCTTTCGTATTGGCAGTAATCATGGCTTCCACTTGATCTGCATCGATATTAAACGTACCTGGCAAAACATCGACAAAAGCGGGAATTAAATTATTTTTTATAATAGGGGCAACAGTCGTTGCGAATGTTAAAACCGGTGTAATGACCTCAGAGCCCGCTGGCAAATCGAGAATTTCAATCGCTAAATAATTAGCTGAAGAGCCTGAGTTAACCATGATCCCGAAACGCTTATCAAATAACCCAGCTACTTTTTGTTCCATGTCACGAACGTGCTTGCCCATTTGAGTGGAGGTACGTAACACAGACACAACAGCCGCGATTTCTTCTTCACCATGAACTGTTTTGCCATAAGGAACATGCATAAATTGTTGTGTAGTCATTCTGAGGTCGTTTCCATAAAATGTTTAATTTGGTCAAGAGTAATATCGCGCATATTTTTTTGCAAATGATATGCCTGATACCAGTTAACAGTTTCTTTTAACCCTTTTTCAAGGTTCCAGCGGGGTTGCCATCCTAGCTTTGACTTGGCTTTTGCACATTCTAATCTGAGATAACCTGTTTCATGAGGATGTGAGCTTTTATCCAAAGCCCAATTTTTAGCATTATCCAAATAGTTCACGACCTCTGTAGCAATCCAATTCACGGGTTTTACATCATCGTCATTAGGACCAAAGTTCCAGCTTTCATTGTATTCTGTGGGCGATTCATGCAAACGTTGTGCAAGTAGTAAATAACCGCTAAGAGGTTCTAACACATGTTGCCAAGGTCGCACCGCATTCGGATTGCGTATGGATACCGATTGCTTATTTAAACAAGCACGAATAATGTCGGGTATTAAACGATCTTGTGCCCAATCACCACCGCCAATAACATTGCCAGCACGCGCCGAGGCAAGTGAAATATGTAAATCATGAAAATAAGAATTACGATACGCTGCAGTAACCAGTTCTGAGCAGGCTTTACTATTGCTATAAGGATCGTGCCCCCCTAACCTGTCAATTTCGCGATAACCCCACTGCCATTCTTTGTTTTCATAGCATTTGTCAGTAGTGACATTAACAACCACTTTGACACTACCTACTTGTCTTATAGCTTCTAAGAGATGAACCGTACCCATCACATTGGTCGCATAGGTCTCAACAGGTTCGGCGTACGAATAACGAACAAGAGGCTGTGCTGCCATATGAATAACAATTTCTGGTTTATATTCGCTCAGCACGCGAGACAGAGCACTATAATCACGTATATCACCAATAATACTGGTCATCCCTTGGGATATATTGGCAGCCGTAAAAAGATTTGGGGTAGTCGGTGGAGTCAGCGAGAAACCAACCACTTCTGCATGGAGAGACTGAAGCCACAACGATAACCAACCACCCTTAAAGCCAGTGTGGCCTGTAATCAATACTTTTTTTCCTTGCCAGAATTTCATAAGAGTCATTACTTATGTTAAGCAACAATGTCGGAATGGGAATTCGCCCTGTTTGGTTGCCACGTTTTCCAGGGTGGGCACCCAGTTGACCATAAATCTTCTAGATAATTCTTATCTCGTAACGTATCCATCGCATGCCAGAAACCACGATGCACAAAAGCGGAGAGTTGATGCTCCAGCGCTAATTGCTCAAGAGGATATTTTTCCCAAATGGTATCGTCGTCTTTAATGTACTCAAGCACTTTCGGCGATAGTACAAAAAATCCGCCATTAATCCACCCGCCGTCACCATGCGGCTTTTCATTAAAACCCGTGATTTTATTGTTATCTAACTGCAGCGCGCCAAATCGGCCGGGGGGTTGTATCGCTGTAAGCGTAGCTAATGTTTTCTGTTGTTTATGATAAGCTACAAGCGCATCAATATTAATATTCGCGATTCCATCGCCATACGTAAAGCAAAAATCCTCGTTATCCAAGTGATCCGCTACTCGTTTTAAGCGACCGCCTGTCATTGTATTTTCGCCTGTCTCAACCAGGGTCACACGCCATGGCTCCGCATTATTTTGATGAATGTGTATCTTGTTTTGCTCAATGTCAAATGTCACATCTGACATATGTAAAAAATAATTGGCAAAATATTCTTTAATGACGTAACCCCGATAGCCTAAACAAATAATGAAATCGCGGATGTTATACGTAGAATAAATTTTCATGATATGCCAAAGAATGGGCTTACCACCAATTTCAATCATGGGCTTGGGACGAACTGTTGTTTCTTCACTAATTCGGGTACCTAGGCCACCTGCTAAGATCACTGCTTTCATGATTAAATCCCTTTTTCTTAACAAAATTAACTAAACAAATCTATTGCACTTGGTGATAAATGAAAGAGAGGATAAAATATCTCGGACATATATGCAAATATACTTAAAAATAAAAAATCATGGAGCAAAAATGAAAGCAAGACTATGGAATATAAGAACTCTATTTATTATTAGCATGCTGATCTATATATTGTCACAAGTGTATACTTTTTATTATGGTGTCAGAACATTAACGGGTGATGGTTTGGGTGGTGATGGCGCCCGCTATGCTGCCTGGGTCATGGATAAACTTTCCTTATCAGATTATTTTCAAACGTTGTCCGCCTATCATGTGCAACGAATACTACCCGGTATTATTGTGCATTATGTGATGCTCTTATTTCACCTTGACCTTCAGAATCACACCGCCATTATCAAAACATTTCTTCTGTTTGATAATATCATGGTTACTCTGACGATTATTGGCTTATTTAGCCTTGCGCGTTACTTAAAATGGACAGCAGAAGCCACTTATATTGCCTTTATCACCCTGGTATTTAATTTTGTTATTTTAAAACAAATGTACCACTATACGATACTGACAGATTATACAGCTTTTACGCTTGGATTTTTTCAAATTTATTTCTACATTAAAAATCAAAATATGTATTTGTATCTCACCTCATTAATTGGTGCATTTGTTTGGCCAACTTTATTACTAACCGGATTATTGATGCTGATTTTCAAGGCTGATATGTTTCAAAAACAAACATTCAACCCGTCGGTTGACTTTTATCATAAAACAAAAATTTGGAAGATTTTAGCAGTAGCGCTACTGCTTTCTTGTATATCTACTATTATATTTCACTTTGAACAACAAAATTTATACCTATATTTGTCGAGTTACTATGCTGAGGCTGAGCTACTGAAGCAGCACTTTCTTTTCATGCCATCCTTATTTGTAATTTTGCTCTATGCATCCTATATCGTGCTGCCTTTCACTCTTCTATTCTGTAGCCAAATATTCAAGAAAGACAATATTAATAAAACATTACTGATTAATGTAGCTATTGCTATTTGCACCTATGTGGCTGTTACTTGCTTAATTCACTATTTAAGCGACCCCGCGTTACCAAAGCCTGCAACATTCGCTACCTTTCTCCTGAGACCCGTATATCCCGTCCTTGCCCCTGGATATTCTTTTATTGCTTATATCCCATTTTTTGGGCTTGGCACTCTTTTATTCATATTTTTATATACAAAAATGAGCTTTAATTTATTCTCATCCATTTCCGCGGTGACTGTGTTATTACTGTTGATTTTTTTCATCTTAGAACCAGAACCACGGATGACAATTAACTATTTTCCTATGGTCGCAATACTGCTGGGGGCTTATTTAAGTCAACAAAAAATATCACTCTCTTTCTGTTTTTATTACGCTGCTTTGTCGTATCTTTTTGCACGCGCCTGGCTGCCAAATTTTTATCCTTATGCACCCGTACCACCTTATCTTCATACTGGATTGATTAGTATTCCAATAGGGATGATTCTTTTATATGCACTAATAAAAAAAGAAGGCCTGTATGGGAAGTAGTCAACAAAAACGCATGTTAATTGTCACGACTGTTCCGCAAACGATTAGAGCGTTTTTATTACCTTTTGCAACTTATTTTCGTCAGCAAGGTTGGCGTATTGATGCAATGACGGGGAATCCAACATCGTATGATGATATTTATTCCCATTTTACCAACGTATGGGAAGTTAATTTTTCACGAAATCCATTTGCACTTAATCATTTTACTACCATACCTAAAATGATTCGACGCTTAATCTCGCAGGAAAAATATGATTTAATTCACGTGCATTCTCCCGTTGCAGCCTTTGTCACACGTTTTGCATTGCGAAAAATCAAATCAAACAAACCAAAAATAGTTTATACCGCCCATGGATTTCATTTTCATAGCGGCGGCAATTTAATAAGTAACTTTCTATATATTCTATTAGAAAAAATAGCTGGAGTGTGGACTGACATTCTAGTTGTAATCAATAAAGAAGATGAAATAGCCGCCCATAAATATAACTTAATCCCCTATGGAAAAGTGCACTATATTCCGGGAATTGGCATTGATACTAAAAAATATTCTAATCATGCCATCTCAAATGATCAAGTTAATGAATTACGCCAAGAGTTAACGCTACAAAAAAATGACCGATTTTTTTTAATGATTGCGGAATTCACTCCTCAAAAAAATCACGCTCTTATCATAGAAGCTTTTTATAAATTAGCCAATCCCACCTTACATCTCGTATTCGCAGGCACAGGCAAAACACAACCTAAAATGAAAAAATTAGTCGCGCACTATGGGTTAGAAAAGCAAATTCACTTTCTAGGTTTTCGAAAAGATATTCCCGAGTTAATTTCTGCATCTATTGGTGTCATTTTAATTTCACAACGAGAAGGATTGCCACGCAGCATTATGGAAGCCATGTGCTTAGGAAAGCCTGTTATTGGCACAAATATCCGTGGCATAAAAGACTTAGTTCAAGCAGGTGCGGGAATTATTATTCCCCACAAAACAAGTGAAGAATTGGTAAAAGCACTCACTTTTCTTGCCGATAATCCAGAGCAAGCAACATTAATGGGGCAACAGGGATCAGAACAAATTTCCCATTATCATTATGAAAAAATTTTACAGTTGTATAATGCCATTTATGAAGAAAGTCTTATGGCCATTCCCACCCTGTAAGAATAACTATCTACTTTCTGCTTGCTTGGAAAGAAAATATTGCACTACAAGAATTCTTTTATACGCATACACCAACATAACCAAGATTAAAAATGCGGGGACATACATCATCTTTTCCCGCATTCCCAGCCCTAAGTTCGTGCACATGATCCCTAGACATCCCATACCAACCAAAAAAAACAACATAAAAAACTGGGCTAATCTTATCTTATTTTTTATATAGCTCCATATTTTTCTATTCTTGTAGAAGAAAACCACTAACCACAATAAATAAAGATTTTCAAACGACCCGACCATACCCAAGAGATTTCTTGCACCGATGAACAATGGTAAAAATAAATTAGCGAAGATTAAATAAGGCACAAATAAAAATATTAGGTATGGGTTGCGGGTAGGTACAGGAATACTTGTGCCAATGCTCATATTAGTCTGTTGACGGATAACATAGGATGAAATGGTATCTCCTCCGCCATGCACCATCCGTCCATAATCTTGCAGCACTGGCATTAATAAAGCGATTATACATGTTATAAGTACAATAATCCCTATTTTTGCAAACATGTTCCATTTGCTGCCCATCAATACAAAAATAATTCCCGCAACAACTATAATAATAAATAAATAAGGCCTAACTAAAAAACCCATTAATGATGCTATTAACAGTAAAGAAAGACTAAAAATATTTATTCTTCTTTGTGCAAAGAAAAATAAAAATATACCAATGGATAAAAAAGCAAAAGAATCTTTAACAAGGCCCGCACTCCAGAAAAAATACGATGGCCAGCAAAGCAATAATAATGCGGGGAATAAAAGAATTTTTGGATCAACCAGAAAATATCTATATCCATCAGACAGTCGATCAAGCAAAATTTTATAGGTTAATAAATAAAATACCGACCCCAGAAATCCCAATGACGCAAAAAATAAGAACGCGCCAAGTATAGAGTCGCCTACCAAAAATAATTTGAGATACCCCAGTATGAATAAAGCAAAAAAGTATCCTGTTCCTGTATAAGTTGTCGTGGCATTTACAAAATACCATCCAGAATCAGCGCCTACATGAATATTATAATAGTAATATAAAACTCCACCAACAAAATGTCCTAGTGCGCTCAGCATGACTATTTTTAGAATACTAGGTCGATTAAGGTCATACCGCACTAACAAAAAAAATACAAAAATTAATGCGGTAAAGAAAGATAAAAACCCGATCACCAAACCCTGAAAATCCACTTCACTCCCTCACACCAGCTAAAACAAAGAATTGCATTGTATCAAGAATAAGAAGAAAATAGCATCAAAAATATCCTCAAGGAATGCAATGGCATGCCCACTTTATTATATATACCCAGGTTTGATGAATGTGGTCCTGGACCACGTTATAGGGTATATCAATACTTAGACAGCTTAAGGAAGCTGGGGCTCAATATCACTGTAAAACCGCTGCTGGATATTCAATATTTGAATGATCTTTATTTCAAAAATAAGCGATCTATACCCTATTTAATTAAAATATATTTACGCAGAGCCATTTTTTTATTTTTTAATAAATCAAAATTTGATTTGGTTTTGATGGATGGTGAGCTATTTCCATTTTTACCTTTTTTTATTGAAAGAATGTTTCTTCCTAAGCGGTATATCATTGATCAAGATGATGCTATTTTTCATACTTATGATAAGCATAAATCTTTTTTAATCAGACTATTGTTGGGTGGAAAAATTGGTAAAATATGGAAGAATAGTCAGCATATTATTGTGGGCAACGCTTATGTAAAAAAAATTACCCTATCATTAGGCGCAAAACAAGTGACTGCTTTACCCACTGTGGTGGATGCAAACAAATATAAACCATCAAACACAACTACGAATGCATTGAAAGAGGAAATCATTATAGGATGGGTTGGCTCTCCAGCCACAGCAAGCTTATTATCACTCATTCATCCCGCCTTAAAAAACGTTGCTCAGAAAGCGAATATTGTTTTATACATTATTGGCGCTGAATATAATCTAGATGGCGTGAAAACAGTCTGTATTGATTGGAAAAATGGATGGTCAGAAGAAGAAGAAATTAAACTAACCAATAGTATTGATATTGGAATCATGCCACTGCTTGACGTACCGTATCAACTAGGAAAATGCGGCTTTAAACTTATTAAATACATGGCTTGCGCAAAGCCCATGATTGCTTCTGCCGTTGGCATGAATATAGAAATTATAGATCATGATCAAAACGGTTACTTAGCATCAACCCAAGAAGACTGGGAAAAATATTTATTACTCTTAGTAGAAAATGCTGAAAAACGCAAGCTATTTGGTCAGGCCGGCAGAGAAAAAATGTTAGCAACATATAGTCTCCAAGCCACTTCGCCTATACTCTGCGACATCGTCATGCGCGCTTATTCAGATCAAGTCTGAATAAATGCACTGATATTTTTCAACTGCTATTTGTTTAGAAAAATGCTTTGCAAATAAATCATCGAAATCCTGGCAATAACCTTGCGTATTGCGTGATTTTTTTAAGAATTCAATTACATGCTCAGCTGCTTTCTTAGGCTCTGAATGGACCTCTGCTAAATCCAACAAGATACCCACGTTATGCAAATTAAAATAATACTCCATATCACCATATTGTGTGTTCGTAACGGAATACAAATGACACGCGACTATTTCCGCAAATTTTGTGGGTGCTGATGCTTGTTTCGCATACGATGGCTTAACAAAAAACACGCACAAATCAGCAATATTGATATAATGAGATATTTGATGAAAATCTACAGCAAGTATTTTGCATTTCTTTTTTTCTATCTTATAGTTATCTACATTAGACTCTATAAGCGCATGCTGCCCTTTATTTAAAAATAAAAATTTTATATTAGCGTCAAGATGCATTAATTGTGCAAACAATTTAAATTCCGCATCTAAATCATATGATCCATTTAATGAACCATTCCGCAAAATAATAATATCATTTTGTGCATAGCCCATCTTTTCTTTTAATGCTAGTTTTTCCGCAGTAGGGATAGCTTGAAATAAATTTAAATTGGCGCATGTTGGTATAACAGAAATATTTTCTGGTTTAACATAGTAATTATCTTGAATGATGGGTTTAGACACATGTGTCAGCGTCACAACATGGTCTGAATTTCTATAAAGCGCTAACTCTAGTTTCTTCAACAAGCTTGTCAGTAATGACGGTTCTTTTAGGCGCCCTTCCATTACTTTTTCATCAATAGCAAAGCCTCTAATATCAAATAATAATTTGACCTTAAATATTTTTTTCAACAACATGCCGATCACCGCGGGTATGATGCTTCTCGCATGAACAACCTGAATTTTTTCTTTGCGAACCCACTTTGCCGAGACAAAAAAGGCCGCTAGTATTTGTGTAAAAGTAGAAAACATACCGAAACGATTTGAATATTCAAAATATTTCCACTGAATATTCACATCCTGTAATCTTTTTTTCATCCCACTAAACTTGTCTTTATCTGCTGGCTTCTCAAATGAAAGTAAATAAATTTCATTATTTTTAGCTAGCTCTAACAAATACTGAACTACTTGTGATTCACCCAGTGCTTCAGTCATGCCATTTAAAGAAATATATAAAATTTTAGCCATCTAAGTCACATTACTCCACCATGAGATAGTTTCATCTAATGCGGCATCCAACGTATATTGGGGTTGCCATTTGACCTCAGTGAGCAAACGAGTGACATCTGCTGTTAAGATATTATGCGGCGCATCTGAAGATCCATCGTCTTGATACTGTATCAATCGAGTGTCTTGTAATTTGTGTGCAATTAACGACATCAGTTCACGAATCGCAACCGGTTTACCGGAAGCAATATTCACAGGACCGTTGACTTCTGTATCTAATAATGTGACTAGCGCATCAGCCACATCTCTAACATACATAAAATCGCGAACTTGATTACCATTCTTTACTTGGAAATTTTTTTGATTGATTAAACTGTTAATAGCGGCAGGAACCAATCGCTGCGGATACTCATCAGCCCCAAATAAATAAAATAATCGTCCCCATGCCAATGAGACCTGTTGCTGTTTAGCCATCGCTTCAGTCAGCAAATATAATGCATATTTTGCAGTCCCATACAATGTCTCAGGTTTGCACGGCGTAAAAAACTCCTTACAACTACTATAGCTCCAGTCATACTCTGCACACGAACCCACAAAAACAGCTCTCTGACCATCCATCCGTATAAAAGTATTTAATAAATGTATACTACTCGTTAGCCATTGAAGATTGAGTGGGGACGCCCAAAACTCACCCGGCTTAGCGTACCATGCAAGATGCAATAAATGGCTCGGCCTAGTTTCTTGCAATAAACTTTCAACCGCAGCAGCCTCATGCAAATTCACGTGGTGCCAGAAAATATTTTTACTCTGGATGGTAGGTTTTTTCTCTGAAAACGTGGCATATACTTTGTAGTTTCTCTTAACAAGTGAGTCGAGTGCATGCCTGCCAACAAATCCTGTAGCGCCCGTCACTAAAACAGATTTCATCGCATAAACCTTGGGAAATTTTTATCCCCATCGGACATAATAACTTGTTGGGTTGGTGGCCAGGTGATCGCTAACAGAGGGTCATCATAACGAATCCCCGTCGCCGCTTCAGGATAATAATAATTACCCATCCAATAGGAGACCTCAACATCATCACAAAGTGTCTGAAAACCATGTGCAAAACCATCCGGCACATACAAAGCTTGATTATTTTGTGCTGACAACTCAACGCCAATCCATTTACCATAAGTGGGGGATGTTTCTCTGATATCGACAATCACATCGTAAATAGAACCACGCCGACATGACACTATCTTAACTTCGCCGTGTGGGAACGCTTGATAGTGCAACCCTCTACGTGTTCCTTCTTTATGGTTATATGAAATATTGCACTGAACAAAATGACTGTGTAAATTGAATTTTTCTAATTCCTTTGTACAAAAACTCCGCGCAAAAAAACCACGCTCATCTGCAATTGGTTCAAGCGTAATGATAAAAGCACCCAATAAAGACGTTTCTTCAAACAACATAGTTAAACAACTAAAAGTTCTGGTATGGGGATCACAAACTTTCCACCCCAATCCTTAATAAAAGCCATCTGCGTAATAATTTCGTCTTTTATATTCCACGGCAACACAAAAAGATAATCGGGTTTTGCTTCCATTATTTTATCTGGATGTAAAACCGGTATACGAATTCCCGGCAAATAACGACCTTGTTTATACGGATTTTTATCCACTGTAAACGAGAGAGAATCGCTATCAATGCCGCAATAATTTAATAAGGTATTTCCCTTAGCAGGAGCACCATAGCCTGCTATCGATTTCCCAGCTTTTTTTGCTTCAACAACAAACTCTACTAATGCTTGTTTTAAGGTAGCAATATTCGTTGCGAAATCTTTATAGGTGCGAATATTGTCTAAGCCAAATCTTTTTTCACTAGCGGCTAATTCGGCGACGCGCTCTGTTATCGGTCTTGCCGTATCTTCTTGATGTTTTACAAAAATGCGTAAAGAACCACCATGCGTGGATATTTCTTCAACATCGAATATGCTCAAGTTATGTTTAGCAAATACTTGTTGCACTGTTAAAAGCGAAAAATAAGAAAAATGCTCATGATAAATCGTATCGAATTGGTTACCTTCAATAAGACGTAATAAATGTGGAAACTCAATCGTTAAAACACCCTGTGGAGCTAATAAAATTTTAAGTCCCGCAACAAAATCGTTTAAATCCGGCACATGTGCCAATACATTATTGGCGACTAATAAATCGGCGGACTTCCCTTGCTGTTGTAGTGTTTCTGCTAATGCTTTACCAAAAAATTCAGACAGCGTGGGAATTCCCTTAGTTAATGCGACTTCGGCTACATTTAAGGCGGGTTCAACCCCAAGCACGGGAATATTTTGCGCTTTAAAATATTGTAGAAGGTAACCATCATTACTTGCTATCTCAACCACATTCCAATGCGTATCTATAGAAAAACGCTCAATCATCATTTGGGTGTAATCTTCTGAATGCTTCAACCAACTCATCGCATAGGATGAAAAATAAGCATAATCACAAAAAATATTTTCCGGTGTTTCAAATTGGGGGAGCTGGACTAAAAAACATTCCTGGCAAATTTGTACATGGAGTGGGTAAAACGCTTCTTTTTTATTAAGATCATCTTGAGTCAAATAGGAATTCGACAACGGTGACATACCTAGATCAATAAATGTGTCATGTAGATTGTGATCACAAAAACGGCATGTTTGCGATAATGGCATAATTAGTAGCTCTCCTTGCTGTCGTCGGCTTTATGAGCGCATATCCTAAAATTGTTCGCGGTTTATTACAATCTAAACTTGCAATGGCAACGTCAAATATTTAAAAAACTACAATTGTTTAAATTACATTTCAAACGGTATAATCGCCCCATGGAAAATCCAATTGTTATTATCAATTACGGCTTGGGCAACTTACATTCGATCAGTAACATGCTGACACGATTAAACATCCCAACAATGATAACGAATGACCCCCAAATAATACTCAATGCCAAGAAGCTAATCCTGCCAGGCGTAGGCGCATTTGACACAGCAGTTCAAAATTTAAAAACCTCCAATCTATGGGACAGTATTAATGATGCTGTAACAAAGCATGAAACTCCCATCCTCGGTATTTGTTTAGGCATGCAGCTTATGACAAAAAACAGCGAAGAAGGGCAACAATCGGGCTTTGGCTGGGTTGATGCGAGCACTAAAAAGTTCCAGCAACACAAGAAGTATAAAGTGCCGCACATTGGCTGGAATTTTGTCACTCCCATCAAACACAATGACTTTTTTACGCATTACCACGATGAACTTAAGTTTTATTTTGCACATTCTTATTACGTTGAATGTCATCAATCCAATGATATTATGGCAACATCGGAATATAGCAAACAATTCACGTGTGCATTTAAACACAACAATATTCTAGGGGTTCAATTTCATCCCGAAAAAAGTCATCAGTATGGCATGGCCTTTTTAAAATATTTCGCCGAGCAATTTCAGAATGAATAACGTTCGCATCATCCCCTCACTTTTAATGCACAATAAAAAATTGGTCAAAACAACTCGCTTCAAAAATCCACAGTATATAGGAGACCCCATTAATGCTGTTAGAATATTAAACAATCTTTTTGTTGATGAAATTATTCTTTTAGATATTAATCAATCCTCGACGCATTTACCTATTGATTTTGAGTATCTGAAAAACCTTGCGTCTGAGTGTTTTATTCCTATTTGCTATGGTGGCGGTATTTCATCACTGGAAACTGCCATAACGCTTTATTCTATTGGCATAGAAAAACTATCCATCCATACCGCCGCCATTAAAGATCTTCAGTTCATCAAACAATTATCGACGCATTTTGGTTCACAAAGTATAGTCGGTGCAATTGATTATAAACCGAAGTTTTTGCAAGGCTGCAAAGTGGTTGTTCATAATAAAAAAAATACAAAATATACACTAATAGACTATGCTCAAATGCTTGAAGAACACGGCGCCGGAGAATTACTGGTCAATGCAATCAATAGAGATGGATTGATGACAGGTTATGATCTCGATATGCTTGCAACACTTTCAGAAAAAGTATCTATCCCTATTATTGCTAGCGGCGGCGCTGGTAATTTACATCATATGAAAGATGTTCTGCACAAAACAGGCATTAATGCTTTTGCTGCGGGAAGCTTATTTGTTTATAGCGGCAATTTAAAAGCTGTTTTAATTAACTATCCAAGCAGACAAGAAATTAAAGAAACATTCTGCTGATAAGCGAGATAAAAAATGACGCACTATCAAATATGCACACAATGCGTGATGGACACAACAGATCCCGATCTGCTATTTAATAACCAAGGTGTTTGTCAATATTGTGAAACTCTAAAAATTCACTATGAAAATACGATTGCTCGCACAGATATGCAAATTGCTGCTGACTTACAATCTGCCGCCGCCTTAATTAAAAAACGTGCCGGCAACGCAAAATATCACTGTGTTTTAGGTATGAGTGGTGGAGTAGACAGTTCATTTGCTGCGGACCTAGTCGTTAATAAAATGGGATTAAATCCTCTCATTGTGCACTTTGACAATGGCTGGAACTCTTCCATTGCTGTTGAAAACATAAAAAAAATTGTCACCAAACTCAATATAGACATGTTAACTTACGTCATTGATTGGGACGAATTTAAAGATCTACAAAGAGCCTTTTTGTATGCATCTGTTTTAGATATAGAGATGCTTACAGATAATGCCATTTATGGTGCCACACTAAAAATTGCAAAAGAACAAAAAATTAAATGTATTGTTTCGGGTGGAAATTTCACAACCGAAAGTGGGCTTCCCAATGCATGGCGATGGGATAAGCTAGATGCTAAAAATATTAAAGCCATTCACCGTCAATATGGCACCCGCAAACTAAAAAGCTTCCCGATTTATGGCCCTTGGAAATTTATTATTGATCGATCATTCAGAAATTTTCACTATTTTTCACCTCTTAATATTATTCACTATAATAAAACCACAGCCATGCAACACCTGAAAAATCAGTTTGGTTGGCAATATTACGGCGGAAAACATTATGAATCTGTTTTCACAAAATTTTATCAAGCATATATTTTACCTGTTAAATTTGGTATTGATAAAAGACGCGCCCACCTCTCAAGCTTAATCAGAAATTTAGAGATGACACGTGAAGATGCACTGTTAGAAATGTCAAAACCACCCTATGATGACCTCGTCTTAAAACAAGATATTGACTATATCCAAAAGAAACTAGAATTATCTGCGGATGAATTTAAAAAAATAATGGCAACATGCCCGAAAAAACATACTGACTACCCCTCTGACTACAACTTATTTATGAAACTAAAAAAACTAAACTCGCTCATCAACTCTATGAAAAAATAATGGGATTGATTATGTCAAAAGCACTTGGTCGTATTGTCAACTAGATTCCATCTGATTGACAACACGCCCCTGTTTATCTCTAGTAGAAATTACGCCATACATCAAAACCCAATAAATACTATACAAAAACACCCATGCCATTATCAAATAAGTCAGCATGTTAATAAATAACCCATGCCGAAAAACATAAATTATTCCAACAGTGAATATAATATAAAATAACTGCCAAACAAAATCGACGGCGTTACGATTGAGCAACATAAAAATAGCCGAGAGTGGCGAGACACATAATGTAATAGCAATAGAGGGCGCTAATATTTTTAACACAGGCTTTGCTACACGCCATTCATCTCCAAAAATCAAAGAAACATAGGTAGACATATATAACATAATCATTAAATAAAAAATGGCGATACATGCCAAAACAATAGACGTGTTTATAAATAAAGGCATAATATTCACCTTATTTTTAACTCTATCCGACAATTCTTTCAACATAACCTTTGATACAGCCATGTTTAAAAGACCAACAGGAGCGATAAATACGCGATACACTAAAAAATATACGCCCAAAGCATTAGCACCGTAAATCGGGCCAATAAGAAATACGGGCATCAGTGTTGATGCAGTCTCAATAAAAACTGCACCGCTACTAAAAAGTGGTAATTTATAATAACGTTTCAACAGAAAAAACAGACGCCGCTTGGTAAATTGAACGCGAGAACGACACGATATGGCGTCCATACAAAATCGAAAATAAATAAAATTACAGAATAATCCGACAACTAATCCAAACAATAAAGCAGTAGCTGAGTGAACAAAAATCAATGGTAACGATATTTGTACGGCAACCATAATAATATTTTGAATCAGTTTTCCATGAGCTACCGATGCTGTCTTACCGCTAGAAATTAAAAATATTGTATATACTTGCAAAACACCTTGTAATAATAAAATAAAAAAACCTATTATTACTATTTCACTATTGATATTAATTGCAGAACAACACAATCTCACGATTAAAGACACACACAACAAAATTGATGCGATGACTACCACCAACTTAACGCACAATCTTAATAAAAGATGCGTAACACGTTTTAATTTGGTAAGTAAAATAGCATATTCGTATTGTAAACTCGCCAAAGGCAAAATAACGGTAGCTAATGATATAACATAACCAAAATAGGCAAACATTTCGGGTGTATATAATCGGGTAAGCAAGGGTGATGCAAGCACCAGAACACATTGCGCAGCGCCAAAATGGATTATTAAAAAAAATATTTTGTTTAATAATCCACTATTCAATTTATTTTTAATCCTCTTTATTGTTAAAAAAAACATCGTGCCATATGGCAATATTTAATAATCTTATTTTTAAAACTAATGATACTTTATTAGATTTATAAGTAGAATAAAATTGATGCTGCTTCAGGAATGCGGAAGTTTCAATCGTATTATCCAGCCATGACTTTAATTTTCCTTGGAACCAATAACTTTCCGGAACAGGCCAACCTTTTTTAATTTTATTCCAATTAATCGTTTTCGGCAAAAGACCATCAAAAGAATACCTTGCCAGATATTTAGTCCACCCTCTTGCTAATTTATAGGTAACAGGGAGAGACGCCAAAAATTCCACCAATAAATAATCCATGAAAGGGGCTCGCAACTCAATAGAATGCGCCATAAAAGCGCGCTCATCAACATGGTGCAATGTAACCAAACAACCAAATATATCTTGTTTCAATTTTTCATTGACGGGTGTGAATATTTGCTCTTTTCTGCGAGTTTTCTTATATAATGATTGCGTGATATTTTTTCCAAAGAGCCTTTTAGCACAATTCGCGACAATCCCTGTCCATAAATAAATTTGTACTCCAGAGATAGATTTAAATGCTCGGTAATTTTTTAAAATATCCCGCAGTCTGATATTTGAAAAATAATACGTTATATATCGCAAATACCCAGCAAGCTGTTCATCTGCTCCCTCGCCACTCAATGTGACTCGAATACCATACTCTGACTCAAGCTTGGCGGTGTACCAACTGGACATAAGCGTTGAATCCGGAGGCGTGTCCAAATAATAAATCATCTTGCGATGCTCTGCTGGCACATCCTCTTCTTTGGGTTCAGTCTGGTTAGACTTCACATCCAGTAACGTTGCTATCTCACTTATCAACACACTCTCATCACAATCCTGAGTGCCGGGTGTTTGATAAACAGAAGAAAATGCCTCCATTTTTTGTGTTACATCTTTACCTTGCTGTTCGTTGATTAAATATAAAATTGACGAACTATCCAGTCCGCCGGATAAACTCATACCAATTTTTACATCTGATCTTAATCTAATTTTGACCGACTGCTCCAACATGGCATAATATTGCTTTGCATACTCTTCCAGTTTTTTTTCATTTAATGGCTCTGCGGATAAATTTGCTGTTAATGCCCAGAATTTTTTAAAATTTAAATTGTCACGATGCAAAAAACTTCTCAAATCTTCTTCAACATAAGATGCAAAATCAAAACGGTATATATCCTTAAATGCGGTTTCTTTACTATATTCGTTTTGCCCATTTTTTACAAAATCCATTAAATAATCAATATTAGGCTCTTTTGTCACTTCCGGATGTTCAAGAATAGCTTTAATTTCAGATCCAAAAACAAATAAACCTGGCTTAGCAAAATAATATAATGGCTTTACGCCAAATCGATCTCTGCTAATAAAAATTTTATTTTTGTACAGATCAACCAATACAAAAACCCAATCTCCATTAAATTTATTCAAACAATCCACACCCCAATAATCATACGCTGCCATGATGATTTCTGTGTCAGTGCTGGAATTGAATAGGTAGCCTTTTTCTTCTAGTTCGACTTTAAGCTCAATGAAATTAAAAATCTCTCCATTAAATACAATCCAATACCGATCACGATAGGACATGGGCTGGTCACCATCAGAACTCACGTCGTGAATTGCTAATCTACGATGACCAAAAGCAAAATTGGCATGGTTGTAATGTTTAAGATAGTACATCTTATCGGTAACATGCGTATTAATTGTTTCTTTTGTACAAAGATATCCATAACTATCAGGACCACGATGAAGAAGTTTGGTATTCATTTTTTGAATAGAAGATAAATCAATGGAATTATTACTAACAACTCCTGTTATTCCACACATATAATACAACTAGCTCACTTAAAAAGTATTGGCAGAATTAGCATTGTAAAGCATATCCATTTTTTTGTCTTCCCATGGTGTTTACTTATGGTGTTATTTTGAAGGGCATATCATTATGTTATTGGTAAAAGACATTATTAAAGAACTAGGCTGTTTAACATTTGCCGGCAATCCCGATACATTAATCAACGACGTTATACAACTGAGTGCTGAAAACCAAAGAGACGATGTCATTTTTTGGTGTAGCAATAAGAATAGTGATGTACTTAATAGTATCAGTCACGGGACTATCATCTGTTCAAATATAGCTCTTGATAAAACGATACATCCCCAATGTAACTTAATTATCGTAGACAACCCAAGATATTACTTTAGTAAGTTAATCGAAAAATTTTTTTATGCTCCACCTCTGCGGAATACAGTATCTAAAACAGCTGTTATACACGCCACAGCCTCTATTGGTCAGAATTGTTTTATTGGTAATCATGTTGTTATCGAAGAGAACTGTATCATCGGTGACAACTGTCACATAGGCCATAATACTGTTATACATTATGGAACTATTATTAACAATAATGTCAAAATAGGATGTAATAATACGATAGGTGGCTTTGGCTATGGATACGAGAAAAATATAACCGGTCAATACGAACCACTACCTCATATCGGCAATGTCGTCATCGAAAATGATGTGGAAATTTGTAATAATAGCTGCATTGATAGAGCCGCTCTCGGATCAACACTCATCAAGAAAAACGCCAAAATAAGTAACCTAGTACATATTGGACATGGCACCATCATTGGTGAAAATTCTTTAATTATTGCTAATGCGATGATAGCGGGCAGCGTTATTATTGGCGACAATGTCTGGGTCGCGCCCAGCGCATCCGTTATAAATAAAATAACGATAGGTAATGGGGCAATTGTGGGACTATCCGCCGTTGTCATTAGACCCGTGAAAGAAAACACAGTCGTTGCGGGGAATCCCGCGAGAAAACTTAAAAAGAAAGAAATTAGCAGTTAGCTGCCCAGAGGATTTTACATGTTTAAAAAAAATTCTAGGATTTTAGTTCTAGCACCACATATCGATGATGGTGAAATTGGTTGTGGCGGCACTATCCACAAACTCAGCAAACAGGGACACTCCATTCATTATGTAGCATTTAGCTCATGCGCTGAATCGCTTCCAAGTCAATTTACAGTTAGCTCTTTAATAGCTGAATTAAAAGAAGCCACCCATATTCTCGGCATAGCACCAGAAAATTTAACTATTTTTGATTTTAAAGTACGTCGTTTTACGGAAAAACGCCAAGACATTTTGGAAAATCTTGTTGCCATAAGACGAGATCTAAAACCAGATTATATTTTTGCTCCATCTGTTAACGACATCCATCAGGACCATGCAACCATTGCTCATGAAACAATTCGTGCATTCAAAAATAGCACTATTTTGGGTTACGAAGAACCTTGGAACCACTTAACCTCCCAGTCAACATGTTTTATTGAGCTAACAGAAGAGAATTTAACTTGCAAAGTAGAGGCCTTAAAAAAATACAAATCTCAACAAACTAAAGCCTGTATGAAAGAGGAATTTATTCGCTCATTGGCCGTTGTCCGTGGTGTCTCAGTAAATAAACGTTTTGCTGAAGTTTTTGATATAGTCAGACTGATAATAGATTGAACTTTTCTCAATGCAGGCTCTCTAAAAATGTTACCAATTCCTTTGCTTTCTCTAGTCTAGAATAATCACAAACAGAATCCAGAGGAAGCAAAGGTGATTTATCTTCTATTTTATTTAAAAGACATTTTTTTAAAAATTGGGCAATTGCAGTAGCACTGTTATCTACACATCCCCTATTTAGTTTTCTAATGATATCAGCTGCAGGACAGTCTTGATAACCAACCAGCAAAATGGGTTTCCTTGCTCCCAAATATTCAAATAACTTAACCGGGAGAGCCCCTCTCTCTTTGTTGGTGTCAAATATTAACAGTAAAAGAAGATCCGCATTAACTTGTAGGCGTAATGATTCTTGATAAGAAACCGGGTCATGATACCGCACAATATCTGCTACACCGTATTGAATAGCATTTTTTTGAATGAGATGACTGCCTTTCCCATAAAAATTAATTTTGATATTTTTTATATCATCCCCTAATAAAGATAAAGCTTCAAAAAATGGGCTAAAATCTTCTTTTTTAGGATAAATCATTCCAGTATAAACAATATTGAATTCCGAATTTTTTTCTTTATTTTCATCTGGCTTAGGATAATCTTCCAAATCATATCCATTGGTAATAACAGCAACCGGCTGAGTGAATTTATTTTTCAAAATATCCGCTAAAGGTTCAGAAACAGTAATAAGTGCGCTAGCTGTAGCCAATACTCTTTTTTCTAATTTGGCGTCAATAAATCGTCTAATAGCTGAGTAATATAATTCTGCATTGTGATTATCAGCCCATAAATCTCTAAAATCCGCTACCCAAGGAACCTTGTAATATTTTGATAATTTTTTTGCAATTAAAAATGACGTAGGTGGAGAAGAACTACCCCATATAAAATCTGGCTTCCACGCATCTAACAGCTTTTTACCCGCTTTAATTGCGTATGGATACCAACCAATTTGACCATCTGGAAAGTTAATGCAATCTTTGTAGAAATAGCCCATTGCTTTAAATATACTGGGCAGTTTTTTTACCCCTTGAAATCCTTGCGCAGCAATTTTCTTTTTTCCACCCAATAATAACTCTATTGGCTTGTTAACATTAAACCACGGGGTCCTTATAATATATTTTTCTTCTATTTCAACAGGCAAATTTGGTGCCCAAAGTTGATGATCAGCAGCTAAAACTCGGACATCATGACCCAATTGTTTTAAATACTTTGCCATTTTTCCTGCGCGAATTGCGCCAACAACATTAAAAGGTGGAAAATAGTAAGAAATGATTAATATTTTCATTTTAATTATGAATTCTCGTGTGCGGTTCTACATGGCCATAAAATAACTCTTTATAATCCAATACATTAGCAAAACGCGTATAATAAAATTTATTATGGCATGCTTTTGTAAATTTTGATAAATAATTTCTGCTGGTTTAGCTCAACACCTAATGCAATCCTAAATCTATCGTAAGATGTAAAAGCAAAACTGGAAGCGAAACAAATGACCACTAACAGACAAATTAATTTTAGATATTTCAAACAATCAATTCCTGCTAATATGCCTCATTTAACCCCATTTGAGCACGTATTATGAACCAAACAGTCACCCTACCCAGCTACGCAGACACTACCGAAGCCCTCCAGAATATGGAATCCGACATCCCGAGCGCTGAAGCACATGGATTACTTTGTGGTATAATTTGTACTACGCGCGGTAAAATCGATATGGGCTGGGAAAAACTACTCAGCGGTGCACAAAAGAACCAACAAAGTGTAGAACTTCTGAGACAATTATACGGTGTCAGCTTCCAGCAACTCACCGATTTCTCACTGGATTTTGCCCTTTTATTACCGAATGATGAGGCCGATATTAACGAGCGCGCAGAAGCATTGGGAATTTGGTGCCAAGGGTTTTTGACCGGTTTACAACAAAACCCACAAATTATCGAAGATAGCGCATCACCCGAGGTAACTGAAGCACTTAATGACATTACCGAGATTGCGCAAATTAATTATGGTGACATCACCGACACAGATGAAGATGAAAAAGCGTATCTCGAATTAGTCGAATACGTTAGATTAGCTGTTTTAATGCTTTACCAAGAATTTAATGCCAATATGCAATCTGACGAAGCATCTGAGAGCAACGCATTACATTGATAATGTTTTAGAAAATGGAGAAAACACATGGTTAAAATGACTGAATACGCAAAACGCCGCAAACAATTGATGCAAAAAATTGGCTCAAATGGAGTCGTCATTTTAGCTGCTGCTCCCACAGCACGCCGTAACGGCGATGCTGATTATGCGTACCGTCAACAAAGTGATTTCTACTATCTCACTGGATTCGATGAACCCGAAGCCGTTGCTGTGATCGCTCCGAAGCGTAAACAAGGCGAATTTATTTTGTTTAACCGTGTGCGTGATCGCGCGCATGAAATTTGGGATGGTATTCGTGCTGGCCAAGAAGGTGCGTGTAAAACCTATGGCGCTGATCAAGCTTTTCCGTTTGCTGATCTCGAAAAAGAATTACCCGGCATTCTGGAAGGCCGCGCAACCATTCATTACGCTCTCGGTGTTGACAAAAAATTTGATAAAGTCATTGTACGTGCCATGAGTAAAATGCGCGGCAAAATTCGCAGCGGTTTGCAAGCCCCACTCGGCATCGTGGATATTGCGGATACCCTACATGAAATGCGCCTCATCAAAAGCTCCTCTGAAATTGCGCTGATGCGAAAAGCCGCCGAAATTTCTGCGCAAGCACATATTCGCGCCATGCAATTTTGCAAACCAGGCATGAATGAATATCAACTGGAAGCTGAAATCCAGCATGAATTTCAACGCAATGGCGCACGCACACCGGCTTATACGTCCATTGTCGGCAGTGGCGCTAACGCGTGCATTTTACATTACATTAGCAACAACCAACCTATTAAGAACGGCGATCTCGTCTTAGTCGATGCCGGTGCTGAATATCAATATTATGCCGCCGATATTACGCGTACATTTCCCGCCAATGGCCGCTTCTCTGCGGAACAAAAAGCGATTTATGAACTCGTACTCAAATCACAAATTGCCGGCATCAAAGCTGTTCGTCCGGGTGTTGCATGGCCTACCGTACAAACCGTCATCGTGAAAATTTTAACGCAAGGCTTGATTGATCTTGGCATTCTAAAAGGTCGCTTGAATGAGTTAATTGCAAAAGAAGCTTATTTTCCGTTTTATATGCATAAATCAGGCCACTGGCTAGGACTCGATGTGCATGATGCCGGTCGCTATAAAGTCGATGGTAAATGGCGTAAATTACAACCTGGTATGGTGCTTACTGTTGAACCTGGCATTTATATTTCTGCTGATATTCCTGGCGTACACAAACGCTGGCACAACATTGGCGTGCGTATCGAAGATGATGTACTTGTTACCGCGAAAGGCTCTGATGTGCTAAGTTGTGATGTGCCAAAAACCGTAACAGATATCGAAGCATTAATGACAAAGTAATAACGTAGGATGGACAAAGCGCAGCGTGTCCACCAGAGCACATTGTCATTCTCGGTGGACACGCTGCGCTTTGTCCACCCTACAATGTTATTCGCAAGAGAACACCCCAAATGCAATACGACATCATCATCATAGGCGGCGGCATGGTTGGCGGAAGCCTCGCCGCCGCACTGCGCGATACAACATTACGTATCGCACTCGTTGATGCCGCCCCACTTAATACACAAGATGATCCACGGCTAATTGCATTAACGCATAGTAGTCACTGCTTATTTAGCAATTTAAATATTTGGCACACATTAGCGCCACAGGCTGCTGCAATCAAACAAGTGCATGTTTCAGATCGCGGGCATTTTGGCAAAACACGTCTCAATGCACAGGATGTCGGTTTATCTGCATTGGGCTATGTCATTCCAGCTAAATATATTAACGCTGCACTCGATAATGTCTTAAAAAATTCGCCGCACATCACACAATTTCGTCCTGCAAAACTCAAAACACTCACGCAATCGATGGAAGGCGCCACACTCACTATTTCAACAGAGACTGGCGAATTAGCATTAGACGCAAAGCTTGTTATTGGTGCTGATGGTAGCGACTCCACCGTACGCGAACAACTTGGCATCTCCTGTGAAACAACGGATTACCAACAAAGCGCTCTCGTTACAACGACAACATTACAACGCTCACATCAACATATTGCCTATGAACGCTTCCATAGCAACGGCGCCATTGCCTTGCTACCGCTAACAGAACAACGTTGTGCGACCATCTGGACAGATAAGACCGATGTCATTCAACAACTCATGCAACTTGACGATGCTACCTTTGTTGCGGAATTACAAAAACAGTTCGGCTACCTCGCTGGACGTTTACTAGGCAGTAGCCAACGCCATGTTTTCCCGTTAAAAATGGTAAAAATTGCAAAAACAGTGCAGGAACATGTGTTACTCATTGGTAATGCAGCTCACACACTCAGCCCACTTGCCGCGCAAGGCCTCAACTTGGCATTAACTGAAGTTGCTATGTTAGCGGAAATGCTCATCGACAATCCTCATCAAACAAATTGGCAGCCCTATATCGAATGGCAGCAAAAACAAATTGCCACGAGCACGCAATTATCCCACCAATTACCGCAAACATTTTCGCATGATTTTTCGTTACTGAATTTGACGCGCCAACTTGGCATGATTAGCTTAGATATTTGTCCACCGGTAAAACGCCGTTTTGCCTGGCGTGCCATGGGTAGAACAGTGAACACACCACGCCTTTTACTCAAAAGAAAGCCTCTCGCCTAAATCGGCATGGGATTTAGGGCCTACGCATAAATACTGACAAGTGTGCTTTAATAATCGTAAACGTGCCCGCGTGCGTGCCCGTCTTTTTTCTACTAACAACTTATAACAACTTAAATTTGATTTACAAAACGGGCACGGGCACGTTTACGAAGAGCTACCAATTTTTCATGCGTAAGTCCTGGCATGAGATTATTTTTACTTGCCAAACACGGTAATTTCCATTGAAATGTACCCACTATTTTATAAAACATGAAGGCGCTTCTTATGAGTAATAATATATCAGCAATTACCGATCACACGTTTGAAATAGATGTTATTGAATCTCAAACCCCCGTATTGGTTGATTTTTGGGCTCCATGGTGCGGTCCCTGCAAAGCCATTGCACCCCTCCTGGAAGAACTTTCCCAAAAATATGCTGGCCAATTAAAAATTGTCAAACTCGATGTTGATAATAATCCAGCAACACCACCTAAATTTGGTGTTCGCGGCATTCCAACATTGATTTTATTCAAAGATGGCCAAGTACAAGCAACCCAAGTTGGCTTATTAAATAAGTCGGAATTGGCGAGTTTTATTGATAGCCATATTTAAAACGTAGGGTGGACAAAGGAGCATAGCGACGTGTCCACCGAGTATGCAAGCCTCTCTTGGTGGACACGTCGCTATGCTCCTTTGTCCACCCTACATCTTTTTTATAAATAAAAAACTAGACCTCAAAATAATTTAATGGTATCTTTATTTCATTAAGACGACCTCTTTTTTCAACCAATCGATTAATCCACACTGTGATAGAAAACAATCAAAACTTTAGTTTTTTCATGTTGTTAGCTGCGGCATCTCCGCATCGCAACCTACTTTACTAAGTTAATTGTCAACACACAGGAACTCCAATATGTTCCCCTTTGTATTAATACGGTTAGGAAAAGAATTCCGACATAAAAACTCACCAAAGAATAAGTATTTTTTACATATAGGCACAAAATCACTATGAATCTAACCGAACTAAAGAAGAAAAGCGCTGCTGAATTAATCCAACTCTCCGATGAATATGGCCTGGAGAATATGGCGCGCTCCCGCAAACAAGATATTATTTTTGCAATCCTAAAAGCACACGCTAAACGCGGTGAAGATATTTACGGCGATGGCGTTCTAGAAATTTTGCAAGATGGTTTCGGCTTCTTACGTTCCGCAGAAGGTTCTTACTTAGCAGGTCCTGATGATATTTATGTGTCACCTAGCCAAATCCGTCGCTTCAATTTACGCACAGGTGATACCATCTCCGGAAAAATTCGCCCACCCAAAGAAGGCGAGCGATATTTTGCATTACTCAAAGTGGACCACATTAACTTTGATGCCCCAGAAAACGCGAAAAACAAAGTATTATTCGAAAACTTAACACCACTCTTTGCCAACGAACGTTTAACAATGGAACTCGGCAACGGCAGCACAGAAGACATCACTGCCCGCATCATTGATCTTGCCTCACCGATTGGTAAAGGCCAACGTGGTTTGATTGTATCACCGCCGAAAGCCGGTAAAACCATGATGCTCCAAAACATTGCTCATTCCATCTCACAAAACCATCCTGAATGCTACTTGATCGTCCTACTCATTGACGAACGCCCAGAAGAAGTGACGGAAATGACGCGCTCTGTCAAAGGCGAAGTGATTGCGAGTACGTTTGATGAACCCGCGAACCGCCACGTACAAGTTGCCGAAATGGTTATCGAAAAAGCGAAGCGCCTGGTGGAACACAAACGCGATGTGGTTGTCTTACTTGACTCCATCACGCGTTTAGCGCGCGCTTACAACACCGTTGTACCTGCCTCCGGAAAAGTATTAACCGGTGGTGTGGATGCGAATGCATTGCAACGTCCAAAACGTTTCTTTGGTGCTGCACGTAATATTGAAGAAGGCGGTAGCTTAACGATTATTGCAACAGCATTGGTTGATACCGGTTCGAAGATGGATGATGTCATTTACGAAGAATTCAAGGGTACCGGTAACATGGAAATCCATTTGGATCGTAAAATTGCTGAACGTCGTATTTACCCAGCCATTAACATCAACAAATCCGGCACACGTCGTGAAGAACTTATTACCAAAGCCGATGAAATGCAAAAAATGTGGATTCTTCGTAAGCTCTTACATC
>Ga0206815_1066_pt1 | contig 30774 bp, 29 predicted proteins | sample Alteio_BWOrgCont_91_FD_152864 | JGI IMG/M metagenome (GOLD analysis project Ga0206815, IMG submission 152864) | Enriched cells from forest soil in Barre Woods Harvard Forest LTER site, Petersham, Massachusetts, United States -... | ecosystem: Environmental > Terrestrial > Soil > Temperate forest >...
CAAAATGTGTGACCGGGATGTGGAAGAGGGCACGTATCGTCTCCGAATCGATTTCAACAATGATGCCGGCCATAATTTCAAGAGTTGATACCGACCAACATAATTGTCGGTGCCGAGGAGTCTCATGCCGGACGAAATAGATGAGTTGCTGAACGACATGAGGTCGGAAAACGAGAAGCCCTGCGTTGACGCCGCATTCAAACTGGCGGAGATGCGCGACCGGAAGGCGGTACCGGGCCTCGTATCGCTGCTGAAGCACAGCCATCCTCTGGTACGAAACTTTGCCGTCTTCGCCCTGGCCGAGATTGGAGACGAAGCAGCAGAAGAGCCCGTCAGAGAATTACTTCAGGACGTTGATCTCGGAGTTCGCGTCAGAGCAGGCTGGGCGCTTAGCAAAATCGGTACGGACCGCTCTATTCCAGCATTGGCAAATGCGCTGAAGGAGGCGTTGGATGACGACGCTCACCTCTCACGTCAAATCATGCTGGCGCTTTCTCAAATTGGTCGTAGCACCGTTGACGAGATCGCTCCTGCTCTGCACAGCTCCATTCCGGAAGTACGGGAAACAGCCGTCCACTTCCTGAACTACATTGGAAATCCTAAAGCAAAGTCCCATCTATTGCAGCTGATGGAGCACGAAACCAACGGCGCGGTGTTAGAAGAATTGCGGCAGGCTCTCGTCGACCTGGATGCAATCAGCCAGCGCAATCCCGGTGATGCCGCACAATCTGGGAACTAAGACATACTTACAATTACCTTCAAGATAGGAGCTGGATCACACACAATGCGAAGGTAAATCTCAACTGTTGCCAGCAGGGCAATGCACACAACGAGCAAGAGTTTGAGCTGACCTCGGAGACATTAGTCCTGAGAAACGCCATTATAGTCAGCCACCACTATTGATTGATGCCAAATCGACGAGGCACTGGTTGACACATATCTTCGTCGTACAGCCAGATTGAGTTCACTCGCGGAGTTAAGCCTCGGGCCATCGAGGCCCTCGGGTGAGGCTTTATGCGGGAGGTATGCGGGGGTTGAAACCCCCGCATACCTCCCAACTTTCAAGACAACAGCAGGTCCCTTCGGGGATGACAGACAGAAAAGCAGGTGCAACCTACCCGCCCACATCTCAGAAGCGAGATGTGGGCCACCCAGTTTGTGGTTTGGGGAGGAGGGCGAAGACGCTGCTTTTTTGTGGTTTCCCACCCTTCGCAAAAGGCGCGAAGGATGGGGCACCCCGATTTTTGGTTGGGAGAGAAGAAGCAAATGCGAGATCGACTGCCTGGTGAGGGTTCAGTCTTGCTGGTAGGGGTGGTTCAGGTAGTGGCGGGCTATGTCGGCTTGTTCGCTGTCGGAGCCGGATTGGAGGACTGCTTGATAGTCCTGGATGGCTTGCTGGCGCTGGCCGCCTATGTCGCGGCTGTTGCCTGCGGCTACCAGCGAGCGGCGCTTGAGCTCGACGCCGGCTGTGGGGCTCCAGGCGGCTTTTTCGTAGGCTTGCGCGGCTTCGTCGTAGTGGCGCAGGCTGTGGAGGCTTTGGCCGAGGCCGTAGTATGCGAGATCGACGTGGGAGGAGGGGAAGTAGCCGGGCTTTGCAGCTTGATCGATGAGGGCGCGGTAGGCTATGGCTGCTTCGTTGACTCCGCCTGAGTCTTTGCGCAGGTTGGCTTCTTCGAGGCAAAAGAGGAAGTCGTGCGGGTATTGGTTCTTGAGGGAACTTACGACCTGGATTGCTTGCTGATATTTGTGTTCGCGGCGCAGGAAGAGGGCGATGGTGGTGCGGGCTTCGACGGAGGTGATGGTGCCGTGGTCGGCGGCTTCCTGGAGGAGTTCCATGCCGTGGGATTTCGATCCGCTGATGCCGGCGATGCCGATGAGCAGCTTGAAAGGTAGCGGCAGGGAACCGACGACGTATTGATAGACGCCGAAGACGAGCTTGGCGTCGGCGTAGTCGGGGTCGAGTTGGAGGACGCGCTGGTGGTCGTCCTTGGCCTGGATGGAGAGATGCAGGCCGGAGGCGTATCCGCGCTCGACCATGGCGAGGTAGGTGGCTTTGAGGCTGCGGGTCCAGCCGCGGGCGAAGAGGGCGTCGATGTCGTTGGGATTTTTGCTGAGATTCCAGTCGGCTTCGCGGACGGCTTCGTCAGCGAGGGCGAAGATGCGGTCGCGGACTTTGGGATCTTCGTTGTTAGGGCGCTTGCCGGTTACGAAGCTGTCGTTGGAGTAGAAGGTGGTGTCGAGCAGGTCGAGCTTGTAGAGGTCCTGGAAGAGGACTGCGTTGAGGAGCAGGGCTGTGGCCTGCGGGTCGCCGGGGTGTTGGACATGAAACTGCTCGAAGCGCTGGACTGCGCCGGGGTAATCGAGCTGATAGAAGTGGTCGTAGGCTTCGCGGACCAGGGGATCGCGATTGAGGGGATTAGTGTGGGTTGAGGCGGCCTGGCTGACGGCGGCGACACTCAAGAGAGCAAGACAGTACGCGGCTATCTGTAAATTTCTCCATCCCCAAGTCATCCGGATCTCTCCTATATTTCAGAGACGTTTACGGGGGTGGTTTGTTTAGAGCAGAAGCAGAATTAGCGTAATGTTGCGATCTGCGTGGGAGGCGGATTTTTCTTGAGGAAAAATCCGCTCAACCTACGAGGCCTCACCTGACACCGATTCTGCTTCTGCTGTAGCTGGATCGACAGAATCCGGAACCGGAGGGGAAGAGATGAAGGGCAGGCAACCCGTCCGACCGTTACTGGTCGCAGCAATTTTGGCCTAAGCAGAGGATATCCAACTTCATCTCTTTACGTTCAGACAACTTTCCGATCGCACAATCCAAAATACAGGCTGCAGCATGATCCTGCGGTTTCAAGATGCTGTAGTACACCCATTTCCCATCGCGGCGGGCGGCTACTATTTGGGCCCTGCGCATGTAGGCAAGGTGCCGGGAGATTTTGGGTTGCGGTAATTTCAAAATCCCAACGAATTCGCAGACACACACCTCGCGACCGTTCATCAGATTCAACAACCGAAGTCTGGTAGGGTCGGCCAACGCCATGAACAAATCGGCCAACTCTTTGGCTGCGGGATTCGCGCTCATCGGAGAATTATATGCGATATTGAATATTTTCTAAGTCATAGGTGATATGCGCATTAACGAATGCGAAGGTGTCCGATTCGCCACGCATTGGGGAAGGTAGGCGCGATCCGATCAGGAAGTGGCGAGAAATAAATTTGCTATTTACTTAAATTAGAGAGTACAAATCTGTTTAGACGAATACGGCACTTTTGTGTGATTGACGTAGCGGTAATTGGAAGTCCCTCACCGCTCAATGCGTCGCGTGATGCGTCACAGCACTCCCCCGCTGTTTTGGCCGCTGCACCGCTTGAGGTCAGCGAACTTCGCTTTTTTGGCGAGGCCGGTTTTTTGTGGAGGGGAGGCATCTATGAGAATGCGAGAGAGTGAACGGGGTCAAGCCCTGGTCTTTGCAGCTCTTTGCATGGTGACGTTGCTTAGCTTTGCTGCGATGGCGACTGACGTAGGTCTTTTGTTTCGCGCCCGCCGCAACATGCAGATTGCCGCTGACGCAACCGCGACGGCGGCGGCCCTGGACTACCTCTACAACCACTCCACGACCTCGGCGGCCACTGCCGGCCAGTCCGCCGCCACCGCCAACGGTGTGACCAACGGCAGCAATGGCGCGGTTGTAACCATCAATACGCCACCCGTCAGTGGCCCAAATGCCGGCCAGACGGGTTTCTTCGAGGCGATCATCAGCACGCCGAACACCGTTTTCCTGATGCCGGTCCTTTCCGGTTCCAACAGTGTCACGGTCGCTGCCAGAGCGGTTGCGGGTATTCCAGGGGCGAGCAAAGCCTGTATCTACATTGCCGCTCCCACGGCTTCCGACACCTTTCATCTGCAGGGCAGCACCTCGATTTCAACTCCCGGCTGCGGCATCTATGTGAATTCGAGTTCCTCGAGCGCGGTCAAGATCACTGGAAACGCCAGCACGATCAACGCCTTGTATTTCAACGACTACGGTGGGGATAACGGCCACAATACCTCGCCGACCCCGATCACCACGAACGCTCCGGCGCAAAGTGATCCGCTGGGCACTATCAGTGGGCCAACGCCATCATCGGCATCAGTGGGCCAACGCCATCATCGGCCTGCAATTCGGGAAATACGGTGACCGCATCGACGGTAACGACCACTCTCCTGACGGCAGCCTCCAATGCCAGCGGGGTGGTCTGCTTCAGCAGCGCGAACGTGACACTCTCCGCCGGCCTAAATCTGCCCGGCTCGTCTTCCGGAATCGTGTACCTCTTCGAAAATGGGGTCACTATCCCGACCGGGGCCGCGGTGACATTCGGCACCGGCACCTACAACTCCACGACGGGCCAATATACCTCCACTGCGGGGGCGACGATGGACTTGTACGGAACGGGTAGCAGCGCGGGAACACTGAATCAGGCGTCCAACTCGCTCTTGAATATTTACGCTCCCACGTCGGGAAGCTACAACGCGGTGGCGATCCTGCAGCCGGCGTCCAATACGACAACCCTGCAGGTGCAATTTGGGAGCAACAATGAAACGCTGGATGGGTACATTTATGCCCCAGGGGCGGAAGTTTATCTACAGGACAATGGCGGTGGCGTGACCGCTTCCGGGGTCGTGGCGAACACCATGTTTGTCAAATCGTCCAGCCTCACAATTCCCAGTTACAACGCCGCCAACCTGACCACGACCCCACTACGGGTGGTTTCGCTGGTGGAGTAAGAGGATATCCCAATGAACGAACAAGAAACGAAATTGAACAGTTCAGAGCATCGAGTGTCTATTGCCGAGCGAGGGCAGGCACTTGTGGAAACCGCGCTGGTCTTGCCGATTCTCATCGTCGTACTCCTGGGAGGTGCGGAATTGGCTCGGGTGGCGTTTGCGGCGATTGAGGTTGCGAATGCCGCGAGGGCTGGGGTGGCTTACGGTGCGCAGAATACCGCAACGTCGGCGGATACGCCAGGGATTCAAAATGCAGCAGTCTCGGATGTGGGAGATATGGCGGCGAGTCTGACGACGACGGCCGCGGTGACGGGAACCTGCTCCAATCCTTCGGTTTTGTGCACGGGATCAGGGTCGACCTGCACCAATCAGGACTGCTCGGATGCCGGGGATCACATTGTGAACGTCCTCACGGTGACCACTACGGCAAGTTTCGATCCACTCATTCATCTGCCGGGAATTCCAACGACATATGCCCTGCAAGGACAAGCTATCCAGAAGGTTTTGCCACAATGAACGCGAGAGATCCAAGCCGGCGTAGCAGGGGACAGAGGGGTGCGGCGCTCGTCGAATTCGCGCTGGCGTCGGTAGTTTTTTTGGGCATGATTCTTGGGATATATGAGATGTTTCTGGGGCTTTATACGTATCATTGTATCTCAGAGTCTGCGCGGGAAGGCACCCGCTACGCCATTGTTCGCGGCTCTAGTTCATGCATAAATACTCCTGGCCTGGCCAATTGCAACGCTACGGCGGCCGAGGTTCAGAGCTATGTACAAGGGCTGGCATTTCCTGGAATCGATACCGTTAACTCGATGACGGTGACCGTGAGCTGGCTGACCGTGAGCACGGCCCAGCCGGCGACCTGGTCGGACTGCACCCCGGGCGGCTCCGTCACCTGCAACCTGCCTGGGAATCTGGTGAAGGTGCAGGTGCAGTACGCGTTTCCGCTATCGCTTCCGTTCTTCAGCTCCAACCCGCTTAACTTGAGCAGCACGTCTCAGATGGCGATTGCGCAATAAGACCGGGCAGGGGAATGGTGGCGAGATTTTACCACCCTGGCAAATGAGCTAGAAGATGATCGGCGAGGGTGAAAAGGTTTTCATTTTGTACTGGACTCGCGTCATACCCCTTGATGTAGAGTTGTGTTCGGCGTCCTTTCCCAGCGCCTGGAGCTTTCTCTTTTGACCCATACCAACCTGACCTATGTCGACTGGATCATCATGCTGCTGTACTTCGTGTTTGTGCTGGGCATTGGCTTTGCCCTGAAGCGCTTCATGAAGACGAGCAAGGACTTTTTTCAGGCGGGGCGCGCGCTGCCGGCGTGGATCTGCGGACTGGCGTTTATCAGCGCCAACCTGGGCGCGCAGGAAGTGATTGGGATGGGCGCTTCGGGCGCCAAGTATGGGATTGCGACCAGCCATTTTTACTGGATCGGCGCGATTCCGGCGATGATTTTTGTGGGCATCTTCATGATGCCGTTTTATTACGGCTCTAAGGCGCGGAGTGTGCCGGAGTTTTTGCGGCTGCGGTTCGATGAGAAGACGCGGGCGCTGAATGCGTGCTCGTTTGCGGTGATGACGGTGTTTTCGTCGGGCATCTCGATGTATGCGATGGCGCGGCTGATCCAGACGCTGCATGTGTTTGATTACATCTTCTTGTCGGCGGGATTGCCGCTAGGATGGATCTTTCATCTCTCGATTATTTTGTCGGCGATTATCGTGCTGGGGTATATCTTCCTGGGCGGGTTGACGAGCGCGATTTACAACGAGGTCTTGCAGTTCTTTCTGATCATTGCGGGATTTTTACCGCTGGTTCTGATTGGCCTGAAGAGCGTGGGCGGATGGCAGGGGCTGAAGGCGTCGATGCCCAATCCGAGTTATCTGCACTCGTGGCAGGGAATGGCTCATGCCAATACGAATCCGCTGGGCGTGGAGTGGTTTGGCCTCGCGATGGGGCTGGGGTTTGTGCTGTCGTTCGGGTACTGGTGCACGGATTTTCTGGTGATCCAGACAGCGATGGCGACGGATACGCAGGAGAATGCGCGGCGGGTGCCGCTGATTGCGGCGATTCCGAAGATGTTCTTTCCGTTTCTGGTGATCTTGCCGGGACTGCTGGCGATTGGGGCGGCGACTCCGAAGGTCACGACTGTGCAGCATACGGATGCGAGCGGGGCGATTGTTCGCGAGACTACGATTCCGACCGAGGTCGAGTTGAAGGGCCAGGGACTGGTGCCGGCGAAGACTGATCCCATCACCGGAAAGATTGTGCTGGACGCGAGCGGCAAGCCGCTGCTGGATTACGATCTGGCGATTCCTTCGATGCTGCTGCACTACTTTCCTACGGGCATTCTGGGGCTGGGGTTGACGGCGCTGCTGGCGAGTTTTATGAGCGGCATGGCGGGGAATGTTACGGCCTTCAATACGGTGTGGACTTACGACCTTTACCAGTCGTATATCCACAAGGGGGCGAGCGATAAGCATTACCTGGCGATGGGGCGATGGGCTACGGTTGGAGGGATATTGCTGTCGATGGCGACGGCTTATGCGGCGACTGGTTTCAACAACATCATGGACACGCTGCAGCTGGTGTTTTCGTTTGTGAATGCGCCGCTGTTTGCGACGTTTTTGCTGGGGATGTTCTGGAAGCGGGCTACGGGAAATGGCGCGTTTATAGGGCTGATCTCGGGGACGGTGGCGGCGGTGGTGCATCATGGTTTGACGCTGCCGATCGAGGCGCATCCGGGGCTGCATGGGGGATGGATCGCGATTGTGCATCACTATCCGAGCGACATGGCGCAGAACTTCTGGACGGCGATCTGGGCCTTCTCTACGAACTTCGTGGTGACCATTATCGTCAGTATGTTTGGGCAGCCGAAGCCGGAGTCGGAGCTGGTCGGCCTTGTGCATTCGCTGACGCCGAAGCCGGAGCTGGGGCACCTGCCGTGGTGGCGCAGGCCGGAGGCGCTGGCGGTGGTGCTGCTGGTGATGGTGGTGACGTTGAATATCATCTTCCGGTAAGTGCGCAGTGGATAGTGATCAGTGGTCAGTGATCATGTTGCCGTGGAGGAGTGAGGGATGAATCTGGATTTGCGTATACCGATGGGCTTGATGTTTACGCTGGTGGGGCTGATTCTTACTGTGTTTGGGATGGTGACGCAGGGGAGTCCGATCTATGCGCGGTCGCTGGGGATCAATGCCAATCTTTACTGGGGCATGGTGCTGCTGGTCTTTGGCGGGACGATGTATCTGCTGGGGCGGCGCGGGCAGAGGAGAGCGGACCGCGAGGCTCGCAAGAGCGGATCTTCCGGGACAATCGGGACGGCCAGGCGCGGGCACTGAGTTCCATAACAGATATGGCTTCAGGAAGTTGTCCACAGTCGCTCGCACGAATTCGGGCTGGCAGGTTTAATATCTCTTCACTAGGTTCTTCTGCCGCCCCCGGAGCAGCAACCTTTGACAGGCCGGGAAGGCGTGCAGGTAGAATCGCACCCCCATGGAGGGATCGATGGAAGTCGAATTCACTGCACGGCAGGTCAAGGTTTCCAAGGGAATGAAGGACGGCGCTACCGAAGGCATCGAGCGGATCGCTTTGGTGCTGGGCAAGGTTACAGCGGCCAAACTCACATTTTGGGCCGAGCGGCATTTGCAGATCGTAGAAATCACACTTCAGATTCGACACCACGGCATTGTTTCCAAAGGCGAGGCGGTTACCCAGGAGTCTGCGCTGCGCGCGGCTCTGGCTCATGCCGAGCTGCAGGCACAGCGCTTTCGGGACCGGGTGAGAACGCGCAAGCGGCTGCCGAAGGTGGCTCCCACGGCGGAGGCACGCGCCCCGCGGAAGACTGGCCGGACGCGGCCGGGAGCGCGGCTGGAGGCTGAGCCTGAAGCTATGTTCGACGGCATCGTGGAACGGGCGGAACAGAATGGGCATCGGCCGGCGATTGCGCGGCCTCCGGGAAAGCAGACTAAGGCCGCGATTACGGTGCATTCCTTTCCGGGGAAGCCGGCGGTGGTTGAGCCGCATATTTTGAGCGCGGCTGAGGCGCTGGCGATTCGTCCCATGACGATTGAGGAAGCGGTGAAAGAGGCGGAGTTCCGCGACCGCGATCTGCTGGTCTTTCGCAATCTGAGCGGCGAGCTGTTTGTGCTGCACAGGCGCCGGGATGGGACGATGGAGCTGGTCGAGATACCTTCGTAACTCTCCTTTACGAAAGTGGCATGAAAATCCGGGCTGTTCCGGTTTAGGATGGGGCCATGTCCCGTTCCCCCAACCCCGATGGCCAGGCTGCCGATAAGATCAGGTCTCGCAAGCTCAAGCCTGGATTGAAAAAGGCGTCTGCATCCAAAGCCGGCTTGAAGAAATCTGCTCCGGAGCAACCGGCCGCGAAGAAGCCGGGAGCCAAAGAACTGGTGATTGTCACCGGCATTTCGGGCGCGGGGAAAGCCTCGGCGCTGAAGGCTCTTGAGGATCTTGGTTACTATGCGGTGGACAATCTGCCGCTGGAGCTGCTGCCGGATTTTGCCGCGCTGGTGCGGGCCTCGCGGGAGATGGATCGCGCGGTGCTGGTGGTGGATGTGCGCGAGGGGCCGACGCTGGACCGGCTGCCGGCGATATTGCTGAAGGTGAAGAAGACGCTGCATACCAGCGTGGTCTTTCTGGATGCTTCGGATGCGGTGCTGGTGCGGCGCTACTCCGAGACGCGCCGGCCGCATCCGCTGAGCCGGTCGGAGATGGTGGCGCGGTCGATTACTTCAGAACGACAGATGCTCGACGAGGTGCGCAATCTTGCCGATTTTCTGATCGACACTTCCAGCTTCAATGTGCATGAGCTGCGGGCGTATGTGCAGGCGAAATTTGGGCCACAGGAAGGGGACGGCGGGCAGGGAAGTCCGCTGCTGGTTTCGTGCCTGAGCTTTGGCTTCAAGAATGGCGTGCCGTTGGATGCAGATTTGGTCTTCGATGTACGCTTTCTGCCCAATCCGCACTTTGTACCGGAGTTTCGCAAGCTGACTGGGCGGCATCCCAAGGTCGCCAAATACATTCGAGACTTTCCTCAATCGGCTGAATTTCTGGACAAAGTTACGGAGATGATGCTGTTTCTGTTGCCGCACTATGTGAAAGAGGGCAAGAGCTACCTGACGATTGCGTTTGGCTGCACCGGAGGGCAGCATCGGAGCGTGATGATGGCTGAGGAGATGGCGAAGCGGCTGGGGAAGGCCGGGTTCCGGGTGAAGGCGGTGCATAGGGATATGCCGAGGTGAAGGCACGTTTGCATCGGGGAGCTACTGTTTCGTTGTTCTATTTTAAAATTTGCGGATATTTACAGACGCGAGATTCTCGATGACTTGTCGACCTCTTTCAAAGCTTTGAATAATCCCGTGATATTCCTCAAGGATCGAGTTTTCAATTTTTTCTAATTGAGGATTCGCCAGAAGTTTCTTCAATCCATGATCCAGCCAATCCCCTAAAGCGGCTTGACTCCCACCGATCGTCACCCCATTAAAGCAAACTTAAGGCGGGTGCCCGCGTAGCACGGGTTTGAGTTTTTGACCTTCCGCACCCTGGCCGCGAGGCCGTGCTGGCAGGATAAGCTATCAGCTATGCTGCGTTAGCTGACTTCGACGATACTAACTGGATGATTTCAGTGATGTTGCTCGTATCCCATACTTTAATTCTGCTCGCTGGAATTCTTATTTGATCGTCCTAGATTTCATGCCTGATTCCTTCGCGACAAACCACGAAGATGAAATCGCGATCGCCATGGTCTGCTTGTTTGAAATATTGAGAGGACGATATCGTTCTTGTTCGGATGTGACGGCAGAACTATAGCGCACTTGTTGAGACTTTGCTTCAATGCCTTCGGACTTCAGAAATTCACGGACTAGATCGACATACGTCTGACTTTCCTTTCGGGTTTAACTTGTCACTTATATAAATTTGACCATAGTTAGCAGTTTGGGTTATTCATTGGACGGGGGTGTTATGGCACAAGAAATGAATCTCGGGGTAACTCTGAAGGCCGAAGACATCGATCCGCAAGTGTGGTTTGTCAGAGATTTTGTGGAGAACTGCCCACTGCGGGAGGAGCGGCCTTATATACATAATGGGACGCGTTTGATCGTTCTTCGGGATGATGTGCTGGAAATGCTGGCCGCGGCGCTATACAAGACGCTGCACAACCGCAAGTTATTGTGAGCGACCCGGAGCGGTAGCGGGGAATTCAAAAAGGGAGGAAAGACCCGATGACTGATTTTGCGACCTGCCTTCCAATCGTTAGCGCTGTGGCTTGATCCTGGTCATTATGTCGCGGTGACAGCAAACGGGGGACAATGCACAAACCCGATGTGCGCCGGTTTGTTCAATCGAATGCGGTCGAGCACATCGACATGCACGTCTTCGTTGCGACTAGGCGCTCATGTTCAGCCATCTTGATCTGAGGTTTGGCTGGTAATACCTGCCAATTGGAATGAGCACGCAACCGCTGTGCAAGCCCCGATATGACAAGCCCCACGAGAACCCGATTCATTTGAGGTTCGGCCCCAAGTTTTCAGCCTGAGAAAGGCGCGAACAGCCTGCGGTAAGCACTGTATAACTCGGATAATCGTTGAATTTATCCTTATTTTATTCTGTAGAAGAGATTGATTGGCTGCTCGCCGTTACCAACATAACGTTTCCCTGTCCTCAAGCAATCTAGCGCGACCGACTACGACGCGGATAACAGTCGTGACGGATCGTTTTCCCCTGCAGAGATGCGGTCGACACTTCTGAGGCAGCCGCGAAACAACGCGAGGGGCGCCGGTGAACTGGCGCCCCTCGCGTATCGATTTCCGACTCTTGTTCAAGCGCCTGCAGGTTCGCAGTTGAGTGGGGCTTACTGTCCTGTCACGTTCACCACTGTCTTGTGCTCGGAGCCGCGCGGCTTGTTGTCCAGACGGCGAGTGGTCAGCGCGCCGACCTGAATCGATTCCAGTGCGTAACCCTGGTTCTGTTGTTCAAATTCCAGTTTCACTTTGGTATCCGTAGGTAGCCCGTCGCCCGGGCCGAGAATCCAATTGAAGCTCACGCCTGTCTTCTGACCCATCAACATGACGAAGTTGTGGCTTGGGTCGTGCACCACGACATATTTCCCAGCGGGCAAGGTTTTGCCCGCTGCGATAAAACTGAACGGGACGTTGATGGTGGATTCCGCCATTGCGGAGTTGGTTGTCAGGGCTGCCGCCGCAATCATTGCCGGCGCGAGAATGAGAGCGCTAAGAATGGATCGCATGGTGTGTTTCCTCCTGCCTATGCTCACGACTCTAGCGATATTTAAAAATAAAGTCGTCAAGTCCCCATCCAGAATTTGCCAAGCTTTTCTGGATGCGGTCTCGACGGCTTCCTGTGGGGTTTCTGCACTACTTGCTGAGCGCTCAATCCCGGCTGTTGATCGCTATCAAACATCAGGCTCCTATTGGGAGAGGGGGTTCTGAGTTCCCGGAGCTTCGTTAACGCAGCGAGGTGCCTCCCAGGTGGGAGCCCGAAAAACATATGAGGGACGCCGGTGAACTGGCGCCCCTCGCGTATCGTCTTTCGACTCTTGTTCAAGTGCCTGCGGGTTGATGGTTGGGGGAGGGCTTACTCGCCGGGTATGGTTACGATCTGTTTGTGCTCGGAGCGTGGTGATTTGTTCAGGTGGCGTGTGGTTTGCGAGGTGGTTTGCGAGCCGAACTGAACGGAATCCAGAGCGTAGCTTTGGTCCTGCACTGCAAAGCTCAACCTGATATTGGAGTCCTTTGCCACTCCGTCGCCGGGGCCAAGAATCCAATTGAAGCCTACAGGCGCGTACTTGCCCCTGAGGGTGACGAAGTTGTGAATCGGGTCGCGCTGAATCATGTACTGGCCGGCAGGGCAGTGCTTGCCGCCGACGGTGAAGCTGAATGGGACGTTGACGATGGATTCCGCCATTGCGGAGGTTGTGGCCAAGGCTGCTGCGGCAATCATTGCCGGCGCGAGAACGAGAGCGCGAAGAATCGATCGCATGGTGTGTTTCCTCCTACCTACGCTCACGACTCTAACGATCTTTGAAAATAAAGTCGTCAAGTTCCCATCCAGAATTCGTCAAGATTCGTCAGGCTTTTCTGGATGTGGTCTCGACATCTTCGTGGGCTTGACTTAGCGCTCCGCGCACCCGGTCGAGATCGATGCATAGCTCGGATGCGATGGATACTCCATCGCTCTCGTGCAGATTCCTGGTTAGCTCAAGCGCATGCTCTAATAGCTCAGCGGCTTCGGCATGGGCTTGCCTTTCGAGCGCGTGGCGGGCGGCGGTTCGAAGCGCTGCCAGCGCACGCTGCCAGTTGCCCGCGGCTTCGTAGTGCATGGCCATCTCGCGCGCCACGTTGCCTTCGCGGCCTGGAAACAACTCCGCAAGCCGCTCGGCGATGCGAATATGCCTTTTGGCGCGGCGGGCTTCGGTTTGCTTGCGCGAGAGCACTTCGCGGTAGAGGCCATGGGCAAAGACGTAGAACGTAGAGCGTGTGCCGTCGGGGAGCTCATCTTCTCCGGCGCGCTCGACGAAATACAACCGGCGCGCGAGCTCCTGACAGGCTTCTTCGGCTTCTGCCGGGTCCATCTCGAGCGCTGCCGCTACGGCCCAGGAAGGAAAGGCAACGCTCATCAGGCTGCCCGCTTCTAACATGCGCTGTTCCTGCTCATTGAGGCGCGATAGTTCGAGCTCGATCATCTGCGCCAGGCCATCGGGCACGCTGGCTTCCATCTCTTCGTCCGGGGCTGTTTGCACCCAACGGACGAGGTCGCCGGTCTCTTCAGGCACCAGGTAATCGCGAGCTATGAGATGTTCCAGAATGGCGATGACGAAGAGTGGGTTGCCCTCGGAGCGGCGATGGACAAAACTTGCCAGCCTGGGAGGGAGTTCTTGCTGCTGCAATTCGCGGCTGAGCAGTTCGCGCACGGCTGTCTTGGCCAGCGGTGCGAGGGCGATCTCAGTGCACAGGCGCCTTATACGGAGATCCTGCTTCAGGCCCTTCAGGGAATGTTCGGCTGCTACATCCTGCGGCCTGTAGGTCGCGATCAGCAGCAGCTTTGCTGGAGCCCGGCGACGGGCCAGCGCTGACACCAGATGGAGCGTGGCGTCATCGGCCCATTGCAGGTCTTCGAGGACCAGGATCAGAGGGTTTTCGGCGGCGATTTCTTCGAGCGCCGCGCAAAGGTCTCCAGGCATGCGCTCGCCCGATGCGGGCCGCGCTATTTCAGCGCTTTCGTGGCCTATGGCGGCCAACCAAGCTGGGGCCATCCTGGCCAGAATCCGGCATGCGCGGTCTCCCTCGGGCGAGGCACAGATCTGCCGCAGGGCTTCAGTTACGGGATAATAATCTTCTTTTCCGCCGAATCCTTCGACACACTGGCCGCGCGCGGAATTGGCCGCAAGACCGGAGCTTGCTTGCTCGCAGAATGCGTCCACCAACGCGGTTTTTCCGATGCCTGCCTCGCCGGTTACAAAGACTAATTGACGCTGGCCTGCGGCGGCCAGTTCAAACTGGGCGCGGAGTTGGGCTATCTCTGCTTCGCGGTTCACGATGCGCGTGGTTGCTTCGCGCTGCGGGAAGGTTGAAGGGACTGAACTGGAGAGAATTGCCGTGAGGTCCGCGGATTCTGTGACGGACGCCAGGAAACGGTAGCCGCGCTTGGGGATGGTCTGGATGAAGCGAGGCTGGGCGGCGTCGTCGCCGAGGACTTTGCGCAGCTCGAGCATGTAGGTCCTGAGGACCTGGGGCTGGACATAGGTCTCAGGCCAAAGGGCTTCCAGCAGCTCGTCGTGGGTGATCAGCCGGCCGGGATGTTCGACGAGGTAGCGCAGGACGGCGAATGGCTTTGGAGGCAGCGCGATTGGCTTATCGCTGCGCCATAAGCATTCGTTCAAAGTATCGAGTCCAAACTCCCCGAACTGCTTCATTCCGCCCTGCACCCCCGCAAAATGCTCTGAGATTGTTGCAGCACGCTGACTTCCATAAGGTCCGGTCGTGGTGTTTGACGGCATCTGCAATGAATTGTTGCCGATGGCGAAAGTGGCTATGCCCGTTTCCGCGCAAGTGGTGTGCGCGAATGGACACCTGTGCCCGCATACGGACGGCGTATTCGAGACATAGGCCGCCCGCGCAGTACACGACAATACGTTTCGGGCAGCCCTGGCGTTCCATTTGTAATTGCGGTTGCCGGGCTTCCAGGAACTCGACCGTAATTGGATGCGCGGGGCCTGAGTGGGATTTGAATAGTGGGTCAATTTGAGGAACTTCAACCCTTGTGGGCTAAAGCTCGTACCCTTCAAACTGACCCACTACCGGGATTTGCGGGCTGGATGGCTTTTTCGTCCTGCCGGATACAATGGAATGATGCAGTTGAGCCAAGCGGCACAGTCAGCGCGAACCATGCCCGTTGCCCCGGAAAGCGGCGCGGTATGAAGCGATTTTTCCGCCTGGCCAGCTATGTGGCGCCGTATTGGTTCCAATCGTTGCTGGGCGTGGTGCTGCTGGCCGGGGTGGGCATGCTGGAGGCGTTGCGGCTGCTGATTCTGGGGCCGGTCTTGAGCACCGTGCTCAACCCTTCGGTCAAGGCGCAGAAGGTTCCGCTCTTTCCCAATCTTCCGGCTCAATACCAGTTCGATCTGCTTAGCGTTGTGCCGTCGCATTTTCACAATGTGTTGGGGGTGGTGGCCTTTGCGCTGATCGCTTCTACGATCTTGAAGGGGATCTGTGATTACGTCGGCACCTATCTTGTGAATTATGCCGGGTACGGGATGATCACCGACCTGCGCAACCATCTGTACGAAACGATCATGAAGAGCTCGTCGAGCTTCTTCCATAAGCATGCTACGGGGACGATTCTCTCGACGCTGATCAATGACGTGGAACGAGTGCAGACCGCGGTGAGCGCGGTGCTGGGCGAGTTCCTGCAGCAGGCATTTACGTTTCTGTTTACGATGGCCGCGGTGATTGCGCTGGGGGGCAGGATGAGTTGGGCGCTGCTACTGTTTGTGCCGGTGGTGATTACGTCGGCGCGCAAGATTGGGCGGTCGGTGCGGACGCGGACGCGCACGGGACAGGATCGCGTGGCGGAGATTCAGAATATTCTGCACGAGACGATCACCGGCAATCGCATTGTGAAGGCTTTTTCGACCGAGCTGTGGGAGATTTTGCGCTTCAAGAAGGCGGCGCGCAGGCTCTTCCGCGCCAACCTGCACTCGGTGCGGGTACAGTCGATCAGCTCGCCGCTGATGGATGTGATTGGGTCGATTGCGATTGCGCTGCTGCTGGCGATTGGGCGCAACGAGATCAGAGCGGGCAGGATGGATCTGGGGACCTTTGTGGTCTTTATCATTGCGCTCTTCAAGCTGTATGACCCGGTGCGCAAGTTCGCGTTTTTCTACAACAGCTTTCAGCAAGCCATGGGCGCTTCGGTTTCGATCTTCAACTTTTTGGACATTGAGCACGATGTTCGCGAGCGGGCGCGGGCTCATGTGTTGAAGACTTTCCACGACAAGATCGCTTTTGAGAATGTTGGATTTTCGTATTCGACCGATGAGGGCGAGTTGCAGATTTTGCATGAGATCGATCTTGAGGTTCGAGCGGGTGAGATGCTGGCTCTGGTAGGCCCGAGCGGCGCGGGCAAATCGACGCTGGTGAACCTGATTCCGCGTTTCTACGACGTGAGCAGCGGACGCATCCTGATCGATGGCCACGATGTGCGGTCGCTGACGCTCGACTCGCTGCGCAAGCAGATTGCGCAGGTGACGCAGGAGACGATTCTCTTCAACGATACGGTGCATAACAACATCGCTTATGGGCAGCCGGAGACGGCGCGGGCCGTGGTGGAGCAGGCTGCACGCCATGCGCTGGCGCACGACTTTATTCTGCGCATGCCGCAGGGATACGACACCGTGATTGGGGAAAAGGGCTTCCGGCTCTCGGGTGGCGAGAAGCAGCGCATTGCGATTGCACGGGCGATTTTGAAGGACGCGCCGATTCTGATTCTCGACGAGGCGACTTCGGCGCTGGACAATGAGAGCGAAGCGCTGGTGCAGGCGGCGTTGAGCAACCTGATGCAAGGGCGCACTTCGCTGGTGATTGCGCATCGGCTCTCGACGGTGCGGCGCGCGACTCGCACTGTGGTGCTGGAAGATGGCCGCATCACCGCTATCGGCTCGCATGACCAATTGCTGAAGGCTTCGCCGACGTATCAGCGGCTCTACGAACTGCAATTTGAACGCGGAGCGGAGTCTCCGGCGCCGGACGCTATTCTTATCACGGAGGCAAGCCGATAGCTACTCCAACATCAACTTCCCCCAATTCTGCCGCGGTCTCATCCATGACCGGGTTTGCGCGCGTGGCGGTCGATATCAACGCGCAGGTGAGCTACGTGCTTACCCTCAAGAGCGTCAATCATCGCTTTCTCGATCTGCATTTGCGTTTGCCTTCGGGCCTCGATGCGCTGGAGATGGAACTGCGGCGCGTGCTGAAGGAACAACTGCTGCGCGGGCATGTGGAACTGATGCTGGCCGTGGATCGAAACGCCGCGCAGGCGGCCGGTTATAACCGCGCTCTCGTGGCCTCGTATGTGGAGGCTTTCCAGGCTGCGGCGCAGGAGTTTGAACTGCAAGGACAGCCGGATTTGAATGTGATTCTGCGCATGCCAGGTGTGTTGCAGGCAGAGGCGCGGTCGAATGAGGAAGACAATGCGGCTTTGTCTGCAAGCGTGATGGAAGAGATCGTGCCGCTGATCGCTTCGCTGAAGACGATGCGGCTGCGGGAAGGCGCTGCGCTGGCGGGTGTGCTTAACGGGACGCTAGACCGGCTGACCGAGGCGGTCAAGAGGGTGGCGGAGTTGCGGCCGGAGGTGGAGCTGCGCTATCAGGAGCGGTTGACGGAGCGGCTTGAGGCGGTGGTGGGTCTGGATGTGAACAGGCAGCGGCTGCTTGAAGAGGTTGCGGTGCTGGTGGAGCGCAGCGATGTTTCCGAAGAGATTGCGCGCATGGAGACGCACATTCAGCACTTTCGCGATGTGCTGACGGCGGGCGGCGAGACCGGCAAGAAGCTCGATTTTCTGTTGCAGGAGATGAACCGCGAGGCCAACACGCTGCTCTCGAAGACGGCCGGCGTGGCGGGCAAGGGAACTCTGATTACCGAGCTGGGACTGGCCATGAAGGCGGAGATTGAGAAGGCCCGGGAGCAGATTCAGAATTTGGAATAAGAGAGAGATCAGTGGTCAGAGATCAGTGGTCGGATTGTTTGAAGTTGTACATTTTGTTCTAAAGATTGGGAGATTGTGGCGGGAATTCTATTTATCATTTCGGCGCCTTCGGGTTCGGGCAAGAGCACGCTGGTGAATGCGCTGCGTTCGCAGTTGGGCGGGCTTGATTTTTCCATTTCGTGGACTACACGGCAGCCGCGCGGCTCGGAGCAGAATGGTCGTGAGTACTACTTCACTACGCGTGAGGAGTTCGAGCGGATGATTGCGGCGGGCGAGTTTCTGGAGTACGCCGAAGTCTTCGGCGAGAATCTCTACGGCACCGCTTGCCGCTCGCTCGACGATGCCACCGCTGCTGGGCACGATCTGCTGCTGGACATCGATGTGCAGGGCGCGTTGCAAGTGCGGCAAAAGATTCCCGAGGCTATCAGTATCTTTGTCATGCCACCCAATCCCAAGGTTTTACGGACGCGATTGCGCAACCGCAGCCGCGCCGAGGGGCGTGTGGACGAGGCAGATTTGCAGCGCCGCATGGACGAGGCGAGTAAGGAAATTGAGAATTACCGGCAGTACCGTTATATTCTGGTTAACGACGTGCTGGAACGAGCAGTCGCGCAACTGGAAGCAATTGTCCAGGTGGAGCGGATGAAGCGGGACGGCGCGCCGATCGACAAGCGTACGAAGCGGGAGCTTGAAATTGCGGAGGGCTGCCGTGAGGTAAATTCCCGGGAACGGTTGAGACCTGTACTGGAATCGTTTGGCATCGATCCCGGGACAGGTCCGCTGCAACCCAGACTTTTGTGAACCACAGCAGTACCAAATCTTGGAGGACGTTAATGACACCCGATCTGCCGATTGAGACTAAGTTCGACTCCAACTATCGCAAAGTCATGGTGGCGGCACGTCGCGCCCGTCAGATTCAAAGCGGAGCCAGTCCGCTGGTTCGCAGCCAGTCGAACAAGGCTTGCCGCCTGGCGCAGGAAGAGATTCAGGCAGGCAAGATCGCTTATGTTCACACGGGACCACCGCCGGAGAAGCCGGCTCTGGAAGACCCGGGGATTCCAATTCTCGCGATCTAAGACGAATCTCAGAATCACCGCCAGCGCCTAACCCGGGTTTCTCCTGGGCGGCGCTGGTTTGTTTGCGAATCGACTGGCAGAAGCTGTGCAGAATTGAGGATTCCAGTCCGCGTTACAATCGATTCATGAAGGTGATGGTTGGGGTTTCGGGTGGAATTGCGGCCTACAAGGCGGCGGAAGTGGTGCGCGCTTTGCAGAAGCAGGCCCTCGAAGTGCGCGTGACGATGACCGAATCCGCGCAGCGCTTTATCCAGCCGCTTACATTTGCCGCGCTCACCGGACACAGGGTCATTACCAGCCTTTGGCCGCAGCAGGGCGAGGATGGCGGCTTTGGCGATGCGGATTTTGATGCGAGCATCGAGCATATTGCCGAGGCGCAATGGGCGGATGCGCTGGTGGTGGCTCCGGCGACTGCGGGGATATTGGCCAAGTTTGCACATGGGATGGCCGACGATTTTCTGACTACCATGTACCTGGCTACTACCGCGCCGGTGCTGGTTGCTCCGGCGATGAATGTGAATATGTGGGAGCATCCGGCGACGCAGGCCAATTTGGAGATTCTGCGCCAGCGCGGCGTGAAGGTGATCGAGCCGGGATCGGGTGAGCTGGCTTGTGGGATGGTTGGGCCGGGACGGTTGGCCGAGCCGGAGTTCATTGCCAACGCGGTGTTGAACGCGCTGGGGCGCAGCCACGATCTGGCGGGTGAGGTGGTTCTGATTACGGCCGGTGGAACGCGCGAGGCGCTGGACCCGGTGCGCTTTCTGGGCAACCGGTCGAGCGGGAAGATGGGCTACGCGCTTGCCGAGGCTGCGCAGAGCCGCGGGGCTAAGGTTATTCTCGTCAGCGCTCCTTCCGCGTTGTATCCACCGGCGCATTGCGAACTGGTGAAGGTGACGACGGCGGACGAGATGCGCGCGGCTGTGTTGAACCGCATGCCGGAGGCGACGCTGGTGATCAAATCCGCTGCGGTGGCCGACTATCGGCCGAGCATGGTAGCGGATCAGAAGCTGAAGCGGACTGGGCCGATGACGATCGAGTTTTTGCCTACCGAGGATATTCTGGCCGAGGTCGTGCGCCAGAGGCGGCCCGGGCAGTTGATTGTGGGATTTGCGGCGGAGACCGAGAACAGCCTGGAGAATGGCCGCGCCAAGCTACTGCGCAAGGGCGTGGATGCGATCGTGGTCAACGATGTTTCGCGCGAGGGAGTGGGGTTCGACTCGGACTTGAATGGAGCAACCTTCCTGACTGCGACGACGGCGCTCGATCTGCCGGAGATGACGAAGCGCAAGCTGGCCGATCGCATTCTGGATGAGGTTGTCGGACTGCGGCGGCCGCAGTCGCTGCTTGTGGAGCTTTCGGGCATGGAGCCTGAATCGGCGCCGGAATTCGGGCCGGAAGACTCGGAGCGCGAGATTGCTGTCGCCAGCCGCCGCCAGATTATGATCGAGTAGAGATTTGTGACGCTGCCTTCCCAACATCCAGATCAGCAGACCCGCGACGCGCTGCACGCGCGCTTGCGATTTTATCGCGAACTTGGGATTGGCGAATTCTATCGCCGCGATGTGGACCCTGGATTGTGGGCCCAGCCTGAGGTCGAGTCAAATGCAATCCAAACTCTAGTAGTGCCCGAGCAGCCTGCAGCGCCGGCAGCTCTATTCCTGCAATCGAACGAGGAGACCGAAATCGCACCCCGCAAGCCATTTCCCGCCGCGCCTGCATTGGCTGAGGCGCTGCCGCCCGAGCAGCACTTTGCCGCGCTGAAACTGATTCGTGAAGAGATTGGCGACTGCACCCGTTGTGCGTTGGCCAAAGGGCGCAACAAGCTTGTCTTTGGAGACGGCGACCCCAATGCCAAGCTGATGTTTGTGGGCGAGGGGCCGGGAGCTGATGAGGATGCGCAGGGGCTGCCCTTTGTGGGCCGCGGCGGGCAGTTGCTCAACAACATGATCCAGGCGATGGGGTTAAAGCGTGAGCAGGTGTACATTGCCAACGTGGTCAAGTGCCGTCCGCCGCAGAACCGCACGCCGGAGCCGGATGAGGCGCATACGTGCTCGCCGTTTCTCTTCAAGCAGATCGACGTGATAAGGCCCAGGGTGATTGTGGCGCTGGGGCAGACGGCGGTGACGTACCTGACCGGAGAGAAGCGTCCATTGTCGGGATGGCGCGGGGTGACGCATTCGTTTCGTGGAGGCGCGAAGCTGATCGTGACTTACCATCCGGCGTTTTTGCTGCGCGATCCGAATCAGAAGAAGCATGCGTGGGCGGATTTGCAGATTGCCATGCGGGAGCTGGGGCTGGAGCCGCCGGCGCGCAAATAGCCGATTACGCGCGGATGATTTGGAGAGAAGAGTATGAAAGAGATGCTGACTAACTACGATCCTGCGGAGGATCTCGGATCAGACGAAGCGATCGCGGCTTTCATGGTGGAAGCTTTTCAAACCAACGATGCGGGTTACATCTCTCATGCGCTGGGCGTTGTCGCCCGCGCCAAGGGCATGGCGCAAATCGCCCAGCAAACGGGCCTATCCCGCGAACAGCTTTACCGCTCGTTTAGTGCGCAGGGGGAACCCACTCTGAAGACAACGCTTGCAGTCATGAGCGCGCTGGGCATCACGCTTTCGGCTAAAGCGTCTTCGGCCCGCGGTTGATGAACGATGAGGCTTGACGACCAATGCCTCAAGCCTGCGGTTCGTTGCGCCAGAGGGCTACGCCGCCGAGCAGGCCTTCTTCGTTGGGGACGATGCGGATGTTTTTTGCCAGCTCGAACTTGATGTGTTTGGAGTTGCCGCCGCCGAGGTGCAGGTAGTCCCAGTTGAAGAGCTGGGAGGTTTGCTCGATAGCTTTCTGGACCAGCTCGTTCCACTTTTTCTTGCCGTATTTTTCCAGGCCCCGCAGGCCGAGGAAGTCTTCGTAGGTCTTGCCTTTGCGCCAGGGGTGGTGGGCGAGTTCGAGGCCCGGGCAGAGGCGGCCGTCGGTGAAGAGCGAGGAGCCGAGGCCGGTGCCGAGGGTGAGGCAGAGCTCGACGCCCTTGCCGTAAGTGGCTCCGTAGCCCTGCACCGAGGCGTCGTTGGCCACGCGGACGATCTTCTTCCAATGCTCTTCGAGGGTCTCCTGAAGCGGAAATCCGGCCCATTTGGGACTGAGGTTATGCGCGGCGAGGGTGACGCCGTTCTTGACTACGCCGGGAAAGCCGACCGAAACGCGGTCAAAGGCGGGAATCTGGGCGCGCAGATCGTCGAGGATCGCCAGGACGCGGTCCGGCGTGGGGTCCGGCGGCGTGAGCGCGCGGAAGCGCTCCGAGACCGGCTTGCCGCTGGGGTCCAGGGCCATCATCTTGATGCCGGTGCCGCCGATGTCCACGGAGAGAGTGATGGGCGAGGAGAATGCTTTGGGGACCGAAGGTGTGGGTTTGGATACGCGTTTTTTCATCAGCCACAGATTGTATACGGCTGGACCGTGGGCAGGCGTTCACTGCGAAACACATGCCGCATTTGGTGGGACGCCGTGACCGGACCGGCTTGGATGGAGATTCAAAGCGCCGCCGGTGAAATTTTCATTTCGCACTTCGGAGAGTAACGCCCCCCTGGCATAGCTCCCCCGGAATGCTCCCACGGCGCTTATTGATAGAAGCGTAAGAATGCGGCAAAACCCATCAAAATCGGGCAAAATTCATCGAGGATTCTTCATCCCCTACACTGGGGATTGGCCCCTATGCACGTCTACTGCGAAGTCGCGCTGCCCATTCCTCTGAATCGAACATTTACCTACCTGGTGAGTGCGGGGACAGAGTTGCAGCGTGGCGCGCGGGTGATTGTACCCTTTCGCAACGAAAAGCTGATCGGCGTGGTGATGGAGCTGCACGGCAGGGCTCCGGAGGACTTCGAAGCCAAGCCGGTGGAGACGGTGCTGGACGAGGAGCCGCTGCTTTCGGAACATCTGCTGGAGTTGGCCGCGTGGATGGCGCAGTACTATCTGGCTCCGCTGGGCGAGGTGCTGCGGGGGATGCTGCCGCTGGGCGCGGAGGTACGGCGGACTGTCTACTACAGCATCGGCGACGCGGGGCGCGATGCGCTTGCGGGCAGCTTCGATGGCCATGAACCGCAGGCGAAAGGGAAGCGCGGTGGCAGCAAGCTTTCTGAAGAAGATCAAGACATGGAGCACAAGGTGCTGACGCGGCTGGCCGACGGCGAGCCGCTAAAGCTGAGCACGCTGCGCACGGCTACGGCAGCCAGCCTGCCCCTGTTGGCGGCGATGGTGCGCAAGAAGTGGATTGTGCGCGAGACCACCGCGGCGGAACGCCATGCGCGGCGCATGGAGCGGTATGCGGTGCTGGTGCCGGAGGCGCGACTGCCTGCGCTAACGGCCAAGCAGCAGGCGATTCTGGCCGAGCTGGCGGCATGCGATGGAGAGATGGCGCTGGCTGCCTTGCGCGAGAAGGGATCGTCGCCGAGCAGCTTGCAGACGCTGGTGCGGCGCGGCCTGGTGCGGATTGAGGAGCGCGCTGCGAATTTCAGCTTGAGCGGGATGGGGCATGTAAATCCTGCGCACGCGCTGAATGAACAGCAGATGGAGGCGCTGGCTTCGATCTCGACTGCGACGGGCTTTCAACCATTTTTGCTGCACGGCGTGACGGGGTCGGGCAAGACTGCCGTGTACCTGGCGGCGATGCAGCGGGCGTTGGATCATGGGATGGGCGCGATTTTGCTGGTGCCGGAGATTGGGCTTACTCCGGCTGCTGCCGCGCAACTGGACGCGACCTTTGGCAATCGGGTGGCGCTGCTGCACTCGGCGCTGACGCCGGCGGAGCGTTCGGAGCAGTGGCATCGCATCCGGCGCGGCGAGGCGCCAATTGTGGTGGGCACGCGGTCGGCGGTCTTTGCGCCGGTTGCGAATCTTGGGCTGATTCTGATCGACGAAGAGCACGACCAGAGCTATAAGCAGGAAGAGACGCCGCGCTACAACGCGCGCGATGTGGCTGTGATGCGGGCCAAGCTGGCCGGGGCTCCGGTGGTGCTGGGGTCGGCGACGCCATCGTTGGAAAGCTGGCAGAATTCGGAGGCCGGCAAGTACAAGCGGATCTCGATGGCCAAGAGAGTGAACGATCGTCCGCTGCCGGGCGTGGAGATTGTGGACATGCGGATGGAGTTCCAGCAGACGGGGCAGGAGCAGCTTTTTTCGCGGTCGTTGATTGCCGAGACGCAGGCCGCGCTCGATCGCGGCGAGCAGGCGATGATTCTGCTCAACCGGCGCGGCTACTCGTGTGTGGCTATGTGCCTGGCTTGCGGAGAGAAGCTGGAGTGCGTCAACTGCGCGATCTCATTGACGCATCACAAGCCTGTCGATTCGGTGGAAGCAATTGCCAGCGCTGGACAGCGGCTGGAGTGCCACTACTGCGGGTTTCGGCGCACGGTGCCGAAGAAGTGTCCCAAGTGCGAGAGCGAGCATTTGTATTATCTGGGCGCAGGCTCGCAGCAGGGCGAGGAGCGCTTGCAGGAGATCTTTCCTACAGCGCGCATCGGGCGCATGGATCGCGATACGGTGCGCGGGCGGTACGACATGGAGCGGCTGCTGGCGCGTCTGCACTCGGGCGAGATCAACCTGCTGGTGGGCACGCAGATGATTGCCAAGGGACATGATGTGCATGGAGTCACGGTGGTTGGGGTTGTGGGCTGCGATCACGCGCTTTCCATGCCGGACTTTCGCGCGGCGGAACGGGTCTTTCAACTGATGACCCAGGTTTCAGGCAGAGCGGGCCGTGGCGAGCTTCCTGGGCGCGTGGTGGTCCAGACCTATCATCCGGATCACTACGCGATCCTGGCAGCCTCTACGCACGATTACGCGGGCTTTGTGGCGCGGGAGCTGAAGTACCGGCGATGGATGCACTATCCGCCGTTTGGCGTGCTGGCCAACCTGCTGATTCAATCGAAACGGATGGAAGAGGCCGCGAATTGGTCGGCGGTTTTGGGGAAGTGGTTTCAGAAAGCTGCGCCGGAGGGGGTGCGTGTGCTGGGCCCGTGTACCGCGCCGATTGCGCGCATCAAGGAGACGTACCGCTTTCACATGATTTTGAAAGCCAACTCGCGCAAGGCGCTGAATGCGGCCTTGCGCGGGGCTCTCAAACATGCCGAGGAAGCGGGGATTCCGCGACGCAGCCTGGTGGTGGATGTGGATGCGCTGCGGCTGATGTGAGACCTGGACCGAAGCGCAGTCTTCCGAACTACCAGGAAAAGACGCGCGCGCCTTCCGTTTTTGCGCGGGCCTGATCGCTGTTGAGGCTGATGCCGTCGTGGACCTCGATCTCTTTGCCATGCACGCCAACCGCGGCAGGCATGGCAGACGCGAACCCCTCGAGCTCAATCGGTTCGTACGAGTTCATCACGGTGGTGGCGGCCTCGACCTGAGGGAGTGAGCCGGTGACGAAGACCAGCACGTTGCCACGCCGCACTCCAGCCAGGTACGCTTCGCACTCCCGTTCCGTAGCTCCCATGGAGCGCAGATCCTGAGCCAGCCTCGCGGCAAAATCGACAGAAGGCGTGCTGGTTGCGCTCTCCACAGACATGTCCGCGGGCTTGGAGACAGTGCGAATTCCGTTCGATGGAATGCCGTTTGCGCGCAATGCGTCCATGACGGCGTCGGCGGTGCCAGGATGCTCAAAAAGTCCTACTGCTGTCTCTGCCATTCAATCCTCCACTTACTTTGGTTATGGTGCCGTGGCAGGCGAAAACATGCAGCCCCATATTGCTCATTTTCGGCTGACTGGCGCACCCATAATCGCTCCAGAAGTGTTCATCTTTGCGAAGGAAAACGCAGCTTGAAATCGTTGTAAATGCGATATCTCGGTCGCAGTTCGAACTAATTACCAAAGCCGTTACCTCAAGGTCTCATAAGCCTACGGCTTTCGGGGGATGTTACAGAGATTCTCATATTTCTATCCTTAGCCGATGAGAGAATGGTAGCGGGCAGCCGATATTCCTGCGCATGTGAAGAAGATTGCAGGAGAGGCATGTCTCCCAATAGACCCAACGGTGGAGAAGCGCTGAGCGGGCCGCTTTGAGAATCGCCGGGAATTCCTGGCAGGTGACAAGAGATCATGGGGAACTGGACGGTCGACGCAACTCCGAGAAGGATTGCAGCCAAGGCGGACAAGCATACGTTGGACTGGACAAAACTCGAGCAGCATTTGCAGGAGATCGGCACCCTGCATACGAGTATTTACCGGTTGGCTCGCGACTTGTCGCCGGCGGCGGTGCTGAGCGGCTATTGGTTCTTCAAGCATCCTGGGCTAATGTTTCAAGGCTCTGCGTGGTGGTATATCCCGCGCGTGAGTCTGCTGGAGATCGGGATGCTCTGTGCGGTGATCCTGGTCTCTCGCATGGCGACCGGCAGAGGCCGAGTGCGCAAGGACGAATCGCTGCACCAGGAGATGGCGGCGAGTTTGCTTGCCGCGTTCCTGTGCGCCCTGGTTGTTTATCCATGCCTGTTGGCCAAGCTCGATGGGCAAGAGGCTTTGCAGGTAGATGCCGGATTCTTCCTGGCTACTTCGCTGCTGAGCCTGATCTGCCTGGCGGTTGCAAGCTTTATCGGATGGGTCTCGATCGACACTCTTATTGCCAAGCGTGAAGTGCTGATCATTGGCTCGGGACGCGGCGGCCAGGCTGCATTCGCCGAGATGGCGGATTCGCCGGTGTACAACGTGGTGGGCGTGCTAGATGACGAGTTTGTAGGCACCGCGCAGATGCGCGAGCGCTACCTGGGCGGGCTGGAATTGCTCGATCTGTTGCTCAAAGAGAATCCGGTTTCGGTGGTGTATTGCTCTCTGCCCGTGAAGTCGATGTATGAGCCGATTCAACAGGTGATTGCAGTGTGCGAGCAGTTCGGTGTGGAGGTGCGGCACTCTTCGCATCTCTTCCAAACCACGATTGCCCGATTGGATCGCAAGCCGGGTAAGAACTACTCCATTCTGCGCATGGTTCGCGACGATTCCACGCGCTACGCCAAGCGCGCCATGGATATCCTGGGCGCGGGCGCGCTGCTGGTTTTCTCGCTGCCGATTCTTATCGCAGCGGGCATCGCCATCAAGATCACAAGCAAGGGGCCCATCTTCTTTTCCCAGGATCGATACGGATTACACCGCCGGCGTTTTCGCATGTTCAAGCTGCGCACCATGGTGGTGAACGCCGAGGTGCTGCAGGCGCAATTGGAGCATCAGAATGAGCTGGGCGGCCCGGTCTTCAAGATTCGCCAGGATCCGCGCGTTACCAGGATTGGCGCATTTCTGCGCAAGACTTCGATCGACGAGCTGCCGCAGTTGTGGAACGTGCTTATTGGAGATATGTCCCTGGTGGGGCCGCGGCCGCTGGCGGTGCGCGATGTGCTCAAGATCGAAGATTCCGCACAGCTGAGGCGCTTCAGCGTGCTGCCGGGCATTACCTGCATCTGGCAGATGAGCGGGCGCAACAATACCGACTTCGCGAACTGGATTCGCCAGGACCTGGAGTATATCGATTCGTGGTCGCTGCTGCTGGATGTGAAGATCCTGATTGGGACTGTGCCAGCGGTGCTGTGGGGCAAAGGCGCGATGTGAAGAGATAGTGTGAGTTTGGAGTGTGAGTGTGAGAAGCCGCGCCTTCAGTTTACCCATAACTTGATCAGCTTCGATCTTCAGTTATTTAGAGTGTAAAGTTACATCGTACTTCACACTCACACTCCAAACTCACACTGTTTCTTACTCCGTCGGAGCGATCGCCAAAGCTTCCGCTATCTCCAGCAAGATAGCTTCCGCTGCTAAGGCGGGATCGGCGGCCTGCGTAATCGGGCGGCCTACTACCAGATAACTTGCACCTTGATCGAGCGCATAAGTCGGCGTGGCGATGCGCTGCTGATCGCCTCGGTCCGCGCCGGCGGGACGAATCCCAGGAGTTACAAGCACGCCTGCAGGGCCGGTGAGCGCGCGCAGTGCGGCTGCTTCCTGCGGAGAGCACACGAAGCCGCGAATTCCCGCTTGCAGACCGAGGTTGGTGAGGAGCGCGACTTGTTCCTGCGGAGTTGCGTGCACGCCAGTGGCTGTGAGTTGGGCCTGATCGATGCTGGTGAGCACGGTAACGGCGAGCAGCTGCGGCGGCCTGGCCATGATGCTTACGGCCTCCTGCGCAGCGGCGAGCATGGCTGGACCGCCCGCAGCATGAACTGTGAGCAGGCTGGCCCCCAGCGAGGCGGCCGAGCGAACCGCTGCGGCCACGGTGTTGGGAATGTCGTGCAGCTTGAGGTCGAGGAAGATGGAATGGCCGCGGCTTACCAGTTTTTCCACGATAGCCGGACCGGCGGCGATATATAGCTCCAGGCCGACCTTGAACCATTGGCACTGATCTTCCAACTGAGCGGCAAGGGCCAGCGCAGCCTCGGCGGTCGGAACGTCGAGGGCCACGATCAGGCGTTCCCTGGCAATTTCGAAGGGAGAATCCGGAGGGTGTGCGGTGTGAGGCGTATCGTGTGGATTCATCGCGTTCGCTCCGGTTTTTAGAATTGCTCTGTGCTCAGAGAATTCTAACGGGAACCGGGCAAACTTTCAGGCCTGTTGAGCTCAGGCCAGTCGAGTTGGGCCGCCTCCGCGCCTTCGACCTTTTCCAGGCGCACGCGCGCGTTACCCCTCCTGTTGAATCCCAGGGAACGAGCCGCGCCATAAGAGAGATCGACGATGAGTCCGGTAGGAACCGGTCCGCGATCATTGACGCGCACCATGACCGAGCGGCGGTTGCCCAGATTGGTGACCCGCAGCAGAGTTCCGATGGGAAGGGTGCGATGGGCGCAGGTGAACATGTTCAAGTCGAAGGCCTCGCCGCTTGCAGTGCGGTGGCCTTGAAAGCGGCGACCGTACCACGATGCCTTGCCGATCTGCATCCACTTGTGCGCCTTGGGGGCGTGGTCACTCTTTGCATGAGAAGCCCCGGTGCCTTGCGCCGTGGATCCAGCGACCGTTACCAGCAGCATAAGAGCGGCTGCGGTAAAGGATCGTTGACGATTGCGTGCGTTGCATCCTGTGTTTAGCTGCATAAGTAACTCCTCCAAGGATACTGGGGATGAAACCTCAAGTCAAAGATTTGAGGCAATTTATGTCTGCTTTTGCACAGAGAAACGGGGCCTGGAGAGATGTATGCGGTGTGGTTGTGCATGTACTGAAGAGATAATAGTAAAGTGGTAAATTCGATGATTATATACGCTAAGTCCTTTGGGTAGAGGCGCTTTGCATGTTGTCGAATTCTGCAATATCCGGCTCCTTTCGGACGCCGCAGGGTGGTTCTTGGCGAACGACCTTGTGGCCGGAGAGTCCGCCAGATTTTTCGGTCTCAGCTGACCGCGGAGAGGGTTTCGGTGTCCGAAGGCTGCGATTGGAAATCTTCGTGGGTGGGCAGGAAACGCCTGAGGTAGCGAATTGGATCTTCGCTGAGGGCCATCTGGCGCACGTGATATTTCCACACATCGGCCTTGATCGTCCGGCGTGTGAAAGGCTTGCGATTGATGGTGACCACCTGCCCTTTTCCATTCATGCGGGAGTAGGTGGCGGCGGGTACGATGAAGTTCATCTGTTCGCCTTTCTTCCAAAAGGCGCGGGCAAATTCATGAGAGAAAACCAAGGCATAAAAGCGCCCTTCGGTGGTGAGGAGCACGACTGCCTCGTCGGCTCCGGGCCACTCCGGCGCAATATTGGCCTGATACCAGCGGTAGAAATCGAAACCGTTGGCATGTGCCTGGCTGATCAGGATGTGCAAAATCTCTTTGCGAGTCATTCGACCCTTCCGATGTTTAATCGTCAAGATTTCCCCAGCCTTCCAGCGCCTTCGAACGTTGGTTTGCGCCTGGCAAAGGGAAGGATTGCGGTCTTCACAAAAATGCCGCCCTCTGCCATGTATTAACGTCAAACGTAGGCCTGTTCCCTTTTGGGAGTCAAGAAGAGTTTCGTGCCTGATTGGGATTGATTTGTAGAACAGTAGAAGCGGAGAGACTTTGGGAGTCTCGGACAGGGCGAGGTTGGGTGAGATTGAGACGTCGATTGAGTGCTGGTGTAGGACAGGTTGTCGCGGCCGGGGCTCTAGGCTGGTTTTTGGCTGGGCCAGCGACGGCGGCTGGGGTTGCGGCTGAAGTCCATACCAGTCCCATGCAGGCCGATCCGATGGTGCGCGAAGCCTATCGGCATTTCTACGATTTGGACTATCCGGCGTGCATTGCGGAGTTCGAGAAGGTTCAGGCGGCGCATCCGGGCGATCCAGGCGCGACGGTATTGCTGCTGGAGGCGCGGGTCTTTGAAGAGCTTTACCGGCAGGATTTGCTGGACACGACTTTCTACGCCAATGATGGCTTTCTGACCGGCAAGCATCCCACGCCGGAAGATGCTGCCGTGCGCGATCGGATCTTTTCCCTGGAAGAGCAAGTGGAGCACGAGGCCGGCGCCCGGCTGGCCACGAATGCGCGGGATGTGGACGCCCTGTATGCGCGGGGCTGGGCGCGCAGTTTGCGGGCTGCGTATATGGCCATGGTCGAAAGGACGTTCCGGCCGGCGTTTCATCTGGCGCTGGAGGCGCACAGCGACGAGGCCAAGGTGCTGGAGATCGATCCCAGTTACGTGGACGCGAAGCTGGTGGTGGGAACGTACCAATACGTGATCGGCGCGCTGCCGTGGGGATTCAAGTTGCT
>Ga0206815_1067_pt1 | contig 30241 bp, 30 predicted proteins | sample Alteio_BWOrgCont_91_FD_152864 | JGI IMG/M metagenome (GOLD analysis project Ga0206815, IMG submission 152864) | Enriched cells from forest soil in Barre Woods Harvard Forest LTER site, Petersham, Massachusetts, United States -... | ecosystem: Environmental > Terrestrial > Soil > Temperate forest >...
TTTTGCTTCTTCTTCCAGCTTCTTGAGACGTTAATATCACAATCTTAGATGGTCTGTTTTCTTTGGTTTTTGTAGGCCTTGTCTCTAACAATGTGATGGTTAATTTTTTATTATTAAACCATGCACTCACTGAGCCATCGACATGCTGACGAACTTGGATTTTATTTTTTGGTTTAACATCAAGTTCGTTTATTTTTTCTATTTGATAGCAGCGTGTTTTGAATGGAAAGGTCCAATCATTTCTGACTTGCCTTACATGTTCTAAACAGAGTATTTGATTGAGGTCAGTATTGTGTAATGGAACATGCGCTGATTGATTGTTACGAGGCAATTTTTCAAATTTTGTATTTAACTTATCGATAAATCCATTTGCCAATATTGTGTTTGCTTCGCTAATTGTTTTGATCTTTTGTAATTTTAATTCTTTTACAAATCGATCCTGATATACACCATGTTTGCGTTCCACACGCCCCTTTGCTTGTGGGGAGTACGCTTTAATGATGCGAATACCTAGCTTTTTACAGGCTTTTTCTATATGACTAAACGAATTTTTCTTTGGAGAAACGTAGACGGTTTTCAAATCAACATAAAGTGCTAATGGAATTCCATAACGTTCTATCCACTGCCATATTGCTATTAATACACCTTGCGTTGTTTCGCCTGTATCAAGATAGGCATGTGTCTTGCTTGTGGCATCATCAACCATGTTAATTAAACAACTATTCTTTCCGTCTCCTAGCCAATCATGAATTGATCCATCTATTTGTACCAGCTCACCAAATTGTGCTCTGCATTCACGCTGGCGACGGTAGGGGCAGCGCTTTCGTTGTCTATGCCATAAATTTTCTTTTAACAGCCACTTTCGCAGTGTGTTATGGTCGACTTCAAAGCCATCCTCTTCAAATAATTTTTCTGCTGCTAATGTCGGACCAAACCCTTCATATCTTTCTTTGTAGCGCGCTATAATGGCTTCTTGATGCGGGTGCTTCCGATTGGAATTTTGTCCCCGGGCCTGGTGGACTAATCCCGCATCACCTTTGTCTTTGTAGCTTCGATATACGCGCTTGGCCTGTCTATAACTCAATCCGCATTGAATAGCCGCCTGATTGAGCTTTAACCTCCCAAGCCGCACCATTTCCATCATTGCCTTACGTGAACGTTCTTTATCGCTCATGACTAAATGCCCCATGCAGTTAATCTCCTTGTAAGTCTTTGACTACAAGGCCTATTTTAGGGGACATTTCTAAAAAGTTTCGACATTGTTCAACTTTAGGGTTGTATTTTATTTAATCATATTATACAATCTCGCTTTAATTAAAACTAAAAATTTGAGGTGTGGTCATGGGTCAAGGCTCAAGCAGAAATAGACAAAACCAAGGTTCAAGCAGCAATAGACAAAACCAAGGTTCAAGTTACTGGCCTGTTACGCCTAATGAATTTCTTAATGCCGCTAAGAATGGCGGTGCCGAGGGTTTAACAACTGTTAACCGGTATATTCAAGAGAATGGTGACATCAATACCACTAATGACGATGGTCAAACCGCCTTAATGTTGGCTGCTAAAAATAACCATATCGCGATTGTCACTGCCCTATTAGCCAGCAACAGCATTAAGATTAATGCGCATGATCGGAATAAAAAGACTGCCTTATTCTCTGCCGCTGCCGGCGGATATATCTCTATTGTTATCGCGCTCTTAGCCAAAGACGGTATTGTTGTCAATGCCATGACTGACAAAGGTGACACCCCCCTAATCGGTGCGGCTTTCCATGGCTATACTCTTGTCGTCAAGGCATTATTACAAAAATTGACTCTTCAAGAAATCACGAAACAATCCTATGAGAAAGAATGGATTATGACGAGGACGGACTATTATGGGAGGAGCCAAGTTGTTGGCCGAAGAATCCAATATTACAACGCAGAAGAGGAGTCGAACGGTGAAACGGGTGAGCTTATTAGAGCGCGAGTGAAAGAACTTGAATTTATTGAAGCTGTCAAATCTGGTGACGATGCTGTTGGCGAGTATATTAGATCGAATCATAATAATGTTCCTGCTAATGCCACTAATTCATTGGGTAGCACCGCTTTAATGTTTGCGGCTCACTATGGTTATTCTGCTATCGTCAATATGTTATTACCAAGATTAACTCTTGAAGAAATTACAACAAAATGTAACCAGCATCGCACCGCAGCAGAATATGCCCAATCCAGTGCACATCCTGAGATTGCAGCGCTGATTGAAGCGCGAGTGGAAGCGCTTCGATTTATTGAAGCCGCCAAATCCGGCGGTGATGTTGGTTTGGCTGCTGTTAAACTGTATATCCAAGAGAAGCGTGGCCGGTATATTAAGCTGAATGATAACATTGCTCTTGCTATTAATTCCGTTGATCTAAATGGTGACACGGCTTTAATTGGCGCGGCTATCAATGGTCATACTGTTATTGTCACTGATTTATTAGCTGAAGACGGTATTGATGTTAATGCTGCTAATAAAGCTGGCGAAACAGCCTTGATCTCTGCGGTAAACAAAGGTGATCTCACTATCGTTACTGCCTTATTAGAAGATAAAGTTGGCATTAATGTCAATGCTGCTAATAAAGCTGGCGAAACAGCCTTGATCTCTGCGGTAAACAAAGGTTATCTCACTATCGTTACTGCCTTATTAGAAGATAAAGTTGGCATTAATGTCGATGCTGCTAATAAAGCTGGCGACACAGCCTTGATCTCTGCGGTTAACAAAGGTGAAATTAAAATCGTTACTGCCTTATTAGTCAAAGTCGGTATTGATATCAATGCTGCTAATAAAGCTGGCGACACAGCCTTGATCTCTGCGGTTAACAAAGGTGAAATTAAAATCGTTACTGCTTTATTAGCCAAAGTCGGCATTGCTGTCAACGCTGCTAATCGAGCTGGCGACACGGCTCTAATCCTGGCGGCTAATCTTGGTCGTACTGCTATCGTCAAGGCGCTTTTACCAAGATTAACGCTTGAAGAAATTACATATGAAAATTTCGATCATTTCAACGCAGCAAAGTGTGCGCGATCCCATGCACATCCTGAGATTGCAGCGCTTATTGAGGCGCGAGTGGAAGCGCTTCGATTTATTGAAGCCGCCAAGTCCGGTGGTGATGCTGGTTTACTTAGTGTTAAGTGGTATATTCAGCAGAATGGTAACGCTATCAATGTAGCCGATAAATTTGGCAAAACTGCTTTAATCTGGGCGGCTAGCATAGGTCATATAGATATCGTCACTACCTTATTATCAAGATTAACTCTTGAAGAAATTACAAAAGAACATAACGATCATCGCACTGCAGCGCAAGAAGCGGAGAGCAATGGACATCCTGATATTGCAGCACTTATTGTGGCGCGGATAGAGGCTCTTCAAGCCGCGGCTAATCTTTTCGCTGTTCATCAAGAAAATAATAAATTTATAGAGGCTGCTGTTTCTAGTCTGAATGAGGAAAAAGAACAAGCTAATGATTCTGTTGTGTTAGCGGATTCGTCTTCGGTGGTTTCTTCTGTGCATCAGGTTAATAGTTTCATTAGGTCAGGTAAGCAGGAGCAGACAGGAAGTTCCGTTGATACATTATTTAAAGCAAAAAAATTAGTGCAGGAACGTTCTCTGCATGATAATGCTGTCATTGGTCCTCTACAAAATCAGCAGAGTGTTGCAACTGCTTTTGTAAGTGCGGATCAAGAAACAGACTTAGACCGACATATTAGAGATATTGTGTTTTTTGGTTCTCCTATAAAGCAACGATCAAATCAAAGGAGTGATGTAATTGCATCAGAATCTAAGTCTGCAGAATCAAGTGTGGGTCACTTAAGTCCTACCGCATCAGGTGCTAGACAGAAGAGTTGTTACATCGGCTAATAATGAAAATCAGAGGTGTCAGATGCCATTTTGTGATTAAAAATCAGAGGTGTCAGATGCCATTTTGTGATTAATATAAAATAGCATTACTTGAGGTTATAATTACAAAATGGCATCTGACGCCTTTTCTTTTTTTGTAGGAATAATTCTTTATCTTGTAATACGGCATTGTCGAGCACCATGGTGGATTACGCTATTTACTGGATTAGTTATTTCAGCTGTCGCTGTTATTTCCCAGCGATATTATTCTCATATCAATTTTTCTGAATTTATTCACCAAGGAGTTCATTTGAACTTTTTGTGGTGGAAAATTTTATTTGTCAGGGGGGTAGCTCAAGCATCTGAGTTTATGATTCATAACATGCTTAACTATCTTATTGGTTTTCCATTATTGATTGCAGGGTTATTAGACCTTATGAATCTCATAGCAGAAAATCCACATCAACAAATAATGAAGGCTCTCAAAAAAGGCGTGAAAGCGGGTGAGAAAAAAGAAATTAGCAAAAAAGAAATTGAGAAAGCCTTAAAAAATATTCGTGAAGAAGATCATGATGGAACAGTATTAGGTGTATCTCATTATACTGGTAAATGTGTCGTAGTGCCTGATAAAAACATTAATCAAGTGATGTTGGTTTTAGGCACGACCGGCAGTGGTAAGACCATTACATTAAGACGATTTTATAAACGTGCTATCACACAAGGTTATCCGCTCGTTATTGTTGACGGTAAACCGGACGAGGAAAATATTGCGTGGTTAAAAGATCTTTCTGAAAAGTACAACAGGAAATTTATCGGATTTAATTGCGGTAACTATCTTCCCTATGATCCGTTAGCAAACGGTGGATATACAGAGTTAAAAGATAAAATTATCAGCTTAAAAGATGAGTGGTCAAGCGACTATTATCGGTCGATAGCTGAAGATTATTTGCAAACCACGCTAGAGGCACTAATAAAGTCTAAAAAAACTTTCGATTTAAGAGCTGTAGTTAATTGCTTAAATTACAAAGAGCTTACCTTATTGGCGCGTGATATTGCTGATCCAGTATTAACTAACCGAGTAAAAAGCCTTGAGCATTATGACCGTAAAGACATTACTGGATTACAGGCGCATCTTAATATTTTAATCCACTCTGAATTAGGCGATTTCTTTGAGCGTAATGATTCTACTTTTACGTTGCCGCAAGCAATTAAAGAAAATGCAGTTGTGTATTTTGCCTTACCTGCGTTGCGGTTTCCGAGTTTTTCGAAAGTATTAGGTAAGTTGGTAATTAATGATCTTAAAGCGGTGATTGATCGCAACAATACTAATAACCGTCCTATATTCACGGTGTTTGACGAGTTTTCAGTATTTGCAGGCGAGCAGGTGTTAAACCTTGTCAATATGGGGCGTGGAAAAGGTGTGCATGCAATTTTTGGTACGCAGGGGTTGGCGGATTTAGAAAAAGTGGATGAAACATTTAAGAAGCAGGTATTGAATTGTATTAATACTCTTATATGTCATCGGTTAAATGATTCAGAAAGCGCAGAATGGGTAGCCAAATGGGTAGGTACTCAAGATGTTTTTAATGTAACCGCACAACTGAATTTGCAGGAAGCTTCTGATATGGGTTCAGTAAAATTTGATAAAGAATTTATTATTCATCCTGAAACAATTAAACAGAAATTAAAAACTGGCGAGGCATTTTATGTCAGCAAAGTTAACGACTTTCTTGGCGATAAAGTTAAAATAAAATTTATATGATTTAAACACGCAAAAGCGCGCTCCGTTTGAGAGTGGCCATATCGACTGCTAGTTTCATCTTATCACAACCGATCACGTTTAAAAGGGCTGCGCAAGTCGCAAAAAGCGCGACCCTTTTAAACGCGCTGCGCAAGTCGCAAAAAGCGCGACCCTTTTAAACGCGCTGCGGTTGTGAACGATTAAACTAGCAGTCGACATGGCTGCCAACTTAATTGGAGATTGGTTAAATGAATAATTTGGAGCCTAAAATTTACGTAGCATGTTTGGCAGCTTACAACAGCGGTTATTTACACGGTGAGTGGGTAAATGCAACAAAAGGAATTGATCAATTACAGGATAACGTAAAATCCATATTAGCAAAAAGCCCTGTCACAAATGCAGAGGAGTTTGCGATTCATGATTATGAAGACTTTGGTGCGGTACAAATTGAAGAATATACCAGCTTAGACACTGTCACAGAAATCGCTGAATTTATTGCTGAGCATGGAGAGCTAGGCTCGGAGATTCTTAATCACACGGGTGAAAATATAGAAAAAGCACGTGAAGTACTCGAAGAATGTTATCACGGTGAATTTAATAGTGAGGAAGATTTTACTTACTATTGGATCCACGAGGTGGATGGCAGAGAGATACCGGAATATTTGCAACACTACATTGACTATGAAGCAATGGCTCGTGATTTTTTTATAAATGATTTTTTCTCGGTTGAGCTAAATCATAAAGTACATGTGTTTAGTAATTATTGATTGCAGATGCCCGCTAAATGCGGGCATTTTTTAATCTAGTCAGCGGCGAAAGCAGTGGTTATTTTCTTCGTCGAGTCAAAAAAATTCGGCGATTTTGAAGAAGGTCAAATGAATAAGCGGTGAGAAGACCTAGAGCAAGATACTCCCACAGAAACTGACCATAATAAAATATGCGGTAAAAAATATTTCCCGTTGAGCACGCAATTTGTAATATTGAAAAAATACCACCATGAATGGTGATGATGATTGCACCCATTATGAAGCCATTCGTCATAGTGCTATATGTCGATAATTTATCTTTAATTAGATAAAACACAATAAACGAGGCGATAGTTGGCTCCAGATAGGTGATGTATGCAGGAATTAAAATATTTGCTCCATACGGAACTTGAGGGCCAGATAGCGGTTGTGGCATATGTGCAAGTAAGGGAACTAACAAAGCATGATTTATTATTTTTACGACTGACATTAAGGCTATTCCCAGAATTGTAAGCGCAACGTATTTTAATAATTTAAAATGTTTTGTTTCAGATGCTGATTGCACAAAAATGCAGACGATAAATGATATGCTCAAAAAGGAAAGATAGTGTGGAAGGTCTACTAGAATTTGATACGTCCAAGGTGTGCCACAGACGATTTGCATAATAAAGCCTCGTAGGCTTTCTACTAACGCTGATATCAAGATGGTAAATAATATAATTCGCTTAAAAGGCTTGATATTTGCCCAGTACTCTTTCGAGTAAAGATAGATGAACATGGGCGCAATGATCATCCCAAAGCGGATTAGATAACCTACTGCCTGATTGAGAAAAGGATCAATCTTAAGATTGGGCGCCTGAAAATATTGGATGATTAATGCATGTGCGCTCACAGAAATCATGCCCGTCAACACAATTGCTAAAGCAATATATAAGTAATTTTTTTGCACGTCTATGTCATCCAAAAGTCAGAATAAAATGTTTTTTCCTATCAGCTACAAAATGATCGATTTTTAAGGGTGTGGACTCTAACACATAGAGTGAGCTGTTTGCTATGACAGCACGTTTGTTTAATGACGATATGTTTTTGATTTGTTGTAATCTGTGTATTTAAGCATCTATATAATACTTGAAAGTAATGCTGGCTGGCTAGAATGGTATCAGCTAATCTATGGGCTATGGGTAACAATATTGAAAATTCTGGCACTAAAACATCCATCTCAGCAATTGAGAATGGAGTTTATCGCATTCTTAGCTTAGACGGTGGAGGAGCAAAGGGCTTTTATACCCTCGGTGTATTACAGGAGATTGAGGGATTAATAAATAGACCTCTTTGCGAACGCTTCGATTTAGTTTTTGGCACGAGCACTGGTGCAATCATAGCCGCTCTCATTGCTTTAGGCTATCGGGTTAATGATATTCATGATCTATATAAGTTATATGTTCCATCTATCATGAAAGCACGGACTGAAAAGGAAAAGTCTGCGGCTTTGAATGAGCTGGCCACCCAAGTTTTTCAAGACAAAAAATTTGATGCTGTAAAGACAGGTATTGGGATAGTAGCAACAAGGTGGGTAACGGAGAAGCCTATGATCTTTAAAGGCAGCGTTGCGCAAGCTCATGGCCGTATGGGAACGTTTACTCCGGGTTTTGGTTGTACTATTTCTGAAGCTGTCCAAGCTTCTTGTTCGGCTTATCCCTTCTTTATGCGAAAAAATGTCACTACTGCTGCGGGGGACGTAATTGAATTAATCGATGGTGGTTATTGTGCCAATAATCCTACTTTGTATGCTATTGCTGATGCAGTTACTGCTTTAAATGTGGCACGGGAAAATCTCCGTGTTGTGAGTGTCGGCGTTGGTGTTTATCCTGAACCAAAGCCTTCATCCCTTAAGATGTGGTTTGTAAAAAAATATTTTTTGAGTGTTCAGCTTTTGCAGAAAACAATGGAAATCAACACTCAGTCTATGGATCAACTTCGGACTATATTATACAAGGATATTCCAACAATTCGAATCAGCGATACATTTGAAAGGCCCGAGATGGCAACAGATTTCATGGAGCACAATCTCGATAAACTTAATATGTTGCGGCAGCGAGGCAGCGAATCTTTCGCAAGTCGTGAATTACAGCTAAAAGCATTTTTGCTTTAGGAAAATGTATGCCAATACCAGAATCACAACTCGATATTTGGGCGCATCAAGGTTCTGTTACGCAATCCAGTAATACCTATAATACGGTCAAATCTGTGCTTGAATCGTCTGACGCGCCCTATGCGAAAAGAGAATTTACCGTTTTCCTTCAAGGCTCTTATGGCAATAACACAAATATTTATGCGGAAAGTGATGTTGATATCGTAATTCAGCTGACCTCTGTTTTTAGCTTTCACCTTGGTGCATTACCAATAGAGCAGCAATCGATATTCTATCAAGCTAATTCTTGTTGGGTTGCTTATAATTTAGCCGACTTTAAGCGTGAGGTTTTATTGCACTTACAGCGAAAATATGGGGATGCAGTTCAAATTAGCGACAAAGCCATAAAAATCAAAGCTAATGGTAGCAGAAGAAACGTAGATGTAATCGTTTGTATGAGTTTTCGTAACTATCAAAGATTTGCTAGCGTTAGCGATCAGCAGTATGTAGAGGGTATTTGTTTTTTCAATTCCAGCAATATACAAATTGCAAATTATCCTAAAAATCATTTGGCAAATCTTACTGTTAAGCATCAAAGAACTAATGGTTGGTATAAACCAATGGTGCGGATATTTAAGAACATACGCACCAGCTTGGTTCAGCAAGGAATGATTGTTGCAAGTGATGCCCCTTCTTATTTTTTAGAGGGTATGCTTTACAATGTCCCCGATATGAGTTTCGGAGGCAGTTATACGAACACGGCTATTAATTCTATTAATTGGCTTTGTCAAACAGATCGCAGCCGCCTGGTTTGTGCAAATGAGCAATATTTCTTATTAAATGATTTCCTTCCTGTAACATGGCGCGCTGCGAAGTTCACTGCTTTTTTGGGTGCAGCTTGTGATTTATGGCAGCGGTGGTAGGCGCGTAAAAACAATACATTTCTATGTAGAAATTCCGTATTTTTTTGGGTCCAATTTGGGCCCATTTTTCTGAAAAGTAATTTGTTTTGGGCCCTTTTTGGGCTCACTCAGGGACAATTAAAGACCACGAAATACAACATGAAGGCGTAAAAAAACCACATTAACCCTTTGATTTTTCAGGGTTTGCTGTGGTCTGTGGTCGTCTTTGATTGTTTTTTGTAATGGTGGAGGCGGCGGGAATTGAACCCGCGTCCGCAAGCTCTCTACCGTTGGATCTACATGTTTAGCCTGGTCTTTTAAGTTTCATCACTCACCCTCCGACTGGCAGGATGATAAAGTGACTATCCCTGAGTTTTAGGAGTGCTAGCTCGGGCAGATAACACTACGATCCTATGTAATATGACCCCTCATAGCTTACTTGCGTAAGCTCCAGTCGCATAAGCACAACTGGTGAGTGGCGCTCTGCTACTTAATTAAGCAGCGACTGCAGCAACGTCATCAGCGAAGATAACGTCGTTTACAGCTTTACGAGCGTATACTCTGTCGTTTTTGGCAGGTATATGTTTTTGCAACATTTTTTACGAGGTTAGTTACGTCCTCGACATGCCCCTCGGGCTTCGCAACCCACGTCGAAACCAAGTCGCCCCCATCTGTAATTATAGAACATTACCGCGAAAAGATTAGCCAATAAGTGGTTGAGTTGCAAGTAATTTCACTACTGTTGCTTGATGGGTGGGTTTTCATAATCAATTTTAGGTATGGATTTAGCTTTTTTTTCATTCTGAGGTGTTATGGCGGGTGCGAGTGGTGGGGTATAGGTAATACCCGGTTTGGCGGCAGTGACAGCAGCCATATACTGAATTTGTTTGTCACGTAGATAATTCAGTGAAGATGGCAGTGCAAAAACAAGAATAAGAAATAAAAGCCATTTCAATAGCATGTGCTTCGGTGCTTTTTTTTCATGATCATGCTTGCGCATCTAGATATCCTATCTATTTAATGATCGAGTTCTTGCGTCGCTAATATTTTAACAGTTTCTAAGGCAATTTGTATGCTTTGCTGAATGGCTTCGGATGCTTTATTTGAATTATCAAAACCATGCTTAGGTGAGCCTGCAATAGCTAGAATAGCACCTGCTAAGACACGATGTTGTGGTGAGTCAGTTTGCTGTCGTAATAGATGATTATAAAAATGTGATTGAATGAATAATGCCGATGTTTCCATCTCGGTGGCAAATACACCGCTCTTTGTTAATAGATCCATATACGCATCATTTTCTTCAGCGCGAGGGCCTGCACTAAACTCACGTGCAAAGATCGAACTTTTGCAGTGCACTATACCCGTGTGAAGTTTTTGTGAGAGATGTAATTTTTCAGCGGCTAGCATAATAGAGGATGTAAATTCTAACGATGCAATCGCTGGAAATTCTAAGGGAACATAGTGCACGGTGGTGTTTTCGTCACGTACGGAAGCTTGCGCATTGACTACATCACCAACCGGAATAAATTCTTGTAGAGTGCCTGCTGTTCCTACGCGTAAAAAGCGTTTCGCGCCAAGATAAAATAATTCATGTAAAATAACTTCAACACTGGCGCAGCCCATGCCGGAGTGGATAGCGGCTACATCAATTCGAGTACCATGACAATCTAACGTGCCTAAATATAAATTGTGGCCGCGAGGGTGTGGTTTGACTATGAGTTTATCGAAATGTTTCGCAATTTCATGGGCGCGTCCCTCTGAACCGGGTAAAAAAACATAACGACCAATGCCATTGTTACCCGCTAAATCTTCTGGGGTTGCGTGGAGGTGTTGGGGTTTAAACGGAGGTGTAGCCATCTTATTATCCTAAATTATTTTTTAAAATCCGACCTTTTTCACGTTGCCAGTCACGATTTTTTTCATCGGCGCGTTTGTCGTGGAGTTTTTTACCCTTGGCGAGTGCGATATCTAATTTAACGTGGTTATTTTTCCAATACAGACTTAACGGAATGAGCGTATAGCCTTTGCGTTCAACGCTCCCAATTAATTTGTTTAATTCGCGACTGTGCAATAATAATTTACGGCTTCGGGTTGGATCCGGTGTAATATGTGTGGAGGCGGTTTGTAGCGGTGTAATTTGGGCGCCAAATAGCCATGCTTCACCGTTTTTGATGAGGACATGACTCTGGTCGAGTTGAATCCGGCCGGCACGTAGGCTTTTGACCTCCCAACCTTGTAAGGCAATACCCGCTTCAAAGTGTTCCTCGAATGAGAATTCATGCCGAGCTTTACGATTTAAAGCGATAGATTCATTAGATTTCTGTTTCTGGCTCATGCGGCGCAGTATAATACCAAATTAAAAACTTAGATAGATAAGAGTAAGCAGTGAATGACAATTATTAAACGCAGCGCCCTGGTATCCTATTCCGTGCGCCAAATGTTTGAATTAGTGAATATTATCGAAGATTATCCGCATTTTTTGCCATGGTGTGGTGCTAGCCATATTATCCATCGCACGGATACAGAAGTGGAGGCTACACTGGATATTGCTTGGAAAGGGATGCATAAGAGTTTTACAACGCATAATACATTACATCCCTATGACCATATGGAAATTCAATTAATCAACGGTCCATTTAAGCGTTTAGAAGGAAGATGGTCGTTTAGCGATCTAAATGGACAGGCTTGTAAAGTGTCTCTGGATTTAGAGTTTGAGTTTGCGGGTGGTGTGATGGATATTCTTTTTCAGCCAATTTTTAATCATATTGCGAATTCATTAGTGGATGCTTTTTGTAAACGTGCGGTGGAAGTGTATGGGCAATCTTAAAAAAATTCATATTGAAGTTGCTTATGCTACGCCAGAAGCGCAAACAATTATTCCGCTGGATGTTGAAGAAGGTTGTACGCTTGAAACAGCGGTTGATCGTTCGGGAATATTGGAACGCTTTCCTGAAATTAATTTAAATCAGCAAAAAGTGGGGATTTTTAGCAAGCAGCGTCAGCTGACTGATGTTGTGAAAGACGGTGAACGCATTGAAATTTACCGAGGATTGTTGGTTGATCCTAAAGCCGCTCGCCGCCAACGGGCCGTGGCAGCGGGACAGGTTTTGCGACGTAAGAGATAGAATCTATATCAATTACTTAGATCCATACCTTTTTACAAATGGGGATTCCTCCGGCTCATTGCCAAAAACCCAAGTACTGTTAGTTACTCTTGCGGCAAAGTTTTCAGTTAGTCTCTTATCTGTTTTAACGGGTGCTTGTTGGGTAAAGAATTTCACTGCGGTGGTTGCTTCTGTCGCAAGTCGCATTTCAAGTGTTGCACTTGTTTCTTTGCTAATGATTTTCTTGGCGCTGTTTTGTTTGAATTGAAACAATGGCATAAATAGCATAAATGGCTCCTCTTTTGTGTAATCATTATAGTCATTAGGTAGTTACAGAATCATGGCAGCTAGATGACAATATTGTCATTGATCAAAAATGCCAAGGACTGAATGGTTTTGCGGTAAAAGCTTCTTCTGATTTCACCCCTTGTAATTCATGCTTGAATGCTATTACTGATCGCTCTATTGTTTTAGCCAACAATTTTGGGTCAAAGAATTTGTCTTCGAGAGTTATTACAAAGTAAATATTGGTTCCTGCTACATAGGGATCTACCGGGTCTAGGTAATGTTTTGTGTTTTCACGCATATTATCGTTGTCGATTGCATTAAAATAGTCATTGGCGATCATTTCTCGTAGTCGGGCTTTTTGTTCTGACGATGATTTTTGATAGTTAGCATACAAATCATTAGGTAAGTGTTGTTTAAGAATATCCCCTAATTTTTCGGCTAATTTGCGTTTATCTTTTAATTCAATAATAAGCCGTATATCTTCGTCACCATGGTCATAGTTGAAATGCTGTTTAGCAAAATGTTGTAAACTGACAGCGGATGTATCTCCGGCTTCTTTTTTCCATGCATATATCTTATTTATCACGCTGTTTATGATTTTTTGCGCAGTACTATATTGTTTGAACATAAAAAATCGCATAAATAGCCCCTCTTTTTATGAGGCCATCATAGCTATTAGATGATTACAGAATCATGGCGACTAGATGACAATATTGTCATTATCGAATGAATGGTGAATATAAATTCCCTTTAATATCGCTGACTCTGTCATGGCTGAAAATAAAGGTAATGTATTTTTCGGTAGGTTGGCTGTTGCCTGGTCTGTAGGTATACACATAGTCCAAGCGATTTGGATCAAACACATTTGCTAAAATAGGCTCACCTAAAATATCTTGGACTTCCGATTTTGTCATGCCGGTATGTACACGGTTTACCATGTCTGGGGTAATAATATTGCCTTGTTCAATATCCATTTTATGTACATGGAAATAAGAGCATCCTGTTAAAGAGGCAGAAATTGCTAACATGGCCAATAGGTTACGCATAAATGTGTTTCCAATGTAATTTTATTTCGGCACATGATAACTGATTTGGTATGTGATATAAAGGTTGAAATTTTGATAGATAGGAGAGTATGACGTTGGATAATGCAAATCTAAAAAAAGCGGGCTTAAAAGTGACATTGCCGCGGGTAAAAATCCTCGAAATCCTCGAAAAAGCCAAAGACCATCATTTAAGTGCTGAGGATGTGTATCGCGTATTATTGGAGTCATCCGAAGATATCGGTTTAGCAACCGTCTACCGCGTCTTAACCCAGTTTGAAGAAGCGGGTTTGGTGATTCGGCATAATTTTGAGGGTGGCCATTCGATTTTTGAATTGGATCACGGTCGACATCATGATCATTTGGTCTGTGTGAAATGCGGGCGAGTCGAAGAGTTTGTGGATCCCATTATTGAAGAGCGTCAACAAGAGATTGCGAATAAAGCAGGCTATGCGATTACAGATCATAGTTTAAATATTTATGGGATTTGTGGGATTTGTCAGCATCCATAACGTTTAGCAAGTGGGGTGGGGTATGCCGAAACAGCGAGAACATTTAGTGATTGGATGTGGTCATTCTTATTTCTGTACGTTTTCCCATCCTGCTTCCAAATTTGAAACGATTGATATTGATCCACAGATGAAACCAGATGTTGTGCTGGATATAACGAATGTTGAAACATTTTCTCAGCAGTATCACGATCAGAAATTTTCAGCCATTATTTTTGAATATCTTTATGAAGAAAAAAATAAAATTAATTTTTTTGATTATCTTAAAGAGAACGGTAATCTGGTTTATGTTGGCGGTTTTTTCTTAGCGTTGATTCATGTGTTAGATCTAGGTGCGACACTGTGCATGTTTTACAGTGATAGCGGTGATTTCCATCCTGTCAGCATTATTCCAAAAGACGGTCAATTAAATATTGATCCGCTTTTACAAAACTATTTAAATGACACCCTTGCGAATAAACATTGTCAAAAATGTGAAATTAAGATTACACCAGAATTAAAACAGCGTGCCGGGTTGCTCAAGGCTGTGCATTACGATATAGCCAGAAAAAGGCCGTATTTTCCGGATAGTTTTATTATTGCAGCATTATTGGCAACGCCAAATAAAGAACCTATTACTGCGAATCACATAAGACAGATAACGGAATCCTATTCACCCGGTTGGTTGCGTCGGCATACGATAGGTAAAACAAAAGGGATGGTTGAGTTGGAGACCTTTCTATCTCGCTATGTTGATGCGGCGGTATTAGAAGAAAAAGATATTGGTGAGCTTATTAGGTTAATGCAGGATAGGCAGCGCCGCGTGATAAATAGTCTTAATCCAGCGCGGGATGTATATGGTTCAACAACCCAAGTTTATAAACAAATTGTGGTGGCGATATTGAATTTTTGGTTATCCAATGCTATTCATCCCATGCCAGTTGAAGATCCAAAAAATGAAAATAAATTATAATAAAAACTATGTAATTACTCGTTTTTACGTTAGCGTGGCGTTGTTGCATAAATAAATTTCCTCCTTCTCCCCTTGTGGGAGAAGGTGCCCGGAGGGGCGGATGAGGGGTGTTTTTGTGCTAAAAGCACCCCTCACCCTAACTCTCTTCCACAGGGGGGGAGGGAATAAAAACAAAAAATTGATTTATGCAAAACCAACAGTAAATTTGAGTATTTCTACACTTTTTCTAGCATTTCTTTTGCATGCTCAATCGTTTTCTTCGTAATTTCCACACCACCCAACATTCGCGCTAACTCATGAATTTTTTCTTTTGCATCCAGCGCATGGATATGGGAGAACGTCGCTTCTTTCTCGTGACGTTTTTCAACTAATAAATGCTGTTGGCCCTGTGCAGCAACTTGAGGTAAGTGCGTAATGCAGAGTAACTGATGCGTTGTGCCAAGTCGACGAAGTAATTTGCCAACAATTTCTGCTGTTCCGCCGCTAATACCAACATCGACTTCATCAAAAATCAACGTCGGAATAGTATGTTGCTCAGCCGTTGCCATATGAATCGCCAGACTAATACGAGACAGCTCACCACCCGATGCGACTTTAGCCAGTGGTTGCAGAGGTTGGCCAATATTGGTTGTAATTTGAAAAATAATTTTTTCTATTCCAAAAGGTGAAAATGCAGCAACATCACTCACAAATTCAATATGAAATTTACCGTGTGGCAATGAGAGCTCATGAATAATGTCAGTAATTTCTTTCGTTAGTTTTTTAGCAAATTTAGCGCGACTATCGCTGAGTTTTTTAGCGGATTTTTCATAATTTGCTGCAATGGTCTGGCGTTGCTGTTCTAATTCGAGTATGCGTTCTTCACTTGTGTTAAGCACAGATAATTCACTGGCAATGCGTTGTTGTAATGCAAATAATTCCTCTGGTTTGACTTTGTGTTTGCGTGACATATCGAACAACGAGCCGATGCGTGCTTCGATCCATTGCAGGCGTTCAGGATCTAAGTCGATATGTTCAAGATGATGACGCAGTTCATTTTCAGTATCACTGAGTTGAATGATAGCGCTACGCATATTGTCGACCCACGCTTGAATTTTAGTGTCGTATTGCTGCACGTTTTCCAGTGCACCGAGTGCATGATTGAGACTGCTTAATGCATTATGGTTTTCTTGCTCAGATAAATTATTTAATGCTAGATTCATGTTTTGTAGTAACTCGCCGGAATTGGCCAGTTTTTTATGTTCATTATCGAGTGCTTGAAATTCATCAGCACTTAATTGTAATTCTTCTAATTCATTGAGTTGAAAGCGTAAGAATTCACCACGAGAGGTGCGTTCATGATTGGCTTTGCGTAAATTTTCTAAAATAGCCGTAACGCTGTGCCATTCGCGCGACAAATTCGCAACTGAGCTAGTGAAATCATGATGTCCAGCATATTTGTCTAACATTTCACGCTGTGTTTCCGGTTTAAAAAGCGCTTGATGTTCATGCTGGCCGTGAATATTAATTAATAAATCACTGAGTTCGCGCAATAATTGCAATGTGCTAGGTGTGCTGTTGATATAACTTTTTGAGCGCCCATCTTTTTGCACGGTACGACGAATGATGCATTCATCGGAGTCATCATAAAGATCATGTTGCTGTAACCAGTTTTTGACATCGGGTAATTTGCGAATATCAAAAGTAATGCTGATATCAGCTTTCTCTTGGCCCGCACGTACCATATCGCCTGTTGCGCGACTACCTAAAGCAAGTTCGATGGCATCAATTAAAATAGATTTCCCCGCGCCTGTTTCGCCGGTAATAACCGTGGTGCCTGCTTGTAAATCAAGGTGTACTTGTTGAATAGTCACTAAATTTGTAATATCAATTTGGATAAGCATAATTCTTATTCCGTATAATTAAGTTTTTTACCCCAATGCAGCTTGCTGCGTAACGCTTCGTAATAATTGTAATCAAGTGGGTGGATAAGATGTAATGACTGGGCTTTTTTGCTAACTGTAATGTGACAGCCTACTGGCGTAGTAAGATAGTCTTGTCCATCACAACTTAAACGCGGTGGGGAAGTGTTGTTCGGTGAAATAATAATATCAATACGACGATTGCCTTCGACAACAATGGGTCGACTGCTCAACGTATGGGGAAACATGGGAACCAATACAATCGCATCCAGTTGTGGATGCAGAATAGGTCCGCCGCCGGATAAGGCATAAGCCGTAGAGCCTGTGGGTGTCGCAATAATCAAACCATCAGAATTTTGACTACAAACAAATTGGTCATCAATATAAATTTCAAACTCAATCATATGGGGTGTCATATTAGGAATGATCGCGACTTCGTTAAGTGCATCATCTGTACCAATGAGTTTACCTTGTTGCTCAATATTCGCAGTGAGTAGAAAGCGTTTTTCTAAAATATATTTACCATTCAAAATAGCTTCGATTTTGTTTAACTCGTTGGGATGAATATCCGTTAGAAAACCGAGACTACCACGGTTAATCCCTAAAACAGGTGTTTCTTGATTGATAACGGCATGGGTAGCATGCAATAAACTACCATCGCCACCAATAACAATGAGTAAATCGCATGCACCACCCATTTTTTCGCGTGGCACGATGGGTAAGTCAGTATGGGGGAGCGAGGCCGCTGTTTCGGCGTCAATAATAATAGCAAGCTTGAAATGACGTAAATAGTCAACAAGTGCTTGCAATGTTTCATGAGCGCCTGGATTGCTAAGACGACCTATGATGCCGATAGTTTTAAAATGGATGGTCATGCCTGTTCCTTTCAGTGCAGTTTGTTAATTTTATGGTATATTACGCTTCTGCACCATAGGGTTAAGTGATAATGAGTGAAGCGACTATCAATCAACGCGCACAGCAAATCTTAAAGATGCTTGTGGAGCGTTATATTCAAGACGGCTGTCCGGTAGGTTCGCGCACGCTTGCTGAAGAGTCAACTCTTGGTTTAAGCCCCGCGACAATTCGTCATATTTTAGCAGAGTTAGAAGAAGCGGGTTACCTAGCATCGCCGCACACCTCGGCTGGGCGGATTCCAACCGCACAAGGCTATCGTGTATTTGTAAATAGTTTACTCACCACTAAGCCAATTGTTATCGAAACACTACAGGATTTGCAGGTTCAATTAGATCCAGACTTGGCTTTACCTAATCTATTGCAATCCGCTTCGTTGCTATTATCGGGTTTAACGCAAATGATAGGTGTCGTCGCACTGCCTAAGCGTAACCAAATCAAGTTAAGACAAGTTGAGTTTTTACCCTTATCTAATAACCGAATATTAGTTATTTTAGTTTTAAATAACCGCGAAGTACAAAATCGCATTATTCATACCGATCGTACCTATACGCCTGCAGAATTACAGCAAGCAGCCAATTATTTAAATGCCCATTATGTCGGCAAAGATTTGCTGATTGCGCGTAAAGAGTTATTGGCGGAAATCCAACAGGATAGGGATAACATGGCGCGTTTATTGCAAGCCGCTATTGAAGTGGCTGATAAAGCTTTTATCCCAGAGCAGGCAGAAAATAAAGACTATGTGATGGCGGGTCAAAATAACCTATTAAATTACACGAAACGCGGTGAGCTCGAAAATGTCTATGCGTTATTCCAAGCCTTTACTCAGAAGCAGGAAATTTTAAATTTATTAAATCATTCACTCGATGCCGAAGGAATCCAGATTTTTATTGGTCGAGAGTCTGGTCATGTGGCCTTTGATGAGTGTAGTATCGTCACCACGTCATATGCAGTAGATGGCCAATTAATTGGCAGCCTGGGTGTGATTGGGCCAACGCGTATGCCCTACAATAAAGTTATTTCTGCAGTAGATATTACCGCAAAATTACTCTCTGCAGCCTTGAATCAGGATTAATTGTCCCCATATTCAATAACATCAGCATAATTAACACGCTACTACGTGTGCGTTCAAGTATTAAAAAATGGGAGGTTTACAGTGTCATCTCAGAAAGAAAAACCCGTATCAGCCAATAGCACAACAAAGCTGAGTCAGCAGTTGCATGAAGACGATGCTGAGCACATTTTGCGCGAAGCGGCCTTATTGGAACACCCTTCTTATATTGAATTACAAAAAAAATTGGATGAAGCAGAAACGAAAGCCAGTGAAAATTGGGACCGTCTCTTGCGTCAGCAAGCCGAAATGGACAATATGCAGCGCCGTGTTGAGCGAGATGTAACCAATGCGCATAAATATGCACTGGAAAAATTTGTGCCAGAGCTATTGCCGGTCATTGATAGCATGGAGCGTAGTTTGCAAATTTCATCTGAAGAACATGCGGTTAATGCAGTATTAGAGGGTATTAATCTAACACTCAAGCTCTTCTATGCAGCCTTAGAAAAATTTGGGGTTATCCAAATAAATCCTGCCGGTGAAGCGTTTAATCCAGAGCTGCATCAAGCGGTTTCCGTGCAAGAGGGTACCGATGCAAAAGCAGGTACCGTATTGAATGTACTACAAAAAGGTTATTTATTGAATAATCGATTAATCCGACCCGCTTTAGTGGTTGTTGCAAAATAGTAGTCTTGAAAAACAAGAAACTGCCCACATATTTATAAGTATAAGTAATTTTTGGAGAGTAAACATGGCGATGAACAAAGTAATTGGTATCGATTTAGGCACAACGAACTCATGCGTTGCGGTAATGGAAGGTGATAAGGTTCGTATTATTGAGAATGCAGAGGGTGATCGCACAACCCCATCGGTTGTGGCTTATTTAGATAGCGATGAAGTGGTTGTTGGTCAACCAGCGAAACGTCAAGCGGTGACTAACCCAACGAATACCATTTATGCTGTTAAGCGTTTAATTGGCCGTCGCTTTGATGAAGAAGTTGTTAAGCGTGATCAAGCGATTGTCCCTTATAAAATTATTCGTGCAGACAATGGCGATGCGTGGGTCGAAGCGCACAGCAAAAAATTAGCGCCACCACAAGTCTCTGCACAAGTCCTCATGAAGATGAAAAAAACCGCTGAAGATTATCTCGGTCATGAAGTGACAGAGGCTGTTATTACAGTGCCTGCTTATTTTAACGATTCACAACGGCAAGCAACCAAAGATGCAGGCCGCATTGCAGGTCTTGAAGTCAAACGTATTATCAATGAACCCACCGCCGCTGCATTAGCATTTGGTATGGATAAAAAACAAGGCGATCGCAAAATTGCGGTGTATGACTTGGGTGGTGGTACATTTGATATCTCTATCATTGAAATTGCTGAAGTGGATAAAGAGCATCAATTTGAAGTGTTGTCCACCAACGGCGACACATTCTTGGGCGGTGAAGATTTTGACGTTCGTTTAATTAACTACTTGGTTGATGAATTCAAAAAAACCAGCGGTATGGATTTACGTAATGATCCATTGGCGTTACAACGCCTGAAGGAAGCGGCTGAAAAAGCGAAGATTGAATTGTCTTCTGCGCAACAAACAGATGTAAACTTACCTTATGTCACTGCCGATGCCAGTGGTCCTAAACACTTAAATATCAAAATTACACGTGCGAAGTTGGAATCATTAGTTGAAGATTTAGTGCAGAAAACAACGGGTCCATGCCAAACAGCATTAAAAGACGCAGGTTTAAGCATGTCTGATATTGACGATGTTATTTTGGTGGGTGGTCAGACCAGAATGCCGTTGGTACAAGAAACAGTGAAGAAAATCTTTGGTAAAGAACCACGCCGTGATGTGAACCCTGATGAAGCTGTTGCTGCCGGTGCGGCTATTCAAGGCGCTGTTTTATCGGGCGCAGTCAAAGATGTTTTATTGTTAGACGTAACGCCGCTTTCTTTGGGTATTGAAACCATGGGTGGTGTTATGACCAAGTTGATTGAGAAAAACACCACGATTCCTACCAAAGCGAATCAGGTTTTCTCAACAGCCTCCGATAACCAAACAGCAGTCACAGTGCATGTCTTACAAGGTGAGCGTGAAATGGCATCGGCTAACAAATCACTGGGTCGTTTTGATTTAAGCGATATTCCACCAGCACCACGTGGTATGCCACAAATTGAAGTGGCATTGGATATCGATGCGAACGGTATTTTACATGTGTCTGCGAAAGATAAAGCAACTGGTAAAGCGCAATCGATTGTGATTAAAGCATCCAGTGGTTTATCCGAAGATGAAATTAAAAATATGGTGACAGATGCAGAAGTTCACGCAGAAGAAGATCGTAAATTCCACGAATTGGTAACAGCACGTAACCAAGGCGATAACATGGTGCATGCGGTTAGTAAGTCACTCAAAGAAGCAGGTGATAAAGTGTCTGCTGATGAAAAACAAGCGATCGAAAAAGCGATTGAATCCTTAAAAGAAGCGCTCAAGGGCAACGATAAAGATTTAATTGAAGCGAAAACGAAAGATCTCACCGATGCATCGGGTAAAATGGCTGAGCGCCTCTATGCAGCTCAACAAGCGCAAGGTGGCGCTGACGCTGCACAAGGTCCACAAGGTGGCGCACAACAAGAAAGTGCTCACCAAGGTGAAAATGTCGTCGATGCTGAGTTTGAAGAAGTGAAAGGCGACGATAAAAAGTAAAAATTTGTTCTTTACAGAGCCGCGATCGTCAGGGAGCCGTCACTGAAAATAAAATTCAGTGACGGCTCCCTGACGATCGCGGCTCAGTTACAAGCCGGCAATAATGATTTATTAATTTTATTTTGGTTACCAAATGAGTAAACGTGATTATTACGAAACACTGGGTGTCGCACGTAATGCCAGTGAAGAGGAATTGAAAAAAGCTTATCGTCGTATGGCGATGAAGTATCATCCTGATCGTAACCCGGGTGATAAAGAATCGGAAGAGACATTCAAAGAGCTGAAAGAAGCTTATGAAGTTCTTTCCGATGGTCGTAAGCGTGCTGCTTATGATCAATTTGGTCATAACGCTGCTCAAGGTGGATTTGGCGGTGGTGGTCCAGGCGGAATGAATTTCACGGATATTTTTGGGGACATTTTCGGCGACATTTTTGGCGGTGGTCGCGCTGGTCCGCAGCGAGGTGCTGATTTACGTTACAACCTAGAAGTATCACTCGAAGAAGCTGTATTTGGCTCTACTGTAGAGCTAACCATTCCAACGCATGTTGCTTGTAATGAATGCCATGGCAGTGGTGCGAGGAAAGGTGCATCACCGGCCACTTGTAAAGATTGTGATGGCCATGGTCAAGTGCGTATGCAACAAGGTTTCTTTACTGTGCAACAAACATGCCCAACGTGTCGTGGGCAAGGGCGATTGATTTTAGATCCATGTGGTGAATGTCGTGGCAAAGGTCGCCGTAAACAAAATAAAAAGCTTTCTGTTAAGATTCCTGCCGGTGTTGATACCGGTGATAGAATTCGCTTAGGTGGCGAGGGTGAGGCGGGCGAGAATGGTGCTCATCCAGGCGATCTTTATGTGCAAATTGCCGTTAAGCAACATCCTATTTTTGAGCGGGATGGCACGCACTTGCATTGTGAAGTGCCGATTAGTTTTGTTGCCGCGGCTATTGGCGGCGAGCTCGATGTACCCACCCTAAATGGCCGTGTCAAACTGAAAATTCCTGCTGAAACACAATCGGGTAAAGTGTTTCGTTTACGAGGGATGGGGGTGCCGCCGGTTCGGGGAGGCTCGCCAGGCGATTTGCTGTGCAAAGTGATGGTAGAAACACCTGTTAATTTGACAGCTAAACAAAAAGAGCTCCTAAAAGAGTTTGAACAAACCTTATCAACAAATAACATTAATCATAGTCCTCGCTCGAACTCTTGGTTTGATCGAGTCAAAAAATTTTTTGAAGACGTGAAGTTTTCTGAGAGTAAAAAAAGATGAAAAAAGTACCCATGACTGTAGAAGGTGCAGCGCTGTTGCGCGATGAGTTGCAACGTTTAAAATCTGTTGAACGTCCACGTATTATTGCCGCAATTGCGGAAGCGCGTGCTCACGGCGATTTAAAAGAAAATGCCGAGTATCATGCCGCGCGTGAGCAACAAGGATTTGCTGAAGGTCGCATTCAAGAAATTGAAGGCAAATTATCTAACATACAAATCATTGATGTGACTCAGCTCGAAAATTCGGGCAAGGTAATCTTTGGTTCAACAGTAAAAATGCTGAACTTAAAAACAGAAAAAGAAGTCACTTATAAAATTGTTGGTGAAGATGAGGCTGACATTAAAGTCGCCAAAATTTCGGTGACATCACCGATTGCACGTGGTCTCATTGGCAAATATGTGGGTGATACAGTAGAAGTGCAAACGCCAGAGGGCATGATTTCTTTTGAAATTATCGACGTTGAATATATTTAAATGAAAAAGAAAAAAAGCAGTCGTCAGTGGTTACATGATCATTTTAATGATCCTTATGTTAAAGAAGCACAAAGATTAGGTTATCGCTCACGAGCTGTTTTTAAATTAATAGAGTTACAAGAGCGTGATAAATTATTTAAACCGGGCATGACGGTGGTTGACCTCGGCGCTGCGCCGGGCAGTTGGTCTCAAATAGTGGTAAAAATACTGGGGCGCAAGGGACGCTTGCTTGCTCTTGATGTTTTACCGATGGAGCCGATTGCCGGTGTGGAGTTTATTCAGGGTGATTTTACCGAGGAATCTGTTCTCAACACATTATGCGATAGCTTGGGTGATCAGCACGTCGATTGGGTGATCTCTGATATGGCACCTAATCTGAGTGGGATTGATAGTGTCGACCAGGCACGGTCAATGCAACTGGCAGAGTTGGCGCTCGATTTAGCTACGCAAACACTCGATGGAGTTGGTGGTTTTTTATCCAAAGTTTTCCAAGGTGAAGGATTTGATGCCTTTCTTGTTTTGGTTCGACAAAATTTCAAAAAAGTGGTCATACGTAAGCCAAAAGCATCGCGTGATCGTTCTCGCGAAGTGTATATTTTGGCTAGGAATTAAATAGAGTTTCTAGTCTCGGCTCACTTGTTCAGGTATGATTAGATATATGATTTTTAACGAGAGGTCTCCAAGGTGAACGACACAATCAAAACGATATTGTTGTGGATGGTGATTGGAATCATCCTTGTTTCTGTGTTTAACAACTTTGGCACGCAACGTGCGTCGGATACCAAAGTTAGCTATAGCTCTCTCCTGAGTGATATCAAACAAGGTAATGTGAGTTCTATTACCATTTCTGATCAAGATGTCACGGGTGCGATGGTGAACGGTAAAGCGTTCTCCAGTTATTTGCCGATGCATAACGACCCAATTTTAATGAAAGAGCTCGTTGAGAAAAATGTCATCGTGAATGGTAAGCCGCCTGAGCAACCAGGCTTGCTCATGCATCTTTTGAATTTATTACCCTGGATTATTCTTTTTGCGATTTGGATTTATGTTTTGCGCCAACAAACGGGTGCTGGCAAAGGTGGGGCATTCTCTTTTGGTCGCAGTCGCGCACGTTTATTGGGCGAAGACCAAGTTAAAGTGACTTTCGCGGATGTTGCTGGTGTTGAAGAAGCAAAAGAAGAAGTGAAAGAGTTAGTCGATTTCTTGCGTGATCCCGGTAAATTCCAGAAACTCGGCGGTAAAATTCCGCAAGGCGTTCTACTCGTTGGTCCTCCAGGTACAGGTAAAACATTATTGGCGCGAGCCGTTGCTGGCGAAGCAAAAGTGCCATTCTTTACTATTTCTGGTTCTGATTTCGTTGAAATGTTTGTGGGGGTGGGTGCTTCTCGCGTTCGTGATATGTTCGAACAAGCAAAAAAGCAAGCACCATGCATTATTTTTATCGATGAAATTGATGCAGTAGGCCGTCATCGCGGTGCCGGTCTTGGTGGTGGTCATGATGAACGTGAACAAACCCTCAATCAATTATTGGTTGAGATGGATGGTTTCCAGGGAAACGAAGGTGTGATTGTGGTGGCAGCAACCAACCGTCCTGATGTATTGGATCCCGCCTTATTACGCCCAGGCCGTTTTGATCGCCAAGTGACTGTTGGTTTGCCTGATGTACGTGGTAGAGAACAAATTCTGCGTGTTCACATGCGTCGGGTGCCCCTGGGTGATAACGTTGAGCCTGCTGTAATAGCGCGCAGCACACCTGGTTTTTCAGGTGCGGATCTCGCGAATATTGTGAATGAAGCAGCTCTTTTTGCTGCGCGTGCAAACAAACGTGTTGTTGGTATGGAAGAGTTTGAAAAAGCGAAAGATAAAATTATCATGGGTGCTGAGCGCCGTTCGATGGTAATGAGTGAATCTGAGAAAAAACTCACGGCTTATCACGAAGCAGGACATGCCATCGTTGGTTTATTGGTACCAGGCCATGATCCTGTTCATAAAGTCACGATTATTCCACGTGGAAGAGCGTTAGGCGTAACCATGTTCTTGCCCGAAGGTGATCGTTACAGTTATAGCAAAGAATATTTAGAGAGTAAAATATCTAGCTTATTTGGCGGTCGTATTGCCGAGGAAATTATTTTTGGGGCCCAGAAAGTCACAACAGGTGCGTCCAATGATATTCAAAAAGCCACAGAGTTAGCGCGTAACATGGTAACGAAGTGGGGCTTATCGCAAAAGTTGGGACCATTGACGTTTGGTGAAGATGAAGGCGAAGTTTTCTTGGGGCACTCGGTGACACGCCACAAAGAAATTTCGGAAAGTACATCTGGCGTAATTGATGCTGAAGTCTATGTGATCGTTGATCAAAACTATAAGCGTGCTGAACAAATCTTGAAAGATAATCTCGACAAACTGCATTTAATGGCGCAAGCCTTAGTGAAGTATGAAACGCTTGATATTGACCAGATAGGCGATATCATGGCAAACCGCACGGTTCGAGAACCAACTGATTGGAACAATACCACAACGCAAACACCACCAGGGTCGCTTGCGAATGATATTGGTACAACGCCAATTCCAAAAATTGATGAGAATAAAGGTTTAAATTCCGCTCATGACCAAAGCACCAGTTAGCTCGCAATCTGTATCCAAGCGCAAATATTTTGGCACTGACGGCATTCGAGGCCGCGTCGGTGTCGCGCCCATTAATGCCGAGTTTATTCTTAAATTAGGCTGGGCTGTCGGAAAAGTATTGGCACGCCAAGGTTGTGGTAAGGTATTGATTGGGAAAGATACACGCATTTCCGGTTATATGTTTGAGGCTGTGTTAGAGGCTGGATTGTCTGCAGCAGGTGTTGATATTCATCTATTGGGACCGATGCCAACCCCGGCTATTGCGTATTTAACACGAACTTTGCGTGCTCAGGCAGGTATTGTCATTAGTGCTTCGCATAATCCTTATTATGATAACGGCATTAAATTTTTTTCTGCCCAAGGTAGTAAATTACCAGACGAACTAGAGATTGAAATTGAAAAACAATTAGAGCAACCCATGACAACGGTTGATTCGGCGGAGCTTGGGAAAGCCATTCGCGTTGTCGATGCGCCGGGTCGTTATATTGAGTTTTGTAAAAGTACCATATTATCTGATATTACCTTAAATGGTCTAAAAATCGTGGTGGATTGTGCTAATGGTGCAAGTTATCACGTCGCTCCGAATGTGTTTCGTGAATTAGGCGCGGATGTTATCGAGTTTGGTGTTGAACCAAACGGTTTAAATATTAATTTAAACTGTGGTGCAACACATCCTGAAGTATTGCGGCAGCATGTTTTAGAAGAGCAAGCCGATTTGGGTATTGCCTTGGATGGTGATGGTGATCGCGTCATTATGGTTGATCATCAAGGTAATATTTTGGATGGGGATGAATTGCTTTATATCATCGCGAAGCACCGTCAGGAAGTAGGTACGCTGGATGGCGGTATTATTGGTACCGTCATGTCAAATCTTGGCTTGGAGCAAGCATTACGGCAGTTGGATATTGATTTTGCTCGTGTTCCAGTGGGTGATCGTTACGTGATTAGTGAGTTATTTAAGCGTAAATGGTGTTTGGGCGGGGAGCCCTCAGGCCATATTATTTGTTTAGGAGCGAACACAACCGGCGATGGTATTGTCGCCGCTTTGCAGGTGCTGTCTGCTATGCAGCATCGCCAACAGCCTTTGGCAGATTTAAGGATCGGAATTCATAAATATCCTCAAGTGCTGGTAAATGTGAAAGTGGCCGATAATTCAGATTTAAGCCATAAGACCCGGATTCAGGATGCATTACAGTACGCCGAAAATGAGTTGGGTGATCAGGGTAGGGTATTGTTGCGTCGCTCCGGGACGGAGCAGTTGGTTCGCGTGATGGTGGAGGGTAAAGATGCTACTCGCGTTAGTCAATTAGCGAATCAACTGGCTGATGTTGTTAAGGCGGAGTTGGCTGGGTAATTCAGGACATTTATGGCTTGAAATACCATCTCCTCTTGATTTAAAAAACAAGAGGAGAGGTATGCAAAAAAGACTATTCAGTCATTTCTTTCAGCTTCTTAAGTGCTTTGATTTTAATCACTTTATGAGCTGGTTTAGCCTTAAACATGACTTCTTCGCCAGTAAAAGGATTAACGCCTTTACGAGCAGGTCTTGCAGGCTTCTTCACCACATTAATTTTCAACAGTCCTGGCATAACAAATTTTCCAGGTCCACGAGACTTGATGTGAAGTTCAATTACTTTCGTTAGCGCTTCAAGAGATGCAACAACGTCTTTTTTGGAAAGAGTTGTGATATCAGTCATCGCCTTGATAATGCCACCTTTAGTAAGAGGATCTTTTACTGTAACGTTTATTGCCTTAACAGCAGTTGCTTTTTTGGATGCAGCTACTTTTTTGGTTGTTGCAGTTTTTTTCTTACCGTTCCCTGTAGATCTGGCAGTTGCTTTCTTTCTAGCAGCCATTGTTTTTTCCTCATGTTAAAGTCAATGATGCACTGCTTACATTAGCAATATCTTTCTAATTTTGCGAGTATTTTTATGCGAAAGATGCTTGAAAAAGCTAAAAAAAATGATTAATACTGGTTTTTTTCAGCCGTATTGCTAGGGGACAGTAAGTATATGGATCAAATGAGAGAAAGCTTGCTTGTTTTGTATCATTACTATAAAATTCCCCATCTTTTGATCTTGGGTATTTTTATAAGTGGTATTTACTCCCACGGAGTAGGAGTCAGATGAAAACGTATAATGCGAAAAATGAAACAGCTACACATAACTGGTATGTCGTTGATGCAGCAGGCAAAACTTTAGGTAGATTAGCTAGCCAAGTTGCAACACGCTTACGTGGTAAACACAAGCCAGAATACACCCCTCATGTTGATACTGGGGATTTTATTGTTATTATTAACGCCGATCAGGTAAAAGTAACGGGTAACAAGGCGAAAGATAAGATTTATTACAGTCACTCAGGATTTCCTGGTGGATTGAAAGAAATTACTTTCGAAAAGTTGCTCGCTAAAAAACCTGAGCGTGCTCTTGAAATCGCGATTAAAGGTATGTTGCCTAAGAATCCATTAGGCCGTGCTATGTATCGCAAATTAAAAGTGTATGCAGGGGTTGAACATCCACATACAGCACAACAACCACAGTTACTTGATTTAAGTACGGATAAATAATCTATGGCAGCAGCAAAGCAAAGTTTTTATGGTACAGGTCGACGTAAGTCTTCTACGGCGCGTGTATATTTGAAGCCCGGCAAAGGTAATATCATTATTAATGACAATACCTTGGATCAATATTTTGGCCGTAAAACAGCCCGAATGATTGTTCGTCAACCGCTTGATGTCACAAACTTGCATGACAAGTTTGACATTACGGTAAACGTTGCTGGCGGTGGCACAAGCGGCCAAGCAGGCGCTATTCGTCATGGTATTGCTCGTGCATTGCTAAAGTACGGCATCTCTATCGGCGAACCAGAAACGGGTGAAGAAACCGGCGAAGGTACCAGTACTGGAAGCGAAACTTTAACTTTACGTAAGATTTTACGTAGAGCTGGCTACTTAACCCGTGATGCGCGTGAAGTAGAGCGTAAGAAGGTTGGTCGTCATAAAGCGCGTAAAGGTACACAGTACTCTAAACGTTAATCGTGCCAAGACTTGCTTTCGTTACCGCTATTTTGGAATCAGCGTCATGCTTTTCAAAATGCGGTATACTCTCTGGAATGTGTTAACAGACCCTAAACCCATTGTGGCTAAAACCACAATGGGTTTATGATTAATAGCTTGGAACAATGCTGAACAAATGGATTTTGTAACAGTTGGGGGATCGTCTAGTGGTAGGACAGCGGACTCTGACTCCGTTAACCTAGGTTCGAATCCTAGTCCCCCAGCCAGCCAGCAGGTTTTACCAGATAGTGGTGTTTATAAATAATGTGTTATTGAGGAGTATCTCTCATGGCGATAGTTGCCAACAAACGATCAATCATGACGCTGTATTCAAGCTCGATGGATATTTATAGCCATCGTGTCCGCATTGTCCTTGCTGAGAAAGGTGTTGCGGTTGATGTGATTAATACAGATTCCAATGAAAAACTGGAAGATTTGCTCGAATTAAATCCATATGGCAATACTCCCACTTTAGTTGATCGTGATCTCGTATTGTATGATGCAAACATTATCATGGAGTATTTAGATGAGCGTTTTCCTCATCCACCATTAATGCCTGTTTATCCTGTTGCTCGTGCTAAAACCCGCTTAATGATTTATCGCATTGATAAAGAATGGAGTGCATTGGTTCGCCAGATTGAAGCCGGTAAACCGGATGAAGCGCAAACTGCAGGTAAAGAACTACGAAATTACCTTGTTAAATTAGCCCCGGTATTTGCTAATTCAGCATTTTTTCTGAATGAAGATTTTACGTTAGTTGATTGCTGCATAGCGCCAATTTTGTGGCGTTTACCTGCTTGGGGTATTACATTACCACCCGAAGCAAAAGCAGTGACAAAATATGCTGAACGCGTATTTGAGCGTGACTCATTCCAAGCAAGTTTAACGGAAGCTGAGCAAGACCTAAGAAAATTAGCGAAAGCTGAAACTGCATAAGAGGATACTATGCTTTCAAATAAACCTTATTTGATTCGTGCTTTTTATG